>WNGF01012113.1_pt1 | contig 17619 bp, 16 predicted proteins | sample 5400641 | NCBI WGS metagenome assembly WNGF01 (sample SAMN13153371, study PRJNA577476) | soil metagenome | isolation source: 80 cm soil or saprolite under grassland replicate 2 | place: USA:California | collected 2016-06-15
CTCCCCACTCCCCCACTCCCCACTCCCCACTCCCCACTCCCCACTCCCAACTCCCAACTCCCAACTCCCAACCCCAACCTCCCCATGAAGATCACGAAGGTCGAGACGCTGCCGATCGATCGGTACTTGTTCGTGCAGGTGCATACCGACGCCGGCATTGTGGGACTGGGCGAGGCGGGGACCTGGGGGTTCCTCGAAGCGGCTGAGCAGGTGGTCCGCAAGTTCGCCACGTACCTGGTCGGAGAAGATCCGCTCAAGATCGAGCATCACTGGCAGTACCTGTATCGCTCGACGCACTTCAGGGGTGCGGCGATCATGGGCGCCCTTAGCGCCATCGACATCGCGCTCTGGGACATCGCCGGCAAGCACTTCGGCGTGCCCGTCTACGCTCTGCTGGGCGGGCCCACCAGGCAGTCAGCGCGGGTGTACTACCACGTGCTCGGCGAGACGATCGAAACCCTCGTCGAGGGCTGCAAAGACGCCAAAGCCAGGGGCTTCACGGCCGTAGGGCACCTGTCGCCGTTCGGCGATGAGCCGCGCGACGCGCCGTACTTCAAGACGCACGTCGCCAAGATGCGCGACGCGATCGACGCGGTGCGCCAGTACCGCGACGCCGTCGGCGATGAAGTCGACCTGTGCATCGAGATCCACCGCCGCTTGACGCCTGCCGAGGCGATCGTCCTGGCCCGAGGGATCGAGCCGTTCCACCCGCTCTTCTACGAAGATCCGATCCTGCCGGACAACTTCGATGCCATGGGGCTAGTCGCCGAAAACATCCACATCCCGATTGCGACTGGCGAGCGCCTGCACACGATCTTCGAATTCGAGATGCTGCTGCGGCGCGGCGCCGTGCAGTTTGTGCGACCTGATGTGTGCATGTGCGGCGGCATCACCGGCGCCAAGAAGGTCGCCGCGCTGGCCGAAGCCACTTACGTCGGCGTGGTGCCGCACAACCCGCTTGGACCGGTCAGCACCGCGGCGTGTGTTCAGCTTGCCGCGTGTATCCCGAACTTTGCCATCCAGGAGTACCCGCTCGGCGAGGACCGCCCGCCAAAGAGCGAGATCGTCCAGACGGCGCTGCGCTACGACGGCCATGGCTCGCTTGTGGTACCCACGGTCCCGGGCATCGGCGTCGAGCTTCGCCCTGATGCCGCCGAGCGGTATCCGTACAAGCCGCGCTGGCTGGGCACGCGGCTGAACGCCGACGGTTCGGTGATGGATCAGTGATAGAGGTCGGGGTCGGGAGTCGGGGGTCGGGCGTCAGCGCGGCGCCGCGATGGTTTTGAGCTTGCCGCCGGCCTGGTAGACCTTGCTCGTTAGTGGATGGCCCACGGCATCCACGATGTAGCTCGACGCGGCGATCACTTTGTCGAGGTCGATGCCGTGCGCCACGCCGAGGCCGTCCAGCAGGTACAGCAGATCTTCGGTGGCCACGTTGCCCGCGGCGCTGGGGCCGGCGAAGGGGCAGCCGCCGAGGCCACCAGCGGCGCTATCGAACGCCGAAATGCCGTACTCCAAAGCGGCGAGGACGTTGGCCAGTGCGGTGCCGCGCGTGTCATGGAAATGAAGGCCCCAGCGCTCGGCGGGCGCCAGCGACAGCAGCGCGGACAAGACGGGGCCAACCGAGCCAGGCGTCGCCACGCCGATCGTGTCGCCGAGTACGACCTCTTCGGCCCCGGCGTCCAGCAGTTGCGCGGCCACGTGTGCGACTTGCGCTGGCGCTACGGTGCCCTCGTACGGGCAGCCAAACACAACCGAGATGTACGCCCGCACATGGATCCCGTGCGGCCGGGCCGCGGAAATGACTGCCCGAGCGTCCTCGAGTGACTGATCGATGCTGCGATTGATATTGGCGCGACTGAAGCTCTCGGTAGCGGCCACGAACAGCGCGATGTCCGTGGCGCGCACGGCGATGGCGCGGTCCAGTCCGCGCAGGTTCGGCACCAGGACCGGATAATGCACCCCAGGCCGCTTGGAAATCGCGCGGAAGACCTCGTCGGCGTCAGCTAGCTGCGGCACCGCCCTGGGATGCACGAATGAGGTCGCCTCGATCCAGGAGAAGCCGGCCTCGCCGAGCAGGTCGATGAAGCGAACTTTGACATCGGTCGGGATGCGCGCAGGTTCGTTCTGGAGGCCGTCACGCGGGCCGACTTCAACGATGCGCACCCGGTCCATGGCTCACTCTACTTTCTCGTCGCCGAGCGCCAGGAGCAATTCGCCCGCGGCCACCTGCTGACCGACCTCGACGCACACCTCCTGGACGACGCCCGCGTGCGGCGCCTCGACCACGTGCTCCATTTTCATGGCCTCGAGCACCACCAGCGGATCATGCGGCCGCACCTGCTGACCGGGTGAGACGGCGATCTTCACGATGCGCCCGGGCATCGGCGCGCTCAGCCGCCCAGTATGGCCGCTCGCGCCCCTGTCGCGGGCCGTGTCCTCGATACTGAGCGGCGGCGGACGCTGCAACCGGTAACTACGTCCCTGCCACTCGACGGCGCACCACTCGTCCTGCTCCCAGATGGTCACGCTGCGACCGTCCACGCGCAGCCGACGCATGGCCGCCGGGTAGTCACCGCGCAGCGGCTGCACCGCCAGCATGCGCTCGCCGACCACGACCTCGAGAACCCGCGCTGCGCCGCCGTCGCTGACCAGCGCCGAATGCGCGCGGCCGGCGCGGACCCAGGCCGCGGGCTGGGCGATGCGTCCGAGCCGCCATGCCGCCGGGCCGCGCCACGGATCGTCTTGTTGGTGCGGATACAGGAAGTCGAGCGCGCACGCCGCGGCCAGCACTTCGGCGGGCACGCTCGCGACCTCCTCGACGATCGCGTGTTCGGCCAGGAAGCCAGTGTGCAGGTGGCCGTCGACAAAGGCAGGATGCTCGATCGTGCTGAGCAAAAGGTCGACGTTGGTGCGCACGCCCTCGACGACCGTCTCCTGAAGTGCTTGCGCCATGGCCCGCAAGGCGTCAGTACGAGTGGCCTCGTGGCTGATGAGCTTCGCCAGCAGCGAGTCGTAGTGCGGCGAAACCGTGGAGCCCTCGGCTACGCCGCTGTCGACTCTTACAAAGGACGGGACGTGGAACTCGGCGATCGTGCCGCTGGAGGGCAGGAAGCCGGCGAGCGGGTTTTCGGCGATGACGCGCACCTCGATCGCGTGTCCAGCCAACTCGACCTCGTCCTGGGTGAACGCCAGCGGCTCGCCGGCGGCGATGCGCAGTTGCTGCTCGACCAGGTCGAGGCCAGTCACCGCCTCAGTTACCGGGTGCTCGACCTGGAGACGGGCATTGACTTCCAAGAATGCGAACTGGCCTTTGTCGTCCAGGAGAAACTCGACGGTCCCGGCGTTCGTGTAGCCGGCTGCTCGGGCTAGCTTGATGGCCGCCTCACCCATCTGAGCTCGAAGGGTCGCGTCGACGGCTGGTGACGGGCTCTCTTCGACGAGCTTCTGGTGGCGGCGCTGGATGCTGCACTCGCGTTCGCCCAGGTGCACCACGCGGCCGTGCTGGTCGGCCAGGATCTGCACCTCGACGTGCCGTGGCTTGGGCAGGTACTGCTCGAGCAGCACGCGGTCGTCGCCGAAGCTGCTCAGCGCTTCGCGTTTGGCCGCCTCGAGCGCTGGCCCGAATTCGTCCGCTGTGTGTACGACGCGCATGCCGCGGCCGCCACCGCCGGCGCTGGCCTTGATCAGGATCGGAAACCCGATCTGCTGTGCCTGCGTGCGCAAGACCGACGCCGCCTGATCGGCGCCGTGATAGCCCCGCACGAGTGGCAGGCCGTGCCGTTCGGCGAGCGCCTTGGCGCCGGCCTTGTCGCCCAGTGCGCGCATGGCCGCCGGTGGCGGACCGATCCACGCCAGGCCCGCGCTGACGCACCGCTCGGCGAAGTCGGCGTTCTCGGCCAGGAAGCCATACCCCGGATGGATGGCTTGCGCCTGGCTGCGATTCGCGGCGTCCAGGATCGCGTCCTGATTGAGGTAGCTGTCGATAGCCGGCGGCGGCCCAATGCGCACCGCCTCGTCCGTCTCCGAAACGTGCAGCGCCCGCCCATCCGCATCCGAGTACACCGCGATGGTGCGCACCGCCAACCGCCGACACGTGCGCGTGACACGCACCGCGATCTCGCCGCGGTTGGCCACAAGCACACTCTCGAATGGCGCCGCGCTCATGGGCTGACCAGGTGCGGCACAAGCTCCAACCCGCGTGGGGCGCCATTCGCCACGGGCGGCAGCAACAGCGTCGCGATACCGGCGTCAATTGCGCCGCCGTCGCGACTCGCCCGGTCGCCGACCATCAATGCTTCGGTCGCCGCGACAGCCAGCGCATCGAGCGCGGCCCTGAACAGCGTGCCGCGCCAGTCGAACAGGACCGCTTTGAATCGGCTCACATGCGGAACACGCCGAACCGTGTGGCGGGAATCTCGGCGTTGAGGGCTGCGGACAGGCCCAGGGCCAGGACCATCCGTGTGTCAATCGGGTCGATCACCCCGTCGTCCCACAACCGTGCAGTGGAGAAATAGGGGCTGCCTTCGGCCTCGTACGAGGCCAGGATCGGCGCGGTGAAGGCCTCCCGTTCGGCATGTGACAGGTCGCGGCCCTCGCGCTGCAAGTTGTCGAGCCGCACCTGGAGCAGCACGCTCGCGGCTTGCTGACCGCCCATCACGCTAATGCGCGCGTTGGGCCACATCCACAACTGCCGTGGCTCGTAGCCACGGCCACACATGCCGTAGTTACCGGCGCCAAAGCTGCTACCAACAATCACGGTGAACTTTGGCACCTGCGCGTTGGCCACGGCCATGACCATCTTGGCCCCGTCGCGCGCCAGACCGCGATTCTCATAGTCGCGTCCGACCATGAAACCCGTAATGTTTTGCAAGAACACGAGGGGTATGCGACGCTGACAACACAGCTCGACAAAGTGCGCGCCTTTCAAGCTGCTTTCGCTGAACAATATGCCATTATTCGCAATGATGCCAATGGGATAGCCCATGATACGCGCGAAGCCAGTCACCAAAGTCGTACCATAGCTGGCTTTGAACTCGTCGAGCTCACTGCCGTCGACGACGCGCGCAATGATCTCGCGTATGTCGAACTGCGTACGTAAATCGCGCGGCATGACCCCGTACAGCTCGTTGGCATCGAACAGTGGCCGACGCGGCTCCAGCACCTCCCATGGCGGACGTTTGACCGCTGGCACGTTGGCCAGGATGCGCCGCGTGATCGCCAGCGCATGTGGGTCGTCTTCGGCGTAGTGGTCCGCCACGCCCGAGATACGTGTGTGCACGTCCGCGCCGCCGAGGTCTTCGGCGCTGACCTCCTCACCGGTCGCCGCCTTCACCAGCGGCGGTCCACCGATAAAGATCGTGCCGGTGCCTTTGACAATCACGGTTTCGTCGCTCATGGCGGGCACGTAGGCACCGCCGGCCGTGCACGAGCCCATGACGACGGCAACCTGAGCAATGCCGCGCGCAGACAGATTGGCCTGGTTGAAGAAGATGCGCCCGAAGTGCTCGCGGTCAGCAAAGACGTCGGCCTGCAGGGGCAGGAAGGCGCCACCGGAGTCGACCAGGTACACGCACGACAGACGGTTCTGGGCAGCGATTTCTTGCAGCCGCAGGTGCTTCTTGACGGTGAGCGGGTAATAGGTGCCGCCCTTGACCGTCGCGTCGTTAGCGACGATGGCGACTTCTTTGCCGCACACTGAGCCGACGCCGGTCACGATGCCCGCGGACGGTGCCTCGTTGTTGTACATACCGTTGGCGGCCAACGGCGATAGCTCGAGAAACGGCGTACCTGGATCAAGCAAGCGCTCGATCCGCTCGCGCGCCAGTAGCTTGCCGCGCGCTCGGTGACGCGCCACGGCTTCGGTGCCGCCGCCCTGGCGCACGCGTTCGAGCCGCGCCCGGAGATCGTCGACCAGGCGCATGTTGTGCTCGAAATTGGCCTGGAACTCGGGGGATTGCGGGTCTACGCGCGACTCGAGGACGGCCACGATTTCGAGGGTAGTACAGTGGCGCGGCCGTGCTGCGGATCGACCTGTGGCGCCATGGCCTCACGTCGGTTCCCGAGTGGGTATGGGACGCCACGGACGTCGAGTGGCTGAACCTGGCCGAGAACCGGCTGCGCTCGGTGTCGCCGCGTTTGGGCCGGCTTGCGTCATTGCGCATGCTGGACCTCGGCCACAACGAGCTCTCGGTCATCCCCGAGGCCATCGGCGAGCTGGGCCAACTGGACCACTACCTCTATTTGAGCGACAACCAGTTCGCTGAGCTGCCCGACTGGATCGGCGCATTGACCCGCCTGCGCTATCTGAACGTCACCGACAACGAGCTCATGGCACTGCCGGAGGCGATTGGCAGCATGGCCAGCCTGCGTGAGCTGCGCTTGTACCGCAATCGGCTGACGCGGCTGCCCGATGCGCTTGGCCAGCTATCAGCACTCCGTGAGCTGTATCTGGAGGACAATGCGCTGACCGAGTTGCCCGCCACCATCGGCAGCCTTGGCGCGCTGCGTGAGCTGAGCGTGCGCAACAATCACCTCGCCTCGCTGCCGCCGACTTTGGCCAGCCTGCCGCGTCTGCGCAGCCTCGACCTGCGCAACAACCGCCTGCAGCAGGCACCCGACTGGCTAGTCGAGCTGCCCCAATTGGAGAAGTTGGACCTGCGTTGGAACCCACTCCGCGCTTCGCCCATGTGGATTGACGAGCTGGAAGCAAGTGGCTGCGCCGTGCTGCTGTGACGACTGACCACTAACCACTGACTACTGACCACTGGCGCAGAGCCGCCACGTGGCACGCAGGCTGCCACAGACCGGCGCATGCCGCGCCTCTTCCTGGCGGTGGCTGCCCTTCTTGCGGCACTGCTGGCCCCGAATACCAGTGCCGGCGCAGAAGATCTGGCGACCTACGATCAGCGCCTGCTCGACGCGCTGGCGCTCCTTGACCGGAGCCCGGCCACCCTTCAACTGCATACCGTGCTCGACGCCAACCGCGTGCGCATGCAGTTCGTGCCCATGGCACCGGGCGTCTACGCGCGCTACAGCGTCGCGCGGCACGTGGTCGAGATCGATCAACGGTGGAGTGACGCCGACGCGACGACGCTCGCGGCTGTCATTGCCCACGAGGCTACGCATGCCCAGGACGCCGTCAGCGGCTACCTGTCAAGCGGCGGTGCGTCGGCGTGCATCGACTCGGAAATCCGCGCGTTCCGCGCGTCGGCGTTGTTCTGGATCGACCAGTTCGGCGGTCAGGGTAAACCCAACGTCGAAGACGACCTGGACCGCCAGTTGAACCTCGTCGCGGAGCGCCAGCAGCGCGATCCGCGTGGCCTCGAGGAATTGGTGCGCCAGACGTATACCCAGCAGTGCTCGCACTAACTAATCTACGGCGTAGCATCGATGGGTGAGCTCGGCGGTAACCGAGGTCGATCTGTGGACCACGTTCACCGCGAAGGCTGAGCTGCTGGGCGCCGCCGTGCTGCGCGCTGCAGACCAGCTGGCTGCGCGGCACCTGCTGGCGGATTCCGGCGCTACGCTGGCGGCGACGCGCACCCTCGCCACGCGGTATCCCACCGTGGCCGATGGGCTGCCACACGCTAGCCTCGGCGCACCGGAGATCGTGGCCGTCGCCGAGTTCGCGGTCGCCGAGACCGGGTCCGTGGCGCTCAACGAGCCGCGCGATGATCGCGGCGCGTGCTTCCTGGCCGAACGGTTGTGGCTCCTCGTACCCGCAGATCGACTCTTGCCCACGCTCGATGACGCGATGGGCAGCCTGCGCGAGCTGGTCCGGTCAGGCGCGCACCACCCGCTGCTGATGAGCGGTCCGAGCCGCACGGCCGACATCGAGCGGGTGCTCACAGTCGGCGTCCACGGTCCGCGCGCGCTGGTACTGGTGGTCGTAGGCCACGCGTGAGTGGCGCGGTCAAACCCTTCCTAGAGCGCTACCGAACTGCCCTCGCGGATGAGCGTCTACCACGCAATCTGCTGGCGTTCCAACGCGCCTGGCGCACTACGCGCGACGCTGCGTTCGCTCGGCTTGCGCATGAGGCGCCGCCGCTCGGCGCGGCCACGCCTGACTTCGACACGGCGCGCGACAGGCTGATCGCCGCTAAGGACGACGTGCTGGCCGATCCCGCGGCCGCCCGGCGCGCCTTTGTCGACGCCGCGGCCCAGGCTGGAACCCAGGTGCACGAGGTGGACACAGCCGAGCAGGCGCGGGCCACCATCCTGGACCTGCTGCTAGGACGGGGCGTCAAGCTGCTGGCCAAGGGCAAGAGCATGGTCGCCGAGGAGGTCTTCCTCAACCACCACCTCGAAGCAGCCGGGCTGCGCGTGGTCGAGACCGACCTGGGCGAGTGGATCATTCAGCTCGCGCACGAAACCCCCAGTCACATGGTCATGCCCGCCATTCACAAGAGCCGTCAGCAGGTGGCATCCCTGTTCGAATCGGAAACGGGCCAGGACGTGCCGCACGACGATGTCCAGGCTCAGGTGACGTTCGCTCGCCACGAGCTGCGCCGCGCGTTCCTCGCCGCGGACGCGGGCATGATCGGCGCCAACGCACTGATTGCCGAGACAGGGTCGGTGCTGCTGATCACCAACGAAGGCAACGGCGACCTCGTGAGCACGCTGCCGAAGCTGCTCGTCGTGATCGCCGGTTGGGAAAAGATCGTCCCAACCTTCGAGGACGCCGCCGCGCAGGTACGCCTGCTCGCCCGTTCGGGCACCGGCCAGGAGATCACCACCTACACCACCGTCATCACCGGGCCAGAGCCCGAGTGCGAGCTGCACATTGTGCTCGTCGACAACGGGCGCAGCGCGATGTGGCGCGACCCGCAGGCACGCGAGGCTCTGCGCTGCATTCGCTGCGCGGCCTGCGCCGACGTGTGCCCGCCGTACCAGGTCGTCGGCGGGCACGTCTTTGGCCACGTGTACTCTGGCGCGATCGGCCTGGTGAACACGCCGTTTCATCATGGCCTGGAGGCAGACGCCGGACCGCAGTCGCTATGCGTCAGCTGCAATGCCTGCGCGACCGTCTGCCCGGTCGGCATCCCGCTGCCCGAGTTGATCCTCGATGCTCGCGCGCGGGTGACAGAGCGCTACGGGTTGCCGTGGTACAAGCGTGCCGCCTTCGCGGTATGGCGCGAGCCCGAGGTGTTCGATCTCGCGCTGCGTGCCGCGCGGCTCCTGCAAGCACCAGCCAAACGTGGAAACTTGCTGAGGCTGCCGCTTCCGACGGCCTGGGCATGGCGCACGCCACCGGCGCTGGCAGCCACCCCGGCGCGCGACCATTGTGTTGGCCGGACATTCGCCGGCGACACTGATGGGCCATGGGCTGGCAGCGGCGCCCGAGGCAAAACGGTCGCGTACTTCCTGCAATGCATCGCCGATCGCTTCGCGCCCGAGCAAATCGATGCCGCGCTGCGGGTGCTGCGGGCGTGTGGTGCCCGAGTGGTGGTGCCCGATGGCCAGCACTGCTGCGGAGCGGCCTGGCCGGCCGCACGTTTGACCTGCTTACGTTTGTCGATCGGGTAGCCGACCCGCCGCCCTTGGCTGATCGTGTCGGGCAGCACGTGACGTATCACAGCTTTTGCCAGAGCACCAACGTTCTGGGCATCTCTGCGCTCGGCCCGCGCGTATTGCGGCGGGCGGGTGTCTCATTGGTCGACTTGCCCGAGATGGACGTGTGCTGTGGCTTCGGCGGCGGGTCGTCCGTCGATCACCCTGAAGTTGCGCGCGGCATCGTGACCCGCAAGCTCGACAATGTCCGCGCCACTGGCGCGCGGGTCCTCGTCACCGACAACCCCGGCTGCATCCTGCACCTGCGCGGCGCCGCGGACGCCGCTGGCCTGGACGTCGAGGTCAAACACGTCGCGGAAGTGCTCGCCGCAAGACTGTTGTCATCGGGGGAATGACAGGTAACCCAATCCCCCTTCGGCCAGGTGCAGCGTTGTACATACTCCATGCAAGCAATGGCCCACGCTGAGCTCGTCCGGCCCGTCGACCAGGCCTCCGCGGGATGGTGGAAAGCGCTGGTTGCCTTCGGTGGCCTGGGCTTCGTGCTGGCCATCGGGGTGGCTGTGGGCGGCCAGTTTGGCAACTTCGCGTCCGCTGGGATGGCCTACGTCCCGCTCATCGTGCTCGCCGCGCTGCTCCAGCTGCGGGCGTATCCGGCGCCGCGCGTCATCAGCTGGCTGTGGTTCTGGCTCACGATGATCGTGTTCGCGCTGCTGTCGCTCGGCCTCATCTTTCTCACGTTTGCCGATCCGGGCACGCCACCCTCGGCAGAGCTGGGTCAGCGGCTGCTGCCGCCGATCCTGGCGATGTTCGTCATCCTCGTCCTGGGCGCTCTCCTCGCCGTCACTCCGGCCTGGGCCTGGCTGGCGACGCGTCTCGGAGCCAGCGTCGACGGCGACTCACCAGCGCACGTCCAGGGCACAGTGGGCGTGCTCGTGCTGAGTGCCATGTCGATCGCGCCGTTGGCGTTGCTGGGCGGACGCGCACCGCTGAGCGACCTGCTGAACCGCATCGACAGCACGATCCAGCCGTTGAGCACGACCGATCAGCTGCTGATGCAGGTGTACTCGGTCCTGTGGATCGGTGTGCTGGTGCTGTTCGGCTGTGGCTGGCCGGTGCTCGCGACGGCGCGCGATGCCGTGGCCCGGCTCGGCCTTGGTCCGCTGCGTCGTCGGGACATCGCGATGCTCGTCGGCGTCACCGCCGCGACCATTGGCGTAGGCATCGTCCTCGACTTCCTGAATCGCGGGCTGCTGGGTTGGCTCGGCCTGCCCATGACCGATCCGACGGTGGTGACCAGGCTCGTGCCAGCGGCGGCCACGCCGGTGGGCGCGCTCGTGATCGCGGCGTGCGCGGGCGCGAGCGAAGAGTTGATGTTCCGTGGCTGGCTCCAGCCGCGCCTGGGCTGGCTCCTGGCAAACATCGGCTTCGTGGCCGCCCACGCGTTCCAGTACGGACTCGACGGCCTGGTGGCCGTGTTCGTGCTCGGTGCCATCATGGCCTTCGTCCGCTGGCGCTGGAACACCACGGCCTCGATCGGCGTGCACTTCACGTACGACGCTGTGCTGTTCTTGCTGGCGGCCTTCGGCTTCTAGGCGAAATCCGGGATGAGCTCCTCGAGCTCGAGCTCCTTCAGCGTCGCAGGCAGCGGCAGCCCGCTCTGTTCGTCCCAGCCCATGGTGCGGTAATAGTTGCGCTTCATCAACGGCCACGCCGTCTCCGGGTGACTGTCCGCCGCGGCGCCGTCACTCGGATTCGAGAAGTAGCGCGGGCTCGGCTCTTCCATGTCGGTCGTCAGCCCGTGGCGCACGTTGAAGGCGCGCATCAGGTGCACCATCTGGCGACCTTTGCGCAGCGCATCCATCGGCTCATAGTTCAAACCGGTCACCGCGTTGAACGTCTTGAGCTCGAGCAGCAGGTCCTGGGAATCGAAGCGGCACACGCCCAGTGAATCGTCGAACTGACGGCGACCGTTGATCTGGCCGACGAAACGACTCACGTCGAGCGGATCGAAGCGGTTCTTGACCGGCTCGATGGGCAGGTTGTCGACCGGGTCGGCGCCGGCCGTAGCCTCGATCGTCGACGTGTTGCCCACACACGTGTCGAGCAGCTCGGTCCAGCGCCCGCGGTGATCGTGGCCGCGCGGCGACGCGCCCTTGCGCGTGAAGACCGCGAGCTCCTCACTGCCGCGGCCGATGTGCTGCGCGGCACGCATGACACCCTCGGCCAGCCACGCACCGCATCCCTCGCGGACGCTGATCTTGCGTAACAGCTCGGCCAGCGAGTCCTCCTCGTCCCACTTTAGATCGAGGCCATCGAGGTCGCGCTCTCGATCGAGGATGCCCTTGTCGACGCACTCGAGCACCCAACCCAGCAGCCAGCCGGCCTCGTTCAAGTCCACCGCGTAGCGATCGGCGAGATTGGACAGCCAGAACGCTGCGCTCTGGTCGGTGATGCCGACCTGCGGCCCGAAGGCGGCGAAGCCCTCGTACTCGGGCTCCTCGCCAACGTAGCCCTTCTTGCGCCCTTCGGTCATGCAGCCGGTGTGCAGATGGTTCATGCGGCACGCCCAACATGGCGTGTGCTTGCCGTCGAAGTTCTCGCGGAACGTGAGACCGTTCATCGCCTCGTGCTCCTCGAACACGTTCGTCTGGTAGTTGCGCACGGGCAACGCGCCCAGCGCGTGGATGTCGCTCAAGCCGACAGCAGTGCCACCGCGGGCGAGCCAGCGATCGCGGAACTCGTACGCGTGGTCGAACAGGGCGTCAGCGTACTCGGTAAGCTGCTCGGGATGCGCGACCGGAACCTGTTGCTTGCCGCGCGCCACGGCGATGCATTTGAGGCGCTTACTGCCCATGACCGCGCCGACACCGTTGTGCGCCGCGACGTGACCCTGATCGCCGGCGATGGCCGCGAAGCGGACGAGGTGCTCGCCGGCCGGGCCGACGCCGTGCACGCTCAGCATGCGGAACTTGAAGCCGAGCTCGTGCAGCAGCGCGCCCTCAGTTTCCCACGTGTCCTTACCGAGCAGGTGATCGGCTGAGCGCAGCTCGAGCACGCCTTCGGCGATGTACAGGTACAGCCAGCGACTGGCCTGGCCCTGGAGCACGATCGCGTCATAGCCGTTCTGCTTCAAGTACGCGCCGAAGAAGCCATTGGCCTGCGTCGCGCCGAGCAGGTTGGTCATCGGACCTTTAGTCACGGCCGAGTACGTCCCTGCCCCGTGCACCTTCGTGCCGGCCAATGGCCCGGCGGCGATGATCAAGCGATTCTCGGGATCGTCCCACTCGATGCCGGGCGGCACCTCGTCATAGAGCATGCGCGCGCCAAGACCAGTGCCGCCGATCCATTGCCGCGCCGTTGCGGGCGACAGCGGCTCGACGCTGATTGTTTCGGTCGACAGGTCGACGCGCAGGATGCGGCCCATGATGCCGCCAGGGAGAACGTTGGGCTGCTGGGCAAGGTGGGACATACGTGAGCCAAAGGGTACCCTGTCATGGTGGAGCCGGGCCTGATCGAAGTATTCGTCGAGATTCCACGCGGCAGTCGCAACAAATACGAAGTCGACAAGGAGCGTGGCGTCCTGACGCTCGACCGCGTGCTGTACTCGTCGGTGCACTATCCAACCGACTACGGCTTCGTCGTCGGCACGCTGGCCGAGGACGGCGATGCGCTGGATGCGCTGGTCGTGGTGGACGAGCCGACGTTTCCAGGCTGCCACATCATCGCCCGGCCGATTGGCGTGCTGGACATGCAGGACGAGAAGGGGCCGGATCAGAAGATCCTGGCTGTGCCGGTCGGCGACCCGCGGTCTTCCAGCATTCGCGATCTGCACGATATCGATCAGCACTGGCTGCGCGAGATCGAGAACTTCTTTCAGACGTACAAGGCGCTCGAGGACAAGTGGACTGACGTCGTGGGCTGGGAAGATGCCGCCGCGGCTTTTCGCGTGATCGAGCAGGCGCGCGACCTGCACGCGCGCGGCCTCGAAGACGCACAATTACCCTGATGGCAGCTCACTCGCGGCCGGCCTGGGGCTGCTCGTGGTGCGGCGGCGCCGCCGAGGATGAGCAATCGCTGCTCGACCACCAGGAATGGTGTCTGGGCGACGCCATCGCCAATACCCAGCTACTGCAAGAGGTCGCCGAACGCGATAGCGAGCTGACGCAAGAAGCGCTAGTCAAAGCCGCGCGCAAACGCCGCTTGCACACGCCGCCGCGCAACTAGCCATACGTCATCGCCTAGTCCGACATGTGACGTTCCTTCTCTGGGAGAGAAACAGATGCTGGCGAAGTTTTGAGTCGTAGCCGCTCCGCCTCGCGGGCAGTGGCCGATGGCCAGGGGACCGCTCACCCACCCCCCACCCTCTCCCCGTGCGCGGGGCGAGGGAGTTGACGGGTAACGGGCGTCAGGCGATCACACGCCCGAGGGCTGAGAGGATGAGCTCCTCGGCCAGGCGGCCGGTGCGGTTCTCGTGATCGTGAATGGGGTTCACTTCGGCTACTTCCATTGACGTGACCTGGCCGGTGGCCGCAAGTAGCTCCATGGCCAGGTGTGCCTCGCGGTAGGTCAAGCCGCCAGGCCAGGGCGTGCCCACGCCTGGCGCTTCGAGCGGGTCAACCGCGTCCATGTCCAGCGAGACGTGAATCCCACCGGGCCCAGCCAGCACCTCCACAGCCGCGTGGACGGCGTTGACCACGCCAACCTGGTCGATCTCGCTCATCGTGAACATGCGGATGCCCAGGTCACGCACGATGTCCCGTTCGCCAGGGTCGAGTGTCCGCGTCGCGAACAGGACCACGCGTTCGGGACGAATGTGCCTGTCCAAGAAGCGCAAGCGCGGGGCGATGCGCGCGTGGCCGAGCATGGCGGCAACCGGCATGCCATGGATGTTGCCGCTGGGCGTGGTTTCGGGCGTATTGATATCGCCATGGGCATCGATCCACAGAACGCCGACATCTGACTTTACGTCAAGCAATCCGGCCACCGTGCCCATGGCCATCGAGTGATCGCCGCCCAGGACCAGCGGAAATCGATCTGTGCGCAGCATCGACGACACGCACGCCTCGAGCTCCAGGCAGGTCACCTCGATCTGCGCCTCGTACTTGGCGCGCGGGTTGCCCATGTCGATGCCCTCTGGGCCCGGTACTGGCAAGTTGTTGTGATCGTCGACCTCCAGCCCGAGCGCCTCCAGATCGTGCTCCAGGCCGGCGTAGCGGATGGCCGATGGCCCCATGTCGACGCCGCGGCGGCCTGCACCGAGGTCCATCGGGACGCCGACGATGCCGACCTTGCGCATCACCGTGCCGACGGTGGCTGCTCGCCGGCCGAATAGTCGTAGAAGCCTCGGCCAGTTTTACGTCCGAGATAGCCAGCCGCGACCATCTGTCGCAGCAGCGTCGGCGCGGCGAAGCGCGACTCTTTGAACTCGTCGAACAGAATGTCCGCGATGTACAGCGTCGTGTCGAGGCCGACGTAGTCGAGCAGGGTGAACGGCCCCATCGGATAGCTCGTCCCGAGCATCATGCCCACGTCGATGTCTTCCTTCGAGGCGAAACCCTGTTCGAGCATGCGTACGGCTTCGGTCAGATACGGGATCAACAGGAAATTGACGATGAAGCCCGCGCGATCCTTGCTGACGATGATCCGCTTACCCAGGCTCTCGCCGAACGTGCGCGCGGTCTCGAGGGTTTCGTCGGAGGTGGTCAGCGTACGCACGTACTCGATCAGGCGCATGACCGGTACAGGGTTCATGAAGTGCATGCCGAGCACTTTGTCCGGCCGCTTCGTGGACGTGGCCATCTGAATGATAGGTATGGACGAGGTGTTGCTGGCCAGGATGGTGTGCGGCGGGCACACCTGATCGAGCTCGGCGAAGGTGCGCCGCTTGATCTCGGGATTTTCGGTCGCGGCCTCGATGACCAGGTCGCACTGCGCCAGGTCCTCGAGCTTCGTCGTGCCTGAAAGGCGGCCCAGTGCACTGGCGCGCTCCGCGTCGGCAAGCTTGCCGCGCTCGACGGCCGTCGCCATCGATTTCTCGATACGCCCGCGACCCTTCGCCAGCAGCGCGTCCTCGATCTCGCGCACGATGGTGACGTAGCCGGCGCGCGCACACACTTCGGCGATGCCAGAGCCCATCAGCCCGCAACCCACCACACCGACGGTGCGAATTGGCACTGCCAGTCAGTGTAAAAGACGGCGCATGCGTGTCATCCCGAGTCCGCGGGTTGTCATCCCGAGCCTGCGAGGGATCTCGCCTGTCTGAACGTCGCACAAGCGCGAGCGACATGCCCGCGAGATTCCTCGCTCCGCTCGGAATGACAAGAGCTGCGCTGCTGGGCGTGGCCGGCCTGCTGCTCACGTTCACTGCGCCGAGCCATCGACCAGACCTGCTGGTGTTCGGGGTTATCGCAGTGGCAGCGGCTCTGGTCTGGCAGCCACGCAGCGGGCCACTGCTTATCGGCGCCGCCTTGCCGTTCTACTTCTTTTCGCGCCAGCTTGTTGGGCCGCTGTCGGTCTCGCCGCCGGGCCTGACGCTGCTGCTGGCGTGGTTCGGCGCGGCTGTTCAGGGGGTCCGAGGTCGCGTGGCGCTGAGGCTGCCGAGGAGCAGCTACGACGCCCCGCTGGCGCTGTTTCTGGCGGCGGCGCTGCTCGGCCTGCTGGTCAGCGAGTATCCGCTGCTGTCCGCCCGTGAGCTGCGCGCGCTGATCTTCGAGCCGATCCTTTTCTTCTGGCTATTGCGCTGCCTGCCTGGATCTTCGCGGCTGGCCCTGGGCGGCTTTCTTGCCGCGGCGACGCTCGTGGCAGGTGCCGCCGTTGTCCAGGTCGCGCTGGGCATTGGCGGCACCGAGGCCGAGGGGGTGCGGCGCGCACAGGCCTGGTATCCATCTCCGAATCACATGGCCCTGATGCTCGGGCGAGCATGGCCGTTCCTGCTTGCGATTGGCTTGGCACGCTTCCGAGTCGTGGCGCTGCCCGCTGCTGTCGTCGGGGTGGCGGTGGTGCTGTCGTTCTCGACTGGCGCCTGGCTTGGCCTGGCGGTCGCTACGATCGTCACACTGGCGTCACTTGGATTGCGGCGCCTGGCGGTCGCCACCGGTGCGGTGCTGGCCGTTGGTCTGCTGGGCACCAGTGCGCTTGCGATCGTCGGCGCGTTGCCCGAGCGACTCAACCCGCTGCGCCAGACCGGCGGCTTCCGCATCGACCTGTGGCTGTCGAGTCTGCAGATGCTGCGCGACCACCCCTTGTTCGGCGTCGGGCTGGACAATTTCGTGTACCAGTACCAGAACTACCTGCGTGAAGGAGCGGTGGCCGAGCCGAACCTGTCGCATCCGCACAATTGGATGCTCAACTTTTGGCTCGAGATGGGGCTGCCTGGCTTGATCGCATTTGTCTGGCTCATCGTGACCTTCGCCCGCCGCGCCGTACGTCAGCGCACCTGGCTCGCCGCCGGAGCCCTCGGCGCGATGGCCGACATGCTCACCCACGGCCTGATCGACAACAGCTATTTTCTGGTCGACCTGGCGTTCCTGTTCTGGCTCATCCTCGCAATTGTCGAAGAGCCTGAGTAGGCTGGCGTATTCGGGTGCGTTGCTGCACCGACCCGGCAAAGTTGCAGGCTAGAATTGCCATCACGTGAAAGTGCTCGTCACCGGTGGGGGCGGCTTCATTGGCTCCCACCTGTGTCGTCGGTTGCTGGCCGACGGCCATTCCGTCATGTGCCTGGACAACTTTGCCTCCGGCCTGCGGCGCAACGTGGACGGCCTGCTGGATGACCCAAAGTTCGAATTGCTCGAGTGCGACGTCACCGAGGGCCCACTGCCGGTGAGCCTCCAGGCTGACCGCTACTTCCACATGGCCAGTCCGGCCAGTCCGAACGCGCGCAGCCCGCGCAGTTACATGGCCCTGCCGCTAGAAACCGCGCGGGTCAACTCGGTCGGCCTGCAGAACGTCCTGGACCTGGCCAACAACCATGGCGGGCGCGTGCTGTTCGCGTCCACCTCAGAGATCTACGGCGACCCGCACCAGCATCCGCAGCGTGAAGACTACTGGGGCAACGTGTCGTCGACAGGTCCGCGCAGTTGTTACGACGAGGCCAAGCGTTTCGGC
>WNGF01016989.1_pt1 | contig 17619 bp, 24 predicted proteins | sample 5400641 | NCBI WGS metagenome assembly WNGF01 (sample SAMN13153371, study PRJNA577476) | soil metagenome | isolation source: 80 cm soil or saprolite under grassland replicate 2 | place: USA:California | collected 2016-06-15
GAGGCTGGCGAGATTCCCGATCACCGCCTGATAGTTGACGAGGGTCTGCTTGTAAAGGTCCTGGAAAGGCAGGTTCCAGAGGCTGGTGAGGCCGGTATCACCAAAAACGCCCGTGGTCTTGCCGGCGAACGCGATCTTGACGTCAAAGGCGGTGAAGACGCGAAGCGATCTGCGGGCCGGGTTGTACTGAGCCCCGTCGGCTTCGACACCGCCGACGACCAGGTCCCTCATCTGCCCGAGCGTGCCGGCCCGAGCCGGACTTGCAGGGAAGAAGCTGTTCATCGAATAGACACGTGCGTCGATGGTGAAGGGCTTGTCGCCGAACCGATCGCCATCGACCGGCTGCTCCTGCTCGGGCCATAGGTCGACGCGGTCGAGCACGTAGCTCGAGGCGCTCACCACCTGAAGCGACACGTCGGCACCCAGGGGAACAGCAAAGAACGTGTTGAAAGACGGCACGTCCGGCGCGCCGACCTGGTTGTGGAGACCGAGGCCATCCATCGCCATGTCCGTGAACACGCGGCTGCCCCCGACGCGGGAGACAAAATGCGCCTGCGGCAGTGTGAGCCGCAGCTCGAGGCCGTTCTTGTCGCTGGAAACGACCTGCACGACCGGTCCTGCGGCGCTGGTTGGAGCCACGGTCGCTCCGCCACACCGGGCGGCCGCCGGCGTCGCCTTCAGATCAGCGACCACCGCCAGGGCATCCGAATCCAGAACCCCGGCCAGCGCCGTCGTCATTTCCTTCTTGCCTGTCTTGGCCGCGATCTCGTTTCTCAGGGCGGCCAGCACGTTGATGGCGGCGCAGACCTGGCCGCGGGCTGCCGCCGCGGAAGCGGCATCCGCCTTGCTCAGAAGCGGCTGCCTGCTTTCATGAGCAACGAGGCTGTTGATGTCACCAATCAGCCGCGCAAAATCGGGATCGGCGGGTGAAACTGCGCCGCGGAGGCCTGACGCCGCGACGTCCGGCGACGCGATCGCCAAGAGGAGCAGAGCTGACAGAACAGTGAGGGCCGCGCTGCGCATACCTGCACACCTCCCAGAGCAAACCCCGCGGGGCCTGGGCCGACAGTCCAGACGCCAAGTCGAGCCGGCCGGGCAAACCTGGTGGCGAGAATACTCCCTGCCATCTGCCTGTCAAGTAGTGACTTAACAGCGGGAATCTCTAGGAGAAGCCGACCAGTGCGCCTGCCAGCGGTAATTAGTCGAGACAGTCTCTGTCCGTTTTCGGAATCCTGACAAAGAGGATCGCACGCTTCTCCTCGACAGGATCACCGGTATCCCAGCCTTTCGCGCCTCCCGCACCAGCCGCTGATTTGCTGGTCGTCGATGCCTCAACCGTCGTGACGGCTGGTCTCAGCGAAGTGGGATTTACGCCCCTTTCGCGGGAAACCTTGGTGGCTCCATATCTGATGTGGTCCGAAGCCTCTTCGGTACTGCACGAGTTGAGATGGCGAAAGGAAATCTCCGCCGAGCTGGCTGCAACTGCACTCGAACGTCTTGCTACCTCTGAAATCAACCCGCGGCGGCCCAAGGGCCTGACGGCAGAAGCCTGGAGCGTCGCTGATGGGCTTGGCTGGGCAAAAACCTATGACGCTGAGTACGTGGCGCTGGCGCGCCTACTGAGATGCCTACTACTCACGACCGATGCGAAAGTCATGGCATCGGCGAGAGGCCTTGGCAACATCATCGGCCCCGGAGATTTGTAACGGCGGCGCTGCGAGCTTGGATTCGCCAAGCCGCCAACGGTTTTGGAGACCGCGGGCCTGGCGTCCGCCACCGGCTATCATCCACCGACCCAGTTCAGTCGTGAACGGCCGCTTTCTGTGATCGTCCGTCTGCATCCGCCAACGTCCGCACGAATTCGTCCCTAGCCTCGCTGGTCCATGATCGTCCGGCTTCATACGCAGTCCTGCGTCATCTTGGCTGTCACACAGGTGCTTGCATTCCCCATCAGTTGATCCGAACGCGAAAGTCCCAGTTCGCGCGTGTGGGTCGACTTTGAAAGCAGGGACAACGCACCATGGACAGAGCTATGTGAACCGGGTTACTCTCGCAGGTGAATGGGTCTGGCGTCGAGATGCCAGACGACGGCTCTACTCAGCAGGAGGAGGAACTATGCCCTTACTTAGAGATCTTCGGGTGTTTGGCCTCGCTGCATGGGCGATCGGCGGCGCGGTTCCGGCCGCGGCCGACTATGGCAACAGCAATGGCAATGTCCAGCTGTACCAGCTCACGGCGTCGTTCAACTGTAATAACCCGTCCTTTTGCGGAAACAATCTGGGCGGCTTTTGGGCCTGGGCGGTCTTCAATCAGGACGGCACTTTCGATGCCGAGCTAACCGGCTGTGGCCACCTGGCCAACGATCACGCACCCGGGCTTCAGGGTGCCCAGCATTTCCACGCCGACGGCCACTACATCATCACCGACTTCGGGCTCGGTCCCTGGATCGTCGTCGTGGACGAGGTGGACACGGCCAGCGGCGGGTTCTTGGGGACCGGGACGGTGATCACAGTGCCGCACGAGTTCATGCCGGTGGGGCCGGCCGCCAAGGCCATTCTCTCGACCGCGGACTTCTTCGGCTTCACAGCCCCAGGGGTCGCGTTCATCGTGACCGTGACGCCGATGCACACCTAAGCGGCACAGGCGGGCAAGCGACAAAAGGGCCGCCTGGGCGGCCCTTTGTTGTCGCTGCCCACCTTCTTGTGCGTGCGGGTTCGGCGATTCGCGGTCGCCCGGGCCCAAGAAGATGGCCCCCAGCGCCTTCGCCTGGTCCGGATGGGCGCGCTCGTCGAGGTAGAGGGCCACCTTCCAACCACCCTCGGTCATGCGTTAGGGGAGTGGACGGCCAGCGCCACGTTCATGCCGTCAAGGCGCACGCCATCCATCTCCCCGCGCGCGATGTGCCAGGCGAAAAAAGACATCACAGGCGTCCTCGGCCGCTGCGGCCAGGAAGTTGCATGGGCAGCTGACCTGGCAGGTGCAGGACTCGAAGTAGTCACCGTCGACGTGGAAGCTCGTTGGCTCCTCCTATTTGAGTGTTGGGGCCCATGCCGGGGCGCGGCAGACCTCCGCCGAGACACCGCCAACCGAATGCAGAAGGTCCTTGAAAACGACGAACGGTAACGCCGACATCGCTGTAATACGAAATGGCATTCGGCCAGCGCTTCGATCCCGGATCGCCGTCAGCTAGGAGGAATATTGAATTTGGCTGAGTGCCGCAATAATCACTGCGCGTCGCCAAGGCAACCTTGAGTTGATTTTGAGCGCTGCGCTGCGGCTTGCTTACCCGCGTCTCCTTCGTGTGAGCCAGCTCATCCAGCCCAAGACTGAAAGTCCAAGCACGATCAGGAACGTTCCGAGCGACCAGGTAAGCCAGCCGGTGGCAACAGCGGCGATCATGAGTAATCCAACTGCAGACAGTCCGGCAATTGAGAAGAGAAGGCCAACTGCAAGGCCTTCCCAGCTGGCCTTGGTCACAGCCGCCTACGCCACAGACGGCTGCCTAATGAGGGGTTCAGCCTCCGTACCGGGCCGGCCCCATCCCTCCCCACCCCGAGTCTCGATGACAAACTGCGCGGAATGGACTTGCAGCAGGACTTCGAGAAGACTGCCCTTGAGTCGTGAGTCGATGGCATTGTCGACCAGTTCCATCACGGCGTCGGCAGACGAGCGGTAGTTGGCGAACAGCGAAGCGGTGATAGCCGGGTCGATCCGCTCGCGGACGGTCACACGCTGGGCCATTCCAGCCCGAAATCTATACCCGAATCACCTTTCGAGGTCTTGATCGCGACCTTCGACCGACCGCGCGGCTTCGAGGGCACGAGCTCGGTTCAGCCTAAGAGTGGACCTATCTCGCTTCGTCAGACCGGCCGTCTCCCCGACGAGATCAAAGGTCTGGTCGAGCAGCTCCGATTGCGGCATGCCCTCCCAACCTCCGGCTCGCAGGATCCCAGCCACGACCTTGAAATCGACGCCCGGGCCGGAGTTGATGAGTGCAAACATTTCTCGCCGATCCTTCTCACCGGGGAGCGTGTCCGGTCGGTCGAGCAGCGCGGCCATCTTGGCCACGAACTGACCCTCTGCCGTAAGGATCCTGGTGCGATCGAGCTTCTCGGTGTGGTTCATCAAAACTTCGACCGGAATCTGCAACCGTTGACCGAGTTTGGACTGATAAACCGGATACACATCAACCCCGACGCCTTCGACCTTGATCTCGAATTTCCGGCCGCTGATGTGGTGGCTTGGGGACAGCTGGAACTTTGCTTTTAACTTGGCCAAGGTCGGGAGGTCGACAATGATGTCGATGTCGTGGCTCTTGGCAACGCGTGTCCTTATGTATGTGGCCCAGCCGCCGATGAGGACGGCGTCGGGAAAGTCCCGAAGGAACCTCTCCATCACCGCCCGGACGTCATCGTCGTCCGACCGAGATCGGCGCTCAGGCGACATCGCGCAGCAATTCGCGGTCTAGAGCTTCGAGGAATCGCTGTGCCTGCCAGGTTGGAAGATTGAAGAGGTCCGCGTAAACTTGGCAGCGCGGCGCAACTCGTCCGTACCGGCTGAGGAGAGGATCGGGCTCAAGAATCAGAAGGTTGGCCGGGCCGCGCCGACGCGGAAATCGGCGCCTGACTTCATTCCCATCCCCATACACGACCACCTGCTCGTAATCGGCGACCACGTTGCGTCCCTCATGCAGAACGAAAGCCGTGTACGCAGTTGGGATGACCGAGACTTGAAGTCGAGCTTCGATCTCGCTGACGGTCAGTGCGACTCTGGTTGCGTAGACGATGTCTCTCTTGAGGTCGCGCTGCGCGGCCCATAAGAGCTGGAGCCGCCTCGGATCCAACACGCGCAAGCCGCTGGCGCTGCCGCGGACAGCACCGATTGCTCGGGGGCGCTCGAGAGCCTTGTGGATGGTGGACACAGGTAAGTTGAGCTCGGCGCCCAATTGAGTCAGCGAGCTGCGCCTGATGCCCAGATCAAGTGCGGCGACAAGCAGATGGCGCCAGACCATCTCGGTTCGGCTAATCATTTGACCAGTTTACGCCATTTGGCGAATTCACGGTGCAATTCATCAAATCGTGCATCTCCCTGGGTTCCTGTACGTCCACTGCGAGTCAGTTGATCGGATCTGCCGTCAGCAGAAGGACAACCATCACCTACGCGGTCACGTTCACCGATGCTTTCGGCGACACGTCCACCGTGGCGAGCGACAAGGCGGTGGTGACCATCGCCGCCGGACAGGCAGCGATACGGTCGTTTTCATTCGCCGTCAAGAACTCGACGCCCAGCGGCACGTACTTCGTCACCGTCACGGCGAGCGACGTGACAGGGTCGGTGAATCAAACGGGGCACATTCGCAGTTACGTGATCCGAGGCGTCCAGTCCAGTCGCTGCCGATAGCAGAGGGTTATCAGCAGCAGTTCTACAGCCTGTTTTCCTGATCGGTTACAAGCTCTAGAGCCCGTTTGCGTCCCCTGCGCAGTTGCGTGGCGGTCACCTGATGACCTCGGTCCATGAGACGATGTCGTGAGTGCCGTCGGGATGTTGGTTGACGTACACCGGAGATCCAGACGAAATATCCGCAAACTTGACTGCATACTTGAAGGTGCCTCTGGTGGTCACATCCCCGCCCAGGTACACATCGACCTGACCTCTTGGCGCAACGCCTCCACAGACAATCCGTCTGTTCTTGGCGTCAATGTCGCAACCAGACGTGGTGTAAAACCCGGACAGAGTGGCGTTGGCGTGATGCGCGAACCAATCTGCGTATCCAGAGCCGACGACGAAGATCAGAGCGAGTTGGCGGAGGGCAGGTCCGGTGTTGAGAAACGATCCCTTCCAGCACGCTGAATCGTTGGGATGTGCGACAGGGCAGTACTCACCGCCCAGCTGGCCGGTCAGTGGCTGCGTAATGGGAGGTGCCGTGCTCGGTGTGGAGCTGATTGAAGGTGTTGCCGTCGCGACCACATTCCCAGTGGGTGCCTCAGCCGAGTTTCGATTCAGCGATTGAGTCAATGCATAGACACCCACCCCACCGACCATCAACACGAGCGCGGCCGCAGCTGCAATCATGATGAGGCTGCGACTTCCGCCCGAGGACTGAGGTGCCATCCATGGCTGCATCGGGGCGGTATCCGTGTAAGCCGGCTCGGAGGGGATCGCTATATCGGCTGTTGCCGTGGTTTGAGATAGCGACGAATGATCTGGAAGGTCGGTCCCTTCCGGTAACCATGAAGGCCGGGCGGACTCCGGTTCAGGCTGCGACGTCGGGATCAACACCGGAGAGGCTGGTGCCGGCATGGGACGCCATGCCTGGCCATCCCACCAGTAAGCGCCGTCGGGCGAGATCTGACGAGTCGCTTCTGTCACCCAGGCAGCTTACGCACTGTGCCCGCAATCCGATCCCGAATAGCTGACGAGTTTTTGTTAATTGCTTGTTCGCGGCGGATTGAGGCACCGGCTAATCGAGGTCAAGCGCAGCGTCCATCGCACAACTCGCGCGCCCGATTCAGCGGCCTGTCGCTCGGCTTCGCCTTGATACAGACCGGGGTAGAAATGTAGTTAGCGATATTGGCCCATTATCGAGACCACCATTCGTTCTAAATGACGGTCGTAGCTAGATTTCGTATTCGGATTTGACTCCGGAGCGGGGATTCGATCCCCCAACCTTTGCGATTAACAGATCTCTGCAGCCCGTTGAGAAACAGCGGCTCAAATTCGCTGCGTGCCGCTGCGTGCCGCCACGCGGAAAGCCGGCGCCAAATTGGCGCCGGCTTTTCTATGACCTCAGCAGGGGGGTAGGACCGTTCCCCCGAGGCTCGATTCGAGGCTGCTGTAGAAGGTGTAGTCGGCGCTGGCCGTTGCGGCGTCGATCTGAGCGGCGCCCACAGCTAGGCAGAGGGCGTTGTGATAGACGAGCAGGGCGTCGAGCTGGAAGGTCGTGGCCAGCGTGGGGGTGACGTGCTTGCCCGACTGCCCTTCGACGTGGCTGATGAAGCTCTGTAGATCCAGGAGTGCCTGTGCGTAGTCCCCGCTCGCCATGTCCGCCTGCACGGCCGCGAACTGCTGGCGGTAGGAGTTCGCCAACCCGTCCGCACCTGGTCCGTAGATTCCACCGCCGGCCAGGGCATCGTCGATCAGCTGCGCCATTGTCTTGTACGTCGCGGTGGTCGTGAACGCCGCGGTCAAGGTGGCGGGCGGCGCCGGCGTGAAGCCCTGGAAGAAGTACTGCAGGCCGCCTACGCCGTTGACGTTGGCGTCCGCGTTCAGGGCGAACGGTCCGTCATCGACGAACAGGGCCAGCGGACTTAAGTCGTTCGCGGTGCCAAGAAGCGTGGTGCCGTTGAAGATGTGCGTGTCGTTGGCACCCAGTCCGGTCGTCATCACGGTGACCAGGTGCTGGGACACGTAATTTGCCGTTGCGGTCTTTGGGCCGGTCATCAACACCGTCGTCGACGGGGAGGTGCCTGACGCGTCGCCGCTCCAGTGGTCGAACCGGAACCGGCTGTCCGAGCTGACGGTGATGATCGCGTCGGTCGTGAGATTGACCGTCGTGCCCGCATTCTCCCAGGCGCTCGGCGTCAGGCTGACATCGAGGGCCGCCGCCGCGGGCGGCACGGCGTGGACGGTGAGTAAGTACTGCGTGGTGTAGACCGCTGTCTTCGAGAAGTTGGCGGTCACGTTGACCGTGGCCGGCGGCTCGGCGGTGACGTAGCGGATGCCGGGATTCGGGTCGTTAACGGGCGACGGGAAGCTGTAGCTGTGGGATGTGCTGTCATCCACGATGGTGTTGAAGGGCAGCGAGACGGTGCCGCCATCGAAGGTGGCCTGATGCGGAACGCTTAGAGGCAAGCCCGTTTCGCCAAGGTGGAAGGTGTGCGTGATCGGCTCGCAGGCGATGTCGGCGTTCGACCAGTAGGGGGCTACCAACAGGCCGTTGGTTAATCGCACCGACGGAGTCGGCACGTCCCCTGCGCTCGAGCAGATGTCGGCCGCCTCGCCGCTCATCAGGATATCGGCATTGAAGCCGGCCTTGGAATTGTCGATCCAGCCCGTCAGGATGATCGGATCGGTCGATGCCTCGATTAGCTCGTGGGTCGCGGCCGTGCTCATGCCGTCCAGCGCGTTCGCCGCGCCGGCGATCGCACAGTCTGCCGGGACCACCGTGTAGGCGAAGCTCTGCGGCTCGAGCACGGGGATCACAAACGGCGGGAACGGGACGATCTCGGTGGTCCACGCCAGGTTGGAGCCAAAGAAGTGGTAGGCGCCGAAGTCCCCGCAGCTGCTGATCGCGATGTCGTTGATCTGGGTGTTCGTGGGGAGGTAGACAGCGTATACGGTGTTGTCGTCCGGCTTGGGGATCCCCGTGAGCACGGGGCGGATGATCGGGTCGGGGCCCGGCGCCGTTTCGCATTCCATCCAGAGGGAAATGGAGAAGAAGTCCGTGACCCCGCCGATCACCGGCGGCGGGCACAGGATGCTGGCTCCATCCGACCCCGTGAAGGAGGCCGAGCCAACGCCATACTGCGCGGCCTTGGCGAAGTAGTTACTGCTAACTAGGCTGCCCGTGAAGCCGTCGATGTTCCCACGGCTGATCGCCGCCGGGTTGTCAGAGTCCCAGCTGAAGTCGAAGTACAGGTTGTGAATGGCCGGATTCCCGAGCACTCGACCGCCGTTGTAATCCAGACGATTGGGAGGTGCGCCGGCGCGCGCTGGGCTGACGCCGGCCAGGAGCGGTACGCTCGCCAAGGCGAGAACCAGCAGTGCACGCAGGACTTTGTGATTCACGGCCGGTTCCCCCCCACTCCAGAGCGTCGAAAACTCACGCGGTTGAACGAATCGCCACCATACTCACGCCGACCTCGCCAGTTGTCAAGGAGGCACGGCCCGTTCGTACACGTCCTTTCGGAGCGCTTGAGAGCCGCTGTACGCGGGAGTGACAGCAAACGACGTTAAAAGCGCGCCGCGCCGTGGCGAGCAACCCGATCGCGGTGGCGCCCCCTACCGCCGAAAGCGTGGCGAGTGCATCTCACGCAGCCCGCTGCCGCCCAAACAACCCGGACTCTAGGCGGCGGCGGCTCGCACCACACCAGCGACGTAGGCAAGCGCCGCCGCTCCCTCCGGCACCTGATCCGACATCAGGTGCCATCCGTGCCACATTCCGGGCCAGTAACGGGCCTCCACGGGAACCCCGTACCGCCGCGCGGCCTCTTCGAGCCGGGCTGCTTCGCCGGCGAGCAGCTCATTCTCGCCCGCCACGATGTGCAGAGGCGCAAGCCCGGACAGGTCGTGATGGATGGGGCCAAGGTCGGGGGTTGAAGTATCGTTGCCGGCTACGTAGATCTTGTGGGACTCGACGACAAAGCGCGGGTGCACGAACGGGTCGCGAATTCGCCAGATGCGATCGTCCTTGAAGCCGAAGTCGACCGTGGGCGAGATCTCAATGCAAACCCTGGGCTGCGGAAGCCCGGCCGCCTTCGCTCGAAGCAGCGTCGCGAGCGATAGCACGCCCCCCGATGACTCGCCGATGAGCACCAGGCGGGCGCCCCGGCCTGCTAGCTTGAACAGCGCACGAGATGTCGCGACAGTCCACCCCAGCCGAGCGAGCGATCAGCGCAACGGCCCGCCGGTGGGCCGGAGTCAAGCCGAAGAAGATACTCCCTCCGTGAATGAAGATGACCACTGGATCAGCGGCCGCGCTCTCGTGCGAAATCCAGGTTCCGTTCACGCCGGCCACGGTCTCCAGCTCGACCGCCACGCCCGGGGGGATGCGGATCAGCCGAGCGGTTATCGCGTCCGACCGTCGCCGGAATTTGACCAGGCGCTCGATCGGGGCTGTCGCCATCCGGCCCTGATAAGCGCGCTGAACGCGGAGCAGCGGCCGCAGCAGGCGAGCCTGCAGGCTCGGCATGGAGCAACCATGCTAGGCCGACTTTGAAAACTCAGTAAAGCCGCATTCTCCCGGCAGGTCGCCAGGGCCCATGCTCTGCCACTGCCACCGGCAGCAGGCTGACCGCTAGGGCGAGCAGTCCCCAGACTCCATATCCGACACCGACCGCCCAAGGCTATGACTTCACCACTGAGGCACGATTAGTGCAGCGATCGCAAGGATCAGAGCGGCGGCGATGCCAAGAAAGACTGAACCAAACATAAGGGTGCTGAAGGACATGCCCATGAATCGTCGGTCCGGGACGACTACGCGAAGAAACGGGAGAACCACGGCCGAGCTCGCTACGAAGCCAATCGTTACGCCGCTCGCCCCGAGTAGGACACCTCTCGACCCAGCCAGTGATTGGTTGCGAACACCACCCATCCCAGCCCGGCAAACAAGAAGGCGTAACTGATCGGAATCCATTTCCGCGACCGTCGAATGGCTGCTTTTCTCTCCTCATCGATGGGAATCAGCTCGACCCGCTGCGATCTAGTTAGGAAGACTCCGATTCCAGCGAGACCGATGAAGAGCAGGAAACCGAGGACGGCCAAGAGCCCCGCTAAGACGAAGCCTATCGATTGGCCCGGCGGCCCCACTCCGATAAAAAAGAAGCTGAAACTCGCTGCGAGCCAACAAGCCAAGCCGAGCCACGCCAACGAGTACCCAATGCCACGCCATGGCTGTGGTAATCGTTTCATACAGGCGGTTCTCTTCGAGCTCCTCTCAACTAGCCATGGCTACATTGCTCACACCAGCGGAGCCTACCTATCAGCAAGGAGGAACACCATGAAATGGGTGACTCGGAAGAACGCCAACGTAGATCGGGTGGCGTGCCCTTGGCTCGTCAAGCGGTTCGTCGACCGCTAAGCCACATTCCTCTACGTTGCCCCCGAGGAAGTGATGTCGACGGCGCAACGCGAAGATGCGATCCCCTACGACGTACCGGACGTTGAGCTCGGGCACGTCGATAGCCGTTGCAGCTTTGAATCGATCATTGTCAAGTACGGCCTCGAGGATAAGGCGCTCAAGCGTCTCGCCCAGATCGTTCACGGCGCCGACGTCGCGGCTGACCGCGACAACTGTCCGGAGGCTGCCGGCCTCTACGCCATCGCTCACGGCTTCGCCCTCGTCTACGCCGAAGACGACCACCGGAAGATCGAGCTGGAGAGTCCGATGTATGACGCTCTCTACGCCTGTTGCCAGAGGCAGGTGGCACGCGACCAGTGGCATTGGAGCTACCAGGCTACTGAAAGACGCTATCCGCACAACTGTGCAGATATACTCGTGCAATGGCCAGCAGGTTCGAACACCAAGCCCCAGGCGACCCGCTGCCTGACCACGAAGCCAACTCCCTGGCTGAAGCGATGTCTGCTTTCGCAACCCCCAGCCGGCTGGCAGCATCCACTCTCCTTAATCCCAACGTGGTCTCTCAGCAGCTGCGGGTACTCAGATTGCTCCGCCTAGCCGCCGCCCGCCGCGACGGGCGCTACATCCGCTATCGACTCTTCGACGACCATGTGTCGGACCTGTTGGCTGCGATCCGGTATCACGGAGAGCACGCGGCAGTCCAGGGTCGGCCTAGCCACGTGGCGAAGCGAGCCCATGGAGCTGGCTGACATGCGCCCGATAAGGAATCCGTCGCCGCGCCAATAACCGCATCGGTCCTGCTCCTGTCAGCGACCGCTGTCGTCGCAATCGTCCATTCGATCCTTCCGGATCATTGGGTACCGCTCGCGGTCGTCTGTCGCACCCAGCGCTGGAGTCTGGTCCGCGTGGCGCGCCTCAGCGGGTTAGCAGCCGGCGGCCATGTTTTGGCGTCACTGGTTCTGGCTGGGATCGTCGCTTTGATCGGGCTTGAGTTCAGGCGACAGATCGAGACCCAGCAGGGCCACATCGTGGGCGCGATCCTCGTACTTACCGGGGTCGGCCTCTTGATCTGGGGCGTCACTGGTTACGCGCACCCCCACAGTCACCACCGCGTGGGTGAGCAGGGGCGCTCGCACGACCATCGTGGTCACGTCGAGCATGAGGCGAACTTGGCCCGTGTGGGCGAAACCCACCTACACAAGCACACAAAGCCTGAGCTGGCCAGTCGGGCTCACGCCCACGAGCACTTGCACGGACAGAAAATGCACTCCCACCGGCATAGACACGAGGTCTTCATTGAAGCCCGTCGGCAGCTCCTCGAGGCGCGATCCCAGGAGCCGACGCTTGCTGCAAGGCTGGCGATGATTGCCGTGCCATTCGGCGTGGCGGCCTCTCCGGATCTCACCCTCCTGCCACTTGCCTTGGCGGCCACCGCCTATGGGATAGGTACGGTCGCGCTGGTCCTGGGGTTGTTCTCGTTCGCGACCATCGCGACCTTTGTGGGTTTAACAGTTGGCGCGACTGCAGTCGGCTATCAGGTGAAGGGGCATTGGCTCGAGGAGAATGCGAACACCATCACCGCGGTGGTTCTGATCGTGATCGGAATCATTGTGTTCATCGGCTTATGAGCACATTTATTAGATTGCTCGGTACAGCCTGAATTGGTGCCGATGGTCTCGTCCTGCTCGGCTGGCCGATGATCCAGAGGCTTGTCATCGTGTACGCCACCATCAAACAACGGCATCGGGCACTGGCTCAGGAACGCCTGATTAGCCGTCCCGTTGGAGTTCAACGTCTTGGCTTTAAAATCTGGGCGCGCTCGTGGCGGCGCCCAGGTCAAGCGACAGACAGCGCAACCGGAGTTCCCTCGCGGAACGCGCAGGCCACGAACGGGCGCCTTGCGCTTATTGGCCGCAAGCTCATGGTTTGACCGAGAGCCTTAGCCCGCACGTCAAGGTCAGCGACCGGCCGAATCCATGCACATCGGCGCAAGAGGTTCCGCTGGGTTGCTGTACGGTTGCTACACGGGTGCTGTAGTACGGCCGCACTAGACGTGCGATCAGACCAAATTTCGTATTCGGATTTGGCTCCGGAGCGGGGATTCGAACCCCGAACCTTGCGGTTAACAGACCGCTGCGGCCCGTTCAGAAATGGCGGCCTGTATTCGCTGAGTGCCGCTGAGTGCCGCTGAGTGCCGCTGAGTGCCGCTGAATAGCACCGCCGGCGTTGCTGTACGAACGGTCCCCGTGGGGCGGTGACGTGACCTTTAGCTCCGTCAGCGCCAAGCCGTAGAACGGCGTCTTGACGATCAGCCTATCGGCACCGAGCAACCCGGAGTGGAGGATCAATCAACGCTGGGTGCGCCGCCACCGCCCTTGAAGAGGCAGGCAAGCGGCTGCCCACCAGCCCACGACGACCGGCACCAACTCGGAACCGGCTTTTGAAGGATGCCGCGACAGCAGATGCCTATATACGAAAGAACTGATCCAGAATGCTGCCCCATGGTGAGGCAGGCGCGGGGATCTCTAGGCGAGGTCATGGAGTCGACAGCATGCGCGGAGCCGCGAGGGCGATGAGCTCCGAATTCCGGTGGTCAAGCGGTTCCGCTTACGAGCACTACGTCGGCCGCTGGAGCCGCCTTGTCGCTTCCGAGTTCATCGCATGGCTTGATGTAGCCGCGGGCGCGACGTGGATCGATGTCGGTTGCGGCACGGGAGAACTAACGCGTTCGATCCTGCGCCTCGCGGCGCCGAGCAAGGTCGTCTCGTTGGATCCTTCTGCGGGCTATCTCGACCATGCCCGCGCGTCGATAACAGACCCGCGGGTCGAGTTCCGTTATGGGACAGACCAGGATGTGCGGTCAGTGGGCATGAGCGCTGACGCTGTTGTCTCTGGGCTTGTACTCAATTTCGTGCCCGACCCCATCGATGCCCTTCGCGCGGCCGCCGAAGCCACGGCGTGGGGCGGCGTGATCGCGGCATACGTTTGGGACTACGCGAACGGGATGGCGATGATGCGTCACTTCTGGGACGCCGCTGCGGAGGAGGATCCAGCGGCCCATAGCAAAGATGAAGGCCGTCGCTTTCCAATCTGTGCCCCCGGCGCACTGAAGTCAGCCTTCGAGACCGCAGGTCTCGCAGCCGTGGTCGCGCGACCAATCGACGTCACCGATAGATTTTCCGATTTCGATGAATATTGGACGCCCTTTCTAAGCGGTGAAGCATCGGCCCCGGGATACCTCGCGTCGTTGCCACCAGACCGCCAATCGCGAGTGCGAGAGATGATCCGGACCCGGCTTCCAATTGCCGCGGACGGATCAATCACGCTCACATGTAGGGCCTGGGCGGTTCGCGGCCGCCGCCTGCCGGCGGACGATCCACTTGAGAGTTCTGTCATGCGGTTTCTGGATCGCGAACTACTGGGTACCCCGGAGGAGCAAGCGGCAGATCTCCTGGAAGACCGCCGGCGCATTAAACAAATGGAGGACGAGCTGCTGGGCATCACGGCCGAAAACCAGCGCGGCCATATGCCGTTCAACGCTCCTCAACCCAGCAGCGGTGGCTTCAACCCTAACGATCATTATTGGGACGGCCATACGTGGTGGTCGTTGGATCGCCGCTGGTGGTGGGATGGACACGACTGGAAGGCGGTTGGAACCGTTGACGCGTCCGTTGGTACGGCAGGCGGTGCTATTGGCATGGGCTGCGCCTCAATGGCCGTCGCAGCCCTTTTCTTCATAGGCTTTGGGGGCTGCCTCTCTTCGGCGGAAATCCCCGCGGTTGCCGTCGTTGGCGGAATTATCGGTACTGTCGTGGCCGTCGCCACGGCTGTCTGGGTATTCGTTCGCAGGGGCCATCCCGCCCTCTATCTGTTTTCTGCGGCCGGGCTCCTAGTGAGCGTGAGCGTCACAGCGTTCGGCCTTCGGGGCACCTGTTCGTAATTCGCTTGGATTGGCGGTGCCGGCCAGCCGCCCATCGGATTTCCGATTGAAGAAAGGTTGTCTGCGAAAATGAGCATTGCGGTTCTCGACCGCAAGCTTCCGCGAAAGGCATGAGAAGTACCAGCCGACCGAGATCAACCAGTCATACACGTCGTGCTAGCCTGCGCCGACTTCGCCAGTACGTTGCTGTACGGTTGCTGTACGCTCGCCCGCTAGCTCCGTCACCGACTCGCGATTTCCTATGCAGTTTGGCTCCGGAGCGGGGATTCGAACCCGAACCTTGCGGTTAACAGACGGCTGCGCCCCGTTCAGAAACGGCGCTCTGAATTCGCTGAGTACCGCTATGCGCCCCTGAATATCACGGTTTATCGCCGGCGTTGCTGTACGCGAAAGCGGCTCTTGGGAACGTGCACCAATGCCGTGAAGCGTCAGTCGCTGCGTCCCTTTCCAAACCACTCGGCAGCTCCAGACCCCCACCAAGGACGTAGTGGCGGCAGGTCCGCGAACTCTGGATCGGGAGGAGGTTGCCCCTCCCCATCATCGCCGTCCCAACGCCTACCGTATTGGTCTGGGATTGCCCCCCATCCGAAGTAGGGAATCGGTGCTTCGGGAACGATACCCAGGGTCTCCATCGGGTCCAAGGCCGTGTCGCCCACCGTACAAAGGTGGGTCCAGTCATCGCCGAGGTCGAAAACGTAGATGAACTTCTCGCCTGGCTGAAGGCGCAGGAGCCTTGCCTTCCTGCCGTCGAGCACCTCTTCGTTGTCGAATTCCGGATCTGTAATCCCGAATCGGGTGCCGTCGGACATCTGGAACTCGTGTAGATGGGAGCGGTCCCAGCGGGCGAAGGCATCATCGACGGCGAGCGCCAGCTGAGCGAACGTGTGGTTGCGGTCTGCTGCGAACAGGCGCCCGGGCCGCGGCCAGCGTCGCTCCCCTCGGCCTTCGACGAGCTCGATCCTTATCGAGAGCCAAGTTCGCGGACTTCGCGGACTCCGCACGCCCACGGTTCGCTTCCGCGTAATCGCGGCCTTTCGGGCCACGTGCACGCGCGTCCGGACCAACTAAGCCTCAGCCAACGATTTAATACGCATCATCGCTCCATTTCTTCGCCTCGAGTGTGCTCGGTCGATGTCGTCCGATCACCAGGCTTCCTCGGCTGGTCAAGACGGTGTGTGTTACCTGAAGTCTTTTCACCCGTAGCTGTCAGCTCCTGCTCCACAGCTTCGCTTACCAGCGGCAAATCTTTCTTGATGGGTCGCGCTCCTCGCTCAGAGAGGAACCACCTCCTGTAGGATCCTTTGCCCAGTAGGGGACGTTGGGTCCACGACACTCACATGCACCGACGTACCCAGCAATCGACTCAGATCCTGCTCGAGCTGGCCCAGCGCGCCAAAGTAGGCAAAGCCTTCAGGCACCGGCTCCCGAAAGTCGACCAGGATGTCGACATCGCTGCGCTCGTCGGCGGCGCCGCGAACCACAGAGCCAAAGAGGCGAGCATTTGCCGCCCCACGTTCCTCTAGCAAGCGCTCGATTTGTGGTCGCTTTGCGCGCACCTGCTCAAGCGTAGTTCTCATGACCATCATTCTCCATCTCCGGCCACAGGTCTTGCCTAGCGCAAAGCCAAATCCCGAGCCAAGGAGGGCGGCTGCTCGACCTTTTCCCCTACGTTGCTGACGGTTGTTGAAGTCGCCGGCAGGGCTCGCACGGCATAGCAGCGAATCGGTTAGTCCCTGCTTCCTGCTCCAGGCGGGTGATACGTGGTTCTGGGCCGCTTGGTTCCAGGCAGGGACGTGATTCAGGAACCAAATCTGGTCCTCGGTGTACTTTCAGCGTGAGCGGGTTGAAACAGTTCCGGCTTCGGCGCCCGTATACGAGGTGAAGTTGTGGCCAGCAGTGCGGAGCAGCAGCTTGTCACCCGGGCTCAGGGCGGCGATGTTGTTGCGTTTGAGGCCATTCTCGCTCCGCTCATCGATCCAGCCCACCGCCTCGCCTGCGCTCTACTGCAGGAGCCGGATCTGGCCAAAGATGCCGTACAGGAGGCATCTGTCCATGCCTGGCGAAAGCTCAGCCGCGTACGACCAGGCAGCGCTGTCAGACCCTGGTTCCTCGGGATTGTTGCCAATCAGTGTCGGGAACAAATGCGTGGGCGCTGGTGGCACATGATCCGAATGTCTCAGCTGCAGCTCACGAGTTCCGAGCTGCCAGAAGATGCGGCAGTGCGAAGGGCGCAGCTGCGAGAGGCCCTGCTGAAGCTAAACCACCGCGAGCGCAGAGTGCTCGTCCTTCGCGCGTATCTCGATTTGCCCTGGGATGAGGTCGCAGCGGCGGCCGGAGTCACAGAAGCTGGCGCTCGGAGTCGTTACTACCGGGCGCTGGACAGGCTGCGGCCTCTGCAGGGATCTCAGGAGGCGCTGACATGAGCGAACGTTGGATCGAAACAGAGATACGTGCAGCTTTAGACGAGACGTATCAGCCGGCGCCGGAGCTTTTGGCGGCGGCGATGGCGGGGATTCGGGACGAGCAGCCGAGGCGACGGAGCTGGACATGGGTGGCTGGGCTCGTTGCCGTATCCCTCGCACTGGGAACGGTTGCAGTCTTCGTGTCGACGCCGAGAAACCCCACTCCGCATCCCAATTCAGCAAGCGCCTCACTACCAAAGCCGGTTCCTCAGCCGATCACCCGCACCACTCTCGGGGCTCAGGTCGCCTGGGTATCGGTCTATACAAAGGACCAGTCCTACCTCGTTGCCGTCGACTCCAGCGGCCGAGTGGTCGCGCGTCTTGACCAGTCAATTGCGTCGGGTAGCGCCGGAGCCTATGGCGTCTGGCGCTCCGCCGATGGAGCGACCGTCTTTGCAGTCAAGGCGAACCAGATCTCT
>WNGF01011369.1_pt1 | contig 17611 bp, 13 predicted proteins | sample 5400641 | NCBI WGS metagenome assembly WNGF01 (sample SAMN13153371, study PRJNA577476) | soil metagenome | isolation source: 80 cm soil or saprolite under grassland replicate 2 | place: USA:California | collected 2016-06-15
AAGTTCCTATCAAGTCACGCCCGGGGGCCAAATGGACCCAATGGGCGGCAGATCCAATCCAAGCCATCAGGGACCTGAGCAGCAAAGAAGTGAGCCAACCCACTGGGTATCGCCAGCATGACATACACGCCAAGAAAGCGGTGGCCGAACTTACGCGCGACTGATCTGCACCTCGCAAGGGTGCGAGTACCCACACCGACTATGTGACGGAACCGATCATGATCATCTTCGTCGTCGTGCACCAGCACAGCGTCAGATACCTCCCCGTCCAAAACACTTGACAGCGCCGCCGTCATCGCCATCGTCATCAACCTCGTCGTCGCACGCATTGGTGCAGGCCTTGCCGTTGAACGAAGGCGATAATGGCAGCATCCAAGACTTTTGCGTGCGCGCTGTAGTGCTTGCGTGAGCACGCCTAACGGAGATCGGAGGCGTCTGATCAGCCTGCTCCGTCGCGGGCTTGGAGCGCTGCTCTTGGTCGGTGCTCTTGGTGCTTTGGCGGATGGTTCTCCCTGTGCGCCACTTACAGTGCAGCCGGGCAGCCGGCCACCGCCTCGCTGCGCCTCGGGGGTCTCTCTCTGGACGTGTACCTACCCAGGGATAGCTTCGTCGCAGGCGAGATCTTTGAGGCCCAGGCACGGTTCCAGAACCTAAGCCCAGAGATGGTCCAGATCACTGAGCCGCGCCTTGCCATGACCGGCGGAGAGACCGTCACCGACGGCTTCAGCAGTGGCGGCACCTGTGGCTGGGGGTGTCCAACTCCGTTTGCTGGGAGCATTCGCGTGGCTCCTGGGGCAAGCAGCTTCGGCCGCACCCTGTTGCACGTGCTGCCGGAGGTAAGCACGGAAACCGTGGAGTATGGCGTGCGAATGCACGTCCACGTCTGGCGGCAGGTGGCTCCGCCGGGGACCACTCTCGCCTGGGAGGCGGGTCAGGATCTGGAGGTCGGGCCGGTGCCTCTGCACGTACTCAGCCCGACCGCGGCGCAGCAGCTGCACGGCACCCTCGAAACCGACACCCAGGGCTGGCGTTTACGGGCGACCGACGAACTGGGCCGTACTCCCACAACTCCAATCTTCGGCGGCTGGCTCGTGTTTCGGCGCACCGGATTGGGAATCGGACGCTTCGGACCGGGCGCAGACGGCACCTGGTCTGCCGCTTGGCCGGGGGATGACCCGGTGACTATTTGGGTGTGGGTCGATGCGCCGGGCTACGCGTCGACCAAGCTCGTCCATTCCGCCGCCGGCTCATGACCACCCAACCGTGCTATCCACGGTTGGCACCCGTGCGGTGAGGTTCACGACGTGCAGGTTTTGCCAACACTCGCCATCCGGCCGCCCATCATCACGCTCCCATCGTCACGCTGCCGATTCGTCGTCACGTAGCACTACCGAACGATGGTCGAAAAATCGTGCCGCCAACACATGGTCCAGTAGTAGTGCGTTGGAAATGCCTGGAACAGCTCATCGTGAATGGGATTGACTAGGCGTGCGAGGTCGTCCAGCACGACCGGCCACTCAATACGCAGTTGCTGGTCCAGGAGCTGTTGCGCACGTTGCCAGTCTTCAACCCACGGAAAACAGTTGTCCTGGCACATGTAGCCGAGACTGGCATGGTCCATCTGACGCGCCAGCCACTCGCGGCCGTTGAGGCAGATCTGGATAGGAAAGGGAAACCAGCTTTGGATGCGCGCGTTGAGGAAGCCAAGGACGGGATGGACCACGTAGTGGTAGATGAACAGGCACTTGCGGCGATATAGCTGCAGCTCGAGTCGCTTGGTCTCCCGGCTGCGGTAGACCTGGAAGCTCCAGCACGGTTCGACGCAGGTCAAGATGCACACCGGGCCGTCGGTGATGTGGTCTTCTGCGGCGATACGACGCGCGATCTCTTCTTTGCTTGCGTCTGGGGAGGGCAGGTAGCGAACCGGGCGATCGGCTCTCAGCGTCTGGGCCAGCGACGCGGCTTTGACGGCTTGGCTGACTGACTCGACGTGCGCACCGAAATCCTTGAGCAGTATCCCGTTAGACCATAGATATCGGTTCAGGCCATCCGCGTGGGCGATGCGTCGAAGCGTGCCGCGAACGACCAGGCGATCGAACCCGGAGAGCGTGCCTGCAATATGCGCTTGATGCTTGGCGATAAACTTCTGCACGGCGTTTCTGCTCCTTTCAGCGCTGCGTTGTTGACCAACCGCATCGTACGAGGAGCAGGGACGCCTGTTTGGTTGCGGCTACGCCGCGCTGTGGACGTTGCAGCGTGTGGCTGAGGTGATCGAGCGGGTAAGCGGTGTCTCGTATCACTCAGCACGCGTCTGGCACATCCTCCGAGAAGGCTTGGGCTGGAGTTGGCAACGACCTGCGCGGCGTGCGACCGAACGCAACGACGAAGCCATCCACCAATGGGTGAAAAAGCGCTGGCCGCAATTGAAAAAAGGGTGCGCCTAGACAAAGCCTCATCTATCCAGGAGGTGCAATTCCTTCGCTGTCACGGTCTAGCCAACCAGCAGCAATCGAGTCCTGCGCTGTTCAAGGTAACGCGTACGGCGAAGCGTGGAAAGAGCGACTGACGGGCCGCAACGCGAGTGAAGCGATTCAGCCCCGTAATCAATCATTAAGCGGAGGCCGACCGTGTCTTTTTGCGGGAAGGCAATAGTAGGCGTGGGATATGGCGACTGCGCCGGAGACTCCGCCGGGGTCAAAGAGCGCGGCACGCCAGGAGACGGATAGATGCAGGAACTAGGGAAGCCCCCGAGGCTCTCATCGCGCGGTGAGTAGTGGAAGCAAAGCCGCTGTGACGAGCGACCACGACGGTCTCAGGGGTGGCGGATCGGCCCGTAGTACCGAAGAAGCGGGGCAACGCCCGTGGAGGAAAGGGGCCGAGCAGGGCAGTTTGTTCGACGAGGGCTACACGGCTGCACCCGAGGCAGAACCGACCGTGTCTCCGAAACTCGCCGAGCTGGCCGCACGGGCAAGGAAGGAGGCTCGACTCACCAACGTCGTTCAGTTCGTGGACGAAGCGGCGCCAGGCATAGATGGACAGAGCTACGAAGACTACGCGGTCAACCTTGACCAGAAGCTACGGGAGCTGCACACGCGCTTGAAGAACGGGTGCTACCAGGCACCCGTGATTCGGCGGGTGTACGTCCCGAAGCCCAATGGAAAACGCCGCCCGATAGGGATCAGCACGATCGAAGATCGCATGGTCCAAAAGGCGGTGGCGTGGGTGCTTAGCGCAGTGTTCGAGCAGGATTTTCTGGAGTGCTCACACGGATTCCGCCCAAACCGCAGCCCGCACACAGCGCTACATCGCATGCGAGAAGGCATGCGGTTGCACGGGGCGCGGTATGTGGTTGAGGCGGACCTGGCGAGCTACTTCGACTCGGTCAATTGGGACTGGCTGCGGAAGTTCGTACGGCATCGGGTCAACGATGGGGGACTTATCCGGCTCCTGAACAAATGGCTGAAAGCCGGCGTGATGGAGAACGGCGTCGTCACCCATATGAGTGAAGGGGTGCCCCAGGGCGGCCCCGTCAGCCCAGTGCTTTCGAATGTGTATCTGCACTATGTCCTGGACCTGTGGTTCGAACGACGCTTCAGGAAGACCTGCCGAGGCTACGCAGAACTCACGAGGTTCGCGGATGACTACGTAGCGACGTTCCAGAACCGCGATGACGCCGAGCGGTTTCGGCAGGAAATGAACGAGCGACTGGCGGCCTTCGGGCTGCGGGTCGTGCCCGAGAAGACGGCTCTGCTGCACTTCGACGGTAGCCTGTTGCAAGGTGGCGCCCGGCGACCGGCGGAAAAGCCGGACACCTTCACCTTCCTTGGCTTCACCCATTACCTGACGAAGACACGTCGCGGCACGATCACCATCGGCCGCACACCGAGCGTGAAAGCGCGCGAGCGCTTTGTACGCAAGGTGACGACGTGGGTCAAGGCGAACCGTCACCAACCCGTGAAAGCCCAGCAATCGCATCTGACGAAGATGCTCAACGGCTACTACCAGTACTTCGGTCTGTACTTCTGCACGGACGCACTCAGTGGTGTGCTGCGCAGAGTACGCGAAGTGTGGCACAGAGCGTTGCAACGTCGGAGTCAGAAAGCCAGGCGACGCACCGATTGGGCGACCGTGGCGGCAAAACCATGGTTCCAGCTCCCGACACCTCGTCTGACACAGGCGTGGGTCTAACCATCGAGCTTACTTGTGCGACCGATCTGTTCTGGGGAGCCCGATGCGTGAGTAGCGCACGTCGTGGTTCTGACCGGGGGGCGGCGAGGTGACTCCCGTCCCTACCGGACTCAACGAACTGGCCCAGGCGGTCGGAGGGTCTTCCGGTTAAGTGAGAAGCGTGTCAAGCTCGGTGTGTGTTGGAATCCGATGCTTGGGAGAGGCTCCGCCACTTCCGTCAGGCGCTGTACGACGACCTGGGCCTTCGTCAGGATAGCCTGTTTGAGTTGGTGGATGCCGTGTTGACGGCATCCCACCGCAGTACGTTGGTCCGCCTCAGTTTGAGTGTTGCGTTCCGTCGGCGGTGGCCAAGTACGTGCGACGCACTGGCTGATGGGTCGCTTGACCAGGTGGCGCTCCGCACGCTGTTCGCGAGCACGCTGTCGGACTCTGTTCTCGACGGTCGACAGTCGAGCAGTGCGGGTGATCGACGGGACCAACTGGCCACGTCCCGCGGCGCGCGCCAGCGCTGAGCGCACCTGGGAGTACCGTCCACTCCCAGGCTGGCCACAGAGCGGGATCGTGCCGGCGTGGGCGTACCAGTGGTTGGTGGCGGTGCCAGACGCGGCTGGCAGCTGGGTGCTCCCACTGGACGTGCAGCGTCGTGGACCGACGGCCAAGTCGGCGACCGAGGTGGCTCTGCAGCAGATCGCCGAGGTACGCAACGCCCAAGGTGCCGAGACGCCGCGCCCGGTAGTGACGCTGGACAGTGGCTATGACCTGGAGACGTTGACCCACGCCACGGTGGACGCTGACTTGGTGGTGCGCTTGATCAAGAGCCGCGTGGTGTACCGCGCTCCCGAACGGCGCCCGGGCCGTGGCCGGCCACGCTTGCATGGCGCGCCGTTTCGCCTGGCCGACGAGCGCACCCACGGACCGCCGCGGCGTTCCAGTCGACTCGGCCACCCGCTCTACGGCTCGGTCCAGATTGATGTCTGGACCGATCTCCACGTCGGCGGTGCGCCGGATGCTCCCTTTAGCGTCATCCGCGTTCAGGTTGAGCGCTTACCCAACAAGAAGCTGCCACCTCGGCCGTTGTGGCTCGCCTGGATCGGCGGTCCGCTGCCAGGCGACCTCAGCGTGTTGTGGCGCTGGTATATGCGTCGTTTCACGGTGGAGCACGCGTTCCGCTTCTTCAAGCAGACGCTCGGCTGGACGACCGTCCGCCCACGTAGTGCCGAGGCAGCCGACCGTTGGAGCTGGCTGATTGCTGCCGCTTGCTGGCAGTTGTGGTTGGCCCGCGCGCTCGTCAGCGAGGTCCGCCTGCCATGGGAACATCCGCGACCGGATGGCTTGCTCACTCCAGGCCAGGTGCGTCGCCATTTCGCCGGAATATTGGTCCGGATCGATACTCCGGCTCGCGCACCTCGCAAGCGCGGAAAATCACCTGGACGTCAGAAAGGATGCCGACCGGAGCCTCCACTCCACTACCAAGTGGCACGTCGAGCTCCTCGACAAGCCGCCTGAACTCCCAATTTCTCACAATTTCTTGTCCAAACTCCAAAGATTAAAGGAGCCGTCGTTTATCTGCGTAGATTGGCAGACGCGGCCAAAGAATGAGTCTCTCTCGTTGGAATCTGACCTCTGTCAACTGACAAATGTAGCCGGCTGCTTGAGAATGACCTCCGACACATCATGCTTCCTTCAGATTACGGACTTGCTTCTCGGCGTCGTTTCGTTCGACTGGCGTGAAGCGCAGAAAGGCCCCAGCACGTCAACAAACGCGAGGTTGAAACGTGACGTGGCCAACTTCGTGAAGGCAAAGCTCGGAATGTCACCGTCAATGAGGTTCTTGGACGGCGGGCGACGCTACTACCGGCGCAGTGTCCCTATGCAGTTCAGCGTCTGGGCCCCAGACATCCGGCTGCTTAAATAACCAAGAGCCCGGGGCATGCACAGGGGTCAATCCCGAAAAACGGGATGACGTATCCCGGCACCGGCCGAGCTCTCAGCACTCGCAGTCTAACCTTTGACGTGGTGTGCGTCAAACGTTCTGCGGGGCGATAACCTTAGCACGGCTCGTGCTCCGAGAGTCTTGTTTCTGCTCGAACGAGACCGCTGAGGGCGTGATCGGTTCGTCGCGATGAGCGCTCCACCAAGACGCGGCGAGCCGAGCCAGGATCGCAGCAAGTAGCTCAAGCTCGGCTTCGGTGACTGAGCCGGCCGCGGTCTCGCCTAGTGCCACAGCACGCCCGTGTACTGCTCGCCATTGAGGTCCTGCCAGGCGGCAGTACCAAACACCGACGGCTCGAGCGCGTCGAACGTGGCCATCAGATACTGGTCGTGCCGATCGGACTCGACAACCCGACTCGCGACCTGGCGCAGCGTCTCGACGCGGCGCCGCGACTGCGTCAGGATCAGGACGTCGAACGTCTCGCGCTTGAAGTTGCGGCGGAATACGCCGTCGTCGAGCGCCGCCTCGAACGCACCAACCTTCCGTGCGAACCGGCGGAGCGTCAGGGTGCCCATATCGATCTCCACGACGTAGGCCTGCACGTCGCCGCCCGGGTACATGACGGCGAAGTACGCGTCGGGCAGAAACGGCAGCCAGCGATCGACGTCGGGCGCTCGGACCCGCATCCGACGGGCGCGCAGCTCACGCTCGCCGATCCACAGCAGCCGACAGCCGCGGCCGCGCAGCTGCGCCCTGACGTTCGCCCAGAGCGCTGCCGCCTTCAGGTCATGGTCGACAAACACATGGTCGAGCCGATCGAGGCGGCGCACCTGCACGGGCAGCGCCGCGGCGCCTGCGCTCAACTCGAGGAAGGGCAACGCCTGCCGCCCCAGCGCGTACAAGAACGGCCGCCGTCCGCCCAGCACTCGCGCAACCGGCAACTCAACGCGCTCGAGGTAGCCCCACAGCCAGAGCTCGCGCAGCCGCTGATACGCACGCGATGATGGCGAGCACCTGTCGGTCGACGTCGGCGGAAAGAACGCCAGCTCCACCAGCTCGGTCGTAAGGAACCCATGCAGGTGGACCCCTGCGAGGATCTCCACGTCGCGCGGTGTCAGGACGATGGGCGACCTGGTCGAGACATCCGCTGCCGTCGGCAACCGGCGCACCATGTGCCCGTGCAGTGCCAGTCCTGCTGCGCTGCTCATCGGACCACGAGCCCGGCTGCGAAGCGGTACAGACTAGATAGGACGATGAGCAGTGGGGCCGGCTGTGAAGCGTCTCCCAGCCGTCCCGCGTGCCCATCGGCGAGATTGTCACGCTCGTGACAGCCGCGGATCTGGAGGGCGGACCTCTGAACTCCGCCCCATCTTCCGCCCGCCGGGACGTCTCGGGAACGCGGCTCGTACCGCTGCGCCACATTGTGCTCGTCGCATCGTCGACGGCAGCTATCACAGCCCATGCCGCCATTCTGAAAACCGAGCGTGACAACGCCGGACAACTGGCGTGAAACGAGCGTGACAACCGCGAACAACTCCCCATCCATACCCCCAGCATGGGTGCGAGGCGTCCCTGAGCCGTCTCCGAGACGTTCCGGGAGATTCCCTCAGCCCGTGCCCAGCGTCACAACTTCCGAACGACGCGGCGACGACCTGCTATGCGGCGTCTTGCGTGACCTGAGCGTTCAAATCGACGAGCCACTGGCCCAGTTCCGTCCAGGTGACTTCGACCTCATACTCGCCAAATCCAACGCGCCGCATCCGCAAGCTCGCCACGAGTGGATCAAGCACCTGCCGCTGGTGTTGCAAGTCGGGCGTCAGGCGCGTTGCACCCAGGCGTTGACGCGCAGTGATGGCAACCAACAGAGATAGCCACGGTCACCGAGAAGCGCGGCGGGCACGCGGTCCCACTGACGGCCGATGTCTGGGATGCCGCCCGTGACGGAGCTGGCTCGTAAACACCGTCTGGGCAAGGGTCAGCGCGATTGCTCTAAGCGACTGGTCGCTACCTCGAGGGTGAGCGACGTCCGATTCTGACTCATGGCATCGCTCTCGGCAGTCAGAGTGTAGCCAACGCATGTGCAGTGGGTCGCTCACAAGACCAGCAACACCCGTCGATGTACCGGGTCGAACTTTGCGCGCTCGAGCATGTGACGTTTGATGAGCTTGACGCGGTCGGTGCGCCCTGCAATGGGCCGGAACTCCACACCCCATGGTTAGGCGGGCTTGAACAGCTGCCCTGTCGCGATGACATCCGCCCGGGAGGATTGGCGCGATCGATATCCGCTCAGGCCGCAACGCTATAAGCGCCGCTGCCACCTTGAGGCACGGTCTGTAACTCGCGAGGTCCGCCCAGACGCCCTATCGGCGCCGCGTACAAAAGTACCAGGGCTGTTGCACGGCCCGTTACGCATCCGTTACATTACCTGGCCGCGCTGCGCCGTCGAGTCGTTCCTCGCAGCAACATGAGCCGTCCAGGAAGGAATCCTTGGAAACACCCCGAATTCTGCTTGCGACAAACCGTCCTTCAGTCGAGACCTTCTTTGACGAGTACAGGGGTCAGAGCCCGGTCGCGTTTGCTCTTGTGTCGATTCCCCTCGACGAAACGCGACTGGACCAGTTTACGAGTGTGATCGAACAGGCGGACGCCGCGGTCATCGACATCGGTGGTGACCCAGACGGGGGCGTGCGTGTGTGCAACGCGCTGCGGACAAAGAGGTCTGAGTTGCGCATTGTCGCGATCGTGTGCTGCCCGAAACCAACGTTTGCCTGGCATATCCAGGCGCTCATTGATACCCGCGTCAATGAGGTCCTCGACGCCGAGGCAACGCCGTCAGAGATTTTCGCCGCTCTGCAGATGAATGAGATCCTGGATGGCACACGAATTCGTCTACAACGGCCGTACGCAGGTAGTGGAAGCGCTGCTACGGCGGCGACGGCGGACGACCGCGTCCTGCTCGGCTATGTAGCGCGAGGCTGGTCGGATCAACGGCTCGGAACTGAATTGCACCTTTCTGCTCGGGCCATTCGAGCTCGCCTGGAACGGCTGAGGTTTCAACTCGGCGTAACCACCCGCGAGGAACTGGCGGCTTGGGCGGGAGCTCACGGTCTGTACCACCCCCCGTTTTTGCAAACGGCAGGCGCCTAATAGCCCCCGTCCACCTGCATTTTCTGCCGAAACCGGAAGGCACGACGTCCGCATCTGACGTGCGACTCGGTCCGACCGGCGACTATGATGGCGCGCCGTTGAGCACTGATTTGCCTTTCGTCTCAGTGCAATTCGGCAGCCTGTTGGAGGCGCTTCATGCATCGGTTTTCACTCGGTTTTCGTCGGACTCCAGGAGTCATGCATCGCGAGAGTCACGCCCGTTTCGCAGTGCGGCTCGGATTCGCCGCTGCACTGTTATGCGGGTTAGTCCTCGGACCTGCACCGGTTCGCCAGGTTCCGTACGCAGCAGGTCACTCCGACTCTTTAGAAGCGTCATTGAGCGGCATCGGCGCGGCACTGCTTGAATCCTTGAAGCCGGCCTCAGTTGCCGAAGCAGCAGGCCCAGTGAACGTCACCGTCAGCGCAAACACAATCTGGTCGAATACAGCCCTGGCCGTGTCGCAGGGCGACACCATCACGCTGAGCGCGTCGGGTCAGTGGCGACCAGACACAGGTCAGCTCGTGGGGCCGGATGGTCGTGCTCAGCCATGGCCTGACAATTTCCTCAACCTAACGGATCTCGGCGCCTGCGCCTCCTGCGCCACCACCAACACCCCTCACTACGCAGCCCTCATCGCGTACATCGGCAGCGCCCCACCCGCGGCGGGTAGCTATACCTCGACCGCCGTCCTGCCAGAAGCCCAGAAAGTATTCTTCGTCGGCAGCAGCTACAGCTCGACAGCTGCCAATACCGGGCAGCTGTGGTTAGGGTTCAACGACGACGCGTACAGCGGCAACACCGGGGACAACTCCGGCACCGTGACAGCCACTGTTACGACCACGTCTGCGTCGGTACCAACTCAACCGGCGCCACCCGACAATCCCAGCCTCGGAGGTCCCGGTGTAGCCCTGCCGGGCAGCGAATTCAGTCTTGACCCTGTGAACACGCTCACAGGCAGCTTCACGTATGTCCACACGGACGTTGCCATTGCTGGCCGAGGCCCAAGCCCGATGTTCGTCCGCGCATACAACGGCGCGGACAACAGGGGAACGCTGGCCGGCGCAAACTGGATTTCGCCGCTCGGACCGGGCTGGACGCACAACTATGCGATGCATCTCGCCAGTCCGGGCGACAGTACTGCCGATCTGCTACTCGTCGGGGCCCAGGGCCGCACAGATCGCTACACGCCCACTGGCGGCGGTGCCTTTGCTGCACCAAGCGGCGTCAACACGACGCTGGTTGCGAACCAGAACCTCACGTACACAGCGACGCAGTCGGACCAGACGAAATGGACCTTCGATGACCGCGGGCGGCTGATCAGTATCGCGGACCGCTACGGCAATCAGTCCAACATGTCGTATGACGCGAATAGCAGACTACAAACCATCACCGATCCCGCCGCACGCCCTGGAACAAACGCGGGACTGACGCTCGCCTACGACTCCGCTACCGGGCTGCTGGCGAGCGTTACCGATTGGGCGAACCGTGTCGTCCGCTATGCGTATGACACCAATAATCCGCCGCGGCTCCAGAATGTGACCGATCGCAACAACCAGGTTACGCACTTTGCTTACGACGGGACGAGTCAGCGCCTCACCAGCATCGCAGATGCAAACAACCACGTCGCCGTAAGCATGAGCTACGACGGCCAGGGCCGCGTTCTGCACCAATGGGATGCAGCCGGGTCCGATGCCGCCGGTCAGCGAACGGAATTCGCGTACGACGCGAGTGCAGCATGCCTCACTCCCACGTCGCCGAATCCACCAGTATGCACCACAACAGTCACCTACCCCACAACGAGTTTTGAGACGTTCGCTCCGCAGCAACTCGACACGTATTCCAATAGTCAGATTGCGCAGCACGTCTTCAAGCCCAGCGCTGCTGAGACGCTGACTACTGCTTATAGCTATACGACCAGCGGGTTCCCAAGCGCAGTCACCGACCCTCGCGGCAACAAGACCTCGTTCTGTTATGACACGGACTACGCGGGCGTGACCGTTGCGGGGAGCCGTGGCAATCTCACACGTACGATTTCTGCGCCGCCTGCGTCGGCCGAAAACCCGGTGGTTACGTTGGTCAAGTACGACGCCAAGAGCAACGTGACCCAGACAATTGCCCCCAAAGGCATCACGGTCACCAACAGTTCCGCGCTCCTCCAGAACCCGTGCGGTACGAGCTTTACAACGGGTCCGAACACTGTCGTTGGAACAATTGCCTCTAACGGGCTGTTCGTTACCGACCTGAGCTACGACGCAACCCTCGGCACCGAGCTAATTTCAGTCATACGCAAGTACATCGACCCAGAGCTCGGTGGTACACAGACGGCCACCACAAAGTTCGAATACGGCGACAGCACCAATGCAGGCTTGGTTACGCGAGTCATCCCGCCGCGGGGCAATACCGGCACGTCACCGGATTACACGTACGCGACCACGCTGGGCTACGGCACTTCTGGGAACCAGGCAGGCATGCTCGTTAGTGTCACGGATCCGCTCGGGAATCGGACTACCTATGCTTACGATGCCGTCGGTCGACGGACGTGTCTCAACGATCCGTTAGCAGCCGAGGCGTGCCCAACCACGGGCGCCCACACCTGGACCTTTGCTTATGATGGCGAGGACCGCCTGACGCAGGCGACAGCTCCCACGCCAGTCTCGGGTGGCGATGCCTTGACCACGTCGGCCACCTTTGACGCGGTCGGCAATCGGCTCACGCTGACCGATGCCAACGGCCAGATCACGCGCTATCAGTACGATCCTCGAGACAGCCTGCAACAGGTCATTCAGAGCGACAACAGACTCGATCCTCTCGCCGCTGGCGCAAACAAGATCACCACTCTGTACAGCTACGATCGGCTTGGAAACCTGGTTCGAGTTGATCGCGCCGGTGCTGGTAGCACGGACACCAGCCACGAGGAAGTGGTCGATTACGCCTATGACGGGCTGAACCGCGTCCGCAAGGAGACCCAGTACCCGCAGCTTCAAGCGTGCTGGAATCAGAACGCGCCAAATGGTTCGAACACGTGCACCACAATGCCACCGTTGGTGACGCAGACTACTTACGATGCCAATAGCAACCGGCGAACGCTTGTCGATGCGCAGACTCGGACAACGACCTTTGACTACGACGCGCTGAATCGACTCACCACGATCACCTACAGCGACGGTCAGACGCCCGGCGTCGACTATGGCTATGACGCAAACGGCAATCGCTCGAGTATGGATGACGGCACGGGCCAGACGACGTTCAGCTATGACGAGCTGGACCGGCTGCTATCCGTGGCGGGTCCTGGCTCTCAAACTGTTCAGTACCGCTATGACCCGGACGGCAATCGCCGCAAGGTAATCTATCCCGACGCGACTGCGGTCAACTATAGCTTTGACAAGGCCAGCAGATTGCAGTCGCTGCAGGACTGGGCCAATCGAACGACAAGTTATGGTTACTTCGCGGATGGGCTGCTGAACACTATTAGCAACATCAACAATACAAGCGCCACGTTCAGCTACGACAATGCGCGAAGACTGACCCAGGTCGTCAATGAGACCACGTCGAACGCAGTCATTAACAAGCACATCTACACTGCCGATGCAGTCGGCAATCGAACCGAGCTAATCGAGACGTTGGCACCGGTCGGGGGCGGAGCGCCAACCCAGCACACACTGAGCTACGCCTACGACAATCTGTATCGGTTGACGTCAGCATCAACAGGTTCGGGCACTGGCCCCGACCTGTCGGGCATTGTCCCCGTTGGAGTCAAGGCGACCAGCGCCACGATTAGCTGGCTGACCAGCGGCCCTTCCACTTCGCAAGTTGAGTACGGCACCACGTCCTCGCTCGGTTCAGGCACCACGCTGGACACCGCTCTCGTGAGGAGTCACGGCCAAGCTCTCACGGGCCTGAGCCCGGCGACGACGTACTACTTCGCGGTGGTCAGCAAGGACGCAGCTGGCAACCAGACGACTTCGTCCACGGTCACGTTCACGACTCAGCCCACAGCAGCCGTCGGCGATGCCAACGTCGAACCCAGCCTGGACTCCAATCCAGCCGGGACCGCGCAGGCGTTTCCGTATACCGCCGGCTCGACCAGCTCCATCAATCGGTTGTTCATCTACCTTGACGCGACCAATACCGCCAGCATGGTCGCGGTCGGCCTCTACAACGATGTGGGCGGCCATCCACAGACCCTGCAAACAGCGGGTTTGATCACCAATCCCGCAAATGGCGCCTGGAACTCGGTGACGGTGCCAGCCGTCAACGTGACGTCTGGCACACAGTACTGGCTAGCGGTGCTCACGCCGCCAGGCGGTGGCACGATCAAGTTCCGCGATCAAGCTGGCGCTGGTTCCTCGGAAACGAGCAACCTCACCAATTTGACTGGGCTGCCGATCTTGTGGGCGACGGGCCAAACGTGGACGACCGGCTTCGCCTCGCTGTTCGCCGGGCAGGTCAGCAACAGCTCGTTGGACACACAACCGCCGGCAGTCGATCTGACATCTCAGACCAACGAGCAAACCGTGTCGGGCGCGAGTGTCAGCGTGTCAGCTACTGCCTCAGACGCGGTCGGCGTGGCAGCAGTCCAGTTCCTGGTTGATGATCTGTCACTCGGCGCGCCCGATACGGCGGCTCCATTCACCGTCACCTGGGACACGACCGCGGTGCCGAACGGCGGCCACACGTTGAGCGCCAGGGCACGCGATGCAGCTGGCAACATCGGCAACGCCACGAAGGTGTACGTTGTCGTCTCGAATAGCGGCAATGCGCCACCCGCGGTGCTGCTAGGTAATCACGTCAAGGAAACAAACATTACCGATGAGTTGGCTGGTCAGGCGGATGCCTTCAAGTACACCGCGACGACCAATGGCATGGCTACGCAACTCCACGTGTACCTGGATGGCCTCAGCGCCGCGAGCCAGGTCCAGGTGGGTCTGTACAGCGATAGCGCCGGCCACCCGGGCACGCTGTTGACACAGGGAGTCGTGTTCGCTCCCATCGCCGACGGCTGGAATGCGGTGCCGGTGCCGGCTGTCAACGTGACGGCGAACACCAGCTACTGGATTGCCGTGTTGAGCCCCGCGGGCAGCGGCACAGCAAAGGTGCGCTACCAGGGCACTGGCTCCGGGGGCACGAACGACTCCAGCTCGCAGACAACGCTGTCGGCGCTACCGAGCAGCTGGTCCAGCGGCGCCACGTCAACGCAGCAGTCGATGTCGGCGTATGTGGTCGCGGTCCCGCAGACCGGTGGTGGCATCAGCACGAGCACGAGTTACTCGTACGACCCGACTGGCAATCGGCTGAGCAAGGTGCTCAACGGATCGTCGACGAGCTCTGACTACGATCGCGCGGATCGCATTACGTCAGCTGGCGGCGTCACCTACCACGTCAACGATGCGGGCAACCTCGACACCCGCGGCACCGACACGTTCGCCTACGACCAGGCCAATCGTCTGATCAGCGCAACTGTGGGCGGCGCGACCAGTACCTATCGATACGATGGCGGCGGCAAACGGACCAGCAAGACTGTGAGCGGGGCGACGACCAGTTTCCAGTACGACGTTGGTAGCGACCTGCCCATGCTCCTCGACGACGGAGTTCGCAAGTACGTGTATGGCGCCGCCGGTCTGGCGTACAGCGTCGAAAAAGGCACCGGCGTGGTGCAGGTCTATCATGTTGACGGCCTAGGCTCGGTGCGCGCGCTCACGGACAATGCAGGAGCAGTTGTCCAGGCGTACCAGACCGACGAGTTTGGCCTCCCAACCCTCAGCCAAGGCGCGAGCACGCAGCCGTTCGGGTACACCGGCGAGCAGCGAGATCCAGAGGATGGCTTCGTCTACCTACGCGCACGCATCTACGACCCAAGCATAGGCCGATTCATTCAGCGCGACATGATTTTCGGTTCGCCTGCCAGACCTGAGTCGCTCAACCGCTTCGTGTACGTTCTCAGCAACCCTGTGCGACTAATCGATCCCGCAGGACTGTTTCCAAGCGAGAACAAGCCAGCACCCCCGGATTCTTGGACTGAGTTTGGTCGGAGTGGCATTCTCATCCCAGGTGGCGCGGCTGGCACTCCCAAGTGCGACGGCTCGCCCGGCGGTGGACAGGGAGCCGAGTGGAACAACGTGCCGCGGGACCGCCAATATAACCCCGCCTTTCCCCAGGGCAGGTACGTGTGCGGTACGGTGATGCTCCCAGGCGGGCTCTTTGGTGGGCTGTTTTGGATGTGGATTAAGGTTGACTGAGTATGCGGCCGCCTTTTAGTGTGTGTCGTGCTTACCATGCCCAATTCGGAAGATTGAGTCAAACGTGGAATCAGCCGCTGGAAACGAATTGCTCGTGAGCCTGGTCGAGTGTCTTGTCAACTCGCCGTGAGAGGATGACGACTGCGGGCTTGTGGCTCAGGTTGTGCTGGTTGGCGGCGCCACTTGAAGGCTCCTCCGCGAACTCGTACGCGGCATTGTGAGCGCACGACAAAGATGCCTGGCGATCGCGCCGGTTTCACGAGTCCGCTCGTATCGAGGGCTCCCAGTACCTCGCCCTACAGTACTCGCCTCCGCAGGCGCCCGTGTTCCACCTTATCCGCAGCCACAGCGTAGACGGACGCCCCTTAGACGCCTTAGCTAGAGGTCAAGAATGTCCCACTTCGTCAAACTTACTCGTATCTTCCATAACACGCCGCAGACAAGTGACTGGCCTTTTTGGGTCAATCTCGATCAAGTCGCGCACATGACTATATACGGTGATCCGTCGATGACCCAGCTTGAGTTCGCGTTCCTTGGATCATTGGTGGAAATTACAGCAGGTGATCGTACGTATGCGCCCGAAGTCATTCATGTAAAGGAGAGTCCGGATGAAATTCTGCGCATGAGCACGAGAACGGACTGAGGCGCGTCAAGTCGATCTGAGAGCGGACTGCCGGCGAGGCCAGCGTCAATGTTGCCACGATTCGCTTGATCCGGGTGTGCCCTGACGCTAACGACAATGGTGGAGGGCCTACCACCGCGGTATGCCTGAGTTCGATATCGTCGAGTGGACTCATCCGCAAATCCGGTGAATGGCTTCCGGATGGCAGTGGAGCAGCGCTCGCCCAACGGTGTGTGTCAGGCTGCGCTGATAATCCGTCGCCTCAGGAGCCGAGTGGAAGCCCGGCCGTACGCCTGGCGTTTGAGCAACTTCACTTTGGTCACTGTGCCTTCCACTGGTCCGGTTGACCAGGGCAGCGTCAACCCGTTCACGACGGCGGCGCGATCCGCCTGAATGCCGTGCGAGTCCACTTGACCGGCCCGAGAAGCTTGGTGATGTCCCAGGACCACACCTCGTTCGGACCCGTGGCCAGCAGCTCGGGCTTGACGGTCGCGGGATGGCTGGCCTGGCGGCGTCGCTCACGCACTTCGCGCGCGGCTCGCAGCAGGCGGTACATGGTTGGCACTGAGCACAGGTAGAGGCCTTCGTCCAGCAGCGTGGCATAGACGATGGCCGGCGCCTGGTCAACGAAGCGCTCGTGGTGCAGCACGCCCAGCACCTCTGCGCGTTCGACCGCGCTCAGGGCACGCGGCTGCGAGGCTGGTCCCCGCCACGGCCGTGGCGGAGCCGGGCTTCGACGCCGATAATAGGTCGCTCGAGATCGACCCAGGGCGGCACACGCGGCCCGTGTGCCGCTGACTCCAGCCAGATCATCGATCGTCTGGTCGAGCATCACTTCGGCTCGCCGCCGCTCGCTCGCTGCGCGCTGCCCGTGGCGAGCTGCTCCAGCAGCGCGGAGAGTTTTCCTTGGACCTCGATCACCTTGTGCGCTTTGGCCAGATCGGCTTGAAGGCGCGCGTTCTCGCGGTGCAGCCGCGCCACCTCCTGATCGCGCGGATGCGTGGCTGGACGTCCCGGCGCAACAGCCAGCGCCTGCAGGGCGCCCTGGTCACGCTGCTTGCGCCATTCAGAGATGAGCGACGTGTACAGCCCCTCGCGTCGGAGGAGCGCACTTTTGCCGTCGTGGTCACGACGCTCGTATTCGGCCAGGATTCTGAGCTCGCACTGGGCACTGTAGGTCCGCCGGGATGCGCGTTCCGGGACCTCGGGCTCGACTGGCTCGGTCACCGGCTCAGCATGCCGGCCGGACCCCACGCTTGTCAGCACCATGGGCTATTTCCTCGGGCAGCACTCCGACTCAGTGATTACAGGTCTCGATCTGCCTCACCAAATGTAGACACGGAGGGTATCCAACCGACGTGCCCGACGCAAAGTGGGCGATCCTCGAGCCGCTGTTGCCGCCGGCTAACCGCCGTGGACGCCCAGGGGCTGACCTTGGGCAGGTCTTCAATGCCATCCGTTATGTGACCCGCAGCCTCGCCCAG
>WNGF01013883.1_pt1 | contig 17608 bp, 19 predicted proteins | sample 5400641 | NCBI WGS metagenome assembly WNGF01 (sample SAMN13153371, study PRJNA577476) | soil metagenome | isolation source: 80 cm soil or saprolite under grassland replicate 2 | place: USA:California | collected 2016-06-15
CGCTGGCGTTGACCGGTGCCACGATGCCGTGACTCCCGGCGCGGACACAAAAGTCGACGCAACTGCGCAGCGATGCCTCGTCGACATTGCCGGCGTCGTCAAAGGGCGTAGGCGGAATGGCGAACACGCCTCGAAACAACGTCAGGTCCTCCCGGCGGTCGCGAGCGGCCGCGCATCCTGGATGTGCTCTTGTAGCTTTTGAGGATCGAATTCGATGCCCAGACCTGGGCCATCCGGCACCCGCAGGATGCCGGACTCGGGACGCAGCGGCTGCGTCAGCAAGCAGTCGCCGATCGGATTCGGCGTACTCGAGAACTCGAAGATCAGGAAATTGGCGCTCGCCGCGGCCAGATGTGCCGCCGCGGCCACGTGCACCGACGTGCCCATGCTGACATGGGCTGCCCAGCGCGTGTTGTGCAGGCTCGCTACCGTCGCGATCTGGCGTCCCTCGCTGATGCCGCCCGCGCGACAGATATCGGGCAGGATGACGTCCACAGCCCGACGCCGCAACCGCTCCTCGAACTGCCAGCGTGTGCACTCTGTCTCGCCGGAAGCAACGGCCATGTCCAGTGCCGCGGTGAGCTGCACGTAGCCGTCGACGTCCTCGGGCGGCAGCGGGTCTTCGAGCCACGTGACGCCCATCTGTTGCAGCGCGCGTCCGACGTACAGCGCGTTGTCGGCGGTGTAGGCTCCGTGCGCGTCGACCATGAGGTCCGCGCTGGCGCGCACCGCGGCGGCGATGGCGTCGATGCCGGCCAGATCGGCGTCGATATCGCCACGGCCGATCGAGGCCTTCATGGCCGTATAGCCGGCATCGACGAAGGCGAGCGCTGACTGCACGCGTTCGTCCGTTGTGCTGCCTGGAACGCCTGAGGCATACGCCGGCAAATCCGCCCGGAACGGTCCACCCAGCAGGCGATAGACGGGCAGGTCCAGCAGCTTGCCGGCGAGATCCCACAGTGCGATGTCGACGCCGCTGATCGCCTCGAGCTGATAGCCGGCCACGTGGCCGCGCAGCCGCATCGAGCCGTACATTCGCTCCCACAGATAGGCGATGCGCAGCGGGTCCTCGCCTATGAGCAGCGGCGCGAGCACGTCTTCGACAACCGCCTGGGTGACGCGTGGGCCGAGCGGGGCATGACCCTCGCCCCAGCCGACGGTGCCGTTCTCGGTGGTGATCTTGACCAGGCACGATTGGGCCTGCGGTGGGTAGGCGCAGATGTGGAGATCCCCGACGTCGGCCAAGGCGCGGCTGCTGGTCGGCCTCACGGATGTCAGCCCGGCGCCGGCGACGTAGTCCTTGTTGCCCACGATGACATAGGCCGTGACGTCGGCGATGCGCGTCGTGGGTCCGCTCATCCTTTGATACCCGAGAGCGCGACGCCGCGCACGAAGTAACGCTGCATGGTCACGAACAGGACCACGACGGGAAGGACGGTCATTGTGGCCGCGGCCATAAGCAGGTTCCAGTACTCCGTCGATGCGCCACTTTGAGACAGCATGTGGGCGAGCCCCAGCGCGGCGGTGAACTTGTCTGTATCATTGATGAAAATCAGCGGCGCGAGAAAGTCGTTCCAGCTCTGTTGGAAGGCGAAGATGGCCACGACCGCCAGCGCCGGACCGGACAGCGGCAAGTAGATCTGCCACCAGATGCGGAACTCGTTGGCGCCGTCTATGCGGGCTGCCTCGGCCAGCTCACCTGGAATCGACAGGAAGAACTGGCGCAGCAGGAAGATGAAGAACGGCGTCCCGAACAGGGCCGGCACGATCAATGGCAGATAGGTATTGATCCACTTGAGTTGCTGGAACAGCAGAAACAGCGGCACGAGGCGCACGATGAACGGGATCATCATCGTGCTGATCAGGACCATGAACAGGAAGTCGCGGCCGGGGAAACGCAGGCGCGCGAAGCCATAGGCGACAAAGGAGCACGACACGAGATCGGCTATGACGACGGCGCCCGCGATGAGAAACGAGTTGGCAAAATAGCGTGCGAACGGCTGAAACGTGAGCGCCTGCGGATAGTTTTCCCAGTGCGGCAGCGGGAAGAAGATGGGTGGGTAGGTGCGTGTCTCGGGCAGCAGCTTGAGCGACGTGCTGAGCATCCAGTACAGCGGGAACAACGCCATGAACGCGCCGAGGATCAAGAGTGTGTAAATCGCGACTCGACTCACGCGCATCAGCGCACACCACCTTCGTAGTACACCCAGCGGTTGGACCACTTGAAGATCGCCAGCGTCACGAGCAGCACGACGACAAACAAAATGGTTGCGAGCGCCGAGGCATAGCCGGTTTCGAAGAATTGAAATGCGCGCTGGTAAATGTAATACACATAGAAGAGCGTCGAATTCAGTGGTCCACCTTTGGTCATCACATATGCGAACGTGAACACTTGAAAGCTATTGATGATGCCGACGACGAGGTTGAACAGGATCGTCGGCGTGAGCATCGGGATGGTGACGTGGCGCAGTTTGGTGAGTGGGCCGGCACCGTCCAGGTCGGCGGCTTCGTACAGATGCTCAGGGATGCCCTGCAAGCCAGCGAGGAAGATGAGCATGTAGCTGCCCATGTGCCACAAACTGAGCAGCACGATGGCCGGCTTGGCCCAGACCTCACTTTGCAACCACTGCGGGCTGGGGATGCCGACCTGGTCCAGGGCGAACTTCAGGACGCCAACTTGCGGCTCGAGGATCCACACGAAGAGGATCGACGAGACGATGTACGGGACCACCACTGGCAAGTAGAACGCGGAGCGCCAGAAGGTGAGCCAGCGCACCTTTTGATTGAGTAGCAGCGCCGCGCCGAAGCCGAGCAGCATCTGGCCGGGCACCGCCAACAGCACGTAGTAGGTGGTGTTCCACAGTGTGGTCCAGAACAGTCGGTCGTCGGTGAAAATCTTGATGTAGTTCTTGAGGCCAACCCATTTGGGGGCTTCGAAGACGCTGTACTCGGTGAAGCCGAGGTACAGCACCGCCAGAATCGGAAACGCCGAAAACAGGGCGAAGCCGATGATGAACGGCGAGACAAAGAAGTAGCCCCAGAGCGCCTCGCGCACTGCAAGGCGTGTGTGTCGGGGCAAGTTTAGGCTTTGAGCTTCTCGTCGTGGACCTTCTGCGCTTCCACGGTGGCCATGCGCAGGGCTTCCTCCGGGCTGCGTTTCTTGAGCAGCGCCTCCTCCGTGTATTGCGCCAGGATCTTCATGTCCTCCGCGTACACCGGCGTCACTGGCAATGCCCGCGTCTGCTTCAACGCGTCTTGCACCACCGGCCAGTACTTGTTGGCCTTCGTGTACTCCGGATCCTCGTTGTACTTGGGTACGACGCTCGGGCGTCCCTGGGCTTTGAAGAAGTCGGCCTGGCCCTGGCCGGCGGTGGTGTACTTGATCAGTTCCCACGCGCCGTCGATATTCTTGGCGCCCTTGGGAATCATGTAGTTCCAGACACCGTCCACAAGCTGCACCGGCTTGGCCGCCGGGTTCTGGTCGTTGAACGGGAACACCCCCACGCCGTACTCCAGGGACGGCGCTTCCTTCTCGAGTTGCAAGAAGTGGAATACCCCGTTGAGGTGCACGGACAGTTTGCCCTGGAAGAACGACTGGTTGCCTTCGGCACCGCCAGGGCCGGGCTGCGTCGCAAAGGACCGCACCTTCTCATACCCGCCGGCGTCGCGCTCGAGATTGTCGAGCATGTATTTCAACGCTTCGACGCTCTCCTTGGAATCGAACATGACCTTCATGCCGTCTTCGGAGTAGAGCGTGGCCGCGTTGCTAAAGGCCCATTGTTTGTGCCAGTTGTTGTCGCTGATCCAGTACAGCGAGCCGACCCGTTCGACGTTGCCACTGGAGACTTTGGTCAGTTTCTTGGATGCGTCGGCAAATTCGGCCCAGGTCTTGGGCGCTTTGTCCGGATCCAGACCCGCCTCACGGAAGTGCGCCTTGTTCCAGAACACCAGGTAATTCGAGCCGCCGGCCGTCAGAGGGAGACCATACAGCTTGCCTTGATACGTGCTGGTCTGCAGCTCGCCCGGATAGAAGGTCGTTTTCAGATCGATCTTGTCGCGCTGAATCAGGTCGTCCACACCGCGCAGCGCGCCACGCGACGCGAAGTTGGGTAAGTCACGCGTCACCAGCATGAGTACGTCCGGCGGCTCGCCACCGGCGATGGCCGTCAGGTACTTCTCCTGGAGCCCTTGCTGCGACAGCACGGTGTGCTCGACCTTGACGCTCGGCGTCTGCGCCTGGAAATCGGCGATGACTTTCTCGATAATCGGCTGGCGGTCACCACCCCACACGTGCCAGAACTTGATCGCCCCGCTCGCGGCGGTCTGCGCCGGGCCGGCCTGGCCAGCCGGTGCTGCCGTCGGAGCGCCAGGTTGCGCAGGCGGGGTGGAGGTGGTGGTGGTGGTGGTGGTGGTGGTAGGTGCGCAAGCGGCGGCCAGACCCAGAGCGGCGACGCTCAGCCCAGCTAGCCTCAGGAAGGCCCGCCGATGGAGCAACTGCGTCGGATGCGCGGCGGATGGATCGGTCATGAAGCCCTCCCTCAAATTAGCCACGAGTGCTAGCCAACTGACGGCCAGCGCCACCGGCTGGCGGAATGGTGATGAAGCCGAGCTTGTGCGAGATGTGGTCTGCCATCTCGATGACACGGTTGGCCAACTCGCCCTCGCGCCGCTCCAGGTCGAGCGCGCTCAGCGGGCCCGAGATGCTGGTCGCGGCGACGACCTGGCCTGAGGCGTCGCGGATGGCCGCGGCGACGCACGCCCGTCCGAACGCCAGCTCTTCCCGTTCAGTTGCGTAGCCGCGCTCGAGCACGCGCTGCAGCATCGGCTGCAGCTCGGTGGCTGAACTGGCGGTGGCTGGCGTGTACCGCGGATAGCCGAGACGGGCCAGGATGGCCTCGCGGTCGTCGTCGGGCAAGTGGGCCAGCAGCGCCTTGCCCATACCCGTGCAATGCAGCGGGTTGCGCTTGCCGATCATCGTGAACAGCTTCGGCGCGCGCGGACCTTCGACGGTCGCCAGGTAGAAGATGGCGTCGTCGCGCAGGATGGCCAGGTTGGCCGCTAGCCCGGTCTCGGCGGCAACGCTCGACAGCTCCGCCATGGCCTGGCGGCGCACTTCGATCTGGTTCAGCGCCACACCGGCCAGCGTGACCAACGCCAGACCGAGCTGATACAGGCCCGTCTGCGGGTCGCGCTCGACGAAGCCGAGCGATTCCATCGTGCCCAGCAGCCGCGACACCGTGCTCTGGGACAGACCTTGCAGGCGCGCGATGTCCGAGACCCGCAGCCGCGGCTGGCTATCCGAAAAGCAGGTCAGGATCGACAGCGCGCGTTCGACAGATTGCGTCAGCCCGGACGCGGCGGCCTCATTGACCATCGGAACGCGAGGATACCATCCGTATCACGGATGTGCAATCCATATTGCGGGAGGCGACTGCGACGGCGTCAGCGCATGGTGTTCGGGAGGGCAGGCGTCGGTGACCGGCGCAGGACTCGACCTGGTGTTTTGCCCGTATGCCGGTAGTTGTCGACGACGACTTCGCCGTTGACCAGCACGTACGGGATGCCCTCGGGCGCTTGGCGTGGATTCTCGTATGTGGCTCGGTCGCGCACGTGCAGTGGGTCGAAGCAGACCACGTCGGCGGCGAAGCCGGGCCGAATCAGACCGCGGTCGACCAGACCCAGACGCTGCGCGGGCAGTGCAGTCATCTTGCGAATCATTTCTTCCAGCCGCACGAGGTCCAGCTCGCGCACGTACTCCGAGAGATATCGCGCGAACGTACCCCAGGCGCGCGGATGGGGACGATCGCCAACGACGATGCCATCGCTTCCGGCCATGTGCGCCGGGTGCTGAAGGATGGTGCGGACGTTCTCTTCGTGTCCGATAAAGTTGATTGCGCCGACGCCCAGGTCATCGTCGATGAGCAGGTCGCAATAGAAGTCGAACGCTGACGGATTGCCGGCGGCATGCGCGGCGTCGGCGACGCTGGAGCCGACGAAACGACGGCTCTCCGCACGCGAGACGCTCGCCAATATGATTTGGCTCCAGTCGACGGTGTCCATCTCCGCCTCGATCCGCCGCCGCGTATCCGGATCGCGCAGCCGAGCCAGGATGGCGGAATTGCCACCCGTGTGGACCCAACTGGGCAAACTAGCGTGCAGGTAGGTGTTGCCTGCCAGATACGGATAGCTATCGAGCGTAACGTCCACACCAGACGCGCGCGACTCGTTCACGAGCCGTAGAAGCTCCGGTCCGCGACCGCGGTTCGCGGGGGTGCTCATGTGGGCGTGGGTCAGGTGTACAGCAACCTTCGCTCGACGCCCGATGTCGATGCTGGCGGCGTAGGCCTCGAGGGCACCTGCGCCGTAGTTGCGGTGGTGGGGCTGGTAGTGACCACCCCATTCGGTAAGGGGTCGGCAGAGCTCGACCAGCTCGTCGTCATCAGAGAACACCGCTGGCGCATAGGTCAGACCGGCCGACAGGCCGACCGCGCCGTCAGCTATGGCCTGGCGAACGACGGCCTGCATCTGACGGAGCTCGGCGTCGCTCGGAGCGCGATCGTCCATACCCATTACTTGCATGCGGATAGTGCCGTGGCCAACCAGACATGCCACGTTGGGTGACACCCGACTGTCGAACCGCGCCAGGTAGTCGGCCATCGTGCGCCAGGTCCAATCGATCTCGGGCGGATCGCCGTTCCAGGCTTTGAGCTGCGACCTTGACCGCCCATTCGGGCTGGACGAGTAGCTGCAGGTCCGAATGGGCGTGCATGTCGACAAACCCCGGACAGACAAACAGGCCACTGGCATCGATGACGCGCTGCGCAGTCTCGTTGCCAAGAACGCCGACGGTGGCCACCCGACCCGCCACGATGCCGACGTCGGCGCGGACCCAGGGGTTGCCCGTGCCGTCGATCAGCTGGCCATTTCGGATGAGGACATCCAGCGCCATGCGCGTCTGCAGAACAGCGTACCGTCCGCGTGCCCGGAGCGCTGCTGGATGCTCGCGCTACTCAGCGGCGGCGGATATCTACGGCTTGGCCGCTGGTGGCGGCGGCGTAGATCGCGTCTAGCACTTCTAGCACACGCAGGGCGTCGAGGGCGGTGGTCGGAGTGGGGTGATCGGGACCGGCGGTGAGAAATGCGCGGAAAAAGTCCAGGCCGGCCTGGCCGCCGTAACCGGGCGACGGCGACGGCGTGAACTGATAGGTGCGGCGCGCGGCGGCCCGCCACTCTGGAGCGACACTCTCGAGCAAAAGCGGCGCTTCGTTGCGTCCGCCGGTGTAGTAGATCGCGCCGAGCGTGCCGCGCAAGATCAACGCGATATCGTGTCCGGCCGCGCGGTAGCCCGGGTTGCCGACCGCCAGCAGGTAGCCCGCGTGCAGCGAACCGATCGCGCCGCCGGCGGTGCGGAACGCGACAGCAGCCGTGTCCTCGACGTCGATGGCTTCGCTGCTCGCCGTGGCCAATTCCGCTTGGACGCGTGCGATCTCGTCGCCGGTCACATAGTGCAACGCGTCCAGCCAGTGACAGGCGAGCCAGGCTAGCACGCCACCGCCGGCTGCCTGCTGGTTGAACAACCACATCGCCGGATTGCGCATGCCAACCTGGGTGGTGACCATGCGGATTTCGACCGACGTGAGCCGGCCGATTGCGCCGGCACGGTAGAGGTCGCGCATCTGGCGGATGGCAGGTGCCCAACGGTTGAGATACGCGACGGCGAAGGGCACCGGTTGACGTTGGAGCGCGGCCAGGACGGCTTCGAACTCGGCAGCCGAGCGGGCGCCGGGCTTCTCCGTCAGAACGGGCTTGCCCGCCTGAATGGCCTGCACGAGCGCGGCAGGCGTGCGGTCGTTCGGCAGGGCGACAAGGACATGGGTGACATCGGCGCGCCGCACGGCGGACTGCAGGTCATGACAGCGATCGAGGACTTTTGTGGTCGCGGTGGCGCTCTTATCGGGGTCCAGCAGGACGATGCCGCGGACTTCGTCCAGCGCCTCGAGCGTCTCGAGGTACATCTCGGCGTGGGGGTGCGACACACCGACGAAGGCGACGACGGATTCGGTCACCAGGCGGTGACGAGACTGACGGCCGCGAAGGCCTGGAGCGCCTGGTCGATGTGAGAGGGCTCGACGCCGTAGTGCGTCACCAGGCGCAGCGATTCGCCAGCGTAGGGCGAATTGACCAACACGCCATGCTCGGCCAGTCGCTTGGCAACGTCGTCGACACCGCGCGGCGGCGTCACGAAGAAGATGTTCGTCTCCACCTTTTCACGATCGACGGACCAACCCAGGGCCCGTACGCCGTCGGCGAGGCGGGCAGCGTTGCGATGATCCTCGGCGAGCCGCTCGACCATGTGCTCCAGGGCGTACAGGCCCGCGGCGGCGAGGACACCCGCCTGACGCATGGCGCCGCCAACGACTTTTCTGTTGCGGCGCGCACGGGCAATGAATTCCGCCGAGCCGACGAGGACCGATCCGACCGGCGCCGCGAGACCCTTGGAGATGCAGAACATGACACTGTCGACGTTACTGGCGATGTCGGCCGGCGCGACGTCCAATGCGACGGCCGCGTTGAAGATGCGCGCACCATCCATGTGCATTGCCAGGTTGCGTGCGCGCGCCACCTGCGAAATCGCGTGCAGTGTCGACAGTGGCATCGTCCAACCGCGATTGGGTTGTTCCACCCACACGAGCGAGGTCCACGGATAGTGCTCGTCATCAGCCGGATGGATACCCGCCGCGACGTCCTCCGGCCGGATGGAGGCGCGCTCCTGAGGTACGGTCCACGTCGAGACGCCGGCCAGTCGGGCCGCGCCGGCGGCTTCGGCGATATAGGTGTGCGCGTACTGTCCGCAGATCATCTCGTCGCCCGGTCGAGTGTGCGTCAGGACCGCGAGCAGATTGCCCATGGTGCCACTCGGCACAAAGACCGCTGCTTCTTTGCCGAGCATGGCCGCGGCTCGTACTTCGAATGCGTTGACCGTGGGGTCCTCACCGTACACGTCGTCGCCCAATTCGGCGGCGGCCATCGCCGCGCGCATCTCGGCCGGCGGCAGGGTGAGGGTGTCGCTGCGCAGATCGACCGTGGTCATGGCTGTTCTACCTCCTGCCAGCTACCCGTTGCCGCGGCGCGATGCGCAGCTTCGACGATGGCGACCGCGGCCAAGCCGTCCGTTGCCGGGACGCGCGGCGGTCGCCCTTCGCGAATGGCCGCGACGAACTCGCGCACCTGACTGGCGTACGCCTCCATGCGCAAGAATGCGTAATGACCGTCCCACACCGGCAAACTGGTGTGCACGTGCCAACCGTCTCGGGTACTGGAGCGCACCTCGCCATACATGTCGACCTGGAGGACGCCGCGCTCGCCGGTGAGTACGGCATCGAAACGGACGACGCCCGAGCCTGGCGGAGGCACCGAGCCGGGAATCACCGATTCTTGAAATGAAGCGTGTGCGCCGCCTGCAAACTCCAGCAGCAGCAGGCTGCCGTTCTCGACCTGCTCGCCCCGGTACTGGCCGGTCAGTGCAGCGACACGCTGCACGTCGCCGAGCCACCAGCGCAGCATATCGAGTCCGTGCACTCCGCCACCGAGCAGATAGCCACCGTTCTCCGGTTTGGTCAGCCACGTGGTCTGGTCCGGCTCGGTCTGGACCATGGCCGCCATGTCGACGCGGCCGATAGTGCCGCGATCGAGCAGCATCCGCGTGGCGATGCCATTGCGGCGAAAGCGGTGGTGGTGGCCGACCATCAGGACAACCCCTTTGCGCTGACAGGCCTCGACCATTGCGCGACACTCCGCAACTGACAGCGCCATGGGCTTTTCGACCAGCACGTGCTTGCCTGCATCGGCAGCGCGCAGGGTTTGCGGACCGTGGAACGGATTCGGCGAGGCAAGCAGCACCGCGTCGACATCGGCCGAATCGAGCACAGCGTCTACATCAGCGACGGCAACGCCATGCCGTGCGGCGAGGTCAGCAGCCTGGTGGCCGCCGGCGATTGCAACCAACTCTGCATCGGGCGCGTAGCGCACCGCTTCGGCATACGTGCAGCCGGCGAAGCCGGAGCCGATCACGGCACACCGAACGCGGGTCATGCGCCGCTCAGCATGCGGCGAGGTCGACGGCGTCGCGGTCTTCGATGCGCAGATGCCCGCGCTCGTCGACCACAATACATTCGCTGAAGCGGGGCGTCATCGTCCTCCTCCTCGAACCAGAACAGGCATGACCTCGCATACGCGGTCAGCGCGCACGCCGAGTAACACCTCGGCCAGGTTGGCGACGGTGCATGCGTGGTTCGGCACGATGCGCAGACGGTCACCCACGTCGACGGTCTGATCGCCCACGCGGACGACGGCGTGTTCCTCGGACAAACGCTCCAGGATCAGACCGTGCTGGCGATCCTGCCCGAAGCCGGCCAGGGCATCCATGCCATGGGCGCCGCGGTCGAGCGCGAACGTCTTACTGCCGGCATCGAGCACGGCGCGATCGGGCTGTGGTCGACTGATGACCCGCGCCAGCACACTCAGCGAGCAGTCATCAAGCGAGGCGACACCCAGGCCGACTTGCATTCGGTCGTAGAAGACGTAGTTGCCCGGGCGTATCTCGGTCACGCCCGCGACGGCTCCGCAGTGCAACGCCGTCGGCGTGGAGCCCACGCTGACCACGTCGCAGCTGATGCCGTGCTCACGCAAGAGCTCCGCCGATTCGACGAGCACTTCGCCTTCCAGGCGGCCGATGCGTGCGACGTCTTCTGGCGATACCGCGCCGTAGGCATGGCCAGCATGTGTAAACAGTCCGTCCAGACGCAGACCCTTCAACTCGGTCAGGTGCTCCGCCAGGGCCAACGCCGCTGGACCCGGTTTGACTCCGGCGCGGCCAAGCCCGGAGTCCACCTCGATCAGGACGGGCACTTCGACGCCGTCGGCCCGTGCAGCGGCGTCAAGGCCGTCCGCGGCGTGCTGGCTGTCGATGCCGACGGCCACGCGACCGCGGTGCTGAAGCCCCGTGAGACGTCGCCATTTGTCCAGACCAACGACTTCGTTGGCGATGAAAAGATCCGAAAAACCAGAGTCGAGGAAGGCTTCCGCTTCGTCGAGTTTGGCGACCGTGAGTCCAGTGCAGCCGGCCGCGCGCTGCCGAGTCGCCACGCCGATCGTTTTGTGTGATTTGGCATGCGGCCGCAGCTTCACGCCGTGCTCGCGCGCGAACTGCGCCATGCGCTCGAGGTTCCGTTCGAGCACGTCGAGGTCGATCAACACCCGTGGTGTGTCGAGCTCGTCGATGGTGCTCCCGATCGACATCAGAACGTATCTGCCGGACTGATGACCATGAGGATTTCGGCGCTTCGTGAACCGTGATTGACAACGCGGTGCGGTGCGTTGCGTTGAATGGAGATGCTGTCGCCAGCGCTGAGCGGGTACGTCACGCCGGCGACTTCGACGTCGACCTCACCTTGCAGAATGAGCATGCATTCTTCGCTGTCGTGGCCGAGTGGTTCTTCACCGCTGGCCGCGCCTGGCGCCACGTCCATCGCGAGGATTTCAAATGGCCCGCGCAGATTGGGTGTCAACAGCTGGTACTGCAGGGAGCGATTAGGGAACATGATTGTCCGCCGCTCGGTCTTACGGACCACGGGATCCGGGCTCTCGCGCTCGAGTAGAAACTGAAAAAACGGTACTTGCAAGGCTGAAGCAATGCGCCGCAGCGACCCGATCGACGGGTCGGTAACGCCGCGTTCGATCTGACTCAATGCGCTGGCTGACAGTCCGGTGAGCTCCGCGAGCCCAGCCAGTGTCATATTCTGGCGCAGCCGCTCGGCGCGAATGCCAGTGCCCAGGGAAGCGGCTGGGTCGGTCTGGTGCACGACACTTGGCGTGTTCACGCCAGTCATACTTTTACTCCCACGAGCGCCTTCTCCAGGTACTCCACGACCAGCGCGCGCAAATCTTCATTGGCTTCAACGGTGAAGGCCACGCTGGGCATCAGCGCACACCCATGCGCGGATCGAACGCATCGCGCAACGCGTCGCCGACAAAGTTCGCGCACAAGACGGTGGCCGCGATGGCAAAACCGGGCGGCACCCACAACCACGGTTGACTTTCGAGCACGGTCAGCGACTGTGCCGAGTTCATCATCCGCATAGGCGGCTTCCTCATCTCACTAGGCGTGGGCGTAAAAATTCACCGTTGCTTCAAAGGCGGCGCCAGTCTAAAGTGACACTGAATTTGTGTCAAGGTCAGCCCCAGCGCATCACGGCCGTTGAGACCATCCACATGCGCTACGCGCTCAGTCGGCCGACTGGCCCGGCCGGCGCGTTCAACGCCGCGCGCCAATCGCGGTCGACGAGTGATCGTGCCTGGCGGAGCGGACTATGCGGCGCTTGACCTGCCCGTGCTGACTGCGCACGCGATGCTCATCGATGACCGTGGTACGACGGTCGAAGAGTTGCGCGCGCCGGCCGACGGCATCGTCGTCATGGCCCGCCGAACAGCACGCGTACAAGCAGGCGACGGCGCCTATCTTCTCGCTCACCAGGAGGACTCCACACGATGATCGCTCCAGGCGCACCGATGCCGCCCGAGGCCCTGCAGGGCATTGTGCCCGCGCTCATTACACCGCTCGATCCGGATGGACATGTCGACGAAGCGTCCGTTGTTTCGCTGGTCGAATTTCAGATTGCCGCCGGCGTACACGGCCTGCTTGTACTCGGCTCAACTGGCGAAGGTCCGCTGCTGTCGATCGAAGACAAGCTGCGCCTGGTGCGCAGCACGGTCGCGGCGGCGCGAGGACGTGTCCCGGTCATGGTCGGCATCGCGCATTCGAGTCCGCCGGAGAGTGTTGCGTTTGGCAACCTTGCACACCAGGCGGGCGCAAATGCGCTGGTCACGACGCCACCGTTCTACTTCCTGTCCAGCCAACCGGAGCTGATTGGTTACTACCGCTACCTGCACCCGCGCCTGGAGTTGCCGCTGATTACGTATGACGTACCAAGCGCAGTCAAGACCAAGATCGCGGCGAGTACGGTGCGCGCCCTGGCCGAGGAGGGACTGATCATTGGTATCAAGGATTCCAGTGGCGATCTGGCCGGATTTCGCGACATGCTCATCGCGACCCAGCACCTTCCCGACTTTCATGCGTTGACCGGCTCCGAACACTTTGTCGACGCGGCCATGCTGGTTGGCGGGCACGGCGGCGTACTCGGACTGGCGAGCGTCATTCCGGACGTCTATGTCGATATTTGCTCCTCGGTCCGGTCGGGCGATTGGGCGCGCGCGAACCAATTACAGCAGCGGGCTATCGCCGCGTTGCAGATGATCTATGGCAATAGCAGCGGCGGATCGCTCACTGCCGGTGCCATTGGCAGCTTCAAGCTGGCACTATGCGAGATGGGCGTGATTCAGCATCCAACGGTCTCGAATCCGCTGCTTGCGTTGACTGATGAGGATCGCGCGCGGGTGCGCACCATCATGGCGCGCGTGGGCATCAATAGCCCATTGTCGGCGCACGCTGCCACGGGTGGGCTAGCAGGACGTCTTCGTTGATTTCCGTGCCCCAGCCAGACCCTGTCGGCAACAGCATCTCACCATTCTCGATTTCCGGTTGGCGCGTAACGAGGTCCGCTTTCCACGGCACATCGTCAATGTCGATCTCCATGATTCTGACGTTCGGCAAGACCGCGCACAAGTGCATCGAGTGCAGGTCCGCGAGATGACTGTAGTAATTGTGTGGCGCGACGGTCAGCTCATAGGCGTCGGCCATTTGTCCGATCACGTACGCCTGCCCGAAACCATTCCAGGGCACGTCTATGATCGCGGTGTCCATCGCGCGCGCTTCGAGGAATGGCCGGAACTGACGGGTGGAGACGAGGCTCTCGCATGATGCCAGGTCCTGTTCGATCGACTGCCTGACCTGCAAGAGCGCCGTCGGATCCCAAATGTCGTATTCGAGCCACAGCATGTTGAAGCGCTCGAGCGCATGGGCGATTTTGATCGCCCCCGCGGGGCGGAAGTTGTAATTGAGGTCGAGGGCGATCTGCGTGTTCGCGCCCGCGCCCTGGGCGAAGGCGTCGATCAGGTGCTCGATGCGCTCGAGGATCTCTCCCGTGACGACACCGTCGGTTGTGTTGGCGCCGCGTCCGAAACCTGGAAAGTAGGTGCTTGCGGGCTCGCCGGGCAGCACGATATTGGTCTTCAGCGCGCTGAAGCCGCGCGCCGCAACCTCTCGCCCGAGAGCCATGATGTCGTCGTACGAGCGGAGCGGCGGCAGCCCCAGTACATCGGCGTGGCGCGCCCGTGTGGTGCCGCAGTGCGACCAGTACAACTGCATACGATCGCGCAGCGGTCCGCCGAACAACTGATAAACCGGCACGTCGAGCGCTCGGGCCTTGATGTCCCACAGCGCCAGTTCGATGCCGGCGATGGCTTTGTGCGAGATACCGCCGAGGTTCTGGCGCGAAGCGCGCAGCATGTCCCAGTACAGCCGCTGGATGTCGCGTGGGTCTTCCCCCAGCAGCAAGCTCTCGTAGTCGCGCACGCAGCCGGCCACGCCGAACGGATTGCGTGTGTCGCTGCACTCGCCCCAGCCCACGAGCCCGGCGTCGGTCTCGACTTTCACGAAGATCCACGGCCGCCAGCCGGCGTCGCACAGGAAGCAATGCAGTCCAGTGATGCGCATGTACCGTCCTTTGTACTCGGGCGACTGGTGAGGGGGCGTGCGAGAATTGATCCGCGCCAAGCTGGACGTGACAGCGACAGTTGTGGGCGCGCTGAAGGGGCACTAATGACGAACTCGGATGATGGGCTGGAGCGTGAGCGGGAGCAAACCTTCCTGAGATGTGAGCGCTTCTTGTCTGGCCACGGACCGCAGCGGCCACATGCAGTCCTGGCCGAGCTGGCGGCGGAGGCTGGCCCCGACGAGGAGCCCGATCGCTATGGTGAGGGGCGCCTGATCAATGACTTCGAGCGGGAGATCGCGGCGCTGCTGGGCAAGGAAGCAGCGGTCTTCCTGCCCAGCGGAACCATGGCCCAGCAGATCGCGCTGCGGATCTGGGCGGGTCGCGCGCGAAATCCAACGGTCGCGTTTCATCCGACGTGCCATCTCGAGATGCATGAACAGAAGGGCTACGAGCTGTTGCACGGGCTGCACGGCCGACTGGTCGGCGAGCGCGGGCGGCTCATCACCCTGGACGATCTGCACGCGATGCCGGGCCCGCTCGCCGCGCTGCTCCTCGAGTTGCCGCAGCGCGAGATCGGCGAGCCCAAGCAGCCTGGGCGCACGAGCACGGGGCGGCCGTACAGATGGACGGCGCCCGGCTCTGGGAGTCGGGCCCGTTCTATGGCCGCTCCTACGCCGAGATCGCTGAAATCTTCGACAGCGTCTATGTCTCCTTTTACAAAGGGATCGGCGCGATCGCCGGCGCGGCGCTGGCCGGCCCGGCCGCGTTCATCGCGGAGGCGCAGCTCTGGCAGCGCCGCCACGGCGGCAACCTGGTGCAGCTCTACCCGTTCGTGCTGTCCGCGCGTGCCAATCTCCGTCGGCGATTGGACAGATTCAGCGCCTACTATCAGCGCGCTCAGGCGGTGGCGCGGGTGCTCAGCGCAATACCGGGTATCAAGGTCAAGCCCGACCCACCACAGACAAACATGATGCACGTGTACCTAGAGTGCGACTCCGACGCGCTCCTCGAGGCTGGCACGGAGATAGCGCGGACCGAGCGCGTGCTGCTGTTCCGCCGCCTGATGCCTTTGGGCGTGCCCGGTGTGGCCGCATTCGAGCTCGCGATCGGCGACGCGGCGGACGCGCTGACCGACGAGGAGATCGGGGCGTACTTCGGGCAGCTCATGGCCACGCGCAGCGTCCCTCGGCGCGACTTCGCCGGAAGCGGCGTCTGAGGCCACTGAGCCGCAGGCAGCCGCCAGACGGGCATCATGAGGGCATGGTCTCTGAGCCTATAACGACCCGATTCGTACACTTCCCGCCTGGCTACGGCGAGCCCGCGAGCCTGGGCGATCCGTTGCCCTGGAGCTTCGTCGACGAGCGCCTGCGCGCGGCTCGCAATTACTGGCTGTCCACGGTGGCCCCATCGGGCCGGCCGCATGCGCGGCCCGTCGACGGCGTGTGGGTAGAGGGTGCGCTGTGCTTCGGCGGATCCGACAAGGCACTCTGGGTGCGCAACCTCACGGTCAACCCAGCCGCGTCCGTCCATCTGCCGGGCGACAACGACGTGGTCATTCTCGAGGGTACGGCCCAGTTCGTCACCGACCCTGAGCATCCGCTCGGCGCGGCGTCGACGGCGGCCTCGCGCGAAAAATATCCGCAGTATTTTTCTGATGCGTCGCCGGCGTTTCAGCCGTTCTGGATGCTGCAGCCCAGCACGGTGTACGCATGGACCCTGGAGGGTTTTCCGCGCGGGGCCGCGCGTTGGACATTCAAGGAACCGTAGAGGGTGTATGCGTAAGCTGCGGGTCGCGGTTGTGGGCGGTGGGATCGGCGGCGTGGCGGCGGCCAATGCATTGCTTCAGGCCGACGTCGATGTCCACGTCTTCGAGCAAGCACCAGCGCTGGGCGAAGTCGGCGCTGGGCTGGCAATCCAGCCGAATGGTGCGCGCATGCTGCGCCGATTGCGTCTCGGCGCTGAACTGGACCGCTGGGGCGCCCGGTGGCTCGATCCACAGTTCCAACATCCCGACGGCACGCTCATCGCGCCGATGTGGCCGGCAGAGCGGACCCCCGAGATCGAGATGTACGGCATGCACCGCGCCGACTTGCTGGCGATGCTCGTGCGCCGGCTGCCGGCGGGTGTGGTCCACACCGACCATCGCTGCGTCCGTTTCGAGCAGGACGCCCGCCAAGCCATGCTCAGTTTCGCCAACGGTGCGCAGCACGACTTCGACGTGGTCGTGGGCGCCGACGGCATCCACTCCACGCTCCAGCAGTACGTAACGCCACCGTCCGCGCCGATCGCCGCGGGATCCGTGGCCTACCGGGGTGTCGTGTCTGCAGCAAAAGTGGACTGGCCGAGCGGTGCAATGCGCAATTGGCTGGGACCTGGCAAGCATTTCCTGGTGTATCCGGTGCGTGGCGGTGAACTGGTGAATTACGTCGGGTTCGTCCCGACTGACGTGCAGACCAAGGAGTCATGGTCGGCACCGGGTGATCCCGCGCGGCTGGCGGCCGCGTTCAGCGGCTGGAATCCCATGATTGACGCGATCCTGGCGGCGGTGGAACAGACCTTCTGGTGGGGCTTGTACGATCGCGAGCCCCTGCCGCGCTGGACGGCAGGGCGACTGACCTTACTCGGAGACGCGGCGCACCCGATGCTGCCGCACGTCGGCCAGGGCGCCAACCAGGCCATCGAGGATAGCGTCGCACTGGCGACGCTGCTCGGGACGACCGACGCGGCCGCGGCGCCGGACGCGCTGCAAACGTACGAGCGGCTGCGCCGCGAGCACACCGCGCGGGTCCAGCTCAGTGCCCGTCGCAACGGCGCGCGCTACGACAGTCAGACGGGCGACCTGCGCGATCGCGACCAGCAACTCTCGAATCAGGCGCAGGAGCGTGCCTGGATCTGGAGCTATGACGCCCAGGCGGCCGCCGCCGCCCTGCGCTCGT
>WNGF01008259.1_pt1 | contig 17605 bp, 12 predicted proteins | sample 5400641 | NCBI WGS metagenome assembly WNGF01 (sample SAMN13153371, study PRJNA577476) | soil metagenome | isolation source: 80 cm soil or saprolite under grassland replicate 2 | place: USA:California | collected 2016-06-15
AATGTCCGGCGAGACGAGCACCAGTCGCGCCAATATAAAGGCCTTGCCAATTTCCGGCGTAGAAACCTTGCCTGCGTTGCCAGCGTTTAAGGAGCCTTGGTCCCTCTCATACCCCTTCTCCGCGGCGAATTGGTCGACAGAGATGTAGTCGGGTTCCGTCCGCCTCGGGTCCTGCGGCGGGGAGAAGACGTCCGACAGGATGCGCACTACGTTGGTGACGACGAAGCCGCCCATGCTGTGGCCGATGAATGACAGCTTGACCGGGTTTTTATACTCGGGCTCCCCTCCACGACTCTCCGCCTTCTCGGTCACCTTACGGTCGAGTTGGCGAATCACCTCTACCAGGTCGGGCACGCCATAGTTAGTGGCCCGGTAGCCGTCGCGGAAATAAACGGCCAGGCGTAGCAACGAGACCAACAGCGGAACAGCGATCTGTCAATTCTATTACAGAGTTAATTTGAGCAGCTCATAAAGATCTTCTCTTCCTTTGGCCGTCACTCTGATGATGCGGGAAGAGCGAACCCGCGCAATCCATCCATGCTGAAACATCCGCTCAAGCATGGCCGCGCCCAGCGCCCCGGCTATGTGGGGCCGTCGCTCGCTCCAGTCCTGACTCCCGAGATCGCGAAACAGCTTTTCTCCTTTGCCCGTGATCTCGAAGTCGTCGCCGACCGGCGCGAGGTAGCCTTTATCCTTGAGCGCCGCGCAAATCTCGACCGCCACCTTTCCGGCCAGGTGGTCGTAACAGGTGCGAGCGTATTTCAAATCCGGCGCCTGTCTCGGCGGCAAACCTGCCAGCTCTTTCGACGACGGAGCCAGCGCCGCCAGCGCCTCGATGGCATGCGCCACGTCCGCGCCGGCAAGGCGGTAATAACGATGGCGGCCACGAGCCTCGACTGCCAGCATGCCGGCCTCGACCAATCGGGCCAGGTGCGCGCTGGCGTTCTGCGCCGAGACGTTCGCGTAAAACGCCAGCTCGCTGGCTGGTCTCGCTTGTCCTCCCAACAGGCTCCAAAGCATCACGACGCGGGTCGGCTCGCCGATCAGCGCGGCGACTTCAGCCAGATCTTTTTTGACATCCATAGTTAAATGATAAATAAAACATTTCCGGCCGGCCAGAATTATGATGGAAAGCGTAGGGCAAACTGGCAGTTTGCCTTGCTCTGAATCAGCGTCTTTCGAGAAAACCAGGCAAACTGCCAGTTTGCCCTACGCTTTCTGAGAATCAGTTCGTAATCCCGCCTTTAGGCGGAAGCCTTTGGCGCCGCGGAATGGATCTTCTGCTGATCCTTCCGCCTAAAGGCGGGACTACGAACTGCATTTCGGAGGAGGATGTAATGATATTCCCACAAGATCCAATTACTGCTGTAACCCACCCTGATCCCTACGCCTATTACGCGGATCTAGTGGCCCGCAGGCCGCTCTATTACGACGACAAGCTCAGGCTTTGGGTGGCGTCAAGCGCCGTCGCTGTCGCTAACATCCTGACCAATCACCTTTACAAAGTGCGCCCGGCGACGGAGCCGGTTCCCAAATCGCTACTCGGATCGCCAGCCGCCGAAATCTTTCGACATCTCGTACGTATGAATGACGGCGAGAGGCATTGTCCTTTTAAACAAGCAGTGTCGACGGCGCTGGCGTCGATTGACGCGGCTCGGGCCGCTCAACAGAGCGATAAGTGGGCGCGGATTCTTCTGGAAGAGGGCGGATCGAGGCGTCTATCGCGCTTGGCTTTTGACCTGCCCGTTTATGTTCTTGGAAGTCTGCTCGGCGTTCCCGAGGGCAGGCTGCATCAGACCTCTTTGTGGATGAACGATTTCGCGCGCTGCGTCGCGCCGTCGAGCAGTCCCGAACAAATTGAGCGGGGCAAGACGGCGGCGGGGCATTTGCTCGAGACGTTTCGCGCGCTCCTGAGCCGCGAAGACGGCCTGCTGAGCGCCCTTGCGCGGGAGGCGAAACGCGTCGGGCGCGATGAAACGGACGCCATTGTCGCGAATGGAATCGGCTTTCTCTCGCAGGCATATGAAGCGACGGCGGGACTGATCGGCAATACGCTGCTCACTCTGGCTTCTCGCCCCGGGATACGCGACCAGGTCGACGCCGATCCCGGCCTTCTTCAATCCGTGATTCAGGAGGTCTTGCGATACGACTCTCCCGTCCAGAACACGCGCCGCTTCCTTGCCGAAGACGGAATCGTCGCGGACGAGAAAATGAAGGCGGGCGACTCGATTCTCGTCATTCTGGCCGCCGCCAACCGCGACCCATCCGCCAACCCGAACCCTGATCGGTTCGATATTTTCAGAAAAGAGCGACGAATCTTCACCTTCGGCGTCGGAGCGCACGCCTGCCCAGGCGAAGCCTTAGCCACGATGATCGCGAAGGCCGCCGTTGAGCGATTGATCGCATCCGGCGTCGCTCTTGGGCGATTGGCCGAAACAATGACCTATCGCGCTTCCGCTAACGTGCGCATTCCCATCTTCGAGGAGGAGTAATTATGATTGCTGTATTGGGACACGCATCGGTACGGTACAGGGAGCGGTAGCGACCTGGCGCCCCTGCGAGACGCGCATAACGCAAGGACCAGGTCGCTACCGCTCCCTGTACCGTACCGATGGCGAGTGTTTCGATTTAACGCGCGCCATCCTTCCGACAATCTTGTCGCGGGCCATCTCTCGAACGACATTTTTGAAGGCGCCGCGCGATGAGATTCGAGCCGCTCCAAGATTCGTCGTCAGATTGAAATCACTGTCAAACAAGCTTTTCCCTGCGCCGTGTCATTATTGCCCAGGCCTTCGGCGCCGAAGTTGCGGCTTGATTCTTGGTTTATTGAAAGCGGATTTAAGCTCGCGGCTTTATCATGACGCCGACTCGGGTTTTTGGCGGCGGCGCCTTTGCCCGCCGGCGGATCTAATGCAAAGGAGAAGGAGAAAAATGAAGCATTATCTGTTTGCCAGCGATTTCGATCAGACATTGAGTTTCAACGATTCCGGTCTCATTTTGAGCGAGATACTTGGCGTATCGGGTTTTGAAGAGCGGGTCGCGGGAATGGCGAGGATCAACCTCGCGCAGCAGGGAGGCGAACTCGCCTATCTGCTACTGCACGATCCCGAATTCCGCCGCGTTCGCAAAGAGCATTTGATCGAAGCCGGTAAGCGTATCCGGCTCAAGCAGAACATCCGTTTGCTGCCGAAAATACTGAGCGAGGGGATCGAAGGTTATCATTTTTCATTTTACGTCATCTCGGCGGCGCCCGAAGAGGTGATCCAATCGGCGCTCGAAGACATTGTGCCTTCGGATCACATCTTCGGCTCGCGCTTCCGCTATCACCCGCAGACCGGCGAGATCGAATCCGTCGTCCGCGTTCCGGCGGGCTACGGCAAGGTCGCTACGCTCGACGAATTGCAGGCGCGACTTCAGATCGGTTCCGACCGCATCGTTTACGTAGGCGACGGCGGTTCCGACATTCACGTTATGCTGCACGTCAACCGCCGCGGCGGATTCACCGTGGCCGTTTCAGAAAACAAATACATCGCGCCCATCGCCAAACGCTCGATCCTCAGTGAAGACGCGTTGAGTCCATTGATTCCCGTGCTCGAAGAAGTCGTCGGCCTGACCGATCCGACGAGCATCCGCTCGCTGTTCGAAGCTCACGGCCTGCAGATTCAGGAATGGGACAAGGTCAAGACCGACTGGCTGAAGATCGGTGAGATCGCCCCGAAATCATTCGCCCACTCGGCTGATTTGGATTAGCCGACAGGGGGGCAGACAATGATTGATTCGATTGGATGGGTAGCGACCGCCGTTTTCGCAGTTTCATATTTCTATCGCCGGCCTGCCGCGATGCGCCGCGTTCAGGCCTTGGCGGCGGCGCTCTGGATCGTTTATGGGATCGCCATCAAAGCCACTCCGGTCGTCGTCGCCAATCTGGTGGTCGCGGCGTTGGCGATTATTTCGTCCTTTCGACGTCGCGATCCGCAGCGGCCGCTTGAAAGCGCAGGCCAGGTCGATCAGGTAAATTGATTGCCCGAATTTGGGAACCGAGATTCTCAATAGCGAACACCTCAGCCCGCGGATTCGTGAACGCGATCTAGCTCTCTCAATAATTTAGCTCAGCTTCTAGCTTAGGCACCGTATTCAGTTTGATCAACGCCGTGTTGCTCAGGCCGCTGCCGTTTTACGAGCATGAGCGATTGGTGATGGTCTGGGAAGAGGCGTCTTTCGCCGGCTTCCCGCAACAGGAACCGGCGCCGGCGAATTACGTTGACTGGAAGGCGCGGCAGTCCGTCTTCGAGGATATGGCGGCTTTGGAATGGGGAGGGTTCAGGCTGACGGGCGACGGCGAACCGCAGCAGGTTTTCGCCAATTCGGTCACAGCGAACTTCTTTCCTCTGCTCGGAGTCGCTCCCGCGCTCGGCAGGACGTTTTCGCCGGAAGAAGAGAAACCGGGGGCGAATAAAGTGGTCGTGCTCAGCCACAATTTCTGGCAGATGCGGTACGGCGGCGACCTTAATATCATTGGCCGCGAGATTCTGCTCGACGACGAGAAGTATGCCGTCATCGGCGTCATGCCCGCCGAGTTCGAGTTTATGTACAGGTACATCAATCTATGGGTTCCGATGGCGTATACGCAGGAGGAATGGGCTAATCGCAAGAGCCATCATCTGAACGTGGTGGCGCGAATGAAACGGGGCGTCAGCCTACGAGAGGCTCAGGCGGAGATTCAGACGATCACGCAGGGCATCGCCCGGCAATATCCGCGCGAGTCGTTCGATGGAAAGATGGGGTCGGTAACGCTGCCGCTGCGCGATCAATTGGCCGGAGAAAGTGGGCGCCAGTTGATCGTCCTGCTTGCCGCCGTCGGATTCGTCTTGCTGATCGCGTGCGCCAACATCGCCGGTCTGCTGCTTGCGCGCGCAGCCGGTCGTCGAAGAGAAATAGCCATTCGCGCGGCGCTGGGCGCCGGCCGTGGCCGGATCGTGGGGCAGTTGATGACAGAGAGCCTGCTACTCGCCCTCGCCGGAGGGCTGGCCGGATTGTTGTTGACGTTGTGGAGTTTCACCTTCCTGGAAAAATTTATCCCTCAGGGAATGGCGCTTTCGACCAGTTTGACGATTGATCTGCGGGTGTTGGGTTACACGCTGCTGCTCGCGCTTCTAACCGGCGTGACCTTCGGCCTGGCGCCGGCGCTTCAGGCGTCGAAGGTCGATTTGAACGAGACGTTGAAAGAAGGCGGCCAGACAAGCTCAATTGTTGGTAACGGCAGGTTGCGCGGCGCGATGGTGGTGTTTGAAATCGCGATGGCTATGACGCTGCTCGCGGGCGCCGGCTTGATGATTCAGACTCTCTTCAAATTGCGCGGCCAGTACTCATTCCTTCAGCCGGAAAAAATCCTGACGATGCGGACCCCGCTGCCGCGCGGCAAGTACAAAGAGGCCGGGAGGCGAAAAAACTTCTACGACCAAACGCTGGCTCGTGTGAAAACGCTGCCGGGAGTCGTTTCAGCCGGATACACGACAATAGTCCCGCTCGGATGGAAGGGCGGAGCGACAGCCTTCAGACCTGAAGGCGGACAACTCATTCCTGGATCGTCTTACGACGCTCTTCAGCGACAGGTGACAGACGATTATTTGCGGACGATGGGCATTACGCTGCGGCAGGGACGATATTTCGATGAAACCGACAAAGAGTGGTCTACACCGGTGGCGATCATTAACGAGACGATGGCGCGGCAATACTGGCCTGATCAAGACGTGTTGAGCAAGCGATTCAAACTCGGCGATTCCGATTCGAATCCGCGTTGGATTACTGTGGTCGGAGTTGTCGCCGACATCAGGCAGATGGGAGTCGACGCGCCGGTCAAGGCCGAAATGTATCTCCCATATCACCAGCACGGATTCAACTGGTGGATGGCGCCGGGCAACCTGGCGATTCGCGTGAGCGGCGATCCGATGAGTCTGGTCGCCGCAGTGAGCCACGAGATTCATGCGGTCGAGCCAGATATACCGATCTCCGTGATTGCGACGATGGCTGAACTGTTGGGCGAAGAGACGGAGCAGCGGCAGGTGGGAATGGTCCTGCTGGCGACGTTTGCCGGAGTGGCGCTCCTGCTCGCCGCGTTGGGAATTTATGGCGTGCTGGCTTACTTCGTTGCGGAGCGCACGCGCGAGATCGGCGTTCGTGTGGCGTTGGGCGCGCAAACACGTGATGTGATGAAGATGGTGATGAAGCAGGGGATGAGATTAACGTTGTTCGGAATAGGAATAGGTTTGATTGGCGGATTTGCGTTGGCGCGATTGATAAAGAGCCTGTTGTTCGGCGTGAGCGCGAACGATCCGCTGACCTTTGCGGCGGTTGCGACGCTACTGGCGTTGGTGGCAATGCTGGCTTGTTACATTCCGGCGCGGCGGGCTACGAAAGTTGATCCGGTGGTCGCGCTCAGATGCGAATAGGTTTCAGGTTTCAGGTTTCAGGTTTCAGGTTTCAGGCGTCCGGCATTCTTTGCGTCATCCGCCTTTTCAGGTGTATAAGGCAAAGGAATTTCCTACCTATGCGGCAAGTAGGCGCTTTTTTCCAGCTTATGTTTCTGAGAGGATACCGAGGTGGCGTTACAGCGACAAGTTAGACGCGAAAATCACCCTGGCGATATTGATACGAAAAAGATCGCGCCGTTGGCGCTGGCGGCGGCTATGATTACGGTTCTCGTCTGGCAGAAGCCGGCGCAAACACGAATGAAATACGAGCTAGTTGAAACGACCATCGCCGAAATCCATCAGGCGATTCGCTCCGGCAAAATCACCTGCCATCAGTTGGTCGAAGCCTATCTCAAGCGCATCGAAGCCTACGACCAATCGACCAAACTCAACTCCATCGTGATAGTCAATCCGCAGGCGCTCGCCGAGGCCGACCGCCTCGACGAAGAGTTCAGGAGAACCAAAAAGCTTCGCCCGCTGCACGGGATTCCGGTGATCGTCAAAGACAACTACGACACCAAAGACCTGCAGACGACCGGCGGCTCGATGGCGCTCAAAGGCTCGATCCCGCCCGACGACGCCTTCCAGGTTCGCAGGATTCGCGAAGCGGGCGCGATCGTGCTGGCCAAATCGAACATGGCCGAATGGGCCTTCAGTCCTATGCTGACTGAAAGCTCGATCGCCGGCGTGACGCGTAATCCTTACGACCTGGAGCGCGTCCCGGCGGGGTCTAGCGGCGGCACTGCGGCCGCGGTCGCGGCCAATCTCGGCGCGGTCGGATTGGGCACTGACACCGGCAACTCGATCAGAGGCCCGTCTTCGCACAACGCGCTGGTCGGCATTCGCTCGACGATGGGCCTGGCGAGCCGCGACGGAATCATTCCTCTGTATTTGCGCAACGACATTGGCGGCCCGATGGCGCGCACAGTTGAAGACGCCGTGCGGGTGCTCGAAGTGATTGCGGGATATGACCCGGCTGACCCGATCACCAAGGCTTCCGAGGGCAAGATTCCGAAGAACTATACGCAGTTTCTGAAGAAGAACGGACTGAAGGGCGCGCGACTAGGAGTGTTCAGAAGGTACATTGACGCTCCGACCACTGACCCGCAAATCAAAGAGCTGGTCGCCAAAGCCATCGGAGATTTAAAAGCGCAGGGCGCGGTCATCGTGGACCCGTTCGATCTCCCGAATTACGACGAGCTGACGAAGGACATCTGGTGCAACTCTTTTCACTACGACGTGAACAACTACCTGGCCTCGCTCGGCGAGAAAGGCAAATACAAAAACCTGACCGCAATCGTCGAGTCTGGCCTCTATTCGCCATACATCGAAAGGCGATTGAAGGACGCTATTAAGACCACGCCGCAATCGCCGCCCTGCAAGGATTTGTATCAAGACCCGCGCAACGTCGCTTTCCGTGAGGCTTTGCTGAAGGCGATGGAGAAAGACCGCCTCGACGCCGTCATCTATCCGACGTGGAGCAATCCGCCGCGTAAGGTCGGCGACCTGCAAAGCCCGGCGGGCGACAACAGCCAGATGCTCTCGCCGCAAACCGGATTCCCCGCGATCACTGTTCCGATGGGATTCACCTACGGCTCGCTGCCGGCCGGTCTGACGTTTCTGGGACGGTCGTTCAGCGAGCCGGATTTGATCAAGTTTGTTTACTCCTACGAGCAGGCGACCAAACATCGCCGGGCGCCGGAAAAATTTCCGCCGCTGCCCCCACTGTAGGATCGATAAACGATTAAGCGAAAGACTACAGAAATGATTAACTACATTGTCACTACCGTGTTTTGTTTATGGGCCACACTATTGGGGCCGAGCTTTCTCCATACTCAAGGCCAGAGCGGTTCCCAACCGAGGCCAAACGCGCCTGAATCAAGCGCGCCACGACAGACGATTGTTACGACCGAGCCGATTGTTCTTGAAACGCCAACCGGAAAGCTGTTCGGCGCGTTAGAACTGCCGAAATCCTCAGCGCCTTTGCCCGTCGCCTTGATCATCGCCGGCTCAGGCCCGACCGATCGCAACGGCAACTCTCCCGCCATTCCAGGCGCGAACAATAGTCTGAAGTACCTGGCGGAAGGCTTGGCCGGGCAGGGGATCGCCTCGGTTCGTTACGATAAGCGCGGGGTGGCGGAGAGTGTGAAGGCCGCCGCCAGCGCATCGGACCTGCGGTTTGAGACTTACATTGATGACGCCGTTTTGTGGGGCAAGCAGCTTCGCGCCGACAAGCGGTTTTCATCTGTAATCGTCATCGGACACAGCGAAGGTTCTTTGATCGGCATGGTCGCCGCGCAAAAGATGAACGCGGACGCTTTTATTGCGATCGCCGGCGTCGGGCGCCCCGCGCCGCAAGCGCTCCTCGACCAACTGAATGGCAAGTTGCCTGCCGATTTGCAGAGCCGGGCGGAGATGATTACCAAGAGCTTGTCAGAGGGCAAAACCGTGGAGGATGTCCCGCCCGCGTTAAGAAGTGAGTGAAACGATATATACCACTAACAACTGGAGGACGAGATGCTTCGAGATTTGCGTTTTGGTAGGTGTATGCGATTTATGATGCTCAGCGTTACGACTGCGATATTGTCCGCGCTTGCGCTGGCTGCCGTGGCCGAAGGCCTTTCCGTATCGCAGGAGACTTCGGTCACTCAGCTCAACACACTCTCAGACGCCGAAAAGAAAGAGGGGTGGAAGCTTCTCTTCGACGGTAAGACATTCAACGGATGGCGCAGTTACTTTGAAACGATGGACCCGTCAAAAGGCTGGAGCATTGAGGCGGGATGTTTCAAAAACTCCAAAGGCAACGGGCGTCCCCGCAGCGGCGGCGGCGATATAATGACTGCCGAACTGTTCACGGACTTCGATTTTCGCTTCGAGTGGAGCATGCCCCCGGGCGGCAATAGCGGCATATATTACCTCTTTCAGGAGCGTCAGGATAAACCAGGCGTCGGGATGTATATGGGTGATGACGGCAGAAGCCCAGTCGGCTTTGAGTATCAGTTGCTTGATGACGAACGACACCCGGACGCTCTCAGGAACGGCCCGATCCGTTCGACAGGCTCGCTCTATTCACTAATTCCCCCGAACGATTCCAAACGGCTGAAACCGGCAGGCGAGTTCAATGAATCACGAATCGTTGTTCGAGGCAAACACGTCGAACATTGGCTTAACGGGGCCAAAATCGTCGAGTACGATCTGGAAAGCCCGGCATTGATCGATGCCATCGCCAAGAGCAAGTACAAAGACGTTCCGGGGTATGGCGCCAAGACTAAGACGCGCATCCTGTTGCAAGATCACGGCGACGAAGTCCGGTTCCGCAATCTGAAAATTCGCGCTCTGCCGGGGAGCGAACGATGAGATCGCTGCCGTAGTCATTTCTCAAGGGCGCAGTTTTGCGCGACGTTGAACTGCATCAATTACTTGCCGAATCGCGCTGGTAACTACTTCCGGCTCGTCTAACTGAATATGATGGCCGCTGTCGGCGGCGACGATCTGTTTGCTGTTGCGCGAAAGATTGAGCAGGTCTGACTGCATGCGCTTGCGCTCTTCATTGAGTTGGTCGCCTACGTCATTATTCGGATACCCACGCTTACCCCTGGTCAATACTATCAGCGGGATGTCGCCCAGCGGATACTCCTGTTTCTTGCGAGAGGCGTATATCTCAGCGAATTCCTCTGACCAGTAAGGATCGCTATCGGCGACATAATGATTTGGCCGCGTCAGCCCCCACAACCGCATTGCTTGAATCTCCGCCGGCAAGCGATCGAATGGCGGTTCAATTTTAGGCGAGCCGATCTGTTTCAGGGTGTCCTCGACTTGCTGCCTTTCTTCAGCAGAGAGTTCTTTCTCGGCGGCACGGATTGTGGTTTGAACGGGGGGAATGGTTCTCCCTTGCGAAAGCTCTCGCATCCGTTGGATTTTGCCGTTCAGGCTTAGCTGTGTGTCCTCGTGCGTACTGTCAACCAAAACCATCCCGGCGACTTCCTTCGGATACTGGCTGGCAAACGTGCGTATCAACAGGCCGCCGATGGACTGGCCGACCAACACGTACGGCCCTTTCTCGCCAGCTTTCAACAAGGCTGTGCGCAGTTCATAGGCGACCTGCCTCATCGTGCGCGGGCGCGGCCCCAAATCACTCCAGGCGCTTCCCGCGCGGTCATAAGAGCACACACGAGCAAAGCGGGCGACCTCGGTTTGCGTCAGAGTCCAATCGAAGGAGAAGTCGCCGGCGCCAGATTCCAGCACGACCGTCAGAGTCTTCCCCTTACTCTCCCCTGCGCAGTTGAGGTGCAACCGCCAACCGCCGACATCAACCAGCCTGCCCGGCGGCGGATATGTTTTGTTCGCATCTTGAGCCGCGCCTGTCATTACCAGGAAAAAGTGAAGCGTGAGTGATCCGAACAGCAGCGATAAATTTCTGGCGCCCATATAAAGTTTCCTCCTGAGTTGTTGATGCCCGATGGCTCCTGCGGAAAATAACCACGTAGTGACGAATTTATTCGTCACGTGATCGTCACGTGACGAATAAATCGTCACTACGTGGCGCGTTTTCATTCTTTCAAGGCGTTGCAACGCGAGATGAAGGCTCCTACGAAAAGCGCCTGAGCTTGGTTCAAACCGTTGAATTGGCCTTCGGCTCCGTACCAACTTCCGCTTTAATCCGAGCGCGCGATTTACGATTGTGGGAAAAGCTGATCCCAAAATCGGACGCCGTTATGCGCCATGCTATTTGGGCGCCGTGCCAACTCAAATGATTTGAGCGTTTATCTTGGCCACACAGGTGGCACGCAATTTGGTTAAATCAGGCCACGCAACATTGGGACACAGGTACGGCACCGCGCGCGTAAGCAAGCGGCCGTCCCATCAGTCAGCCGCTTGCTTACGCGCGCGGTACCGTACCCATCTTGTGTGGTTCGATTTAACATGATGGTAAGGAAAGAACTATTCCGGGAAGGAAGTCATGCAAACACTTTGGCAAGACCTGCGCTACGGCGTGCGAATGTTGATGAAGAAGCCTGGCTTCACATTGATCGCCGCGGGCGCCCTGGCAGTGGCGCTCGTCTCTTTACTCCTTGCACAAAACCAGGAAACAGCGCGTTCAAGGATACTAGCATTTACTCACGTCACAATAATTGATGGCTCCGGCGCCGCAGCCAAGCCCGATTTTACCGTGGTAGTCGTTGGCGACCGGATCGTTGAAGTGGGGCCGCATCAAAGTGTCCGCGTCCCTGAAGACGCGCAGATTATCAACGCCGCCGGGAAGTTTTTGATTCCCGGTTTGTGGGACATGCACGCGCATTTTGGCGAGGGGGGCGCAGCGCTCTTCCCGGCTCTGATCGCCAATGGCGTCACCAGCGTGCGCGAGATGGGTGGGAGCGGTGAGCAGGCTCTGGCGCTGCGCGAAAGGGTGAAATCAGGCTCGTTGTTAGGGCCCCGAATCAAAGCCACCGGGTTGATTCTTGAAAGTCCGCGCTTCATCCAGATCGTAGAACGCATCAATGGAGAATCGTTTACTGGAAAACGGATTGGCGTTGCCAATGCCGACGACGCGCGACGCGCAATCGAGGCCAACGTCAAACTGGGCGCGGATTTTTTGAAGATTCGCACGAGCGCTTCGCGCGATACTTATCTGGCGATCGCCGCCGAGGCCAAGCGCGCCGGACTGCCGCTGGTCGGCCATCTGCCTGAGGGAATCGACCCGCTCGAAGCCTCGGACGCTGGCCAGCGCAGCTTCGAACATGGATGGCCGATGCTCGACAAAATTCCGGAAGATAAGCTGAAAGAGATTGCCGCGCGGCTCATCAAAAACGGCACGCACTTGACGCCGACTTTGGTCGCCGGTCGAGGCTATAGAGGAACGCCCGACAGTGAGGCGCTGGCCGTCATTGACGACAAAGCCGGGCTGCGCGACATACGACGCAAATACGTTCCCCAATCGCTGGCCGATTTCTGGCGCAAACAAATCGAGATGAAAAAGGTCGAAATCAAAATAGACTGGCAGGCGGTCATGGAGAACAATCTCCAAATCTTCCGCGCGCTGTACAAGGCGGGCGTGAAGATGATGACCGGAACTGACCTTGGCGCCCCCTTGTGCTATCCCGGGTTCAGCTTGCACGACGAACTGGAGTTGCTGGTCAGCAGAATCGGCTTGACTCCGGCTGAAGCCTTGCAGAGCGCCACCCGCATCCCCGCCGAGTTTATGGGAATGGGCGCGAGTCTGGGCACAGTCGAGCAAGGGAAACTGGCCGACCTGGCGCTGCTCGAAGCCAATCCCTTGAGCGACATCACAAATACGCGAAAGATAGCCGCCGTTGTCGTTGGCGGCAGATTATTCAGCAAAGCCGAATTGCAGACAATGCTGGACAAGTTGGCTGCTGAAGCAGGAAAGAGATAAGCCAACGATTTCAGCCCTCTGACCAATTTCAAGTGAGGGGATGAGCAATGAATTCTTTATTACAAGACATGCGCTACGGCGCGCGTATGTTGCGCAAACAGCCCGGCTTCACTTTCATCGCCGCGCTCACGCTCGCTTTAGGCATCGGCGTCAACACGGCGATCTTCAGCGCCGTCAGCTCAATGCTGCTGCGCCCGTCGCCGTACGCGCAGCCTGAAAAGCTGGCGATTGTCTTCACCGGCGCCAAACAGCAGCCGCGCGTTTACGACGATTTCTCGTATCTGAACTATCTGGATTACCGCGACCGCAACCAGTCCTTCAACGGATTGATCGCGTACCGGATGACTTCCGCGGCGATTAGCAACACAAGTGGGGGAAGCGATGATCGCGCCGAAGTCGTCTGGGGCGAGACGGTCAGCGGGAACTACTTCGACGTGTTAGGCGCGCCGCCTGCCTTGGGGCGTGGATTCCGGCCCGAAGAAGACCGCACGCCCAACACGCATCCGGTCGTCGTGCTCGGTCACAGCCTGTGGCTGCGGCGCTTCAACGCCGACCAGGCCATTGTGGGCCGGAGCGTTTACCTCAACGGCCATCCCTTCACGGTCATCGGCGTCGCGCCGGAGCGATTCACCGGGACGAAGTTTGCGTTGAGGATGGAGTTCTGGGTTCCGCTGATGATGCGGGCGCGGATGAACATCAACGACGCATGGCGCACCGACCGCAGTCGCCAATCATTGGGGCTGATGGGACGTTTGAAGTCTGGCGTGACCATCGCGCAGGCCGGGGCCGATCTCAGTTTGATCGCTCAGGAGCTTGAAAAATCGTATCCGCAGGCGAATGAAGGGAGGAAAGTACAGGTCGTCACTGAACGCGAAGGGCGCGTCAATGAAGCTTTCCCGGTGATGCGGTTGAGTTCGCTTCTGGCGTTAGGGGCCGTAGGGCTGGTCTTGCTGATCGCGTGCGGGAACGTGGCGAACCTGTTGCTGGCGCGCGGCGCGGCGCGTTCGCGTGAAATCGGCGTCCGGTTGTCACTTGGCGCGGGACGGGGCCGCATCGTGCGGCAACTGCTGACCGAGAGCCTGCTGCTTTCGTTGCTGGGTGGCGCGTTGGGATTGCTGTTGGCGTTCTGGAGCGCCGATCTGTTGAACGCAACCATGCCGCCGATGCCGTACGTGGTTGATCTGAACTTCGCGCCTGATCGCCTGACGTTATTCTGGGCGACTGGCGTTTCGTTGTTGACCAGCGTCATTTTTGGACTGGCTCCGGCGTTGAGCGCGTCACGCGTCGATCTGGTCGCGGTGGTTAAAAGCTCCGGCGGTTCAGGCTCCGGCGCCAGGCGTATGGGCCTGCGCAATCTGCTCGTCGTTGCGCAACTCGCCGTTTCGGTGGTCGTGCTGGCGTGCGCCGGACTTTTCCTGCGCAGCCTGCGCAACGCTCAGACAGCCGACCTGGGCTTCAACGTCGAGAACCTGGTTTCGATGCAACTCGATCCCGAATTGCTCGGCTACAACGCGGAAGAAGGCAAGCGGTTTTACGCTGAACTCGCGCGCCGCGTCGCCGCGCTGCCCGGCGTGTCTTCGGCCACCGTCGCGCATATCCTTCCGCTGAGCGATAACGGCTGGTCGACGGGGCCTCTGATCAAAGAAGGTGAAGCTCCGCCCCCGCCGAATCAGGGACTGTACGTCCACTACAGCTCCATCGGCGTGCGCTACTTCGAGACGATGGGCACGCGATTATTACTGGGCCGCGACTTCACCGAACACGACGGCGCGGACGCTCCACAGGTCGTGATTGTCAATCTGGAACTGGCGCGGCGACTTTATGGCAGCGCGGAGAAAGCGATAGGCAAACGGTTTCTCCTGGCGGATTCGAGCCCTGCGCCGTTTGAGATCGTCGGCGTCGCCGCTGACGGCAAATACCGCAACATTTACGAAGACCCGCGCCCGTACATGTTCCTACCGCATCAGCAGTTCTACATTTCGCAGGCGACGCTGACGGCGCGCGCGCAATCAGTGGGCGCATTGCAATCAGTGGCTGAGGGGATGCGCCGCGAGGCGCAACGGCTCGACCCGAGGCTACCGGTCTTCGACCTGAAGACGGCGGAACAGCACATGAGTTGGGCCTACTGGGGGCCGAAACTCGGCGCGGGACTGTCGCTCGTGTCCGGGCTGTTGGCGCTGGCGCTGGCGACAATGGGTTTGTACGGCGTAATGAGTTACACCGTAAGCTGTCGCACGAAAGAGGTCGGCGTTCGGATGGCGCTGGGAGCGCAACAGCGCGACGTGTTGCGATTGATCCTGCGGCAGGGAATGGCGCTGGTCGTGATCGGGCTGGCGTGTGGGCTTTTGGCGGCGCTGGCGTTAGGCCGAGTCCTGACCGGTTTGCTGCTGGGCGTCGGAGGTTCCGATCCGCTCACGTTCGCGGGCGTGGTCGCGCTGCTTGCGCTTACTGCGCTCATAGCCTGTTTGATCCCGGCGCGGCGAGCGGCGAAGGTGGATCCGATGGTTGCGCTCAGATGCGAATAGATGTCAGATGTCAGATGTCAGTTGAAAGTTGAGTGATGCGAGAGACCTCTTCACTGACATCTGACATCTTCCTCATGGGGGAATAATGCAAACATTCTGGCAAGACCTGCGATACGGCGCGCGGCAAGGCTCGACCCGAACATTGCGCTTCGGGAGGAGTGAGTATCAAAGATAGAGAAAACAGGAAAATGTCGGACGGTAAAATAGAAATAGCGCGCGTGATGTCTTATTCTATTTTCCTGTCCGACATTTTTTTGTTTCCAAATCGCTGAATCGGAGGTTCCAGACAAATGCTTTCGAATCGCCAAATCGCTTCAGTTCTTCCCGTCATTTGCGCGCTCGCCCTTTTCGGCCGCGACGCCTACTCGCAGCAGGCGTCGGAAGTGAATTCCCACGTTTTAAAGCCGACGCCAATGACGGTCGCGTGGGGATACTATGACGCCACGACTCCGCCCGCGCTTCGCATCAAATCGGGAGACACAGTTGAGGTTCATACGCTGATCACATCCACGCCGCCGAGGCTGGAGGGCGCCGGCGTCAAGCCAGATCAGATCGAGTCGTCGCTCCGCGAGATTTTTACCACCGTGACCAACAAAGGCCCTGGCGGACACATACTGACCGGCCCAGTCTATATTGAAGGCGCCGAAGCCGGCGATGTACTCGAAGTGCGAATCCAATCCATCAAGCTGGCCATTCCTTACGCCTATACCGCGTTCAGGCCGGGGGCAGGGTTTCTGCCGGAGGATTTCGCGCACTCGAAGATGAAGATCATTCCCTTGGATGAAAAGCGGATGATGGGGCTTTTCGGCGACGGCATTGAAATCCCGCTGCGCCCGTTCTTCGGCAGCATGGGTGTCGCTCCGCCCGAAGCCTATGGCCGCGTCAGCAGCGCCCCGCCTGGGATTCACGCCGGCAACCTCGACAACAAAGAGTTCGGCGAAGTCTGCATCACCGCGCTCGAAACCTCACTCATAGGCAAGCTTCAGTTCATTGTGCGCAAAGACATGAAGTTGCGCTGGCCCCGGGCCGAAACTCCCGCGGCGTTCATGACGATGGGAATCAATGAAGACCTGACCGAAGCGACCAGGATAGCGGTGCGCGAGATGATTGATTTTCTAGTCACCGAAAAGAAGCTCAGCCGAGACGACGCGTATATGCTGGCGAGCGTCGCGGCGGATTTGAGCATTACGCAATTGGTGGACGGGACGAAGGGGGTGCACGCGATGATTCCAAAGGCGATCTTTCAGGCGGGCTCAATCCGATAGGCTTCTAAATCGAGCCACGCAAGATCGGTACAGTACCGCGCGCGTAAGCAAGCGGCCGACCGATGAGTCCGCCGCTTGCTTACGCGCGCGGTACTGTACCGGTGTCCCAATGTTACTTAGTCAGTTGGCTGGAGTAAGGAGGCTATTACTCGGCTTTCGGAATCGGCAAGCGTAGGGACTCGCGTCCCTAATCCGATAAGGCGCCACAGTCCGGCAAGAGCAAACACCAGGCTTTGCCAAAGGCACAGAGCCCACAACACTTTCTTCCATCATCGGGAGTTTTGTCTTGCCATCGTCATCGTCTCCGAGCATACATTTGTCGGGACGCTATCGGCGACAACCTGCGGATTCACTGCGCGCCGTTTAACGCCGCCTTCAGCGCCCGTTCCTGCATAACAACATGACTGAAACCGACAACCGCAAAAACGCGGGCGCCCTTTTTTACCTCCTCAGTCAACAGCTTAACCATATGACGGTCACGAAACTCGCCCGACAGCCGGGAAACTCGATTTGTGTAAGCTTCCGATTTGGTCGGATCGAACCAGTCTGCTGGCGTTTCGCGCCAATCCTTCAACTTCGGCGACAACCACAAACAGCTTCGCTCAAATTCGGTCAAATTGCGTGGCGCGCCTTCTAAACCAGGAACGCCCGTCAGGAGCTTGCCCAGCACAAACTCCATATGCGTCTCAATCGTTTCGCCGCGCTTGCTGTTTCTGAACTGCGGAATTTGACGCAAAGCGTAAAAAACTTTGACCTGTTCGGGCGTGTAGCTTCTGAGCAGGAACGCCACTTCGTCAGCGCGACCGGGTTCGAGACTGTGAGCCGGGACTTTATCGCGCGCCGCAAGAAAACGCGCCAGGCCGGCCTCGCCAACGCGACTTACCGCTTCGTCAACGCTTTTCAAAACGGGCGGGTCGCCGCCTTCGTTAAAAGCGACTGTCGGCCTGAATT
>WNGF01008789.1_pt1 | contig 17605 bp, 16 predicted proteins | sample 5400641 | NCBI WGS metagenome assembly WNGF01 (sample SAMN13153371, study PRJNA577476) | soil metagenome | isolation source: 80 cm soil or saprolite under grassland replicate 2 | place: USA:California | collected 2016-06-15
CAGGCGGGCGGCCGGTGGCTATCTCACGCTCGAGCTGGACCGGGCGACGGGCCGGCGCGGGGCGCGCTTCCGCGAGGCCGAAGAGCACGTGGTCGCGCTCACCGGCGCCGACGACGCACTCGTCGTCAACAACAACGCCGCGGCGGTCGCCTTGGCGGTCGGCCTGGCCGGACGCGGCGGCGGCATTGCCGTGTCACGCGGCGAGCTCGTCGAGATCGGCGGCGGCGTTCGCATTCCCGACATCCTCCGCCGGGCCGGCGCTCGCCTGGTCGAGGTCGGGACGACGAACCGGACCCGCGTCGCGGACTTCGCCGAGCAGCTGGCAGGCGGTCACGTTCGGGCGATCCTGCGCGTCCATCCCTCGAATTTTCGGCAGGTCGGGTTCACGGAACGGCCGGATGGCCGTAGCCTGGCGGACCTCGCCCACGCTCACGGCGCCTTCGTCATCGACGATCTCGGCTCTGGCGCGCTCCTCGACACGGCGGCGTATGGCCTGGCCCACGAGCCGACGCCGGGCGAGTCACTGGCCGGCGGCTCCGACCTCGTCACGTTCAGCGGTGACAAGCTGCTCGGCGGTCCGCAGGCCGGCCTCATCGCCGGCAGGGGGGACCTCGTGGCCCGGCTGCGGCGCGACCCCCTCGCCCGCGCGATGCGACCGGACAAGGTCACCCTCGCGGCACTGGCGGCGACCCTCGGCCTGTACCGGGCGGGCCGGGCCCTCGCGGAAATTCCCGTCTGGCGGATGATCGCGAGACCGGCCGAGGAGCTGCGCCGGCGTGCGCTGCGCCTGCTCGCGGAGCCGGGTCTGGCCGCGCTCGGCGCGGCCGGCGGGCAGGTCGTGGAAACCCGGGCAACCGTGGGCGGCGGCTCGCTGCCCGGCGAGACCCTGCCGTCCTACGGCCTGTCCATCCGCTCGCCCGACATCTCTGCGGACCGGCTCATGGCCAGGCTGCGATCCGGCGATCCACCGGTGATCGGCCGGGTGGTCGATGGCGCTGTCCTCCTCGACCTGCGGACGGTGGACCCCGCCGACGACGGACTCCTCGGCGCCGCGGTCCTGGCCGCCAGTCGGCCCATCGCCAGTCGGCCCATCGCCATTCGGCCGGCTGCCATTCGACCCGCAGCCGGTCCGCCGGCGGAATGAGCGTCGTCGTCGGGACCGCCGGCCACATCGACCACGGCAAGACGATGCTGCTGCGGGCGTTGACCGGTATCGACGCCGACCGCCTGCCCGAAGAGCGCCGGCGAGGCATGACGATCGATGTGGGCTATGCCCACCTCCGCCTGCCCGACGGCGACGAGCTCGACTTCGTGGACGTGCCGGGCCACGAGCGGCTCGTGGGCAACATGCTGGTCGGGGCGGGCGAGATCGATGGCGTGCTCCTCGTCGTGGCCGCCGATGACGGGCCGCGTGCGCAGACCCTCGAACATCTCGAGCTGCTCGATGCCCTGGGCATTCGGGCCGGGTTGGCGGCGGTCACCAAGGTCGACCTGGCGGATCGGCGCAGGCTCGCGGCGGTCGTCGAGGCGGTGGCCGATCTGCTCGGCCGGACGTCCCTCGCCGGCGAGCCGATCGTGGCCGTTTCGTCGGTCACCGGCCAGGGCCTGGACGAGCTCCGGACCGCGCTGGTGGGCCTTCGGGACCGGGCGCGAGCGGGCGGCATGTCCGGTCATGCACGGCCGGCTCGGCTCGGGGTCGATCGTGTCTTCACGATCCGCGGTCGGGGCACGGTCGTCACCGGCACGCTGCGCGGCGGCCCGCTCACACGCCGGGACGTGCTGCGCCTGGAGCCCGGCGGCGCGCGCGTCCGAGCTCGCGAGCTCCAGGTCCACAACAGGCCGGTGGACGCCGTCCACGAGGGTGGCCGGGTCGCGATCAACCTGGCCGGAGAGACGGTGCCGTCTCGAGGCGACGTCCTCACCCTCGATCCGGAGGTCCGGGCCACCGCGCGGCTGACGACCGTCCTCCGCCGGCCACCGCACCTGGACCCTCGCCTGCCAGCGGCCGATTGGCCGCCACCGGCTGGCGGCGCCGTGCGCCTCCATCTCGGGACCGCGGCCGTCGACGGCCGCATCGGTCGGGGCAGACGCCAGGTCGTCGACCTGCCCGACGGTCGCCGGGTCGCTGTGATCCGCCTGGATCGCGCGATCGCCGCTGCGACTGGCGATCGGATCGTCCTGCGCCGGCCCTCGCCGGCCACGACCCTTGCCGGCGGGCTCGTCCTCGACCCGTCGCCGCCGGAAGGGCCCTCCATACGCCGGGCAACGCCGGAGCGGCTGGTTGCCCTGGCGAACACGACGGGCGCGGCCGCAGTGGCTGCCCGTCTCCAGCTGCATGGCGTGCTACCGGGTGTCGCCGGCGGCACCGCCCAGGGTGAGGAGAGCCTGGACGCCGGGGCCCATGCGGGCTATCGGCTCGCGGCAGACGTCCTTGCCGACCTCGAAGATGGGGCGGTGGCCCTCGTCGCCGAGAGCGATACGGACCCGCCGGCCGGTGGACATCGCCTGGCCGCGGTTCGGACGGCGCTCGTCGGAGGGCTCCGTCGGGCGGTCAGCGTCGAAACGCGTGCGGCTGCCGCCATCGTCATGGCCGTCCTCGACCGGCTGGTCGAGGACGGCCGGCTGGACCGTGAGGGCGACGTCATCCGGCTGGCCGGCCGCTCCGCTCCGGCGCTGCCGGCGACGACTCTCGCCTCGATGGACCGCCTCGAACGGTTGCTGGACGCGGCCGGGCCGCCGGCACTCGGCGAAGCGGTCCGCGTCGCCGACTGCCCGCCGGAGGGGGTGCATGCCCTGGAGTCGACCGGCCGCATCGTGCGGCTCGGCCCCGACCTCGCCTACGCCGCCTCGACGTACCGCGACCTCGAGGAGACCGCCGTCCGCCTTGCGACGTCGGGGCCGGTCAGCCCAGCGGCGCTGCGCGACGTCACGGGCACGAGCCGCAAGTACGTCATGGCGCTCCTCGAGGACCTGGACCGGCGCGGCGTGCTGGCCCGGACCCCGGCCGGCCACGTCCGCGGCCCCCGAGCCGGGCGATGACCGGAGAACCGGCGTCTCCCGCGGGCCTCGTCCTGGCGGGCGGCCGCTCACTGCGCTTCGGGCGTGACAAGCTGGCGGAGCCGATGGCCGACGGCCGGACGATCCTGGCCCATGCCGTCGACGCCGTGGCGTCGGTCTGCCGCGAGGTCGTCGTGGTCATCGCGCCGGAGGGCGGGTCGCCGGCCGGGTTGCAGCACGTGGCGCGCGTCGTGGTGGATCCGGAGGCATTTGGCGGGCCACTCGTCGGGCTGGCGACAGGCCTTGCGGCCATCCCCACGGAGGTCGTCGTCGTCGTCGGCGGCGACATGCCAGACCTCGTGTCGTCCGTCCTGGCCCGCCTCGCGGACGCCCTCAGGAGTGGCTCGGCCGACGCGGTTCGGCTCCAGAGAAGCGGTGAGGCGGTGGCGCTTCCGTGCGCGGTCCGCCGCGCGCCCGCGCTTCGGGCGGCCGAATCGGCGCTGGCTGACGGCGACCGGCGCCTCCGCGCCCTGTTCGAGCGCCTGGCCGTGCAGCTCGTTCCCGAGGCGGAGTGGCGCGCCCTGGATCCGGCGGCTCGAAGCCTGCGGGACGTCGATCGGCCGGAAGATCTCCTGGCGGAGGCCCTCCGGCCAAACGACGATTAGCGGGGGACGGACCAGCTAGCGCTGGGCCGGATAGCGTGTGAGCGGGGGCACGACTCCCGACAGCCACTGACCCTCGTCGGGCCGGCGCCCGCCGAGGAGCCCTCGCAGGCGAGTGGCAACCCCGTGGCGGGGCGTGCGGCGTGCCGACAGGCGCGACGAACCGCGCCGCGGGCTGGGCTCGCGATCGGTGAGCCGCCAGTCGGGATCCTGGATGCCGCTGGCGATTGCGTGGGCGATGGACGGGTGCATGGCGAGTTCCTTCGGGTGGATCGTGGTGATTCCGTGGCCAATCGTCGGCGGCCACGCGGGCTCGAACCATCGACACTCGTCCATGTTCGACGCCGACGAACGTGCGATGACGTCCACGGGCCTCGGTCGACGTAGACTCGAAAGCCGATGGCCACGGTCCACCTGCTCCACGCCGGATACGCAGCCGACCGCGTCGCGAGCAGCGTCGTCCTCGTCCAGGACGGCGACGTCCGGATCGTCGTCGATCCGGGAATGGTCGCCCACACGCGTCTGATCCTGGATCCGCTGGCCGCGCTGAGCGTCGATCCCGCGTCGGTCAGCCACGTCTTCCTCTCGCACCACCACCCCGACCACACGATCAACGTCGCGCTCTTCGCGAACGCAGAGGTCGTCGACTTCTGGGCCCGCTACATCGGCGACGAGTGGCTCGACCACGATGGCGACGGCTACCGGCTGTCGCCCCATGCCCAGCTCTGGCTGACTCCCGGTCACACGGAGGAAGACGCCTCGCTCATCGTCGAGGCCGAAGACGGCGTCTACGCGATGACCCACGCGTGGTGGCGCAGCGACCGCACGCCGGAGGTGGACAAGTACGCACCGGACCAGGCGGTCCTGGCCGCCAGCCGGGAACGCATCCTGGCCGTGGCGCATGTCGTCATCCCCGGCCACGGCGGCCCATTTCGCGTCCGGTAACGACAACCGTCAGGCGGCGCGCTGGGCCACGATGTTCAGCCGGACGTAGTCGATCTCGCCGCCCGGGATGCGGCCGGCCACCGCGCGGACGAAGCTGGCCCGCTGCGACTCGGGCAGCCGGGCGAGATGCTCGCGGAGGATGACCGTCGCCAGGAACGTCTCGAGCGGCTCCCCGGGCTCGATCCGCGTCGGTTCTGCATGGAGCCAGGTCTCGACGCGGTCGAAGCCAGCCAGGCGCAGGCGATCGGCGGTCTCCTCTGCGGTGGCGAAGAGTGGTCGGCGCAGTGGCTCGAGCCACGACGACGCGCCCACGTCGTCGGCCGCCCGCAGGACCGATTCGACGTTGCCGACCCCGCCGCACTGCGCGACGAGCCGGCCGTCCGGCCGGAGGACGGCGGCGAGATTCCGGAACAGCCGAGCGTGGTCGGGCACCCAGTGGAACGTGGCGGTGGACAGGATCGCGTCCACGGGCGGGTCGATGGGCAGCGGGTCGAGGAGATTCGCCACAACGTATGTCACCCGGTCCGCGAATGGCGCCAGCCGCCGGCGCGCCTCCTCGATCATCGCCGGCGAAGCATCCAGGGCGATGACATGCCCGAGAGGGAGGCTGGCCAGCAGCCGCTCGGTGACGCGGCCGGATCCGCAGCCGGCGTCCAGGACCCGCTCGTCGCCCCGCAGCGGCAGCCGATCGAGGACGGCCGTGCCCCAGCGGGCCATGGGGTCCGCGATGCGGTCATAGGTCGCGGCGTCCCAGTCTTCGGCCATGTTCGCGGGTCGCTCCCGGGCAGTGAGAGACCCCGCCGGTCGCCCGGCGGGGTCCAGATGGCGAGGCTCGGCCCAGGTCGTCCGGGCGGTTGGCTCCCGATCAGCCGACGGCGCGCGCCGCCTTGACGATGATCGTGCCCGCGAACTGGTCATGGAGCCCTTGCTTGGTTGGGCTCTGGGCGGTGGTCACGATGAGCGCGATGACCCAGATCAACGCGGCCAACCCGAGCAGCACCCCGATGAGCGGGAGCGGGTTGAGGGTCTGCGCGAGGGTGAAGACACCGCCCAGGGCGAGCCAGCGGCGAACAGCCTGCTCCATGGTCAGCGTCGCTCCATCGGCGGCGTTCCCGACCTGCATCCCCAGGAGCCTCATCCCGACGGTGCCACGCATCGCGGTCCAGGTGTAGATGAAGTAGCCCGCCGAGATCGCAGCGCCGATGATGGCGTACAGGAGCGAGGAAACATAGTTGGTGGTCGTCTCGAATCGGACGCCGAGGATGCTGTTGGGATCGGCGACGCTGACGACCTTGGTCGGCGAGCCGACGATCGCGAACAACACCGCCCCGACGATCGCGCTGACGATCCCCACGAGGATCGCGTCGATGATGTAGGCGATGACCCGGTTCGGCACGTCCGCGTAGAACAGGCCGGCGGGCCCGGCGACGGGCGTCTGGGACGTCAGGTTGCTCGTCCAGGGCGCCGCGGGCTGCTGCGGTGGCGGTGCGCTCTCTCCAGGACCGGACATGACGACCCTCCGTTGCGGACCGCGGACTCCGTCGGGCAACGACGGCGCGCGGTCACCTCTCGCGACGGGAAGCATACTCATCTACGCAACGCTGTGACAGGCTTTTTCGCGGAGCGCGTCACGACGGGGCCCGTCAGCCCGCGGCAGTGCCTCGCCGGTCGATCGTCACGGCGTCATGTCCGACCCGATGCCGGCCGCTTCTGCGGTCCGCCGATCATCGGCTGCCTGGCTGGCCGGGCGCTGCTCGCGGATCCCCAGCCAGTTCACGACCGCGCCGGCGAGGAGCAGTGCTGCCCCGACGAGCATGGCCAGGTGGAAGGCATCGGTCGAGGCGTCGCGGGCGGCCGAGGCGGCGGCCGGATCGCTCGTCTTGGGCGGGTTGAGCGGGGAGAGGGACTGGCGAACCTCGGGCGATGAGGTGTCGAGGCCCGGGACCCGGTTGGCCAGCGTGCCGTAGAACGAGCCCGTGATCACGATGAACAGAACCGCTGCGAGCAATGGCTGACCCACCCGCGAGATCGCGTTGTTGATTGCCGACCCCAGGCCGGAGTTGCGCACCGGGACCGAGCCCATGAGCGTGGTGGTCAGAGGGGCCACGACGCACGAAATCCCGAGCCCGAAGAGGAGCATCGCGGGCAGGACGTCGATGAGAAATCCCGTGGACGGGATCAGGCTGCCGGGATTGTCCAGCGAGGCCTGCCAGGGCGAGGACGCCGCCGGTATGCGGGCCAGCCAGAGGAGCCCGAGTGCCATGAGGATCGGCCCGCCCGTCAGGAACGGCCGGGAGCCAACCCGGCCGGCGAGCGAGCCCACGCGCGTCGAGAGGAAGGTGAGCATGAGCCCGACCGGTAGGCCGATCGTGCCGGCGGCGAAGGCCGTGTAGCCGAGCGTTCCCTGGAGGAACAGCCCCTGGAACCCGAGCGTGACGTAGAGCGCCCCGTAGATGAGCAGCGTCGACAGGTTGATGACCGCGAACTCCCGGGACCGGAACAGGCGGAGGGGCACCAGCGGGTTCGGCGACCGGGCCATGAGGATCGGGAAGGCGACGGCGCCGAGGACGCCCACGCCCAGGGCGATGAAGGCGAGGGAATCGGACCATTGCTTCTCCTGGCCGCGGATCGCTCCGAACGCGAGCCCGCCGACGGCGATGGCGACCACGATCGCCCCCAGCCAGTCGAAGCGCCCGCTGGCCGAATCGTCGCGACTCTCGTCCATGAACCGGGCGGTGGCGATCAGCGCGAGCACCACGAGCGGCAGGTTGATCAGGAAGGCGACTCGCCATGAGATCGCATCGACGAGAAACCCGCCGACGATCGGACCCAGGATGGTCGTTGCCGATGTGGCCGACGCCCAGATGCCGAAGGCCCGCGATCGCGCAGGGCCCTCGAATGTCGCCGTGATGATCGACAGCGAGCCGGGCACGAGCAGTGCGCCGGCGGCGCCCTGGAGCACGCGAAAGACGACGAGGAGCTCGAGGTTGGGGGCCAGGCCGCACATGACCGAGGTCAGCCCGAACCCGGCAAGGCCGATCATGAACACGCGCCGCCGGCCATAGAAGTCGGCCAGCGCGCCGGCCAGGATCAGGAGGGCCGCGAGGGTCGCCAGGTAGCCGCTCGTGACGTACGTCTGGCCTTCGAGGACCCCCACGATCGAGGCCGGCAGGTCCTCCCCGATCTTCTTGAGGGCGACGATCACCACGGTCCCGTCGAGGAACACGATCCCCGAGCCGAGGATCGCGGCGACCATGGTCCATCGCTGCCGGACCGTCATCGAGCCCTCCGTCGTGCGTCCGGATTCACGATCCGGCCCGGCCATGGTGACGCGGCGGAAGGTCACGGGCAAGAAGCTTAGACTCCCGTGCATGCCGGGACCTGTGGCGCTCATCGGCGCCGGCGAATTCCTTCCTGGAATGGCGGGCCTCGACGCGCACCTGCTCGCCGCGAGCGCCAGGGCCCGCCCGCGCGTGGCCATCGTGCCGACGGCCTCCTTCCCGGACGGTGAGGCGATCTTCCAGCGGTGGGCCGCGATGGGCGTCGAGCATTTCACGAGGTTGGGTGCCGAGGTGGAGGCGGTCCTGATCCGGGACCGCGAAGCGGCCGCGGATCGCGCCCATGCCCAGGCCCTCGGCGAGGCGGATCTGATCTATTTCTCGGGCGGCCGGCCGGGCTACCTCCTGGATGCCCTGGCCGGAACGGATGCGTGGGCGGCGGCCCTGGCGGCCCACGATCGAGGAGCCGTCCTCGCCGGCTGCTCCGCGGGCGCGATGGCCCTCACCGCCCAGATCACCGAACTGCGACGCCGGATGCTGCCCTGGCCATTGCGCTGGCGGGCCGGTCTGGGCGTCGTTGACCGGGCGACCGTGTTTCCGCATTACGATCGAATACCCGAGCCGATGGCCGCCATCATGGCGTTCCAGGCGCCCCGCGGCACGATCGTCCTGGGCATCGACGAAGAGACCGGACTCGTGGGTCGGGACGGCGCGTGGCAGGTCCACGGGCGCTCCCGGGTCACGGTCTGGCAGGGCCGCCGACGCGAGCGCCATCGGGCCGGCGACGTCTTCCGGCTGGTCGATCGCGATGATGCGTGATCGACGAACCCCGAAAGATGCGGCGGCGTCGGACTGAACCTTTCCGGACGCCGGCCGGTATGGATGTTCAACGAGTCGCTTCGGCCGGCACCGGGTCGATCTCGTGAGCGAAGGTCGGACGGGACGCGACCCATCTGGGGATGGAGGAGGCGGCCCGACCGGCCTTCGTTGCGTCCGCGAGCCCTGCCGCCTCTTCCATCGAACGCCTGTGGAGCGCCCGGCGGGCGACTAGCTCGGCTTGACGGCCCGGAAGCAGTCGGAGCAGTAGACCGGACGGTCCATCCGCGGCTTGAACGGCACCTGCGCCTGGTTCCCGCACGATGAGCAGACGACGGCGAAGTACTCGCGGGCCGGCCGATCCTCGCCCCGCTCGTAGCCGCGCGGGCCACCGATGTCGTGGAGATCGTAGCCGCCCTCTCGCGCCGCCCGGCGGCTGGCCCGGCAGCTCGTGCAGCGCTTGGGGTCCGATGCGAACCCCTTCTGCGTGTAGAACTCCTGGTCGGCAGCGGAGTGGATGAACTCAACGCCGCAATCGACGCAGACGATCGTCCGATCGGTGTAAGTCACGGGTTGCCTCCCAGGCGCCTGTGATCGTTGGTGCGCCCGGAAGGATCGCCGGCGTCGGGGCTCGCGGACTGGCGGGAGAGGCCGGTACCACGCGCCCCAGGTGCCGATGTCGAGGACCCCTTGGACAGGGCGCACCGGTTCATTCGGCCGGCAGGATAGCACCGAGTCCCGAAACGGACATTGCACGCCCCGAGCCGGAGAATCGGGGCCACGCGATCCGAGCGCCCGGTCGCTGTGGTTGCCGGTCGGTGCGGGGCGCCGGCCGCCCAAGGCCTTGCCGGTGCCGCGATGGGCTGCTGGCGGCCGGCGGTGCCGGCGATGGGCCGCTGGCGGCCGGCCGGTGCCGTCGATGGGCCGCTGGCGGCCGGGCCGCCGAACCTGTCACAATGCCGGCCAGGCTCGGATCGGCGGTTGGCTCGGCCCGGCGGCTGGCCCGGCCCGGCGGCTGGCCCGGCCCGGAGGCTGGCCCGGCCCGACGGAGCCGCACCGCACCCGTCCGAACATGGGAGACCCGCTCCGAGTGCTTCGACTCCTGCACACCGCGGACGTTCACCTGGGGGCTCGCCACAAGGATCTCGGCGAGGTCGCGGCCGCCCAGCGGGAGCGCCAGTTCACCGCATTCCAGGCGACCGTCAATCTCGCCCTCGACGAGAAGGTCGACCTGTTCCTCGTTGCCGGCGATCTCTTTGACTCGAACACTCAGCCGCGGCGGTCCGTGGAGCGCGTGGCGGCCGAGCTCAAGCGCCTGGCGCTGGCCTCGGTCCGGACGGTCATCCTGCCTGGCACGCACGACGTCTACGATCGCGCCTCCATCTACCGGGCCTACGACCTGGCGGCCCTTGCCGGGGTGTCGGCGGACAGCGGGCTCATCGTCGTCCTCACGCCGGATCGGCCCGAGGCGGATTTTCCGGTCCTGGACGCGACGGTGTACGGCCGGCCCTTCGCCACGAAGAGGGCCCCGAACAGCCCGCTGGCCGGCTTTCGGGCGGGCGACGGGGACAAGCGTACGTGGCGGATCGGCGTCGTGCATGGCGCCCTGCTCATCCCCGACAAGACCGATCACGACGAGGTCGTGTTCACCAACGACGAGGTTGCCCACTCCGGCCTCGACTACCTGGCCCTGGGCCACTGGCATTCCAGCCAGCAGGGTCGGGCGGGCCGGGTCACGTACGCTTACGCCGGCGCGCCGGAGCCCATCGCGCTCGATCAGGACCGGGCCGGCAAGGTCCTGCTCGTGACGCTGGATAAGGCGCCAAACGGTGCCCGCACCGTCAAGGTGGACAGCCGCCAGGTGGGCCGGACCCGCTTCGAAAAGGTCGACCTCGACGCGATTTCGATCGCCAGCCAGCCGGCCTTCATCGAGCAGCTGCGAGGGCGGGCCGATCCCGATGTGGTGCTCGACGTCCGCATCACCGGCGTCCGGCCCGACGAGCTGGACCTCGACATCGACGAGATCGAGGCGGCGCTTGCGCCGCAGTTCCTGAAGATCCGGGTCCGCGATGCGTCGACGCCGGCGCTCTCGGAGGGTCTCCTGCCGCCGGCCGACACGATCCTGGGTGCGTTCATCCGGGACGTGGAGGGCCGGATTGCGGAGCTCGAGGCGGACCAGAAGGCGGTGGAGGCGGCAGAGCTTCGCGATGCGTTGCGCCTCGGCCGGCTCCTGCTCACCGGCCACGAGGTGACCCTGTGAGGATCACCCGGCTGCAGGTCCGCGACGTCCGGCGCTATCGCGACCTGGACATCGAGCTGGCTCGGGGGATGACCGTCATCCGGGGACCCAACGAAGCCGGCAAGACGACGATCCAGCGAATCCTGGAGCTGGCCCTCACCCGAAAGGCCACATCCGCCAACACCGATCTCGACGGCCTTCGGCCGTGGGACGCCGATCCCGACGCACGGCCCTGGATCCGCCTGGAGTTCATCTCGGAGGATGAGGACGCCGTCCGGACGGGCTGGCTGGAGAAGTCCTTCCGGGGCCCGAAGGGGGTCGTCCGGCTGGAGGTCGAGGGCGAGGCGACGACCGATCCCGCGGAGGCAGACCTGCGCCTCGCCGAGCTGACCGGCCTGCCGACCGAGCCCTTCTTCCGGTCCACGGCCTCGGTCCGCCACCACGAGATGGACGATCTGGCCCGCGACGAATCGGCGCTTCGCGACAGGCTCCAGGCATCGATCAGCGGGGCCGACCGCGGGACGTCCGCCGCCAAAAAGCGGATCGACCGGGCGCTGCGCGATCTGGGCCGGGGCGGCGAGAAGAATCCCGGCCGCCTGCGCGTCGCGGAGGAGGCAGTCGGCCGGACCCGTGGCCTGGTGGAGCAGGGCGAGGCCGGCCTCGCCGAGCTGGAGCGCGACCGGGATGCGCTCGCGGGCGCCCGCGAGCGGCGAGCCGCCGCCGAGCAGAATCTGGCCGAGCGGCGCTCCATGCTCGAGAAGGCCCGCCAGGCGGAGCGCCTTTCCGCCGAGCGGACGGCCGCCCAGGACCGCTTCGAGCGCTACCGGACGGCCGTACAGGTCCGCGACGATATCGACAAGAAGGCAGCATCACACCCATCGGCCAACCCGCTGCCGGTGCTGTCGCAGATGGTCGCTCGCCTGCGCGAGCTCGACGCCACGGTCCGCGAGCTCAAGGCCAAGCTGGAGGGCGAGGGCGAGGTCCATTACGACGTCGAGGCGCCCGAGCCGACGTGGCGCGGCCCGGCGATCGTAGCCCTCGTCGTCATCACCGCGGGCTTCGTCCTGGGCGCCGCCTCCCAGCTCATCGCCCGCGACCAGGCCTTCCTGTTGCCGGTCGGTATCGGCCTCATCGGCCTGGGCGCGGTGATCGCGGTCTTCGCGCGGCGCCAGCGGACCCTGGCCCTTGACCTCCGCCGCCAGCGCCTGCTCGCCGGCGCCGAGATCGACCGGCGGCTCCGGGGCCGCTCGCTGCTCGAGCAGGAGCTCAAAGAGGCCGAAGGCGACATGATGGTCCAGCTGGCGACGCTCGAGCTGCCGGATCTGGCGACCGCCGAGGCCCTGCTCGAGGCGGAGGAGAGCCACGTGGCCCTCATCGACCGGCTCAGGGCCCAGCTCGACGGCCTGGTCGGCAAGGAGCCGCCCGACACGCTTCCGGCCCTGCGCGACGCCGCTGCCCTGGAGATCGATCAGAAGTCTCACGCGCTGGACGAGCTGGGACCGATCGCCCGCGAGCCCCGCGCCCGGGAGCGCCTGGAGGTCGAGGTTCGCGACCAGGAGGGCGCCGTGGAGCGCGCCCGGGACGACGAGGCGGGCGCGCGCGCCCGGGTCGAGGCCAACAAGGTGGATGCCGAGCAGGTGGCGGCCGAGGCGGAACGGCTGGCTGCCTGGCGCGAGCAGCTGATCGCCCTGCAGCGCCGGACCCGGATCTACGAGCTCACGCTCGGGGCGATCGAGCACGCCGAGCAGGCCACGATGCGCACGGCCACCCGATACCTCGAGAAGCGAATGGTCGTGGACCTCGACCGGGTCACCGGCGGCCGTTATCGCCGAGTCAAGGTGGACGATCGGACCCTGGACATCGCTGTGTTCGCGCCCGAGAAGGGCGGCTGGGTGGATGCTCGCGAGCTCAGCCAGGGGACGCTGGACCAGGTCTATCTCGTCGCCCGCCTGGGCCTGGTCCGTCTGGTGACCGCGGACCGCCGGCCGCCGCTCATCTTCGACGACCCGTTCGTGACATTCGATAACGCTCGCGCCGTGCGGGCCATCGATCTCCTTCGCGAGCTGACCGGCGATTTCCAGGTGATCTACCTGACGACGTCGGACCGATACGACGCGGCCGCGGACGCAGTGGTGGAGCTGCCGGCGCCCGAGTCGGTGGACGACGCCGCCGACACGCCGGTCGAGCCCAGCCCGACCGCCGGCAGGAGCGCCGCGGCCGGCGTACGAGTCCGACGCTGACAGCCTCCCGATGACGACCGAGATTCCCGCCGACATCGCGATCGAGACGATCTTCGTGGTCGAGGCGACCTACGGCCCGGACGCGGCCGAGCTCCGACCGCGCGTACGACCGGAGCACCTGGCCCGGATCGCGGAGCTGCGAGATCGGGGCATCGTCGTGGAGGCTGGCGGCTACACGGACCTGTCGTCGGCTCTCGTCCTGATCAGGGCGGACAGCGCGGACGCGGCGTTGGCGATTGCCCGCAGCGACGTCTACCTGCGGTCTGGCGTCTGGGTCGAAGTCCGGGTGAAGCCGTTCGGCCGGGTCGTCCGGCCCGCCGAGCTGGGGACGCCTAGGGCCAGCTGACCGTCGCGGTCAGCTCCGTCCCGCGCAGGCCCACGGTCGGGCTGCGGAGGGTGAGCCGCCACGCGGCACCGCCGGTCACGGCCAGGGTCTGGTCGGTCTGCGTCGCCGGGCCCTGTTTCGACAGGGTCACGTTCCTGGCGCCATTCGTCTCGTTGACGAGCGCGATCCCGTAGACGAGAGTTCGGGGCCAGCTCGCCAGCAGGTGGAGGTTGCCGTCGGCGCGAGGCGCGACCCGGACCGTGATCCCGTTGTAGTTCTCGAGCACGCGACCGTCCAGCCGGGCGTGCGCGATCGTGACCGACGGGCTTCTCGCGGGGAAGGTCAGGACCACGTCGGCGACCGGTGTGTAGATGCCCGATCCGCGCAGGGTCACCGTCCAGTCGTTGTGGCCGGAGATCGCCTTTGCGACCACGGTTCCGTTGGCGATCTCCTTGCAGACCCGCAGTTTCGTCCCGGACAGGAGGCACATCACGGCCCTGCCCTGCGGGGCGCGGGTGATGAACTGCGCCTGGATGGTGCCAGGGCCATCCGTCGAGAAGGAGATCGCGCGGGTCATCCCCTTTGGATCCCGCTTCGAGTCGAGCTTGAGATCCACGAATGTGAGCGTGGCGGTCGGCTCCGATCCCGGATCCGACTGGCTGAGCGGGCTGGACCCTGCACCGGGCGACGCACTTGCGTTCGAGCTTGGCGATGTGGCTGCAGACGCGGGAGCTGACGAAGCCGGTGCCGAAGGAGCCGCCGGCGACGCCGCCGACCCACCCGGGAACGGCGAGCCTGGGCTGATCGGCCCACCCACGACGGACGGCTGGGCGGCACCATTCGCGGCTCCGCCATTGGCCGCGGGCGCCGGGCTGGCGCCGATGCCGCCTGGCAGCAGGAACACGGCGGCGGCGATGCCGCCGAGCAATGCGACGATGCTGCCCAGGGCGGCCGCGACGATGCGCCAGTTGCGGGGGTTCATGGTCGACCCATCTGCCTCAGCTTGGGATGTCCCGACCGACATTGTGACGGCGCCGGGTCGTGACGGCGTCTCGCGTACCGGCAGGTCAGGACGTCCGCCGCCTGCCGATCATCAGATCGTCGACCTGGGTGCGGGTCCTGAGGCGATGGACGGCCGCGAAGCCCTCGGCGGCCAGGCCGCCCGGGGTGCGGAGGCTCGCCTGGAGGGCGAGCCACTGCTCGTGGACCACGCCGGGTTCGACGTGGCGAACGGGCCGCAGCCGGTCTCCCGCCAGGCAGTCCGCCTCGGGGAGGTCGAGCACCAGGGCGACGGCCGGAACACCCGCGATGCGCGCTCGCCTGACGAGATCGCCACGAGCCCGGCGCCACACGCTCGTCGCGTCCACCACGGTGAGCTGCCCGGCGGCCAGCCGCCGAGCCACCGCGGCATGGAGGGCCGCGAACGCCCGACCAGATGCGGCCTGATCGTCCTCGCCCGATCCGAGGAGCGCCCGGAACGCGTCCGAAGCGAGGATCTCGTCCGGCGCGAAATGGCGCTGTGCGAGCGTGGTCTTGCCGGACCCGGTCGGGCCAACGAGGACGACCAGGCACGGGTTGGGCAGGACGATTTCCAGCCGGTCGGTCACGGGCCGGAGGATGCCGTATCCGAGTTTGCCGATGCGATCGCGTGCCGCTGCTCTCAGCTGGAGCGACGGGCCTCCCAGCCGTCGGCGCTGCGGCGGACCTCATAGGTCGGCTGGTCGTAGACCGAGGGGCCGCGACGGAGGTGGCCATCTCCCAGCCCGTAGCGGGATCCGTGCCAGGGGCACTCGATGCAGCCGTCCACGATCGATCCCTCCGACAGCGGACCGCCGGCGTGGGCACATTGCTCATGCAGCGCGAGGATGGCCTCGCCCTGGCGGATGAGAACGAGGTTGTTGATCCCCAGCCTGGCCTTGGTGGGCGTGCTCTCCGGCAGCTTCAGGAGGTCGCCAGCCAGGTCGCTACCGGCCGGGAGCTCGATCGGGAGCCATTTCGTCCCGGCGCCGCGCCAGGCGTGGCGATTGATCATGTTGCCGAGCACATAGGCCACGTCGCCGCCGACGTACGCCCCTGCCGAGACGATGACGAATCCCACGATCGACAGGGCGATCGGCACGACGCGATCGATCGGCCCGCTCGCCCGGACCCCGAGGCTGGCCAGGTAGACGAGGAGCCCGACGACCATCAGCGTGCCATGCAGGGTGGCCCGGGTCCGAGGAGTCCCGTCCGTGTCCGAGTAATCGGCCAGGCCGGCCAGCGCAGCCGCGGCCATGGACAGCACGCCCAGGACGAGGGTTACGTCGGCGGCGATTCTCAGGTCCAGCACGTCCAGGACGATGACCGCGGTGAAGATCCCGATAGGCGCGTCCGTGAGGACCGCGTGGAGGGGATGGCCGAGCCAGGTGCCGTTGAGGAAGTCTTTCAGCGGCCGGATCGGCCGGAACAGGGCCGTCAGCCAGCGATGGTTGAAGTCCCCAAACGGCCTCGCCCAGCGGTCCTGGGCGGCCACCAGTCGCGCGAACAGATGCGCCATGCCTTCCTCCTGTCACGCGGAGTCTAGGCCGGCAGCGCCCGGCCGCCAGCCCCATCGTCCTCCAGCGAGGGTACGAGCACATCGCGTACCCGGATGCCGCCGCCGCTGGCCATGCCGCCGCGGCTGGCGATGCCGCCGCGGCGTCCGGACTCGGCTACCCTGCGGGTCCATGCCCTCCGCCACCCCGCGCCAGGACTGGCGCGTGCTCCTGGCGATCTTCTGGCTGACCTCGATGGTCGAGGGGCTCGGGGTGAGCCAGATCTTCGCTTTCCTTCCGTCGTACCTGCGTGAGATGGGCGTCGCCGAGCCGGATCGGCTGCAGTTCGTCGGCCTGTTCGGAGCGCTCATCTTCGTCGTCGGCATGCCCCTCGTGCCGCTGTGGGGGGTCTGGGCCGACAAGTACAGCCGCAAGGCGGTCATCATCCGGAGCGCGCTCGTGGAGGCCGTGGTCTTGACCGCGATCGCGCTGTCGCGCGAGCCGTGGCAGCTGGCCGCCAGCCTCCTCCTGGTCGGCTTCCAGCTCGGCAACACGGGCATCATGCTGGCGGCCATCCGGGACTCGGCGCCTCGGAAGCAGCTGGGCACCGCCCTCGGCCTCTTCGGGAGCTCGGGGCCCATCGGCTTTGCTGCCGGCCCTGTCCTGGGCGGGAACATCGTCGACACGCTGCGCTGGGGCCTGCCGGCGATGTTCGCGGTATCCGCATCGTTATCGGTCGGGACCGCGCTCCTCCTGGCGCTGGGCTCTCGCGAAGTCCGGCCTGAGGTGATCCCGGCCGGCTCCACGCTGGCCCTGGCCTTCGGCGCCGTCCGCGGCGTCCTGTCGGACGCTCCCACGCGCCGAATCTTCGCGATCTTCTTCGTGGCGTTCCTGGCAAACCAGGTTGCCCGCCCGTACCTGCCGGTCCTCGTCTCGCACATCAACGGACCGGCCGGTGAGGCGAGCGCGATCGGGCTCGTGATCGGCGCGGCCGCGCTGTTCGGCGCGGTCGTGGGCCCCGCCGGCGGCTGGCTGGGCGATCGGATTGGCTACCGGCCCGTACTGGTGGCTGCGCTCGTCGGGACGGGCGTGGCATCGCTCCTGATGCCCGTGGCACCGTCCGTCCCGATGCTCGCTTTCATCGCGCTCGTCGCCGCGGCGCTCTACGCGACCGTGGCGCCAATGGTGTTCGCGCTTCTCGCGACGGAGGTCGATGCGGATCGACGGTCGCAGACGCTCAATCTCGTCTACCTGCCGCTGTACGTCGGCGGCATCGTCGGTCCGGTGATCGCGTCGCAGGTCGTGAAGGCAGGGCTGGCCGCTCCGTTCCTCCTCGCGGCTGTGGTCTACCTCGGCGGCGGCCTGCTGATCGCGGTCCAGCTCCGGGCTGGCGGCGCCCGATCGAAGGGAGCCGGCCAGCTCCCGCCGGCCGGTGGGGAGAGCCCGGCAGAAGGCACCGCGGAGTCGCAGGTCGGCTGACTGGCCGCCAAGACGCGCGGGATATTCCGAGCAATGCTATCTGTGCGCATCCACGGGGGACGGGCCTTGTTCCCGTGCACGGATTGCCACCCTCGGAGGTCCGAAATGCAC
>WNGF01019830.1_pt1 | contig 17601 bp, 19 predicted proteins | sample 5400641 | NCBI WGS metagenome assembly WNGF01 (sample SAMN13153371, study PRJNA577476) | soil metagenome | isolation source: 80 cm soil or saprolite under grassland replicate 2 | place: USA:California | collected 2016-06-15
GCACCGGTGCGCAGGATCGACGCGACGCCGTCGGGGCCCATCGTCCAGACATTGCCGCCCAGTGCGAAGGCGTAGCGCACCGCCGGCGCGTCCGCGCGGGGCGTCGCCGCTGCCCTCGCGAGTGGCGCGGTGCGCGCGAACCAGACGTCCCCCGAGTCGATCGATCCGAGGAGCAGAACGGCGTTCGGCGCGAGGCCGGCGGGCGTGATGTCGACGCGGACCACGGTCGTGCCGGCGAAGCCGATGGCGTACCGCTTGTCAGGCGAGACGGCGATGCGTTCGATGAGGCCGGCGTTCGACGGCAGGAGGATCGGGATCGAGCCGATGACGAGCTGCGCCGGGTTCGTGCCGCGGTGATAGAGGAACCCCGTCGACCACGTGCCGTCGAGACGCAGGCTGTCCTGGTCCGGAGGAGCGAGCTCGCGGCGAACGTCGGTGCCGTCCGCGGTCATGCTCCACACGTTCGCCGCGGCCGCGAACACGAACGTCTCCGAGGCACCCGCGAACTGCGTGACACGCCCGGCGAGGAAGTAGATGCGGCCGTCGCTGCCGACGACCGGGGACGACGCCTGCAAACCCGTGAGCGGACGGAACTGATTCGTCCCGGTCGCGCGCACCGCCGAGATCACGCCACCCGTGGTCTGCACCAGCAGCTCGTCCTCGTCGAGCCAGTCGGCGGCGATCGCGTCCTCGACGGTCGTGATGCGCGTCCACGTCCCGTTCGCCGCGGCCACGTAGATATCGCTCTGGCTGCCGGTCTGACGCTGCACCGTCGCCGCGATGCGCGCGCCGCTCGGGGAGAATCGGTGATCGACGATGCGGTAGCTGTCGGAGCGCAGCTCCGGCGCGAGCGTGTACGACGTCGTCGCGCCGTCGACTCGCACGACGACGAGACGGATGCCGCCCTCGACGTACGCGACCTGGTTGCCGTCGACGGACCACCGCGTCTTCGAGATCGAGTTGGGCGAATCGGTCTTCGCGACCGAGCGGCGCCGCGAGTTGTCCGCGTTCGCGATCCACAGCAGGTGGTCGCCGCTTGGCTCCGCCCGCCAATAGGCCAGCCGACCGGTGGCCGACAGGTCCGTGACGGCCTGTCGCGACGCGCTCGCGGCCGCGGTGGGCGAGGCCGACGCGGCCGCGCTGGGGCCTGCGGGCGCGCTCGTGGTGGACACGACGATCGCCACGACCGAGGCGACAACGACCAGCGCGGAGACCAATGCATACGGCAGAAGCCCACGCAGTTGCCGCACGTCCCTAATACTCCTCCCTATGCCTGATCCGTTGGAAGCCGCCAAGACATTCATGGACGCGCTGGAGGCACGGGACCCTGATCGTGCCGCGGCGGTGTGCGCCGAAAACGTGCAGATCGAGCTGCCAGGCGGCGACTCGCAGCTGGAGGGTCGCGACGGTGCACGACGCCTCGTCCGCATCGCTCCGGCGTTCATCCGGCGCATCCGGGAGCAGCAGATCGACGGGACGACGGTGATCCTGCGTGGCCTGACACGCGCGCCGGGCCACTTCGCCAACTACACGACGTGGACGTTCGAGACCGATGGCCAGCTCATCACCCACGTGACCTTCGCGTGGCGTCCGGCCAACTAGCCCAGGGCGCGCGGAAGGCTCCGCGTTCTTCAAGCGCGGAACCTCCCGCGTCAGGCATTGAAAGCTAGCGTGTCAGTCGCGGCGCTGATCCAGGCTCGCTCGCCGAGTTCGTTTCCGGGAGTGAGAGCACGGCCGGCTCCTTGATGGGTCGTCCAGCATCGAGGATGAAGAGCGCGAACGCACGGCGGTCCACGGTGCCGGTGCTCAGAACACGGAGGGCCGTCCCTCCCGGCCAACCCGCAGCTGGCTGCCCTGCATCAGTGTGAAACACGCCGGCCACGGTGCAAACGGTCTGCTGCCCTGCGAGCACGTACCAAGACTCCGAGCCCGGGTGAGAGTGGACCTCGGAGCCTGTTCCCGGCTTTGCGATCCCCTCGGTCGCACGCAGCAGGTAATCGGACGCGGACCGGACCGGTGGGAGCGGCCCGACTTCGGCGACGAACCTGCCACCTGCGGACGTCTCGCCCTTCGGTCCGAGCGTGAAGAGCCAGACCCGTCCTTCTGCCTCGCCGATGAGCGAGGCGGAAGCGGCGACGCCTTGCGCCGCGGCAACGGTCGGGAACGTCTCGAGCCTCCAGTAGAGCGAGCCGCCGGGAAGTTGAGCCACCTTCCGAGAGGCGATGTCGACGCTACCCATTGGCGGCGGATCGGCGTCCACTGGGCACCGCTCCGCGACGGCCAGAGTCGCCGCCGCGCGTTGCTCGAGGTCTTGCCGTGGCGCGGTCGCAGCGCCGCATGCCGAAAGCACGACGAGAGCACTGACCGACAAAACGAGAGGGCCCCGGGTCCGGTCGAGATCGTGAAACCATCGACGATGAAGCATGTTGTGAACCTCCTCGCGTAATGGCGAGGACCGTACGAATCACTGGCCGTGCGCCGCATCGGTAGAAGTACCGACCGGCGTACCGAAATCAGCGCCCCCCGTGGCCCCGCACCACCCAAGTGGCGATCTGCGCACGAGTTCTGACGCCAAGCTTGCCGCGAATGTGCTCCACGTGGGAGTCGATCGTCCGCTCGGATAACACGAGCTTGCGAGCGATCTCGGGATTCGTGAGACCCGTGGCAACAAGTTCTGCCACCTCGCGTTCGCGCGTCGTGAGCCCCTCGACCCCTGCGCCGGTGTGCGGGGGCGGCGCAGCATCTCCGGCCAGAGCGTAGTCAACGGCTTCGTCGACGCTCATCGCCTCACCCTCGCGGTTCACTTCGGCGCACTTCTCTCCGAGCTTTGCGCGTGCCGGCGCGAGCCAACGTTCGCAGATCTGCTGCCAGTACGGCGGTGCCACCGCATGGATCCGCGCGCGCAGCGCCGTCGCCGATCCCGCGAGACGGATGGCGCGTTCGTTCTTGCCGCGTGCCGCAGCGACGGCGCCGAGCGCATCCAATCGGTTCGCCAGTCCGGAGCGCACGCCAAGCTCCCGGTGCAGGGCGAGGCTCGTTTCGAACAGCTGCACGGCCCCAGTAAGATCGGACTCCGAGAGGGCGATGAGGCCGAGACTCCCGGACGTGACGGCGATGCCCCAGCGGTCGCTAAGCTCGCTGTAGACCGCGAGCGACTCGCTCCATTGCTGGCGCGCCGTGGAGTGTTCGCCACTGGCCATCGCCACTCGCCCAAGATTGAACTGAGTGAAGGCAACGGCGCTCCGATCGCCGAGGCGCATCTGGATGGCGAGTGCATCGTTCAGGTGCCCGCGTGCAGCCTCGTTGTCGCCACTCGAGTTAGCCGCGAGACCCAGCATCGCCAAAGCTTTCCCGGCGCCAGCGAGGTCGCCTGCCTCGCGGGCGACTCGCAAACCCTCCTTGGCGAACGTGCGAGCGGCCTCGTAATCACCTTGGCCAACCGCAAGATCCGAAGCGCCAGCGAGTGCGCGCGCCCGCTCTGCTGTCGCCGCACCCGCGGTGAGAAGGGCGCGCTCAAACCAGCGGAGGCCCTCTGTTGTGTGACCACGTCTCCTCCAGAACCACCCAAGAGCGCCGGCGAGCTGCAGCGCAAGCCGAGGCTCGCGTTCGATCAGAAACTCGAGCGCGGACCGCAGGTTCTCCTGCTCGACGTGCAGCTGCTCGAGCCAACCCATTTGCTGCGGGCCGTCGCGTTCTCCATATCCCTCCTCGGCGAGCCTCACGAAGTACGCGGCGTGTTCGGCGAGAGTCTCGTCCAGCTCGCCTGCCTCACTGAGGCGCTCCCATGCGTACTGGCGGAGCGTCTCCAACATCCGATAGCGCACCTTGGCGGCGCGCTCCGGCTCGGCGACCAGCAAAGACTTCATGACCAGCTCAGCCAGTAGGGGCAGCACGTCGCGCCGCTCGACCTCAGCGGCGGTCGCCTCGATCGCGCCAAGAAACGCTCCGCCATGGAACGTCGCCAACCGGCGGAACAGCTGTCGCTCGGGATTCGGTAGCAGGTCGTAGCTCCATGCGAACGCCGCCTCGAGCGTTCGTTGCCTATCCGCACCCGCGCGTCTTCCGCCCCGCAAGAGACGGAAGCGATCCTGCAATCGATCCAACAGATCTGCGGCAGAAAGGACCACGAGCCGCGAGGCGGCCAGCTCGATGGCAAGTGGGATCCCATCAAGGGAGCGGCAGATCGCGACGATGAAGGGCGCGTTTTCCTTGGTGAACACGAACTCGGGCCGCACCGAGCGCGCGCGATCGAGGAAGAGCTGCACGGCGTCGTTCGTCGCAAGCTTCTCAAGCCTCGCGACGCGGTCGCGGTCGGGAAGCGGGAGGGGCGCGATCTGAAGTATGGTCTCGCCGGCGACGGCCAGTGCTTCGCGCGTGGTGCCGAGAATGCGGAGCTTGGGGCATCGGCGCAGTAGCTCGTCCGCGACTCGTGCGCACGACCGGATGAGATGCTCGCAGTTGTCGAGGACGATCAGCGCCTCCCCGCCCGCGAGGCGCGCCGCAATCGTATCCATGAACGAACGACGCGCCTGCTCGCGCGATCCAAGCGCGCCTGCGATCGCCGACGCGACGAGCATCTCGTCGTGGAGCGCTGCCAGGTCGACGAACCACACGCCCAGTGGGTATCGGACGACTCGCTCGGCAGCGACGCGGAGGGCGAGGCGGGTCTTTCCGCAGCCAGCGGTGCCGGTGAGCGTGACGAGGCGGTGCTTGTCCAGCAAGCCGTGCAACTCGGCGCGTTCGCGCTTACGTCCGACGAAGCTGCTCAGCTCGAGCGGCAGGTTGTGCCGCGGGCTGTCCCCCGCCAACGCGGTCACGCGCGATCCGCGACGAGGCCCTCAAGGAGCCAAGACGCCGTCCCGACGCCGTCGCGCGCCCGGAGGACTTTAGAAGCCGCCCGCGCCGCAGTCGCGTAGGAGACCGAATCGAGGACCGTCTCGATCGCCCGCGCCATCGTCGACCGGTCAAGCCCCGCGAAGTCCACCGCTTCAGCGGCGCCAAGACGGCACGCTCGGAAGGCAACGCCAGCCTGGTCGCTCCCCCAGGGAACCAGGACCATGGGCACCGCGTTGTACAGCGCTTTCATGAAGGTGCCAAACCCCGCGCGGCTGACCACCAGCGAGGCGCGTTGCAGCACAGGAGTGTGCGGGACGAAGCGCTCGACTCGAGCGTTCGGAGGGAGATCCGCGAGGTCTTCCGGACTTCGGCCCGCGCCCAGTGTTACGAGCACGCGAACCGGATAGCTGCGAAGCGCGGCAAGTGAGGCGTCGACGATCGCGAGATCGGCTTGCTCGACGGTGCTGAGGTTCACGAGCACCCACGGTTCTCCGGGCTCAACCAGGTATGCGGGTGCCGGAGTCTCGGGCTCCCAGAGGAGCGACCCGACAAGGTGGTGATGGGGAGGGATCCCCGAAAGAGGCGGCTCGAATTCGATCACGGTGGGGTGCAGAGCAAGGTTCGCTTCTGCCAGTGCAGGCCGACGCAGTCGGCGAATGGCGGGCAGTGCGGTCGGGGCGTAGTCGCTTTCGAGTGGTCGCGTGGACCCCGGCCCCTGGTAGAACGACGAGCGAATGATCGCCCACGGAAGACCACGGGCGCGACACGCGGGCGCCGCGGCGGTGGCGAAAAAAATGGAGGCGACGACAGCATCGAAAGGCTCCGCGGTCAGGACTTCAGTCAGTGCAGGCGTCAGATTTGCCGACCACTCGGCGAGACGGTCGGCAATGCGCTCACCCAGTTCGGCGGGACTCAGACCTTCCGCAGCGGTCCGCGCCTCGCGGTACACAGCGCTGATGTCGTATCGCTCATCCGATGGGAGCGTGCGAACGCCTATCTCGCGGCGAGAAAGAGCGCTCGCAGGCGGCGAGTCTGGCACAGGGTCTGTCGACCGCTGGCGTGCTCCCGACGTGGAGCGCGACGTTGCTACGTCTTCACGTATCTGAAGCTGCGCGGCGTCTTCGCGAGGCCGAAGTCCGCCAGCGGGCGCGCCTTTCGATAGCGGCGCGGCTTGGTGACCGGCAGCGTCCAGCCCTTGGCCGTGCGGCCGGCGCGCTCGCCGAGCACACACTCGCCCACGACCGTTCCGGTGCCGACCACCGCGAGGTAGGCGCGCGCCGGCAAACGCGTTGGCGGCAGCACGCGGTGGTCCGCGGTGCGCTTGCCGTCGAGGAGCGCGTCGGCGTTCTCCTGGGTCACGGCGAGGACGATGGCGTCCACTGCTGAGCCTCCTGACGTTCTGTCAGGAGCCACATCGGCGCGGGCTTGCTAGCCGTGGCCGGCGGTGTCCGCCACGCGCTCGAGCGCGGTCGTGAGCATGTCGACCTCACGGTCCGTCAGGTGGTCGGCGAAGTTACGCGCGATGGAGCGGAAGTGGTCCGGCGCGGCTCGTTTGAGGACGCGCCGCCCCTGGGCGGTCATCACGATGAGCTGCCCGCGCGCGTCGGCCGGGCACGGGCGTCGTTCGATGAGCCGCTGCGACTCGAGCCGGTCTATCGCCCGCGTGAGGCCGCTCTTCGTCAGTCCCGCCCGCTGCGCGAGGTCCGTCGGCCGGAGCCCATAGGAAGATCCCTCGTTGAGCGTCGCAAGGATGTGGTGCTCCGAGAAGAGGAGCCGGCCCGTCGCCTCCGCATCCCGGTCCATCGCGCGCGTCACCGCCAGCCCGGCTCGCATGAATGCGATCCAGGCGCGGAGCTCGTTCGGTGCCAGTTTCCGCTTTGAGCGGGTCCCGGGAATAGGTTGTGTGGTCAACGAGTTAATTGTAGCATCAACGATCGGCGTTCGGCGAGCGCCAAGGAAAGGCACACACCATGGTCTGGTACATCGACCCATATCACACACAGGCGACGTTCTCCGTCAAACACATGATGGTCAGCACGGTCCGTGGGCGGCTTGGCAAGCTGCGCGGCGAGATCGAGATCGACCCGGAGAACCCACACCGCGCCAGCTTCGAGATCGGGGCTGACGTGACCGCGATCGACACCGGCGACGCGCGCCGCGACGGGCACCTTCGCTCGGCAGACTTCTTCGATGCGGAGAAGTATCCCGAGATCGTGTTCAAGAGCTCGGCGGTCTTCCCCAAGGGGGAGAACAAGTACGCGGTGAGCGGCGATCTGACGATCCGCGACGTGACCCGTCCGGTCACCTTCGACGTCGAGCTCGAAGGCATCGGCGTCGACGGCAAGGGCGGCCAGCACCTGGGCGCCTCCGCGACGATCACGCTCGACCGGAAGGACTTCGGCCTGGTGTGGAACCAGCCGGTCCCGAGCGGCGTGCTCGTCGGCGACAAGGTGAAGATCGACGTCGGCCTGGAGGCGATCGATGCCGCCAGCGCGAAGGCGATGGGGATCGCCGCCTAAGGCGGCCGGCTCCGCAGCTTCGCACTGATGCGCGCGACCTCGCCGGGAGTCGTTCCGGCGAGGAACGCGCGCGTCTGCTCCAGGAACCGCCGCTCGTGCTTGGCGCGGTCTGCGTCGTCCGGCGCGGGCGCGCTCGCGAGGCCCTCGACGTCCCACGCCGGGGCCAGCACCAAACGGAACGTCTCGACCGAACGTTCGAGATGGAACGGCGACGTCACCACGTACGCGCGTCGCGGTGGGATGCCGCTGAGGTAGCGCTCGGCGACGAAGACCGCGTTGCCGATCGTGTCGCGCGACTGGTCCTCGAGGAAGATCCGCCCGCGCTCGATGCCTTCTGCGGCGATGAGCTCGGCCATCGACGCGGCTTCGCTGCGCCGCGGCTTCCGGCCCACGCCGTGACTGCCCGAGCAGATGATCGCCGCATCTGGATGCGCGCGAGCGAGATCGGCTGCCGCCCTACCGCGCGCGAGCGTTGCGGGCGCCGGCGTTCCATCGGGAAGCATCCCTCCGCCAAGCACGATGATGATCTCGGGATACGCAGCGACCGAGTCGGGCGGCGCTCCGCTCATGCGCGGACGTCGGCGATCGCGACGGGCCGCTTCGTTTCCGCCGACCGGTAGGCGGCGATCGCGACTTCGAGCGCGCGGAGCCCGTCCTCGCCGTCGATCGGCACGGGGCGTCCCGCGAGGATGGCATCGACGAAGTCCGCGACCATGCGCGTGGTGAGGTCGTCACCCCAGCCGAGTAGCCGCGTGCGACCGGCCGTGTCGTCGTAGTGGGTGATCGCCTGCCGGAAGACATCGATGTCGACGGTCGCCTTCTCGCCGACGACATGCAGTGTGACGCCGCCCCAGGGCGGGAAGGTCTGCGGCCGCGGCCAGCTGCAGTCGATCGACGCGAAGGCGCCACCCGCGCGGTCGCAGGTCATCACGCCGCAGTCCTCCACCTCGAGCCCGTAGATGAACGAGCCGAGCTCCGCCTGCACGCGCGCGAACTCATCGCCCGTGAGCCAGCGGATTGCGTCGGCCGCGTGCACCGTGTGGTCCATCGCCGCGCCGCCGCCGGCCTGTCGCTTATCGCCGAACCACGAGCCCGGATACTGACCCGGGTTCGTCGCGCGCACGGCGCGGATCGGCCCGAGCGAGCCGGCCGCGATCGCGGCCCGCAGCGCCATCACGGCCGGGCTGCTGCGGACCGGGAATGCGGTCCCGAGCTGGACGCCGGCCGACCGGCACGCATCGATCATCGCCTTCGCGTCCGCGGTCGTCGTCGCAAGGGGCTTCTCGCAGAGCACGTGAACGCGCGCCTTCGCGGCCGCCCCGGTGTACCGGCGGTGGTCGGCGTTGTTCGACGCGATGACGATCGCCTCGCTCGCCCCGAGGAGTCCGTCAAGCGTTGGATGCCAGCGTGTCCCATGAGCGCTCGCGGCGGCGCGCCCGCGCTGTTCATCGTCGTCGTGGATCCCGGTGAGCTCCACCTGCTCGAGCGCGCCGAGCGTGCTCGCGAGTCCCGGCGCGTGCACATGTGCGAACGAGACGAGACCGACGCGGAGCTGCTTGGTCACGCCGGTGCCGTCCAGTGCACGACCTCGCCGCTGTCGGCGGAGCGGATCACCGCAAGGCCGAGCGCGAGCGAGCGCAATCCTTCACGCCCGTCGACGAGTGGCGGATCGCCGCGCGCGAGGCGCGCGAAGAGGTCACGAAGCTGTCGGAAATAGGGCGTCTCATGAAGCGTCGGCGTCGCCATCATCGCCGGACCGGCCGGGCCGGACGGCGATTGCAGCGCGATGGGTGACGCGGTGCGGCTGTCGTGCACCAGCATCCCGCGATCGCCGCGGAGCTCGAAGCCGGTGCGGAAGCCCGCGTGCTCAGCCCAGCTCGCCTCGACCTGCACGATCGGCCGATCGTCGTAGCGGATCGTCGCGAGCGCGTACTCGAGTCCCGCATTCCCCTTGAATCGCTTCGCATACACACGCGACGGCTCGCCGAACCACCAGCGAACGGTGTCGAGATCGTGGAGCATCAGGTCGAGCACCACGCCGCCGCTCTTCTCCTCGTCGAGATACCAACCGCGCGCGGTGCCGACCGCGAAGTTCCCGCGCGTCATCGTGACGATCGCCGGCCGCCCGAGCGTGCCCGCGTCCAGGAGCTCCTTGGCCTGCCGGTACTCCGGGAAGAAGCGCACGACATGTCCCACCGACAGCGTGACTCCGGCCTCGTCGCACGCGCGCACCATCGCCTCGGCGTCCGCGAGCGTTCGCGCCAGCGGTTTCTCGCAGAACACGTGCTTGCCCGCGCGCGCGGCCGCTATGGCGTGCGCGGCATGTAGGTAGGTCGGCGTCGCCACGATGACCAGATCGATATCGTCCGCGGCGCAGATCTCTTCCGCGCTGGCGACGCGGGCGCCGCATTCCTCCGCGAGCGCAGCTGCGTCATCGAGCGGAACAGCGGACACGGCGACGACCCGCGCGCCGTCGATCGCGAGCGCGCTGCGCGCATGCATCGAACCCGCGAACCCCGTGCCGAGGACGCCGACGCGTAGGGGCACCAACGCAGGCTAGCGCGAACGAGAGAGGGCGCTCCTTTCGGAGCGCCCTCTACTCATTCACTCTGCCGGAGATCAGACCTTGTGCAGTGTCCCGTCCATCAGCATGACGATGGCGAAGTTGTCAGCGCCGCCCTGGGTGTAGATCGGAGCACCTTCCGGCTTCCAACCGGTGACGCGCGCCTTGTCGTTGACCGGATTGTTGTTGAGCCGTTCGTAGATCGGGATGATCGGGAGCAGCTCGTTGAACGCTAGGGCGATCTTCGTGATGGGGTCCTTCTGCTTGGCCGTGTCGTAACCGGTGATCGCGTCGTCCAGCAGCGTGTCGAAGTTGATCGTGCCGCCGGAATAGGTCTGGGTCAGCGGATACTTCATGCCGCCGCCGGTCGCGTCCTTGTTGAACTCGCGGAACGGCCGCACGAGCGACTGCTGCGGGTGCGGGTTCCCGATGCCCCACGGGCTCATTCCGATCTGGAACTTGCCGTTGTTCAGGTCGGGGAGCTGCGTCGAACGGATCGCTCCGCGCGGCGTGATCTTGATGCCGAACTTGTTGAGCGCGTCGGACGTGTAGGTGGCGGCCGCCGCCCAGTCCTGGAAGTCGCTCGGGAAATAGAACTCGAACGACAGGGCCTTGCCGCCCTTGGCATAGATTCCGTCGGCGCCTTTGGCGTAGCCGGCGTCCTTCATGAGCGCGTCGGCCTTGGCCGTGTCGAAGGCGTAGGCGTTGAGCTTCGACAGGTCGCCGGCGTTGATCCAGTTGGGGACCAGGCTGTCCGGGAAGCCGGCCATGTACTTCGGCGCGCGGGCCGAAGTTCCGTAGAAGATCTTGCCCGCCTCTTCGCGGTTGAAGGCCATCGCCACCGCCTGTCGCAGGCGCTTGTCCTGGAATTCGGGAGCGGTCTCCCAGTTGAAGTAGAGCGCCGGCCCGGTGAAGATCGGACCGCGGATGATGCGATAGCCCTTGTCCTGGAAGGCCTTGTCCGTCGCGAGGGGGAAGCCATGCGTCGCGTAGTCGACGTCGCCGTTCAGGACGAGCGGCGTGATCTCCGCGGTCTCGCCCTGGTAGATCACGACCTTGTCGAAGTTCACCTTGTCGGCGAAGAGGCCGCCGGTGTTGCGGACCATCGTGAGCTGTGCCGCGGTAACGCTGGCCGGGTCGATCTTGTACGGACCGACGGAGGACGGCTTGTCCGGGCGGAAGTCGTTCATCTCTTTGATGAGCGCCTTGCCCGCGTCGGTCGAGTTCGTTCCGCCGCCTGCGTAGAAGTCCTGTGCCTTCTTGGCGAGCGGCCCGTAGATGGAGTCCGGCTTGATGCCGTTCGTGTTGCGGAGGATCAGACGCTCACCGAGGCTCGTCGGCTTGGAGAAGTGGAAACGAACGGTGAGGTCGTCGGGCGTCTCGATCTTGTCGATGAAGTTCCAGATGCCGTAGGCGGCCAGGCGGCCGACCCAGAATGTCGTCGCGACGTCCTTCGACGTGAAGGCCTTTCCGTCATCCCACTTGATCCCGGAGCGGAGCTTCACCTCGAAGTTGTCGCCGGTCTGCTTGCCGGACTCCGCGAGCCAGTAGTCCCACTTGTTCTCCGCCCAGCGGTACACGCCGAGCGCAGGCAGGAACGTGTCCATGTAGATGCTGCCGCCGAGGATCGCGTTCGTCGCGAAGTAGTTGTAGTGGCCTTGCGGCGCAAGCACGTATGGCCAACCGCCGTGGAACTCGCCACCCTTCGCTGAGGCTCCACCGCCCGTCGTGGTCGTGCCCGTGGTGCCACTTGTGCCGGGCGCGCATGCCGCCGCGATCAGTCCAAGGCTGGTGAGCGTCGCGTCGCGGAGCAGGCGACGCCGTGTCGGTGCGTACCTTGTGTTGGTATCGGTCATTTAGTTCCTCCCGAGTGCGAATCTGGTTCGTTGTAGCCCTTCCCGATGGCTTTGTCGACTGAGGTGCGAGCATGCGAGCGTGGTGGCGGCGGCAGCGACGATCTCGCGAGCACGGTCACGATCCCGATGAACACGAAACCGATGATGGCGGCGAGCACCGTGGCGACGAACTCGGCCGACGAGCGGTCTTCGAAGGGAAGTACCAACAGCGAGAGCGCGAGGATCAGGAACCCGAGCCGGAACGCGCCCTGTAGGAGGATCGGGTCCATCAGGCCGTCACCGCGTGCCGCTCGCTCGTTCGCTCGCGCACCGCCACGTGGCAGGCGACCTCTCGCGAGCCCGGGATCGGAAGCAGCTCGGGCACGAGCACATCGCAGAGGCCGGCCTCCGACAGCGGGCAGCGTGGGTGGAAGGTGCAACCGGGTGGAAGCGAGAGCAGGCTTGGGATCTCGGCGCTTCGCAGCTCCACGCGTGTCTTCGAGCGCGTGATGTCCGGGTCCGCCTCCGGGATCGCCGCGATGAGCGCCGCGGAGTAGGGATGCGCGGGATCCGTGACGAGAGCTTCGGTGTCCGCGAGCTCGACCATCCGACCGAGGTACATCACGCCGATCCGGCCGCGCGCCGCGAAATAGCGCGCGACCGCGAGATCGTGAGTGATGAGCACGATCGTGACGCCGAACTCCTTCGCGAGCGCGAGCAGCAGGTTGAGCAGGCTGATGCGGATCGAGACGTCGACCGATCGCGACGCGCTGACGCTGACCGCCCGAGAGCTGATGCGGGTACTTCGCGATGAAGTTCTCCGGTGGCGAGAGGTCGACCCGCGTGAGCAGCTCGTTGACCGCCGCGAGCGCCTGCCGCGCCGAGCTCGCCTTCTTGTGCCGGAACAGCGGCGCCGAGAGCGTCTGGAACACCGTGCGGGTGGGGTTCAGCGATGCATATGGATCCTGATGGACGAGCTGGACCGCGCGGCGAAAACGCGCGAGGTCCGCGCCCTTCGTCAGCCAGACGTCCTTCCCTTCGTAGAGGAGACGACCGCCGGATGGACGGAGGAGGCCGGTCAGCAGCCGGCCCGTGGTCGTCTTGCCGCAGCCGCTCTCGCCGACCAGACACATCGCCTCGCCCTGCCCGAGCGCGAGCGACACCGAATCGACGGCCGTGATGACGCCCGCAGGCGTCGTGAATGTTCGACTGACGTGGTCGAGCTCGATGAGCGCTGTCACGCGAGCTTCTCCGCGACCGGGACTTCCGCGTTCGAGCCGAGCACCTCGGCGACGTGCTTCCAGCGGATGCACGCCGCCTGATGCCGTGGCGTGTCCACCGGAAGGAGCGGAGGATCCGCAGCGCGACAGGCGTCGATCGCGTACGGGCATCGCGGCGCGTACGAGCATCCCACCGGGAGGCGCATGAGGTCGGGTGGCGACCCTGGGATCGACGCCACGCTGCCGAGCGCGCCCGAGACGCGCGGCACCGCCCGCAGCAGACCGACCGAGTACGGGTGACGGGGGCGGTAGAACATGTCGATGACGTTCGCCTCTTCGATCACGCGGCCGGCGTACATCGTGATCATACGATCGGCGAGCTCCGCGGCGATGGAAAGATCGTGTGAGATGAAGATCATCGAGAAGCCGAGCTTCTCGCGAAGCTGCCGCAGGAGATCGATGATCGAGCGCTGCGTGAGGATGTCGAGCGCCGTCGTCGGCTCGTCGAGGATGACCAGCTGCGGCTCGAGCATGAGCGCGAGCGCGATGAGAACGCGCTGCTTCATCCCGCCGGAGAGCTCGTGGGGGAATGCTGGAAGGACGCGCTTCGCGTCGAGGTGCACGAGGTCGAGTAGCTCGTCGGCGCGGTCGCGGACCTTTTGTCGATCCTTCATCCCATGCGCGCGCGCTGTGTCGTTGAACTGCTCCCAGATCGTGATCACCGGGTTGAAGGAGTTGAGCGCCGCCTGGAACACCATCGCGGCCTCGGCCCAGCGGTACTCGCGGAGGTCGTCGTCGTCGAGCTTGCGGACATCCGTCGTCAGTCCGTCCTTCGTGTAGAGGATCTCGCCGCTCGTCACCTTGGTACCGCGCGGCGAGAGGCGGATGAGTCCGACCGCGAGCGTGGTCTTCCCCGAGCCACTCTCGCCGATGATCGCCAGCGTCTCGCTCTTCTCGAGCTCGAACGAGACGTCCCGCACGGCGTGCACCGGACCTCGGCGTGTGATGTAGTCGATGGAGAGATCGCGGACCGAAAGGACCGTCACGACCGTCAGGCGGAGCCGCGAAGCCGCGGGTTGAAGATGTCTTCCAGCGCCGACGCGAACGAGGTGAGCGACAGCTGCACGAGCGAGATCGCGAGGATCGGGCTGAGGATGTACCAGATGCTATCGCGGAAGAAGAGCGCTCCCTGGCCCTGCGCGAAGTACAGCATGATGCCCCAGTTCGATCCCGACACCGGCACCAGGCCGAGGAAGACGATGAAGACCTGGGCATACATCGCGTCGGTCATGGCGAAAATAAAGTGGATGGCGATGTAGCTGCGCATCGTCGGCAGGATCTCGCGGAACACGATGTGGACGAGCCCGAGGTCAAGCGAGCGAGCGGCCTCGACATAGTCGCGCTCCTTCAGCGAGAGGACCTGCGCGCGGATCTGACGGAGCAGGCTCGACCACTGAAGCAGCCCCAGGAGGACCGCGAGGAAAACGAAGCTCGTCGGTCGCAGGATCGCCGCCACTGCGATGAGCAGGATCAGCTTGGGCAACGTTAGGACCACGTCGGTGATGGCGAGGATGACCGAGTCGATCTTCCCGCCGGCGATCGCCGCGATCGATCCGAACGTGATCGCGATAAGGGTCGAGACGAGCGCCGCAAGGATCGCGACCGTGAGGATGTCGCGGCCGCCGAAGACGATCTGGTTGAGGACATCCTTGCCCTGGAAGTCGGTGCCGAGCGGGTGCGCCTGCGAGGGTGTTTGGTAGATGTCAACGAGGCTTGGGTCGTTCTGGAACGGCACGAACACTGGAGCGACGAAGGCGAGCAGCAGGAAGAACACGATCCCGACGAAGCCGGCGAGACCGACCGGTCGCCGCGACAGCAGGCGGAGGAATTCGATGCTCGCGAGCCACGGCCCGGCGAGGCGCTGCGCGAGCGTCGGACGCGCCAAGATCGCTGTGGTCATCCGGACGCGCCGCCCGCGCGACCGATCCGCGGATCGAGCTTCGAGTACAGGAGATCCGCCGCGAGGTTCGCCACGACGACGGCGATCGTCGTCAGCATGACGATCCCCTGAATGACCGGGTAGTCGCGCTGCGTGACGGCCGCGAGCAGGCGGAGGCCGACGCCCTGGTAGGCGAAGATCTGCTCGATGATCGCGGCGCCGCCGACGATGAAGCCGACGCTGATCGCGAGCTGCGTGACGAGCGGCAGCACCGCGTTGCGTCCCACATACGCGGTGCGGATGCGGCCATCGGTCAGGCCACGCGCGCGTGCCGCGGTCACGTAGTCCTCCTCGAGCGCCGAAAGCGTCGCGCTGCGCATCGAGAGGATCCAGTGCCCGATCTGCGTGAGGAAGTAGATCGTGATCGGCAGCGACGCGTGATAGAAGATGTCGCCGATGAAGGCAGGCGTGAAGCCAGGCTGCATACCGGACGTATACGCGCCGCGCATCCCCGTGAAGTTGATGAGATGCCACTGAACGCCGAGGAACAGGATCATCACCAACGCGAGGAGGTAGTTCGGGATCGAGCTGATGAGCGATCCGCCGGTCGACACGACGCGGTCGAGGAGCGAGTCGCGCCGGTACGCGGCGAGCAACCCAAGACCGATCCCGACGATGAAGCTGAGCAGCAATCCGGTGCCGACCGAGAACAGCGTCCAGGGCAGCACCGAGAGAATGATCGAGGTCACGCCGGTGCCCGACGAGAGGAACGAGTTGCCCAGATCGAGATGCAGCAGGTTCCACACGAATGAGAGGTACTGCTCGTGGAACGGTGCGTTCAGATTGATCGCGAAGAGGCTCGAGGCGATGGCCTTCGCGTCCTCGTAGCTCAGCGCTCCATTGGATGTCTGGATGAGCTCGTCGATCTTGAGCTCGACCGGGCTCCCTGGCATCAGGCGGATGAGCGTGAAGGTGAGCGTCGTCGTGACCCAGATGGTCAGGAATGCCTTCACCACGGCCCGAGCGATCGGGTGTCGCCACGTGTCCCCGAGGTAACGGCGCGGGTTCATCGCGGTCCGCATCTGGTCCTTCGCCGCGATCGCCGTCGTCACAGGGCAGAGAGTACGGCGAGCAGCCGCTCGAGTGGCGTCTCCGCCAGCGTGGCAAGCCGCAGGTCCGCCCGCGAGAGGTCCATTCCGGCCGTCAGTGCGTTGGGGACGGCCACGCAGAGCAGGCCGGCGTCCTTGGCGGCGGCGATGCCGTTGGCAGAATCCTCGAACGCCACCGCCTCGCTCGGCGCCACGCCCAGCGCGTCCACCGCCGCGAGATACAGGTCTGGCGCGGGTTTCGTTCGCACCACGTCTTCACGGCAGCGCACCACATCCCAGTGGGCCTCGATACCGAGGCGCTGGAGATGTCCGAGCACCCAGGCGCGCGAGGAGCTCGACGCGACCGCCAGGTGCAAACCAAGCCGGCGGGCGTCGGCGATGTAGTCGTGAACGCCGACCATGACCTCGAGCGCCTCGACGAGCTCGTTCTTGCGGGCATCGCGACGCTTCTGCGTCGCGTCCCGATCGAACCCTTCGCCCACGAGCGCCGCGAGATGACCCGCGGGATCGAAGCCGGTGTCGCTGCCGATGTAATCGTGCCACCGGTCTAGCGGGAGCTCGTGTCCATGCTCGCGAAAGATCTCAGCCCACGACTCGTAGGCAGGTGTTTCGGTCTCGAGGATGAGCCCGTCGAAGTCGAAGACGAGCGCGCGGATCACCGGCGGAGCACGAGCTCCACGGCTTCAGCGCCGGCAGCGAGCCCGTCCGGTTCAGGCTTGAGCACGCGCACGCGCACTTCGCTCACCGCAGGGAATCGCGCGAGGACCGCGCGCGCGACGTCGAAGGTGATGCGCTCGACGAGTACGCGCGGACGTTCGGCCACGGCCTCGCGCACGACCTTCGCGAGCAGGCTGATGTCGAGCGCGGATGCGAGATCGTCGGCGCGCACGGCGTCCGCGAGATCGGTACGAACGACCACGTCGACGGAGTACTCCTGCTGACGAGCGCGCTCATCCGGCGTCGTGCCCTGGCGCCCGCGGCAGCGCAGGGACCGGATCTCGATGGTTCCCTCCACGGATCAGGCCTGATCGGCGTAGCGGCGGAAGAGCGCGACGGTCGCTCGCAGCGCCTTCCAGTAGTTCGCGAGAAGGATGTTCTCGTTCGGCGCGTGCGCGCCGGACCCGGGGTGACCCATGCCGAGCGTGACGTTCGCGAGCGATCGCTTTCCGCAGACCTGCCACATCGGCGACGTTCCGCCCGACGACGGGATCAGCATCGCGGGCTTTCCGATCTCCTCCTCCGCGACCGCCTGCGCCGCGCGCACGAGCGGGTCGTCGATGCGTCCGCGATACGGCCGCGTGCCCTCCTTCGCGACGAGCTCGACGTCGGTGAAGCCGCGGCGATCGAGATGCGCGCGAAGCAGGGTCTTGACGCGCGCGGGATCCTGCTCCGGCACGAGACGGAAGTCGATCTTCACCATCGCCTCGGACGGGATGACGGTCTTCGTGCCCTCGCCGATGAATCCTGAGGCCAGGCCGCAGATATTGCATGTCGGCTCGTACACGGAGGCGAGCCGCGCCTCGACGTCTGAACGGCCCCACGCGAACGAGTCGATCTCGTACAGGCGCTTGATGACGTCT
>WNGF01005195.1_pt1 | contig 17593 bp, 19 predicted proteins | sample 5400641 | NCBI WGS metagenome assembly WNGF01 (sample SAMN13153371, study PRJNA577476) | soil metagenome | isolation source: 80 cm soil or saprolite under grassland replicate 2 | place: USA:California | collected 2016-06-15
CGGTCGCCGCGCTGCCGGCCAGCGCGACCGGCCGGGAGCTGGAGCAGGCCTACTACGACGGGCACGTCGTGCACTTCCAGCTGCCGTCGTCCGAGAGCGCGAACACGAACGGCGCGCTGATCGGCTGCTATCACGCCGGCCCGAACCTCGCGGGCACCTCGCGCCCGGCGCCGGCGAAGCTCTACGCGCTCTTCGTGCCGGGGGTGACGCAGCACTCGTGCCGGACGGGACGCAGGCGCACGACCACGTTCTCTCGGCGGTGCCGGGAACGCCGGGCTACACCGGTGCGTGGACGCTGATCATCGTCACACCTGGTCCGAGCTTCCACGTCAGTGACATGCCCTACACGAGCGTCGGGGCCGTCGAGGCCGGCGTTCGCGACGGGAAGCTCCTGCTTCAGGATCCGGGCATCGAACTCCTCGCGCCCGTCGTCGAAGGCAGCTGAGCGAAATACTCTGCGAAGCATCGCATCATCAGGGTGACCCTGGACCACCTCACAGGGCCACCCTACGCTGAGCTTGTTGCGTAAGTTTCAAGCTCGCCCGGACGCGTGTCGCGGGTTCGAGGCTGCCCGGTGGCTACGGCGTCGGAAGCGCCGCCGTCCTGTGAGATGCAGCCCTCCGACTGATGCATCGAACGCGGTCGTCAGGCCGGCCGTGTTGCCGCCGTCGTTGGTGTAGATGTAGCCCTGACCCGCGGACGGATTCCCGTACTGCGTGATGCCCTGCGCCCCAAGGCAATCTGCCCGCGTCTGCAGCGTCGCCACGTTGCTCTTCAGCGTCTTCACGCTCGCCGTCAGGCTCTTCACCTTCGCTTCGAGCGCCTTCACGCGACTCGGAATGCTGCGTGTGGGCGTCGAGGTTGCGCTCGAGGCGAGCTGAACCGCCACGGTTGCGAGCAGGGCGACGGCGAAAGCCGCGGCGAACAGGCTCTTCAGGTTTCTCCTCACGACTACCTCCTTTCAACGCGGTCCGCGCTTGCCCGAGCTCGGAACCTCGCTGACTCGATCTATCTGCGGACGAGGATGGAGGCAGGCTCTAACGCGGCTCTAACGCGAGACGCGCCGCTCGGGTCGTAGCTCGCGAAGAGCAACCGGTCGCCGGCCCAGGCGATCTGACACACCGGGAGGTCGATCGCGATCCGACAGAGATCGAGATCGCTCGCCGCTGTCGTGACGGGCACTGCAGGTGCCTGCGGCGGGCTCACCACGCGCACGACGCCGTCGCTGTCGACGAAGGCGAAGTGGTGCGAGTCCGGCGACCAGAGGAGCGGCGAGTAGGTGAAGAGGTCAGGGGCTCCACTGACGCGACGCAGTCCCTTTCCGTTCGAGCGGACGAAGTACGTGCCGCCCGCTCCGCCAAAAGCGATCCAGTTGCCGTTCGGCGACCAGGCGGAGCGGCTGACGCCGTAGGGGAAGCGAAGGAGCCGCCGCGCGTCGTGCCGTCCCGCGTGGACGACGTAGAGACCCTGGCGCCGGCCGCTCTCGCGGAAGAAGGCGATCCGCCGTCCGCTCGGCGACCACGCCGGCGCCACGAATCCGCTTCAGCGTCCAGCGGTGGCCGCCGAACGGATCCATCGTCGCGAGGTGCACGGTGGTGTATCCGCCCTGGTAGTCCTTCTTGCCGCGCTCGTAGAGGAGGCGGAGACGGCGCGGTGCCCAGCCCACGAACAGACCATTCACCTGCGTGGTCTCGGCGCGGACATCCGCGCGCCCGACTGAGACGATGTCGGCGCTCTTGCAGCTATGCTCGCCCCCCGAAATGAATCGCCCGTCGGGAGAGAACCCCAGCGGACCGAGCAATCCGTAACCGCGCTGCCGCGGGCTCCCATCGGCCAGATCGAGGAGGTAGTCCCCGTCAGCCGGGGCGAAGCAAATGGCTTCCCCTGGGAAGACGACCCTGAAGGCGAGGGTGCGCCCGGTCGGCGACCAGACCAGGTCACCGATCGCCGCCTGTCCACCGCCCTCGAGGACGCACGGGCCTGCCGGCAGCGAGGCCGGCGGACAGACGCGATGCTGGTTGCTGCCGTCGGCGTTCATCACGTAGAGCGCGTCGTAGCCGTCGCGGGTACTGACGAAGGCGATCTGCTTCCCGTCGGGCGAGACGGCGGGCGACTCGTCGGCTGCCGGGTTGTCGGTCAGATCCAGCCGCCCCGTGCCGTCGGCGGCGATGGAGTAGATCTCGAAGGACGAGTCCGGGGCGCGGGAACCGGCCAAGGAGATCGGTCCGTTCGTGGGGGGAGCGGCGGCCGCTCCGCCTGCCAGCAGTCCGAGCGTCATCGCCGCGATGGCGACAGCAGCAGCGCTTGTACGCATCTGAACGAACCTACAGGCTCGGCGTAAGCCTGCGGTTAACCCGTCGTCGAGATCGGTAGTCGCTTCCTGCGAGGGCGACCACCCGCGGCGGCCGCCCCTCCCGTTTCGTTACCCCGTAGTAGTCGCTTCCTCCCTTTTGCACTTCCTCTCGTCTACGGTGTCTCGATCGCGACGTCACCCGTGAGCGTGTAGGTCCCCAGGTTCGCTTGCGCGCCCGCCGCCGTTGAACACGTCCTGGGAAAGTCCGCCGGTAAGCCCGGATACGGGGGCATGTCGAGTTCGGGTCCGATGTCGATGAAGCCGGCCTGATCGGCGCCAGAGCCCGGCGGACCGTTGTCGGTCACGGCATACAGGAGTCGCCGTAGACCCGGATCTGCGCCGGGCCACCGCTCAGAGCCCCCGACGACCACGCGATTCCGGCGGCCGCCAGCGCGCCAACCGCGACACCGACCACCAACAACATCTTCTTCATGCCTCCTCCTTTCGCGGGGAGAGTGTTCGCAAAGCCGAGGCTCGCAAGCGCCTCTAACGCGTCGCTAACGCGAGGGGCATGGCAAATCGCGCCCCATGGCCCCGCGTCGTCCGTAGAACCAGCGCAGATGGGGTTCCGAATCCTGGGCCCGCTCGAGGTGCGTGACGGCGGTAGACCAAGTCGCTATCGACATCTGTCTTTGGGTCGCTGATGGAGAAAGACTTCATCCGGAGCAGCGCGATCGAAGACTCCCTCAGCTGCCACCACGTCCTCGTGCGCAACGTCGCCTACGCCGGGATCCCAGAGCGCGTGCGCGCCGATTTCCACGAGCCTTCGCCGACTGGCTCGGGGAGCGCGGTGCCGATCTGGTCGAAGCGGACGAGATCCTCGGCTACCACCTCGAGCAAGCCGCACGCTACAAGCAGGAGCTCAGCCAGCCGGATCCCGCACTCGCGGAGCGCGCGGGCGAGCGGCTGGCAACCGCCGGCCGGCGCGCGCTCAGGCGGGTGGGGACAAAGATCGTTCAAACCGCACGAATCGTGGCGGCGATCGCCCGCGTCACGCTCGACGCCGTTTCCTAGCGCACCTAGCCCGGCGCGATCCACGCCATCGCGAGCGAGGGCGCGTAGTCGCCGACCGCGTTCGCGTTCAGCGAGCTCGCCTCGTCCTGCGCCACGCCCACCTCGACCTCGTCACCGGCGTTGAGCCGGTAGAGGGTCGTCACCACCTGTCGCGTCTCCTGCGCCGGCGGACGCTGGTCGACCGAGACGGCGTGACCGTTCACGTACACGTAGACGGCCCGATTCTCGCCTGTCGTTCCGCTGATCTCCCACGAGACGTTCGCAGTGATCAGGTAGATCCCAGTGACCGACGCCTTCAGGCGAGTGCGGTGCGCGGGGTCGAAGACGTTTGCCGTGTCGAAGCCGACGTGGTCGAACGTGAGGAGCTTGACCTGCCCTCCAGGCACCGGCTCGTCCGTCGAGTTGTAGACGCGGGCGGCGACGTTCGGTGCCTTGGTAGTGCTGTCGAGCGGCAAGACCGACTCGGGGAACGTCCCGTTAGCCGAGAGGGGCAGCAGCGTGCCCGGGGTCGGCGCCGAGGAGACGGCCACGGTGCTCGCCGTCGAACGGTCGACGACCTCGAAGGACGTGTCCGCCGTGTCGGCCTCGCCGGCAAAATCGGCGCGCGTCGCGCTGCGCGAGTGGGCGGTCAGCTGCTTCCGCGCCTTCTTGCTGAGCTTGACGAGCGGAATCGAGCCGTTCTTGATGTCCTTGCCGTTGATCAGCACCCGTGCCGCAGTCGCGGTACCGAAGAGCGAAACGAACAGCGCGAGCAGCGCCACCGGCATTGCCGGAAGTCGGCTCACCCGTTGTCCAATCCGTCGCAGTGACATCTCGGGCCTCCTTGAGTCTCATCGCCTGTCTTCCCGTTCAGCGTGCGGCAACGCGCTAACGCGCCGCTAACACCGAGCTCACGAGACGCTGCTAGCGGCAGGCGTAGTGGTAGATCGACGCGCCGCGGGCGTTCCCGCCGCCCTCGCACGACATGTGTGGGGCGCGGCTCACCCGGCGTAGAGAGCAACGGTGTTCTCGCCCGGAACGACCGCGGGACTGCCAACCACGTCACATGCACTCCCGTCCGACGGACAGGTCACGGTCGAGGGCCAGTGTCCCGACCAGCTACGAAGGTTTGGGTTGGGTGGTGGTGTGAACGTGGTGTCGAACTGTGGCTGTTCCACGCCGTTGACAAAGATCTTCCAATCGACGCTGCTGACGGCGAAGGCGTTCGGCACGGTCGCCCGGTTCGTCCGGACCAAGTTGTTCGTGAGCCGATTCGCGTTGACAACATGGATGAAGTGCCACACGGTGTTCGCCGGCGTACAGTCGCTCCCCGAACAGGCCGGAAGTGGCCCGGGGTTCGTTGCGACGACGTACGCGTGCAGACCGTTGCTCGTCGTGCTCTCGATTGCGGCCGGCACGAAGGCGGGTGCGACTGACGCCACGGCGGCGCTCAGCACAGCTGCAAGCGCGAATCTTCGGGCCTTCAGCGGTCCGTTCTTCATTGTTCTGGCTCCTTTCTGAGGCCGTTGGTGGCTCGAGGATGCAGCCTGGCCCTAACGCGCCTCTAACGCCGGCGAGCGCGCCGCGGCTTGGGAGCACTGTTCGCGGCGCGCCGAGGGTGCTAAAACCGGCTTGTAATGGACTTCCGACTCCTCGGGCCGCTCGAGGTCTGGGACCGGGGACGGCCGATCGAGCTGCGCCGACGGAAGGAACGCGCGCTCCTCGCAATTCTCCTGCTCCGGGCCGGCGAACCGGTCTCCAGCGACGAGCTCATCGACGGGCTCTGGGGTGAGAGGCCGCCCAGGACGGCGCGAGCCGCTCTACAGAACTACATCGCCCAGCTCCGCCGGGCCCTCGGTCCCGGCGTCCTGCTCTCACGCGCCGGCGGATATCTCCTCGATGTCAGCCCGGAGCAGGTCGATCTCCGTCGCTTCGAGCGTCTGGCCGCTGCGGCTCGGACGGCCGAACGCGAAGAACGGGTTGAGAAGCTGCGCGAGGCGCTCTCGCTCTGGCGTGGACAGCCCCTCGCCGACCTCGCCTTCGAGCCGTTCGCGGCCTCCGAGGTCCGGCGCCTCGAGGAGCTGCGCGTGGCGACGCTGGAAGACCTGGTCGACGCAGAGCTCGCCTTCGGTGCGGGAACCCACCCCCTTCGGCAGCTCGAGTCGCTGATCGCCGAGTACCCGTTCCGCGAGCGTCTTCGCGGCCAGCTCATGCTCGCGCTCTATCGCGCCGGCCGGCAGGCCGACGCGCTCGCCGCCTACCAGGAGGCGCGGCGGATCCTGGTCGACGAGCTCGGCATCGAGCCGAGCACGCCGTTGCGCGAGCTCGAGCAGGCGATCCTGCGCCAGGATCCCTCGCTCGCAGGCGTGAAGCCGGCGGACGTCGCGGCGGCGCCGCCGGAAGGCCGACGCAAGACGGTGACGGTCTTCCTCGTCGACATCGACTGCCCGGAGACGCTCGATCCCGAGCTGTTGCGGCCAACAACCGCAGCGGCTCTCAGCGCGGTCCGGGGCGTGCTCGAGCGCCACGGCGCGACCGTCGAGCAGCGGGCCGGGGGCGAGGTGATGGCCGTGTTCGGCGTCCCGCACGCGCACGAGGACGACGCTCTCCGTGCCACCCGCGCCGCGGTGGAGCTGCGGGCGGAGATCGGCGCCCGGTCGGACGAGCTTGAGCGCGAGAAGCGCGGGCGGATCGAGCTGCGGGTCGCGATCGAGGCGGGCGAGGTGCTCGCCGGGGCCGACGAGGCCGGCCACGGGTTCATCGCGGGGCCGGCGATCACGGACGCGAAGCGACTGCTGCAGAGGGCGCCCAGCGACGAGATCCGCCTCGGGCCTGCCGCGCGGCGGCTGCTCGGGGAGGCGGTGGTGACCGAGCCTGCCGATGCGGGACAGGACGACGCCTTCCGGCTGCTCGAGCTCGTCGAGGGCGCGCCGACGCCGACACGGCATCTCGAGGCGCCGCTCGTCGGCCGCCGGGAGGAGCTGGCCGCGCTCCGGCGCGCCTTCGCCCGCGTCGTCGAGGATCGGCATTGCCGGCTCGTCCTGGTCCTCGGCGAGGCCGGCATCGGCAAGACCCGGCTCGCGAGCGAGCTGACGGCGGAGCTCGACGGTGAGGCGTCCGTGCTCGTCGGGCGCTGCGTCTCCTACGGCACCGGAGCGACGTACCTCCCGCTCGCCGAGATCATCCGTCAGGTCCGGGCGCGAACCGAGCTCGGCCGGCTGCTCGCGGCTGACGACCACGCCGAGCTGATCGACGTGAGGCTGGCCGAGCTCACGGGTGAGGCCGAAGGCCCGGCGGTCGGCGGCGAGACCTTCTGGGCCGTCAGCCGGTTGTTCGAGGCGCTCGGCCGCGAGCAGCCAGTCGTGCTCGTATTCGAGGATCTCCACTGGGCCGAGCCGACGCTGCTCGACCTAATCGACTACCTCGTGCAACGGACAGCGAACGCGCCTGTCCTCCTGCTCGGCCTCGCGCGGCCCGAGCTGCTCGAGCAGCGGCCGGCCTGGAACGAGATCGAATCGACGAGGCTCCAGCCGCTCTCGAGCGAGGATTGCGAGGTGCTGATCGAGAACCTCGGCGAGGCTCCGGTCAAGCTGCGCTCGCGGATCGTTCAGACAGCAGGCGGGAATCCGCTCTTCATCGAGCAGCTCGTCGCGCACGCGACCGAGGACGGCGAGCCCGAGACGCTCCCTCCCTCGCTCGATGCGTTGCTCGCGAGCCGCCTCGATCGCCTCGAGTCCGGAGAGCTGGCCGTCCTGCAGCGGGCCGCGGTCGCCGGGCGCGAGCTCTCTGGGGACGCTGTGGTGCACCTGGTGCAGAAGGAGGAGGCCTCGGCCGTGCGAGAGCGCCTGCACGCGCTGGTGCGAAAGGGGCTGCTTCACGAGACTCGCCTCGACCTGGCGGGCGACAAGACGTTCCGCTTTCACCACGTCCTCATCCGCGACGCGGCGTACGCGACCTTGCCGAAGTCCCTGCGCGCGGAGCTGCACGAACGCCTGGCGCGCTGGCTCGAGAGTCTTCCGGGTCGCTCCGACGAGCTGGTGGGCTTCCATCTCGAGCAGGCGTTCCGGTACCTCGCCGAGCTCGAAGCGGTCGACGAGCGGGCAAGACGTCTCGCCGGCGAGGCCGGTACGAAGCTCGGCATCGCGGGCCTGCGAGCGTGGCGACGCGCGGACGTCGCGGCGACGACGAATCTGCTCGGTCGGGCGGTGGAGCTCCTCCCACAGAGCGATCCAGTTCGGCTCGAGCTGCTGTGCGAGCTCGGGCTGGCGTTCAGGACCGCCGGCGAGATCGCACGCGCGGACGAGGTGCTGCGCGAGGCGACGGAGACGGCCGCGGCGGAAGGCAAGCGCCGGCTCGAGCTCCGCGCCCGGCTCGAGCGCGCCAACGTCCGACTCTCGAGCCATCCGGAGGGGAGCGCCGACGAGCTCTTGGAGCTCGCGACGGACGCGATCCCGACGTTCGAGGGCCTCGGCGACGACCGCGCGCTCGGCCGTGCCTGGCTGCTGGCCGGATACGTGCGCGGAGGTCTCCACTGCCGGAACGCGGAGTGGGGCGAAGCTGCCGAGCGCGCTCTCGTTCACTACCGCCGGTCCGGTTGGCCGACTGCGGCGTGCTTCGGCGAGATCGCCACGTCGCTCTACTACGGCTCCACGCCCGTGCCCGATGCCATTCGACGCTGCGAGGAGCTGCTCGGCGAGGTCTCCGACCGTGGGGGCGAGGCACACGTGCTCGTATGGCTGGGCGGGTTGGAGGCATTCGCGGGTCGGCTCGATCGAGGTCGACGGCTCGTCGACCGCGCGAAGACGATCTTCGACGATCTCGGTTACCGCATGGCGCTCGCGTATGCGTGCGGCGCGGTCCTGGGTGAGATCGAGCTGCTGGCCGACCGGCCAAGAGCAGGCGAGGAGTCGCTGAGAGCAAGCTGCGACGTTCTCGGAGCGATGCACGAGGGGGCCTTCCTCGCCTCTCGAGCGTCAGAGCTTGCGGAGGCGATCTACCGCCAGGGCCGCTACGACGATGCTGAGAGCTGGGAACGCGTTGCCGAGGAGCATGCGGCGACGGACGACATCGGAGCGCAATTCCTTCGCCGCGCGGTCGGCGCGAAGATCCTTGCGCGGCGGCACTCGTTCGCCGAGGCCGAGCTCCTCGCGCGGGAGGCCGTCGCTCTGGCCGAGCGGACCGATGCGCTGAACAACCGGGCGAAGGCGCTGCTCGATCTTGCAGAGGTGCTGCAGCTCGGCGGCAAGTCCGTCGAGGCAGTCTCGTCGATCGAGCTCGCGCTGGAACAGTTCGAGCGGAAAGGGAACCTCGTCGCCGCCGAGCGCACGCGGCGCTTGCTCGACGAAGCACGCGGGATGTCGAAGAGTCTGCGCTGAAGCAGCACGGAAAACCCTTTCGGGCTTCCCGTGCATCGTTGTGGAGCGCGTGCTCTCACCGGCTCTGACCCACCGGATGCGGGCCGCCTCCGCCGCCGTTCGCGGCGAGGCCGGTCGCCGGTGCGACGGCCGCGAGCGCTCCGACCAGCATGCCGACGGCAAGCAGCCGGCGAATGGTGGTCTTTTGCAGCACTTTCGTCACCTCCTTCCGTGCGTCGATCACGCAACCGACGCTAGGAGGTGGCGGGTCAGCCGGTAACCGGGCAGGCCTCGGACGTTCCTCCCTGCTATCCCGGGCTTTTTGGAGGCCCGGACTCCGGGCTCACCCGTAGTCGAGAGGCGCTGTCTAGCTCGGCGAGCGGAGGAAGGCGAGCACCGCCAGCACCCGGCGATGGTCGTCGGGAGCCGGGGCGAGCCTCAGCTTCGTGAAGATCGAGTTGACGTGTGTCTCGATCGTCTTCGGGCTGAGGAAGAGGCGCTCGCAGAGGCCGCGGTTCGAGAGCCCCTCGGCCATCAGGCTCAGCACCTCCCGCTCGCGCGGCGTCAGCTCCTCGAGCGGGTCGCGCTCGCGCCGGCGGCCCATGAGCTGGCCGATCACCTCCGGGTCGATCGCGGTGCCGCCGGCGGCGACCCGGCGCACGGCGTCGAGGAAGTCGTCGACGGCGAGTACCCGGTCCTTGAGCAGGTAGCCGAAGCCCTCGGGCCACTCGCTGAAGAGATCGAGCGCGTGCTTGGTCTCGACCACCTGCGAGAGGACGAGAACGCCGAGCTCGGGCCGTCCCTCCTTCAGCTCCTTCGCGGTTCGTGTGCCCTCGTCGGTCTGGGTCGGCGGCATCCGTACGTCCACGATCACCACGTCCGGTTGCTCGCGCTCGGCCACCGTCCGCAGCTCGTGCGCGTTCCGCGCCTCGCCGACAACCTCGAATCCTGCGTCGGCAAGCACGCGGACGAGCCCCTCGCGGAAGAGGGCCGAGTCCTCCGCGACTACGACGCGCACGGGATCTCGCCCACGATCCGGGTGCCGCGGCCCGATGGGCTGTCGATCCGCAGTCGCCCGCCGAGAGCCTCGACGCGGTCGACGAGGCCGCTCAGGCCGGAGCCGTTCGCCGGACGCGCCCCGCCGACCCCGTCGTCCACGACCTCGACCGAGAGGCTGCCGTTCGCGCGCCGGATCGAGACCGCGGCCTTCGAGGCCCCCGCGTGCTTGGCGACGTTCGCGAGCGCCTCGCAGGCAACGAAGTACGCGGTCGCCTCGACCTGCGGGGAAAGCCTCCCCTCGAGCACGTCGAGCTCGATCGGCAGCGGGGTGCGCGCAGCGAGCGACTCGAGCGCGGCCGCGAGCCCCTCCTCGGTCAGGATTGCCGGGTGGACGCCGCGGGCGAGCTCGCGCAGCTCGTGCACCGCGACCTGGAGCTCGTCGACGGCCGAGGCGAGCAGCGCCTCGACGGCCGGATCCGTCTCGCCCGTGCCGAGCCTTCGCTGGGCGGTCCGCAGCTGGAGCGCGAGCGAGACGAGCCGCTGCTGGGCGCCGTCGTGCAGGTTTCGCTCGATCCGGCGCCGCTCCTCGTCGGCGGCAGCGACGATCCGGACGCGCGACTCCTGCACCTGCGCGAGCTGCGCGCGCATGTCGGCCTGGAGCCGCGCGTTCTCGAGCGCGAGTCGCGCCGCCGCGCCCGCCGCGCGGACGAGCTGCGGCTCCTCGAGCAGCGACGGGTCGTGGACGAGCGCTGCCAGCGGCTCGCCCCCGTGCTCGATCCGCGTTACTGCGCGCCGGCCGTCCTCGGGCAGCTCGACGGGCTGCCCCTCCGCGTCAGCGTACGCCTCCTGCTCGGGGAGCCAGAAGGCGAGCTCGAGCGTCGGGTCCTCGAGCGCCCGGGCGAGCGCGGCGCGGAGTCCCTGCGGCGGGGTGCGCTCGAGCTCGACGACGAGATCGCCGACCGCCGTCCGCGCCAGCCGGGCACGGAGGAGGCCCGCGAGCAGGGCAAGTGGAAGCGCGATCGAGGCCGCGTTCTGCCACCAGAACAGGTAGTCGGAGGCAAACGGCCGGTCGACGAAGGTGAAGACGCACTCGAAGACCGCGCGCAAGCCGACCGCGATTGCAGCCAGCAGCAACGGCGCGAGGATCCGGCGTGCCCGCGCGGTCGCCTGCCAGAGCCGGCGAGCGACGAGCGCAATGAAGAGCGTCGCGAGCACTCCGAAGAAGAGCACGATCTCGGTCTTCTGCAAGAGCTCAACGACGTGGGCGTGACCGGAGACGAGTAGGACGCTCTTGGGCGATTGCGGACCAAACTCGAGCAACGGCCTGTTCGCCTCGTGGAAGAGCACCGCGAGAGGCGGGAAGATCAGCGCCGTTGCGTAGCCCGCAACGACAAGCGCGCGCTCGACTCGATCGGTGACACGGCCGGACGGATACGCCAGCGCGCAGTGGCCGACGAGCGCATAGCCGATGTCGCCGAGCGCGAAGAAGACCGTGAACAGGAGCGCGTCGTCGCTGTAGCGCAGCTGCCGCGCGAGGAGTGCGAAGGCGGCCAGGAGCATCAACGGTCCGATCCGGTTCGCGGGTCGCCGCCTCCAGGCGACGAGCCCGGCGACGAGAAACGCCCAGGCGACCGCCACGATCGCGAGCGACTGGTGCGAATCATGGTGCGCGTGCGTCTGGACGCGGTAGGCGACGATCCCGAGCACGACGCCGCCCGCGATCAGCGCGAGCCCGAGCGCCCGTCTCATCGCTCGTCCTCGAGAAGCGCCGTTAGCGCCTGGCCCGAGAGCCGGTCCTTCGGCACGAAGCCGAGGGCGCCGCTACGACCGACCCTCCGACCGAGATCCCGCTGCTCGCGGCTCGAGGTGAGCACGACCTTCGCGCGGCTGCCGGCAAGCCGCTCGGCGACCTCGAAGCCGCTCGTGTCGGGCAGCGCGATGTCGAGGAGCACGAGCTCCGGGTTGAGCCGTCCTACCAGCTCGAGCGCCGAGGCGCCGTCGCCGGCCTCGCCGACGACTTCGAACCCTTCCAGCTCGAGCAGGGTCCGGGCCGAGGCGCGAAACGAGGGGTGATCGTCGACGATCAAGACCCTCACCGCCATGCGGAGATCGTCACACACGGTCGCCGTCTTGACTACGGGGCGGCCCCGGAACTTCGCCCCGAAAACGTCGGGGTAAACCCCGAGCGGCGCCGCCGACTCCGGTCCAACTGCCCAGCGTTACGGCAGGCGGAGCGTCGCGACGACGCCCGCGTGATCCGAAGGCCAGAGGCCCGAAGGAGTCCGGTCGGACGGCTCCTCGCCGACGACGTCCGCCGAGAGGCTTGCGAAGCCGCCCCTGGTCAGGACGAGGTCGATGCGCTTGGTCAGCGTCGGGTCGGGGTTGTGAAGGTCGACCGCGTGGCAGCAGGTCAGCCCGGCGCCGTCCTGCCAGCCGTCGGAGAAGCCGCCTCCGAGCACGATCCCGTAGGCGCCCAAGTCGGCGCCCGGGCCGGAGTTGAAGTCGCCCACGACGACGGTCGGGAGCTCTGTGTGCGCCGGCCCCGCGAGGAGCTCTGCGGCCTGCGGGTTCCGCACCGCCGGCGTGAACGCCTCCAGATGCGTCGTCACGAAGCGGAAGCGCTTGCCGCGAATCTTCACGTCGACCGAAGCCCAGCCGCGCGGAAGCGTGATCGGCCCGACCGCCGTGGGCACCGTCAGGGCGGTCGGATACGCACCCGACTGCGGGTCCGAGAGCTTCAGGTCGGCCGTCTTCTGGTCTGAACGCGCCAGCACGACCACCCGGTCGGTCAGCCGCACGTCGAGCTGCGGCGGGAAGCCGGCCGGTAGCTCGGCGTCCGTGCCGGTGAAGACGGAGACCGGCTCGTACGAGAGGCCGCGCCGGGCCAGCGCGTCCACGAGGAGAGTGACGTAGTCGTAGGCCACGGTCTCCGCGGGCGTCGCCGAACCGTCCGGTGGGAAGTCGGTGCGGTAGAGGATCGCCTCCTGCAGTCCGACGAGGTCCGGTTGCGCCGCCGCGATCTCGCCGGCAATCGCCTCTGCCCGGGCGGGAAAGTCATTCGCCTGGACCTGCGCCCAGCCGGCTCCGACTGCGGCAAAGAGGGCCGGGGGGTTCGGCGCCGAGAAGATCGGGTTGAGGTCGGTGCCGAGGAAGAGGTTCTGTGTCATGACGGTGACCTGACGATCGCCGCGGAATGGGTGCGGCTGCGCGGCGTTCGCGGCCGGGACGACGAGCGCCGCGGCGGCGAGCAGGGCCACGAGCAGGTGCGTACGCGTTAGTGCGGTTCGCATGTCGCTTCCTCCGTTCTCTGGTTCTCGGTCCCGCGAGTCTCGTCGAGAACGCTAATACGCCGCTAACGCGTGGGTGTAGCGGCGAACACCGGCTTAGATCAGCGGCGCTGATCAGCACCGCGTGCGAACGCTCGCCCGTCAGGGGCTCCGCCGCACGGAAGCCGCCGCTGCTGGGAGCTGCGCAGAGGGTACGGGCGTCTCTTCGCGTGACGGATCGGGTGCCTCGGGCGCTGGCCTCGGTTCTCCCCCGGCGAGGAAGGTCTCGATCGGTGGAGCGACATCGCTGACGGCCGGAGCAGCCACAGCCGGCGCGGCTCGCGGACGGTCGGGCGCCGGCGGCCGGCTGCGCGCCGGGCGGTGTGCGAGCGCCCTTCTTAGGTCGTGACGGATCCGCGGCACTAGCAGCAGGAGGATTGCGAGCGGACCGAGCAGAGAGGCAGGAAGCGAGCCCAGCGCCCAGGGCCAGGGCGAGCGTTTCGCCGAGCGCCGATCCGTCGTGATCACGGCAATCGCGGCGCAACACGTTGCCACTACGGCCGCGAGCCAGGCCATCGCGAGCGTCTCCACATCGACCGACGCCACAGCGAGGACAAGGGCCACCAAGAAGCACCAGACACCGGGCACGAACGCCGCCAAGCTGAACCGGGCCCGCGATGCGCGTCCTTGCGCCGCCAGCTTCATCCTCGCTGGCTCATATGGTCGCAGCGACGGCCGCGATCGCAACACCGATCAGCAGCACCGCCGCCGAAGCTGCGAGACACACGAGCGGGATTGCCCAGGCGAAGACGAGACGGAGCCGGAGGCGCCGCGCGATCAGCCACACGCCTGCACCCCAGATCGACGCCAGGAGGGCGGCGGCAATTCCGCGTGAGACCAATGCCCCGGTGTCAGGCAGGAGCAGTAGGGCGAGCACGATCCAGGTTCCGAGCACAGCTAGAACGACGAGCGCGAGCGACAAGATCAGTGCGGGCGCGATCCATGCCGCCGGTGCGAGCTGCTCCATCACAGCTCGAGGGTGCGCCCCGGCGCTAACACCCCGCTAATCGCCAATGCTTGCTTGGCCGGTTTGGCGGCGTCAGGGCGAGTCGCCCCGCGCTGTGCGCTGTCCGCACACGATCGAGAAGATCGGGGCCAGCCCCGAGCGAATCTCGATGGCCGCCCGGTTCCGGCGACGTCGACGGCCGCGTAGCGTCGAGCTCATGACCAACCTACGCAACGTCCGTTCCGCGTGTAGCCGCGTCTCGAGGCGTTGGCTCTCGCCGACGCTCTTCGCCCTGATCGCGCTCTGCTTCTTCCTGCCGTTCGCGACCGTCTCCTGCGACAGCGCCCGCACGAGCTTCACGGGAGTGCAGCTCGTGACGCACACCGTGCCGAAGGGCGGCAGGGTCGACGAGGCTCCGGACTGCGCCGCCGACCTCAGCACCTGCGTCGAGCACGAGGCTTCCTTCACCGCAGCGGTGGCGCTCCTCTCCGCGATCGTCGGCCTGCTGCTCGGCCTCTTCGCAGTGAGCAAGGGGCCGGGCTGGTTCGCGTCGGTCACCTTCGGCGCGTTGGTGACGCTCGCACTCGAGCCGTTCGACCTCTTCGGGCCGGACGTGACCCTTCACGCGGGCATGGAGCTCGCGCTCCTGCTCTCGGCGTGGGCCGTTGCCCTCCACGGCCGGCGGGCATGGAGGCGGCGGCATGGAGCGCGCTGTCCCGAAGACGGCGCCGCTGTTAGCGCGGCGTTAGAGCCTGCCGCCACCCTCGCCGGCAGTCGAAACGAGCCCCAAGGAGGCACGACATGAGAGTCACACACAACCCGGCAAGAGAGCGGAGACGGCTGCGCGCCTTGCCACTCTCCGCGGTTGGCGCCCTCGTCCTCGCCGGCGCCGCAGGCGCCGCGAACTCCGCGTCCTTCACCGATCGAGCGGGGGACGCGGGCCGGGCGCCCGACATCACGGAAGTCGACGTCTCCAACGACGACAGCGGGACGATCACCATCCGGCTGACCTTTGCGGGCGACCGCACGCTGGGACCGGCGGACGAGGTGGGCGCGGTACTCGACCTCGACCAGAACCCGGACACCGGCACGGTCTACTACGGCAGCGAGGTCGCGCTCCGCTTCAAGGGGAGCATGGTTCGGTTCGCCCGCGCGAACGGCGCCCAGTTCGCGCCGGCGCCGCCGCCCGCCTCGCTGAATGCGACGTCCGGTGTTGGCTCCCTGACCTTCTCGGTCAGTGCCGCCGATCTCGGCCTGGCGCCCGATGCGGGCTTCGACATCGCCGCCTTCAGCGAGACCTCCAACGGCGACAACGACCTCGCCCCGGACATCCGCACCTTCAACTACCAGCAGGTGGCGGGGAAGCCGCCCCCGGATCTCGGGCCGGACACCCGTGCCCCGCTCGACCGCGCATTCGCGTCGCACGGCGTGCACGGAAGGGTCGCCCACCTCGACTACTGGGCGGCCGACGGTCGCGCCGTAACCGCCGACACGATCCGCGTGTACCGCCGGAACCGGCTCCTGAAGAGGATCCGGATCGCGCTCGGCGACGCGAACCCCTTCTACGTCTACTACGCGCCGTGGCGCGTGCCGCGCAAGGTGCATGGGCGGCTCCGCTTCTGCGTCCGCTCCGTAGACGCGGCGGGGAACAAGAGCAACCTGAGCTGCGCCGGACTCGTGATCCGGTAGGAGGGGCGAAGGAGCTCGATGAGCGAGCAGCTCGAAGAACGACTCGACCGGTTCGAGCGGGCGCTGGCGGAGCTCAGCGACGAGCTCGCAGCCTTGCGGCGGCTCGCCGGCTCCGCGCCCCGGCGCCCGTCGAGCCGAGCGTCGCGGAACCGCTGTGGGCGCGTGTGGACCCGCCCCCGCAGCCGGCTGCGGCTCAAGCGTCTCCCGCTCGGGTCGAGGTGACTGCGCCGCCCCCTCCGCCGGCACTTCGCTTCAGCGAGGCCCTCGGCGCAGACCTGCTCTCGATCGCCGCGTCCCTCGGCGTCATCCAGGCGATCTTCGAGCGTGGCTGGCTCGGCGGCCTCCTCGGCATCCAACCCGGGCCGATCGAAGCCTTCATCCCCGTGATGGTCTTCGCGATCGTGTTCGGGCTGTCGATGGACTACGAGGTCTTCCTCGTCTCCCGGATCCACGAGGAATGGCAACACCGCCGCGACGCGAGCGCGGCCGTACGTGAGGGACTCGCCCGCACCGGCCGCGTCATCACCGCCGCCGCCGCGGTCATGGTCGCCGTCTTCGCCTCCTTCGCAGCGGGCGACGACCGCATCCTCAAGCTCTTCGGGATCGCGATGGCGACCGCCATCTTCCTCGACGCGCTCGTCATCCGCACCATCCTCCTGCCCGCTGTGCTCGAGCTGTTCGGCCGCCGCACCTGGGCCTTCCCCAGTTGGCTCGACCGCCGACTCCCGCGGCTCGCGATCGAACCGGCAACCGAGCCAGTGCGCGCACTCGAGGAGGCCGCCTGATGACCTCGCCTCCCGACCGCCACCAAGCCGAGCGCCTGCTCGAGCGGATCCGCGTGCGCGTCGCCGAGCTACGCCGCCTCGAGCAGACCCGCTCCGACCGAAGCGAACTCCAGCAACGGCGGCGCGAGATCACGCAACTGCAATGGCAACTCGCCCGCCTCATCAGCCAACAGCCCGGTGGTGGCAACCTCGTCGGCTAACCGCAGCAATCGACCGGTGAAGCTGTCGATCTTGTCGAAGCACCTCGTCGAGTTGCCGTAGCGGAAGTAGCCGCCCCAGCCGCGCAGGAAGCGGTTGAGGTCGGCCACGATCTCCTCCGGCGGGCAGCCAGAGCCGTCGCCGGTCGGTGATCTCGCGGATCCGATCGCGCGCAGCTCGCGTCGCGCGCGCCGATGGGAAGCGGGCAAGGAACCACCGGCCCGGCTTGCGCTCGCGGGCATGCACCAGTCCTTCCCGCCGCATCACAGCACGGATGAAGCAGGGCCCCTTCCCATCGCCGCCGGTTCTGTTGTCCGCGCGGCTCAAGCGGTACTACGAGCCCCTCCGCCACCCTCCCGGCCGGACGCGACTTCACGGGGCTACCGCTTATACGCGCCCATCGCTTCCCGGACACACGTCCGCAGGCCCGGGGCCGGGGAGGGCTTCCCCAGTTCCCGCACCCACCCTGCGACCGTTCCGCTCCCTCTACCCCGGAGGGTTCTTCGCCGCTGCACGTCCAGGATCTTCACCGCTTCCGTGGCCTTCGCCGTCCACGCCCGGCTCGGCTCCCTCTTGTCCCGCGCAACAGGCGGGCAAAGCTAACGGGCTTCACGCTACGGACCGGACCGCTCGCACGCCCCCCACGGGACGCTTGACGCTGGGCTCCGACGCCGGGCGTTTCCCCCCGACGCTGCCAGCCTGCTACCCGGCGCCCTGGCACCTACCGGGACCGGACTCACACCGGCAGGCGGATGCGAGCTTATGTCCGGATCAGATCCTCGAAGGCATCACCTCCGAACGCTGGGCGCACGATGGAGCCTTACCTGTAGTGAGGCCACCGCGCACGCGGCGTCGACATGATGTGTGCGCGGCTCCTGGTGGCTGCTGCTCTTGCCGGCCCGCGGTCGGTGTCAAGGTGGAGCGCCCGACTGGACGAACGACCTTGACGC
>WNGF01011383.1_pt1 | contig 17590 bp, 16 predicted proteins | sample 5400641 | NCBI WGS metagenome assembly WNGF01 (sample SAMN13153371, study PRJNA577476) | soil metagenome | isolation source: 80 cm soil or saprolite under grassland replicate 2 | place: USA:California | collected 2016-06-15
TTCGCCGAGATCCCGCTAGGCAGGCTAGGACGCCCGATCGACCACGCGCGGGCGGTGCTGTTCCTGGTCTCCGATGACGCGGAGTTCTGCACGGGCACCGACCTGCGGGTCGATGGCGGCGCCCTGGCGACCTGGGGCCTCCAGCGCTGGCAGTTCAAGGAGCTGGGCCTGGCGTGAGGGGGGAAGGGGGAAGGGGGAAGCTAACGAGCGTGGGATATGTGAGCCAACTACGCGCCTTGGTGGGCAACCGGCCGCTCGTCCTAGCAGGCACGAATCTTCTGGTCCTCGACGACGAGGACTGCGTTCTCCTCCAGCGCCGCGCGGACAACGGCCTGTGGACCATCATCGGTGGGTCGGTGGAGCCCGGCGAATCCCTGGAGGATGCCGCGCGCCGCGAGCTGCGAGGAGACGGGCCTGCAAGTCGACGACCTCATCCTGGTGGATGTCTTCTCCGGCCCGGAGTTCTTCGAGATTTACCCCAACGGAGACCAGGTTTACCCGGTCGGCGTGGTCTTCGTCGCCAGACAAGTACGGGTGAACCGAGGGCCGATGGCGAGGAAAGCTTGGAATTGGCATTCTTTGCGCTCGATGCCCTGCCGAGCGAGCTTAGCGAGACTTCCAGGCTCGTCCTGCAACGCTACCGGACGCGAGTGTCCCGGCCCGCGGTCCAATCCGGATGACCGGGTTTGCGATAGCGACGTAGGCGGGGGGCTCGTCCCCCCGCTCGCGCGGTAGCCCGGAGGACCTGGGCTTTGGGGCCTGGGCTCCCCGCGGCCGATGTGGCGAACGTTGCCGACCTCGCCCTCGCTCGCTTGACCGCCAGAACACCGTCGCCTAGTATAGGCCCTGCTCGGCTGGCCGTCGAGGTGACGAGCACGGACCGGGCGGGAGTGCACCGTGGACGTTGAGCATCTCGAAGAGGTCCCCGGTATCTACCGCTCGAACACGTATTCGGCCGCCGTTGTGGTCGGCAATCTCCTGTTCTGCTCGGGCATCACCGCACGCGAGCCAGACGGCAAGGTGCACGCTCCCGGCGACCCAACCGAGCAGGCCCGTTACTGCTTCGAGAAGCTGCGTCGGGTGCTCGAGGCTGCTGGGTGCTCGCTGAGCGACGTCGTCAAGGTGACAACCTACGTCACCCGCTTCGAGCACCGCGCCCCGATCGGCGAGGTGCGCCGCCGATATTTCTCGGCCCCCCTGCCTGCCAGCACCGGCCTCGTCGTCACATCCCTCGCCGACCCGGACCTGCTGTTCGAGATCGAAGCGATCGCGGCGGTCCCTGAGCGCGCCTAGCCAGGGCAGCTCGGCTCAGGAGCACTCGTGAGCAAGGTGTACACGGTGCTGGGCCGAGGGGCAGATCGAGAAGACGCTGGTCGAGACGCTGCAGCGGCTCGTGCCGATCTAACTGCAGCCGAAGGTGGGCGTACTGTGCCGACCAGGTGGGAGCCGGACATGGACATCGATCGCATCGACCATATCGTCTTCACGGTACGCGATATCGAGCGAAGCTGCGACTTTTACGCGCGCGTCCTCGGAGTGGAGGTGGTCGCGTTTGGTGATGGCCGAAGAGCGTTGCAGTTCGGTAGGCAGAAGATCAACCTGCATGAGGCGGGCAACGAGTTCGAGCCCAAGGCGGCCCGCCCCGTCCCTGGCTCCGGAGATATTTGCTTGATCGTGGGGCTGCCGTTGGAGGAGGCTATCGCCCACGTTCGCTCGGCCGGGGTGCAGATCGAAGAGGGACCGGTGAGGAGGACCGGAGCCGTCGGCCCGATCGAATCGATTTACCTGCGGGACCCGGACGGCAACCTGATCGAAGTCTCACGCTATCGCAATGAACATCCCCGCTCGGCAGCGTAAGGGAAGCAGGCGAACCATCATGCCGCAGGTCAACACTGTGCTCGGGCCGCTCCATCCTGCCGAGATCGGTGTCTGCAGCCTGCACGAGCACTTGCTGTGGTCCGACCCTGGCTGGGAATTCTCGCCCCAGGCTCACGAGGTGTTCGACGCACCCAGGGTGTTCGAGAAGGTCTACAACGATCTGGTCGACTTCAAGCGCGCCGGCGGCCGGACGATCGTCGACTGCTCCGGGATAGGCCTTGGCCGTGATCCGGAGCTGTACGCGTCCTGGTCGCGCTACAGCGGCGTGAACGTCGTGTGCTGCACGGGGTTCTGGGCCAAGGACAAGATCCTGCCCTACTTCGCCGAGCGTGACCTCGACTATATGACGGAGCTGATGACTCACGAGCTGACTGTCGGGATGGGCACGAGCAGCATTCGGGCCGGCGCGATCAAGGTCGGCAACAGCCGCGACGGGACGTGGCCCCTGGAAGAGCAGACCTATCGGGCCGCCGCGCGCGCGTCGCGGAAGACGGGCGCCGCGATCATCACGCACGGCGTCAACTTCGCCGAGCGGCAGGTCGAGGTGCTGCTTGAGGAGGGGGCGGATCCCTCGCGGGTCCTCATTAGCCATCTTGACGCGGCCTACAGCCTCGACTTCAAGCGGGACCTTCGAATCGCTGAGCAGGGCTTCTTCATCGGCTACGACCACATCGGGACTGATCCGGACTGGTCTTCCCAGCCGTACGGGATGAAGGACGAGCGCCGAGTGGAGCTGGTCACCCGCATGATCCAGGCTGGCCATCTGGAGGGGATCGTGCTGGCCAACGACACCAACGCCTGGAGCGTTGGCCTGGCCCACCGCGGCACGCCGCTGCACACGTTCTCGCACCTGCTCAGGAGCTTCGTGCCAATGCTCGAGCGAGCCGGCGTGACCGATCAGCAGATTCACACTATGCTGGTGGAGACCCCTCGCGGGTTGCTGCCGCTCGGCTGAGCGTGGCGCCCTCACCCGCGAAGCACACTTGTTCCCGTCCCCTGTCCCAAGTTTTGGAGAGGGGTGCCGAGCGCAGCGAGGCGGGGTGAGGGCCTCGATGTAGAGCTTGCGCTTCGTAAAAGTCCTTGCGCGTCTTCCTGTCCTTTTGGGACGAGCCAGTTCGTCTAGCATATGGACGGGCAACGGGCCTGCTCCGATAGTGAAAGGACGGTGCCATGAAGTACATGCTCCTGCTGTTCAATGAGGAAAGCGCCGAGCCACCGGCGCCATCGGAGATGGCCGCCTGGCAGGCTTTCGGCGAAGGCGCCGCGAAGGTTGCCACGCAGATCGCCGGGGCAGCCCTACAGCCCTCGGCGACCGCCACCGTCGTCAGCGTTCGGGACGGCAAGCGGATCACGACCGACGGTCCGTTCGTCGAGACGAAGGAGCAGCTGGGCGGCTACTACGTGTTCGACTGTGAGAACCTCGACGTCGCCCTCGACCTCGCCGCGAAGATTCCCTGGGCCCCGACCGGTCACATCGAAGTTCGGCCGGTCATGGAGTTCGACTGACGCACACAGCCCAGTCGTCGAGTGCCAGTCCTGAAGGAACCACTCCGCCAGGTGAGGCGCTCAGCGTGCCTCGCCTGGTGGAGAAGGTGGCGGCAGATCACGGCACGCGGATTGTCGCGACTCTGATCGGCGCCTGTGGAGGCGACTTTCAGCTCGCCGAGGATGCCTTCCAGGAAGCATTGCTGGCCGCCCTGGAGCATTGGCCGACTGATGGCGTGCCGCGCCAACCGGACGCCTGGCTTATCACCACGGCCAGGCGAAAGGCCATCGACCAGCTGCGTCGCGACCAAACGCTGGCGCGCAAGCGGGAGCAGCTCGAACGGCTTCTGGGCCTGGAACAGGCGTCGGTCCAGGTCGAGTCCGGCGGTCGAGCGGAGGAGACTTTGGAAGACGACCGGTTGCGGCTCATCTTTACCTGCTGCCATCCGGCGCTCGCGGTCGAAGCGCAGATCGCTCTCACGTTGCGGACGGTCGCTGGGCTCGACACGGTCGAGATTGCCAGGGCTTTCCTCGTGTCGCCGGACACAATGGCGAAACGACTTACCCGGGCCAGGAGCAAGATCCGCGACGCGCGCATTCCCTATCAGGTCCCTGCCGACCATCAGCTGCCGGACCGCCTCACAAGCGTGCTAACCGTGATCTACCTCGTGTTCAACGAGGGTTACCTCAGTGTTAACTCCGAGTCACTCATGCGAACGGAGCTATGCGACGAGGCGATCCGCGTCGCGCGTCTCCTCCTGGCGTTGATGCCAGACGAGCCGGAAGTACGGGGATTGCTTGCGCTTATGCTTTTGATCGATTCGCGCCGCAGCGCCCGGACGAGTATCGAGGGCGACTTGCAGACTCTCGAGCAGCAGGATAGATCTCTATGGGACAGCGACAAAATCGACGAAGGCGTCACGCTTGTCGAAGGCGCGCTTCGTCTCCGAAGGCCCGGCCCATTTCAGCTCCAGGCGGCGATCGCCGCGGTGCATGCGGAGTCGGCCAGCTCAGGTGAAACGGATTGGACTCAGATCGCGCTTCTCTACGGCCAACTGCTCAGGTTCCAACCGAGCCCAGTCGTTGAGCTCAACCGGGCCGCGGTGGTGGGCATGGCCTGTGGGCCCGAGCAGGGGCTGCGCCTGATGGATGAGCTAATGGCCGCCAACGTCTTGCCGGACTATTACCTACTCCCGGCCGCCCGCGCCGAGCTGCTGCGAAGGGCCGGCCGACGTCCCGAGGCGGCCGCGTCCTACAGGCAAGCGCTCGGGATGTGCTCCAACGCCGTCGAAAGACGCTACCTCGAGCGACGACTGCGGGAAGTCACTGAAGAGCACGCTGGTCGCGATTAACCGACGTGTCCGTTTCATGAGTCATCAACCCACCACTCCAGAGCAGCGCTTTGCCACGATTGTCCAGGCGCTCCTCAGCAATCCAGGCGTAAGACCCCCGGACGGACCGCAATCGAAGAAGAGCTTTGGCTCATCAGCACTGAGGATCGACAACAAGATCTTTGCCATGCTTGTCAGGGGCAAGCTTGTCGTGAAACTTCCACGCCAGCGGGTAGACGCGATCATCGCCTCGGGCGAGGGGGAGCGCTTCGATCCCGGTCACGGCCGGCTCATGAAGGAATGGTTAAGCGTAGGACCAACGCCTGCGGCGAGATGGCTCCCTCTGGCGAGAGAAGCGATGGAATTTGTGGCCTCAAAACCCTGAGTGGGTGGCCGGGGACGTGAAACCCATGCCGTTGCAGCGCCTCGGGCGACGGTGTCGGCGTTACGCGCGGAAGCGTCCCTACCAATGTGATCAGAGAGCTTCTAGACCTCCATGTTGGTCGGCGAGCGCGGCACAACCAGGCGCGCTTTGGTGATCGCCTGGACCGCCTCCGCGCTCCAGCCGGGAGCGACCTCCCGAAGGACCAGGCCATCCGACGTCACGTCGATGACGGCCACATCGGTGAAGATCGTGGTCACGCAGGCGATCCCGGTCAGCGGGTAGTCGCACTCGCGCACTACTTTCGGCGCGCCCTCGCGGGCGACGTGCTCCATCATGGCGAACACCCGCCGCGCTCCCATCACCAGGTCCATCGCGCCGCCGGGGCTGCCCAGGCTCGCGTCCTTGAGCCGCCAATTCGCCAGATCGCCGCGCTCAGACACCTGGTAGGCGCCCAGAATCGCGACGTCCAGATGGCCGCCTCGGACCATCCCGAACGAGTCGGCGTGCGAGAAGAGCGATGCCCCGGGCCGCAGGGAGATGAGCTCGCGCCCGGCGTTGACGAGGTCGGCGTCCGCCTCTTCGGCGGCGGGGCGTGGACCTACCCCGAGGATCCCGTTCTCGCTGTGAACGATGATCTCGAGGTGCGGCGGAAGGTAATTCGGGACCAGGGTGGGCATCCCGACGCCGACGTTGACGTACCAGCCATCTTCCAGCTCGGCCGCGACGCGGGCCGCGATCTGTTCTCTGGTCAGGCGCGGGCGCTCGACGTCCACCAGCTGACCTATCCGTACACTCGCCGCTCGGCACGGTCGTCCGGCACAACCACCAGGCGATCGACGAAGATACCCGGCGTCGCCACCGACTCTGGGTCCAGCTCACCGGCCTCGACCACCTCGTATACCTCGGCGACCGTGGTCCGCGCCGCGGTGGCCATCACCACGTTGAAGTTGCGCTGGGCCTGTCGGTAGGTCAGGTTGCCCATCCGATCGGCGCGCGCGGCCCGAACGAATGCGAAATCGGCGACCAGCGCGGTCTCCAACAGGCAGGCGCGACCGCCGAGCGTGCGCCTCTCCCTTCCCTCAGCCAGGCTCGTGCCGACCGCGGTCGGGGTGTAGAAGGCGGGAATGCCGGCTCCACCCGCCCGGATCCGCTCGGCGAGCGTCCCTTGCGGCGCGATCTCGATCTCGAGCTGGCCACTCCGGTACAGCTCCCAGTGCATCTCCATGTCGTCGCGCGCGCGGCGGGGAACCGGAAACGAGCAGATCACCTTGCGCACCTGGCGGTTGGCGACCAGTACTCCCACGCCGGTGTTCGCGGTCCCCGCGTTGTTGTGGACCAACGTGAGGTCCTTTGTCCCGCGCTCGAGCAGGGCCGCCACGAGATTGGTGGGGAAGCCGCTCCCACCGAATCCGCCGACCATGACCATCGCCCCGTCCGCCAGATCGGCGATGGCCTCCGCCGCTGAGGCGACCTGCTTGTTGATCACTGAGGGTCCCTTCGCCCGGCTCGGAACGCAATCCTATTGTCTTTTGACAACCAAACAGTTAGCCATGATGTCATGAAGCGCTTGCTTCTTGGCGCTAAATGCCGCCATCAGGAAGCCAACGTAGAGCAGTACTCCAGACAGCAGCTTGCCAAAGTGTCTCGCGGTAGCTCTCGCGAACGAGACCTGGCCACCGTCAAGGTCGGTCACGATGATCCCGAGAGCTCTCTTCCCCAGCGTCCCCTGCTTGGAAGAGCTCTCCATGCGGGCGAAGTACAACCAGACGAGCACGAGCACGAGAGCGGCGGCCAAGAGCAGCATCCCCACAATGGAGTTCGTGTTTCCCTGGCGACCAGCTGTGCCGACCGGTGCCACCCTGTCCGCAAAAGTGGCGGCCCCGACAAGGATGGGAATAGCGACAACATTGACGAGAACGGCATCGATCAACCAGGCAACGAATCTTCTCCAGAACCCCGCATATTCAACCTTGACAGAGACGCGTTCAGGCTCGACCGGCGCGCGTTCCATTTGGGCAGTCGGCAGGAGCCGGGGGTCGAGGGTAAAGCCGCAGGTGCCGCAGGACCCGGTCTGATCGTCGAGCCGCGCCCCACATTTGCCGCAATACATCTTGTCGCCTCCTTTCTGTCACGGCTCTGTTCAGCCGAGTGGGTCCACTCGTAGGGCAAGGGCGCGCCGTGGCGGGGTCAAATCACGCTAAGGGTTAGGGCAGCCAGCGGCGACAGCGTAACTCGGTCATGGCGGCCTTCCGAGCTAGCAGACCGGGACCAGGGTCAAGGGCCCGGGAGTGAACATCAAGGCTCGGTCGTGGCCTCCCTGGGCTAAGCAGAGTAGCATTTCGACAGGCGATGCAATAGCACACCCCGTCCCGAACGCGCTACGGAGGCACACTCGTCGCGGCTCGAGTCAGCGTCGCCGCGGCGATCCTAGCTACCGTCGCCCGATGTCGGCACCTTGCCCTCCCGGGCTCGGCGCAACCGTGGGGCGCGTTCTTCCTCCAGGCCCTGCTGTTGAACGCGCTGCCGTTCACGCTGATCAGTTGGGGCAAACAGTTCATCGACAGCGGGCTGGCCGGGATCCTCAATGCCACCGCAACGCTCTTCGTCTTCCAGATCACCTTACTGTGGACTAGGCACGAGCCGGCGACTGCCCAGAAGCTGGTGGGGGTACTCTGCGGCTTCGCCGGCGTGGCTCTGATCGTCGGTGTCGACGCTCTGCTGGGCCTTGGCCAGCACACACTGGGGGAGCTGGCTGCGAGTGGCTGCTAACGCCTGGGCGGCGATCAACGGACGAAGGCTGACTCACTTCTCCCCGGTTATCACCGCTGCCAGCACTATGCGCTGCTCATGCTGCCGGCTAGCATGGCGGTAGATCGGCCGTGGACGACCTCCCCCTCCGCGATCTCATTGGCGGCCGTTGGCGGCCTGGCGGTCTTCTCCACCGCGCTTGCCACCATGATCTACTGTCGGCTCCTGTCGACGCTGGGCTCAATCGGGACCACGAGCAACAGCTACCTGCGCGCGGTTATTAGCGTCCTGCTCGGCGTTCTCGTTCTCGGAGAACAGCCGAGCTGGTCCACGGGGGTCGGCCTGGCCCTGGTAATCATCGGCGTCGCCGCGATCAACGGTCAGCTTTCATCGTCGTGGCGCAGCGCGGCGCGATCGCTGTGCTCGTGGAGAGTCGCGGCCGGGCGCTAAGGGCTCGTGCTCGGCAGAGGGGACAGAACGACGAGCCCGCGGTCGCCGTCGACGGCGATCGTCTGGCCGTGGTGGATTCGTTCGGTGCCGTCGCCGGTCCCCATGACGGCCGGGATGCCGTACTCGCGAGCGATGATCGAGCCGTGGGCCAGGATGCCGCCGACGTCGGTCACCAGCCCGCGCGCCTGCGCGAAGAGCGGCGTCCAGGCCGGCGTAGTCGCCGGGCAGACGAGGATCGTGCCGGGCTCCATTTTGGCGAACTCGTCCGGCGACATGACCCGGCTTGCCGGCGCGACGACGCGGCCCGGGCTCACGGCAAAGCCGCGCAGCTCGAGGCTGTCCGGCGCGTTGCGCCGCTGGGTCTCCCAGACGGACATGTCCAGCGGTCCGAACCGCAGGCGGTAGTCCGGGGGCACCGCTGGGGGTGGGTGAAGCCGCTTGCGCGCCTCGCGCAGCTTGCGCCGCTCGCGGGCCAGGCTCGCTAGGTCGCCCCTTCGCGTGGCGGCCGGCGGTGCCCCTATCGCCGCCTGGATCTCAGCGGTCCGCAGGAAGAACACATCGTCGGGCGCCTCGAGCGAGCCGCGCTCGACCAGCCGGCGGCCCAGCTCCAGCGCCAGCCTTCGCAAGGTCGGCCAGGCCGCGCCCAGGTAGAAGAGTGCCTGATCGCGGTACGGCCCGAAGCGCCGGGCCCAGCCCAGGCAGAGCTTGAACAGGCGCCGCCGAAACGGGTCGAAGGATCGCCAGGTGGCCAGCGCCTGGGCATCGCGCTCGCGGGCGATCTGGCGCTGGCGGGCTCGAACGTTCTGGCCGGGACGCTGGGCCATGGCTTTCAGGCTGAGCAGAACGGGCAGCGGATCGTCGATCTGGGTTGGCACGACGAAGTCCAGGTTGTAGATCTGGTGCCCATTCCGCTCCAGGTAGCCGTCCAGATCGGCCAGCACCGCTCGCCCCTCGTCGGTCGTGCCGAGCGCTTCGGTGAGCCGCTCAGCCGGCGTCGAGGCAGCGATCCGGGCCAGCTCTCCAGAGGAGCGGATCTGCTCGGCTAGGCGCTCCAGTTCAGCCTCGGCGTCCAGGGTGAGAGAGGGAAAGCCGCGCATGAAATGCCCGCTGGTCAGGCCACGCCGCGGAGCAGCCTTTGCCAGGAAGCGGTCGAGCAGTCCGTCCGTTATTTTTGCCGAGCCGACCACGACGGCGCAGGCGTACCAGTATTCGGCGTCGGCCCAGGCCAGCTCGCGTATCCCCGCCAGCAGTCGGTCCTCACGGGTCGTGGCTGGGTCGACCTGCTTCCATTGCTCGATTCGGGCCCGGTAGGCCGGCAGCGCCCGGTCACGCCAGTAGGGCACGCCTTCCTTGAACAGGATCCCGAAGCTGCCGATCGTCACGCGCAGCGTGGTCCACAGCATGCGCAAGCTGAGTTTGAAGTCGGCCCGCTCGTAGGCGTAGCCGTTGACCGTCGCGAAGAACGGGCGATCGACAAAGTCGTCGAGCCTGAGCGTAGGTAGGTTGCGCGCAAACAGGGCCATGATCGCGTCGATCGAGCTCTCGAGGCCCTGGGTTAGGTACAGCTCCTCGAACAGCGGCGAGAGCGGCTCGGGCATGTTCTCCGTAACCTGGCGACGGACCCAGGCCGAGCCGGGAAACGGTGGCTCCCAGCGCGCGTCCTTCAGCGGTTGGGGCGGCAGATTGGTGATCGGGCGGGCCTGGACGATCCAGAAGCGTCCGCCCGCCAGGGCCCACTCCACATCCTGGGGGGAACCGAAATGCCGCTCGACGCCCAGCCCGAGCCGAGCAAGGCTGGCCAACTGGCCATCATCGAGCGCCGGATGGGACGCGCGATCCACCTCTAGCGGAGCATCGGCGATACCGCTTTCCGTCAGGATGGTCGAAATGCGCTGGCGTCCGGTCTGACGCTCCAGGACTGCCAGCGTCGCGCGCTCCAGCCTCCAGGTGTCGGGGGTCGTGGCGCCGTTCACGACCGCCTCGCCAAGCCCGCGGGCCGCGTTCACGACGATCTCGTCGCGCGCGCCGCTCGCTGGGTTAGCCGTGAAGAGCACGCCGGCTGCCTCGGTCTCGACCAGTCGCTGGACTACGACCGCCATCGCCGCGGCGGTGTGAGGATAGCCGACCCGCTCCCGGTAGGCTATCGCGGGCGCCGTCCAGAGCGAGGCCCAGCAGCGACGAACCGCGGCGAGCAGGGCTTCCTCGCCGCGAACGTTCAAGAAGCTGGCCTGCTGGCCCGCGAAGCTGGCGTCTGGCTGGTCCTCGGCCGTCGCGCTCGAGCGGACCGCGACCGGCGGAGCGCCGAGCGCCCGGTACGCCGCCGCGATCGACGCCGCCAGGTCGCTGGGCATCGAAAGGCTCGCGAACAGGTCGGCGATTCGCGCCGCCCCGTCTTCGGCCGATTCGGCCGTCTGAAGCGCCACCTCGATCGACTCGGCCAGGCCGGCTGCTTCGGTGACCTGGCGGTACGCGTGGACCGTCACGCAGAAGCCGGGCGGCACGGGAAAGCCGCCCGCGATCAGCTCGCCCAGGTTCGCCGCCTTGCCCCCGGCCCGCTCCACATCCTTGCCGCGAAGCGCCTCGAGCGGGACGATGAGAGACGGATCAACCACAGAAGACGATTCAACCACAGGGAACGCAGAGGGCACAGAGAGCGAACAGGGAGGAAATAACGGTCTGCTCCTGGTCTCGTCTACCCCTGCGCCCTCTGCGTCCTGCGCGGTTAAGTCGTGCGCGCGGGCACCGGGCGGACCAGCCTAGCGTACTGCGCGGCGACGCGGATCGACTCGGCCATGCCGATCGCGCTGGCGATCCCCTTCCCGGCGATGTCGAAGGCCGTCCCGTGGTCGACCGATGCACGGATGAACGGCAGTCCGGTCGTGATGGCGATGGTCCGCTCGAAGTCGAGCGTCTTGGCCGCGATGTGGCCCTGGTCATGGTGGAGCGAGAGGACGGCGTCCCAGCGGCCCTGGAGGCACTGATGAAAGACGGCGTCGGCCGGAATGGGGCCGAATGCCGGCACCCCGTCGGCCTGAGCGCGCTCGACGCCTGGCGCGATCTCGTCGATCTCCTCGTGCCCGAACATACCGTGCTCGCCGCCGTGCGGATTGAGCGCGGCGACCGCGATCTTCGCGTCTGGCTCGCGGAAGTGGACCATCGCCTTGTGTGCTTTGACCAGCGTCTGGTGGACGTTGTCGGCCGTGACCTCGTCGCATGCCTCGCGCATCGACATGTGGCGGGCCATGAAGAAGATCCGCAAGCGGCCGACCGTGAACATGGTCAGCACGTCGGAGCTATTGGTCAGCTTGGCCAGGGCAGTCGTGTGGTCGAGGTGGGGCACGCCGCCCAGTTGCATGGCTTCTTTGTTCAGCGGGGCGGTGGCGAGCGCCTCGATCTCCCCCGCCAGCGCCAGGCGGATGCCGCACTCGACGTAACGGAAGGCTGCCCGTCCGGCCGCCGCCTGGACCTCGCCCCACACCAGCCCGTCCAGGTCCGGGCTGCCCACGTCCAGCAGGTCGACCACTCCCAGCTCGAAGCGGCCATCGGATGGGCGCTGTACGGTATGAAGCTCGGGCCGTCGACCGAGCGCTTCGCCCCCGCGCTGCAGCGCGAGCCGATCGCCCAGCACCAGCGGGCGCGCTATCTCGTAGAGGTCGGACTCGGCCAGCCCCTGGAGCACGATCTCTGGCCCGACACCAGCCGGATCTCCAAGCGTCACACCGATTAGAGGCCGCTCGCCGTCGTGCATCGGGTCGTCCCTCCTCGAGATTTGATGGGGAAAGGATACACCCTCCCCCCCAACCCCCTCTCCCTCAAGGGGAGAGGGGGAGCTTCCGTTTCCGGTGAAAGGCAGCATCAGGGGGACCGCCGGTACAATGCCCGTCGGAGGTGAGCCATGGAGCGCGGGGAGGTGGTCAGCAAGGTCCGTCAGTCCGACGTCCAGCTGGTGCGATTCCTGTACTGCGACAACGGCGGCGTTATCCGAGGCAAGACCGCCCACGTGGACGACCTGGAGGGCCGCCTCTCGGCCGGCATCGGCTTGACCGTAGCGATGCAGGCGATGAACTCGCTGGACCAGCTCCAGTCGGTGTCCGGGATGGGACCGGTTGGCGAGATTCGACTAGTGCCTGACCCGGACACGTTCGTGGTGCTGCCATACGCGCCCCGCGCGGCGGCGATGCTGTCGGACATGGTGACGCTCGACGCTCAGCCATGGGACGCCTGCCCGCGCAGTTTCCTCAAGCGAATGGTCAAGCGAGCGGCAGGCGAGGGTCTGCAGTTCAAGGCCGGATTCGAGCCGGAGTGGTCGCTGGCGGTCCGCGTCGAGGACCGCTATGTGCCGTTTGACGAGACGCTCTGCTTCAGCAGCATCGGCATGCAGACGGCCGCCACGGTGATCGACGAAGTGGTCGAGGCGATCGGCAAGCAGGGCATGCGGGTCGAGCAATATTACCCAGAGCTGGGACACGGCCAGCAGGAGCTGTCGATCCGCTACGCGCCGGCCCTGCGCGCGGCGGACAACCAGGTCCTGTATCGGGAGACGGTGCGGGCCGTGGCGTACAAGAACGGCTACTTCGCTTCGTTCGCGCCCAAACCGTGGCCGGAGCATGCCGGCAACGGCTGTCACATCCACCTGAGTGTCTGGGATCCGAGTGGTGAGGAGAACCTGTTCTTCGACCGCTCCGCGCCGTACCAACTGGGTCGGCTGGGTCGGCAATTCGCGGCCGGACTGCTGGAGCACCTGCCTGGGCTGATTGCCCTGACCTGCCCGAGCTACAACAGCTACCACCGTTTGCAGCCCCAGTCGTGGAGCTCGGCTTACACGTGCTACGGGCCGGATAATCGCGAGGCGGCGGTTCGGATCGTGAGCACGTACTGGGGGCAGGAGATGCCCTCGATCAACCTGGAGCTAAAGGCGTCAGACAACAGCGCCAACCCGTACCTGGCGCTGGGCGGAGTGATTGCGGCCGGGCTCGACGGTATCACGCGCGGCCTGGAGCTGGGCGAAGAGCGCCTGGCGCTCGAGGACCCATTCACGATTCCAGGCGAGGAGCGCGAGGCGCGCGGCATCCATCGTCTCCCGGAATCGCTCTCGGCCGCGCTGGAGGCGCTGCAGGCCGATTCGCTGCTGACGGACGCCCTCGGGGGGCTGCTGCTGACCTCGTTCCTGGCCGTCCGTCGCTCCGAGTGGGAAGCCTACTCAGCCCAGGGCCCCGCGTTCGAGCACAAGCATCACTTCTGGAAGTACTGAGTGTTGTTGCACCGCCCAGCGGGATGCTCGCCTCTATCCTGAACCGCTGTAGATGGTCGGGGCGCCATACCCTGACGCGCACGCCCAGGGCGTCGAGGGCCAGGCGCCGCTGGTCGTAGGTCAGCTCACCGAGCTTCGCGGCCACCGTTCCGCACCAGGCCTCGAGATCGGCCAGCCGACTCCGCGCCGACCGCCGGGCGTCCCGCTGGGCGAACACGGCGTCGCGCTCGGCCTGCAGCGCCTTCTGGCGCTCGCTCGTCTCAGCGAGTTGCTTTCGCACTTCCTCAGCCGAGTCCAGGTCGAGCAGCCCGAGATGACCGATGAGATTGCGCCTTTTCGCCTTGACCAGGGCGATGTTCCGGTCGACGGCCGCAAGATCGTCTTCGATGGGATCCTCGTGCTCAAGCCGCTCTAGCTCCTGCGCAATCACGCCCGGCTTTCGCAGCAGGGACTCGACCCTGGCCCACGTCGCCCGGTCCAGGGGGTCGACGACGATGGTCGCCCCCTGGCAATCCTTGAACCGCTGGCGGCGGATGCACCGATAGCTGATTCGGCTGCGCCCGCGGTGGACGAACATTGTGCTGGCGCAGTACCCGCACTTCACGTATCCGCCTCGAAGCAGCGTCCGCTCGGGCTCGCGTCGGGCGCGCTGGGCGCGCTCCATGTTCAGCCGAAAGCGCTCCCGGACGATCGTGAATGTGTCCACGTCCACGAGCGCCGGAGCGGTCCCCGCTGGCAGGGGAATTCTCTCGTCTTCCGACCGTGGCATCACCACCCGCTTGTGCTTGCTGCGCTTCGTCGGGTCCTTGAGGACCTTGACACGGTAGCCCGCGGCCCGGCCCGTGTAGAACGAGTTGAGCAGAATGCAACGGATTGTGGTCTGCCCCCAGCGCGAAGACTTGCCTGAGGGGGTCGGCACGCCGTCACGGATCAGGCCTTCAGCGATCCGCAACTGCCCGGATCCCTTGGCCGCTTCGGCGAAGATCCTTCGCACGACCCAAGACGTCGCGGAGTACTCCTCCAATCGCGACTTCGCCGTGTCGACCCAGCGGTAACCGTACGGCGGCCGTGGGCCGGCCAGGGGGCGGCCGGCCTCAACACGAGCGCGCCGGCCACGGATCGACCGCTCGGTAATCTTCATGTGCTCAACCTTCGCGGCGTACCCACGCACGAAGCGGATGAGCTGACCTTCGGGGGAGTCGTCCAGTGGCTCGGTGACAAACTCCACGTCAGCCCCGGCGTGTTCGGCCTCGCTCAAGACGACGCCGAGATGTACCGGATCACGTGACAGGCGGTCGATCGCGTAGGCGATGACGACCGCGACTTCGCCGCGCCGAACGGCCTCCCGCAGTTGGGTGAGCTCGGGGCGCTCCCATAGCTCGGTCCCCGTGAAGACCTCGCGGTAGATGTGCGCCTCATCGACGGTGTAATCACGTTGAGCGGCGTGCTGGCGACAGGCCGCCTCCTGCGTCCCCAGGCTCGTGCCATCCTCCTGGCCGGTTGTGCTGACGCGAACATAGATCGCCGCACGGGGCTGAGTTGACCCCCCCACACTCTGCATCGCAAGACCTCCCCTCATGCTGCTAGCTCTGCGGGCCCGGAACCCGCCCGGCGGTGCGGCCGGCACTCGTCACTTCACGCGCTTCTGCGCCGCCTTCTGGCGCTGGTACAGCGCACGCCGCTTCGCCCGCCGTTCCTCGGCGTTACGCAGGTAGCTGGCACGGTAGTAGCACTGCGGGCTGCAGTAGCGACGCCGGCGGACCCCCTGGAACGCCCGGCCGCAGACGAGGCAGGTCTTGTCGAATAGTGGCTCGCGCCGCACGACGACTGTCTCTCGGACAAGGCCCATAGCGCCTCTAGATGCGTTTAATTGATTATAGAATACCGTGACGCACGAGCGCCATCGTCGGCCAGCTCTAGGTCGTCGAACCATCAGCTGTCGATCCTGCCGAGCGAGGGGCACGTCGTTACGTCCTCGAGGCTCGGCCGGTGGTCACTCCGCCAGCACCTCCCGCGCTCGGCGCTGCGCGTCGAGCGCCGCGTGGGGGCGGAGCAACACGTCGAGCGACTTGACCTGCTTGAGACCAAGGACCGAGGCCGCTTCGTGGTCGGATAACCCACGGAGTTTCAGCCAATAGGCGAATGCCGCGCGCAAGTCGACAGCGGTAGCGAGCGGAAAGCCGGCCCGTGAGCATGCTCGCTGGACGATCTTCCGTGCCGCTCGCGATGACAGTGGCGTATCGTGACGTTCCGTTCGCCGGAAGACGCAGACGGCACGCCTGTGGCATGGCTCGACCTCGGAGTAGTCGAAGCAGAGCTGGAGCAGTGGTCCGGCAGCCGGGGCGACCAACGGCAGCCGCAACAGCCGGCCGGTGCGCCGCATCTCGATAGTGAGCTGCTCTGTTGTGGCATCGGCGACCAGCTGTGATGTGCGCAGCCCGACGATCTCGTCCGGCCTCAACCCCGAGTAACAGTGCAGGGCCACGAGGGCGCGATCGCGACGTCCCCGCGCCCCGTTGGACGATCCCCCCTCGCAAACAATACGCTCCAGATCGGCGGGGTACAGAGTCGGGCCCTGGGGACATCGCCGCGCCTTGGTGCCCGCGACAATGAGCCCGGCCGAATGCCATTCGCGGTGAGTCCTCGCCGGCAAGAGCTCATCGAGGCCAGCAAGGAATGCCTCGGCGTCGGGGATCCCGACCGCGGGGCCGCATTCACGAACGAACCGTTGGCACGCGATCAACCGGCTCCGTCCTGTCGACGCAGCGATAGTCGCGGCCGGCTGCAGCAGCGCCTGCGCGAGCGTGCCGGCTTCAGCGAATAACTGCGCCAATGGCATCGAATCGCCTCTGGCCCGGGCCAGGCTCCGGACTTGCGAGACCTCCCGCGAAACCGTACGTGGATGCGCTCCCGTGGCCAGCCGGGCGTCGCGGTAGCGTCTCAACAGGGCTTCCGACTCACCGTCCAGCTTTTCGCGATCCGCACGCGCGGGGATCTTCGCAGTAGCGGGTGAGTCAAACAGGCGCAGCTGCATGGTCGGGCTCCAGCGCCGGGCCGGGGAACATTTCGCCGCCGAGCTTCTTGGATATGTGCTCCCAACGCGGACGAATGTAGTGGTTGTCGAGACGGTCGAGGCCATGCCAGCCTCCCGCCGAAGCAACCGCACGGCGAGGCAGCGCCGACTCCACGTCGGTGGCGAACGCGCGCCGTAACGAGTGCAGGCGGTATGCGTGCACTCCAGCCGCCACGCAGGCCTCGTCGAAGATCTTCGCGACTCCCTGGTAAGCCCACTGTTTTCGCCACGAGCCGCGCCAGACTGGGCCCGCGTCGCCGAGGGTGATGCGCTCGAGACTACCGGCAAGACCTGCCGCGCGATTGAAAGTCTCGATATAGTCGAAAAGCAAACGGCTCGCCTCGCCAGATAGTTCGACCTCGCGCCGCTCACTTCGGCCCTTCGCGTGCAGCATCAGTCGCATGCGACCGTTCGGCAGGCTGAAGATATCGTGGCCCTCGATCTCACGCAGCGCGTTGACCCGACTTCCGGTGTCGCGGAGCACCGTGAGGAGCGCCCGATTTCGCTCACCCTTGAACCCTGGCGGCCTGGCGGCCTCGACGATGATGGCCTCAATCTCTGAAGGGGTAGGCACCCGCCCGCCTCGGTGCCGGGGCTCGCCGCCGGAGAGTCGGTATCCGTTTCCTATGCGCTCGGCAACCAGCCGTAACGCTTGGATCACGACGGCCTCGGGTTCGGTGCCGAGCAGCGGGCGTAATTCCGGGGCCATCAGGCGCGCGAACGCGCGAACCGCGGCACGCCGCTGTGCCAACGTCCAACGACTCAGGCGGCCCCGACTGGCCGACCGATCGTCGATGATGGCCCGCCCCAGTAACGCTTGGTCGCGGAACAAGTCTATTAGCCCAACGTCCTCTGGCAGACCCAGGCGGCGTGCGGCAGTCAGCAGCTGGTCCAGCTGGTAGATGTAGGCCTGCTGGGTTTTCTTACTCTTGCCCGTCGCGGCCAACCGCCGCTGGAACCCGTCGATCAAGCTGCAGTCTTCGCTGAGG
>WNGF01004784.1_pt1 | contig 17588 bp, 19 predicted proteins | sample 5400641 | NCBI WGS metagenome assembly WNGF01 (sample SAMN13153371, study PRJNA577476) | soil metagenome | isolation source: 80 cm soil or saprolite under grassland replicate 2 | place: USA:California | collected 2016-06-15
CCGGATGTCGGCGACCATTTCCGAGTAGTTGTGGTACCGGGAATCCCGCGCGGGGAAGTCGGCCGCGGCGACGGGCGCCGCCGACGCGAGGATCGCCGCTATCACGAGCGGGGCGAGGGCGACGAGTGGGCGCGTCGCGAGCCGTCCTCCGAACATGCGCCTAGGGTGACCGAGCGCCTCTCTCCGCACAACCCCGACCGCGGTATAGTCTCCCGGCCCGATCGTACTGGCGCCACGGCTTGCACGGTAAGGCGGTGGCATCGTCCCTGGCACGGACGCTCGTCTGCTTGATGGCAACGCACCCCGACGGGATGCCGGACCGGCGGCTCAGCGTCTGGACGTTCTGACGCGCAGCGAGCGCGGGCATGAAGACCTCGAGGGAGGCGGCTGATGGCCGGTTCCAACCGTCCCAAGCGACCCGCCGAGCGCAAAGCGGAGCCAGCTTTCGATCCGGCCGAACGGCGAGAGCGCCTTGGCGAGCACGCAGCTGATGACCAGAACGCGTTCCTGGACCGCGACGATCTGGATCGGGCCGAGGCGCCCACGCCCACGGCGATCGACGAAGGCGATCTGGAGGCGATGGGCGGATCGATCGCAGGCGACCCAGACCGCGCGACGCTCGAATCGCTCACCGATCGCGAGCTCCGAGCAGGTGAGACAGACGACCCTATGGAGGCCGCCGAGGAGGGCCTGACCTACGTCCCGCCCACCGACCCACCGGTCACCGTGGGCAGGGCGGGAGAGCCGGAGTTCGCCGCGGGCTTCGGGTCGAGCGCACTCGATGACGAGCCGTTCGACGCCGACCACCACAGCGCGCTGCTCACCGAGGACGACGAGGTCAGCGAGCGCGTTCGAGAGGCATTGCGCGCCGACGCGGCGACGACCGACTACGCCGATGGCCTCGAAATCGAGACCGACGGCCGAACGATCGTCCTGCGCGGCTCCGTCGCCGACATCGAGGATGAAGACACGGTCGTGGCGGTCGCCGAGCGAGTGGCCGGGACCGGTCGCGTCGTCGACGAGCTCCAGGTCGTGGGTCTCGACTGACAGCTCGCTTCGACGATTGTTGGACCCCGGCGGCGGGTGGCCGCGCGCGATGGCGACGGACGGCATTCAGGACTAGAGTTCGGCGATGACGACCGAGGCACCGGTCACGCAACCGGCATCGACCGCGGGCGAGCGCATCTCGCGGTCACGGTCGCAAGTGGCGCCGGCCTACGAACGCCGCTACACGGGAACCGGGCCGGGTGGCTCCCTCGTGGCGGGGGCAATGAGCGAATACGGCGCAGATCCGATGGCAGTGATGCTGCGCTGGCGTGACGAGCATGGTGACTTCGTCCCGATCCGTTTCGGGCCGTTCCGAGCCCACATGGCCTATGGCCCGGCGGAGATCGAGGAGGTGCTGGTCGATCGCGCCGCCGACTACCGAAAGAGCTTCGGCACCCGGATGCTGATCCCGCTTCTCGGCCACGGCCTGCTGACGGCCGAGGGCGACGAGTGGCTGCGCCATCGCCGACTCGCGTCGCCCGCCTTTCATCGCGAACGGATCGCGGGCTATGGCCGGACGATGTCCCGCTACGCCGAGGATCGTGTGGCGACATGGCGCGAAGGCGGGGCCGTCGACCTGCAGGATGAGATGACGGCGCTGACGCTCCGAATCGTCGCCCGGACGCTCTTCGACGCCGACGTAACCCCGCGCATTCAGAAGGTCGCCCGGCTCGGCACGGAGATCCAGGACTTCTACTTCGGCCGGTTCGCGAGCCTGCGCTTCCTCATCCCGACCTGGCTGCCGACGCCCGGCAATCGCCGCCTGGCGAGCTCGATCCGGCGCCTCGACGAGATCGTCTACGACATCATCCGGGAGCGCCGCCCGGACGAGGACCGGGGCGACCTGCTCTCCCTGCTGCTTCTCGCCCGGGATGAGAAGGGCGCCGGGATGTCCGCGCGGCAGGTTCGGGACGAGGTCATGACGCTGCTCCTGGCGGGTCACGAGACGACGGCGCTGACGCTCAGCTGGGCATTCATGCTGCTCGATCGCAATTCGGAGGCCCGCGGCCGCCTGGAAGCCGAGGTCGCCTCGGTCCTGGGCGATCGGCCCGCGACACCGGAGGACCTGCCGGCCCTGCCGTATACGCAGGCCGTGGTCAACGAGACGCTTCGGCTCTACCCGCCCGCCTATGTGACCGGCCGCGAGGCGGTCCGCCAGACGGTCATCGGCGCCGTGCCGATTCCCAGGCGGCACATCGTCCTGATCTCCATCTACGCGCTGCACCGCGATCCGCGCTTCTTCCCTGAGCCCGATGCGTTTCGCCCCGAGCGATGGCTCGACGGGCTCGAGAAGCGCCTGCCGCGTGGCGCGTTCATCCCGTTCGGGATGGGATCGCGGAAGTGCATCGGTGCGTCGTTCGCGATGATGGAGGCGACGCTCCTCCTCGCGACGATCGCCCGCCGATGGCGGTTCGAGCTCGCCCCGGGTGAGATCGCGACACTGCCTGCGGTCACTCTGCGGCCGGCATCCGCCATGCCCGGTCGCGTGCGATCCGTCGCCTGATCCCGAAGCCCGACCGGAAATCTGTAGCTCGCTCGCCGGCGCGACGAGGGCCTCGCTGGCCCACGAGCGGCATCCGCGCGGCGGAAGCGTGCCCGGCGGCCCCGTTGAACGGAGCCGCCCGGCTGCGGTTCAGCGCCCGAGCTCGATCGGGAATGCTCCGGCGATCGCCCCGTAGCCGGCCGCATTGGCGTGGTTGTCCGGCCCGAGTGGCGGCGGCGTGCAGACCCAGGTCCACATGCAGATCTTCACGACATTGACTGGTTGGTCGCCCGAACCGTGGGTCAGCCGATGCAGTTGCCGGCGGCGGGTACACCCGCGAAGCGGTCGGCGATCCACTGGATGTAGTCCTGCAGGGCCGCCTGGAGCACGCCGTCGTGGTCGGTGCCCGGGTAGACCTCGAGGCGAACTGCCGGAGACACGCGGCACAGGCGCTGGGCAACCGTGCGGATCTGCTGGACATGACTCGCCGACGTCTCAGCCACCACGAAGAATGCCGGGAACGGCACCTGCTTCACCGTACTCGCTTCGATGCGCTTGTTCCACGCTGCGACGTTGCGTGGATGAGCGGCGAAGATGTCCTTCGCCGGTCGACCGGAGAAGGACTGCGCCGTCCCGCAGCTCGACTCAAGGGATCCGACATCTCGGAGCGCACGCGCCGTGAGGACGTCGGCCGGGTCGAGCTCGGGATAGGCCGACGCCCACCCGGCGATTCCCTGCACCACGCCTGACGCATTTACGCCGGCCGTCGCATTGGCGATGAGCTCCGCCACGTCCGCACCGCCCTCCACGATGAGCGCGCCGCGCACATCGAGCTCACCGGCGTACGTGCGACCATGCTGGAGGCTGGCCGCCGCGGCATCCGCGCCGAGTGAGTGGCCGGCCACCACGACGCGATTGCTCGCGACATCGCCGAGCAGGTCTCGCGCCGCGCGCGCGGCATCGAGCAGGCTGTGCGTCGAGCTTTCGGGAACGGCGAACAGGTACGGATACCGGGTGCCGTGACCCTGGTAGTCGGTGTAGGCGACCACGTACCCCGCCCTCAGGAAATTGAACATCAGTGGGTTGTAGTCGATCTCCTCGGGGGTGCCCGCGCGCGAATATGCGCAGGGATCGCCGGAACCGTTATTGCCCGGTCCCCAGGCGACGATCGGATAGCCATCGGACGGCGGAGCTTCGCTCGGCACCCACACCGTTCCGGACACGGCGACGTCCGTCCCGTCGACCGACGTCGAGTGGTAGAGCACGCGGTACACGCGGTGGAGCACCTGACGCATGCTCTGCAGCCGGATCAGCGTGCCGCGATCGCCGGGCGGGAGAGGATCCGGGACCTCGTAGAAATTGGCGCCACGGAACTCGAGTTTGGCGGCGCGATCGGTCTCATGTGCTTCTGCGCCCGATGCCGGTGAGGGTGCAGCCGGAGTCGGATTGGCGGTCGCCGACGGCGCCGGGATAGACGGCGTCGCCGCTGCGGGTCCGCAGGCAGATGCTCCATATGCGACCGCAAGCACGAATCCAACGGCGATCGCCTGTTTCATGGCGCGCCCTCCGAGCAGGTCTTTCGGTGAAGACCCTACGCCCGCTACCTGCGCCGAGCTTCCGTGTGACCACTCGTTCCTGGGGTTGAGTTCCGAGGGATAGCACTCATCCCCTCATCCGTCCGGAATGGATTCCGTCTGGCGTCCTGACCGGGGAACCTCTGCCTAGTCCGATCGAGACGACCGCCGGGGGGCCCGGAACCAGAGCAGGCCGATGAGCACGATCAGGACGACGCCAACGGTCAGGGCTGGCAGCCGACCGAAGATGAAGTCGACCACCACGAACACGCTGGTGACCATGGCGAGCCCGAGGAACACGTGCGCCCCGATCGCCTGCTGATTGGAGCGGCGGACGAGAGCTTCCTCGTCCGCCGCGGTGTCGGGCCAGAGGACACGATGGGCCGCCGAGGGGGCGATGTACAGGACGGCCGCGAGGGCGGCGGCGAGGACGCCCAGCACGAAGACCGCCGTGTCGACCGGATCCAGCTCCTTGAACCGCTGGTTGAACGGGACCGTCAGGAGGAACGCGAACAGGACCTGAACGCCGGGCAACGAGACGCGGAGCCCCTGGAGGAGCATCTTCAGCTCCTCATCGGCCGGGCGCTGCAGCCTTGGCGGGTCCTGCTGCCGGTCTCGAGGCCGGTCCTGACGCTGGCGGGCCATTGACCGGATCATCGAGCCTCTGGCCGCGCGGCCGAGCCGTTGCGACCGAGCCTGCCGTTTCAGCCGGATCGCATCAGGACGAGCGAGCACCCCTCGCTGGTGGTGCATCCGGATTCCGCGACTGCGCCAACCCGCGATTTCTGCCGTCCCGATCCGGCGATGCCGATGGCACAGTGGTTCTCGAGTTGGACCAGGAACTGTCGACGTCGACCTGGTTCTCGCCCGAAACCGGTCGATCGTTCACGTTTCCCAATCCTGCCCGGCTGCACACCTGCTATGAGGGCAACGATGTGGGCGACGCCGCGCTGGCCTTGCTGACGGGGCTCGAGACGGCCGCACCGGGTGCGGTGACGGCCGGTCAGGTGATCATCCCGAGCGTCGTGACGGGTATCGGCCCATTCGGCATCCCGGACATCGACCAGGTCGCGGCCGCGACCCGGCACGGCACCTTCCCGGGCGCCGATGAGCTCCTCGCGGCTCGCTGCGCCGCGCTCGCCGGATAACGGAGGGCCGGCCACCTACCCGCGCGCGGGCAGGCTGGCGGTCAGCGTCGTGCCGGCGCCCGACGGACTGGTCAGATCGAGCTCGCCGCCGATCGCGGCGAGCCGGTCGGCCAGGCCGCGCAGACCCGAGCCCTTGGCCGGATCGGCGCCGCCGCGCCCGTTGTCGGTGACGGTCACGAGCAGTCGTCCGTCGACCGCTGCCACCTCGACTCGCGCCTCCGTCGCACCGGCGTAGCGCGCGATGTTGGTGAGACCCTCCGCGATCACGTAGTAGGCGGCGACCTCAATCTCAGTCGCGAAACGGGCTTCCGTGACGTCCGTCGTGACAGGAAAGGGCGTTCGCTCGGCGAGCGCTTCCACGGCCGCCGCCAGGCCCGACTCAGTGAGGATCGTGGGATGGAGGCCATGGGCGAGATCGCGGACCTCCCGGATCGCGGTCAGCAGCTCTGCGGTCGTCGAGTCGATCAGGGCGGCCGCACCCGCCGATCCCTCGCGCGCCTGGTCGAGCCGCATCGCGAGGGCCACGAGGCGCTGTTGTGCGCCGTCGTGAAGGTCTCGCTCGATCTTGCGCCGCTCGGCGTCCGCCGCCTCGACGATTCGGGCGCGCGATGCGCGGACCTCCTCGAGCTGGGCGCGCACCTGCGCCGCGAGCCGCTCGTTCTCGAGCGCCAGACGGGCCACCGACCCGACCGCCTCCAGCCGGCCGGGGTCCTCGCGCTCGATGGCCGGGTCGTAGACGAGAACGGCGAGGGTCTCGTCATCCCGTGCGAGACGCGCGACCGCCCGCTCGCGACCCAACGTGGACGGCAGCTCGATCGGCTGCCCATCCGGATCCACGAATCCGCCACCGGACGGTGCGGGAAAGGCCAGGGCGAGGGTTGGATCGCGGAGCGCACGCGCGAGCGTGTCGCGCAGGCCGCCGAGCGGAATTCCGCGACCCAGCTCGACGGCCAGATCGGCGATGGAGCCGCGGGCGAGCCGCGTGCGCACCAGGCCCAGGAGGAATCCGACCGGGAAGACGACGCCGGCGAGTCCGACGACTGGGTGCTGGAGCGCCGTCCGGAGACCGCTCAACCCGGATGAGTTGGCGTCGGCGAGGTGCCAGGCCACGATGATCGCAAGCTGCAGCGGCGCGGCCACGGTGATCGGTAGCAGGGCACGTCGCACCGCCGGGCTGGCGCGCTGCCAGTGTCGCCACAACCCAACGAGGACGGCAACGTAGAGGAGAGCCGCGATCAGGACGATCCCCCCGGGCCCGAGGGCCCGGGCGAGGTCGGCATTGGGCCAGATCACGTACGGGTTTCGCGGCGAGAAGCCAACCTTGTCGACCGAGGGACCGGGACTCCAGACGACGAGCCACGCTATCCGCGTCGCTACGATGAGCGTGTAGGCTCCGATCACGAGAAGGCGGTCGTAGCGGTCGGTCAGGCGGCCAGTGGGAAACGCGAGCACCAGGTGGACGAAGACGACGCTGCCGATTCCGATCGACAGCTGACTGAGCGTCCACGTCAGCGATGTCGGAAAGACCCAGATGACGCCGATCGCGCCGACGACCTGGTAGAGAAGGAACAGTCTCCACATCGGCCCGGTCGGATCGCGACGATAGGTGATCAACATGGCCGCGACCCAGAGGAGCTCGACCACGAAGAACCAGGCCTGGCTGAGCGGGGTGATCGACGTCGGAGGCGCATAGGGCCACAGGAACGGTCCGAACTGCTGAAAGGCCGCAAGGCCGACGCCGACGAGCCCGAGGATCGCCAGCCGTTCCGGGGATCGGGTCATCCGGTCGCTTCCACTTTCTCCTCGCGCGGACCCAGAAGCGCCCCAACGCTCCATCCCAGCACTCCACTCCCAGCGGCAACCCCGAGCAGGAGGGTGGGTGACCAGCCAAGTCCGGCCGTCAGGGCCACTGTGGCAGCCAGCCCAAGGACGAACGCCACCGCCGACGCGGCTCCCGCGACGCTCGCCCTCCTGCGGCCTGGCGTCAACCGGACGAGCACGTCCACGAGCAGGCCGCCGGCGACCGCTGCCGGAAGAAAGCGCCATTGCTCGCTTTGCGATGCGACGAAGACCGTCGCGATGCCCATGACGAGTGCGAACGTTCCGAACGGCGGATCGATCCGCGTGAGGACGGCGACCACGATCGCGAGCAGAAGGGCCGTGAGCAGCACCGAGGCGGCGGCGAGGTCCTCCCGGACCAACGGATCAGTGTTGGCTGCCTGGTTCTCGCCCCGCGAGTAGACGATCCTTCCATGGCCCCACGAGCCACCCCCGGACGTGAGGTCCTCGCACGCTCCCGGGCTTCGGGTGAGGTTGTGCACGCCACCGCCACTCACGTCGATCGACCGGATCTCGCATTCGGGCCTCGGGCCGAGGCCCTCGAACGCGAACGCCAGGTGCGAGCCGCTGGGCGACCAGCTCGGGGTGATGTGGCCTCCCGGATCGCTCGTGAGCGCGATCGGGATGGCGGGTCCGTTGCCATCGACGCCCATCACGTAGATCTGCATCTCACCGGTGAGAGCGGCGTTGAAGGCGATCTGCTTGCCAGAAGGCGACCAGCTCGCGCCCCAGTCGTCGCTCTCGTCCTGCGTCAGCCGGTGCTGGTTGGAGCCATTCGCGTCCATGAGGTAGACCTGTGTGTTCCCGTCCCGCGAGCTGTCGAACACGAACCGCGTCCCGTCCGGGGAGTAAGCCGCCGCTCGATCGTCGCCCGCGCTGTCCGTGAGCTGCTCCGGCGGCCCGTTGCTGTCGACCTTCACTCGCCAGATCTTGGCGTGAGCCCTGACGGGCGTCGATGACCCGGGGCCGAATCCGAGGCCCAGGAGCCCATTCCCACCCTCGGGGCCCCGTGGGCCGCTGGCCATCCAGGGGCCGCCTTCGGGCTCGTCCGTGAAGACGATCCATTCGCCGTCCGGCGACCAGTGGGGGAGCCACTGAAAGCCCTCGCGCACCACCAGCGGCCGCGCGCCGCTCCCGTCGATGTTGGCCAGCCAGATGTCGGCGTCCTTGGGAGTGTTCCCGGCCGACGGGTCGCGCGGCGACAGGCGGCTGTAGGCAATCATCGTGCCGTTCGGCGACAGGGCGGGGATCCAGGCCGCGGAGTCATCGCGCGACTCGATCAGTCTCGTCTGATGCGCTCCGTCTTCGTCCATCGCCCACACCTCGGAATTCTGGTCGAATACGGCACGCTCCATCCACGGGTAGGCGGCCGGGTGGAAGCTGGCACCCCACGCCAGCGCCAGGACGAAGCCGGCGGATATCACGGCGGGCCACGGGCCAGTGCCCGGTCCCGCCATGAGGCGCGCTCTGAGAGGCGCGACTGCAATGAGGAAGATCCCGACCACCAGCAACACGCGGGTCGGGGCAAGCCAGTTCTCGATGCCGAACCGCGCGACGCCGACCCCCTCGCGCCATCCCACGTCCGCGACGATGAAGGCGAGGATCACGAGGATGCCCGCACCGAGCGTCCCGTAGCCGGCCGGGAAGGCCTCACGCCATCGTCGCCCGCCACGCTTCGCACGGGCAACGAGCGCCAGGCAGAAGACGCCGAGGGTCGCCAGGCCGAGGTAGGCCGGGATGTGGTACGGCGAGGCCCCCACATCGGTGGCACGGCCGGTACTAAGCGCCCACGAGACGGCGATCAGCCCGAGGATGATCCACGTTGCGAGGAAGACGCTCAGCCAGGCGAATCGCGTGCTGGCCCGGTCACCCCGATCGACTACGCTCGATGTGGCTGCCACCCTCGTTGCCTCCGCGACCTGGGCCATCAGCCTGGTCCGCTGATCATCGTACCGCCGCCGTGCGTCGCCCTAGCCGGCATGGATGGGCACTGCCATGAGCGGGGCGATGTCCGGTGCCGCCTCCGGCGTCGGAACTGGCCCGGCGGGCCAATCCACGGCAGAGTGGCTCACGCCGGACATCGCAAGCGCAAGAACGACGAGCATGGCGGCAGCGAGCAGGAGGAGCAGCACCATCTGAGGCCCTGGCTGTGCCAGGCGCCGGTTGTCGTGATAGAGCGTCATGGGAGTCATCTCCGCGCAATCTCGAATGGCGTGAGGCTAGGGCCGGCACGATCGCCCGTCGCCCGTGTCCACCCGCTCCCGGCTCGCCCGCTTTCGAGGGACTGCACGGTGCCTTGGCTTGCCGGCAGGTGGCACGATTGGCGGTGACCGGCGGCAACGGGCCGGCTCCAGGAGGAGCGACGACGCGGATGAGCGAGTCATCGGAGCCTGCGATCCGGGTCGTCCTGGCCGATGACGCGGTGCTGCTCCGAGAGGCACTCGCTGCAGCGCTCGCCGCGGCGGGCTTCGCCGTCGTCGGCCAGGCCGCCGACGTCCCCGGGCTGCTCGCCCTCGTCGATCGCGAGCGGCCGGACGTCGCTGTGGTCGACGTGCGGATGCCGCCGAGCCACACGATCGAGGGACTCGAGGCCGCCCGCCGGATCCGAGCGGATCACCCAGGCACCGCGATCCTCGTCCTCTCGCAATACGTCGAGACCCGCTACGCGATCGACCTCCTGCGCGACGATCCGTCAGGCGTGGGCTATCTCCTGAAGGACCGGGTGACCCGGCTGGCCGACCTCGCCGACGCGGTTCGCCGGGTGGCCGCGGGCGGCTCCGTCATCGATCCGGAGGTGGTGTCGCGACTGCTCGGACGCCAGCGCCGTCACTCTCCCCTCGACGAGCTCACCCGGCGGGAACGGCAGATCCTCGAGCTCATGGCCGAGGGCAGGTCCAACCAGGCCATCGCGGAGCGGCTCACGTTGGAGCTCAAGACCGTGGAAGGCCACGTCCGGGCGATCTTCTCCAAGCTCAGCCTGGAGCCCACCGTCGAGGACCACCGGCGGGTGCTGGCGGTCCTGGCTTACCTGCGCAACTAGCCGGCTGCCCGGTCAGGAGCGCCGAGCCTACGCGGCGAACTCGTCCTGGGGCTCACTCACCGGCTCGCCGACCTCGATCGGGTTGTTCAGCGGGTCCTGGCTCCACTCGAACCAGCCGCCGTCGTACACCGCGATCCGATGCCAGCCCATAAGGTAGGCGTAGAACCACGTCTCGCTCGCACGCCAGCCGGTCCCGCAGTAAAAGGCGATGCGCTTGTCGGGCGTGATGCCTGCCTCGGCCCAGTTGGCCGCGATCTCCGGATAGGCGCGCATCGTGTTGTCCACGTTCCGGTAGTGCTGCATGTGGTACGCGTCCGACCCGCAATTGCCCCACACGTCGCCTGCGATACGGCCGGCAGGCTGGATGTAGTTGTAGCCGCTCACCCGGCCGATGTGCTCCTTCCAGGTCCGTACGCTGACGAGTGCGCCGTCCTCGTCGGCCAGGATCGACTTGGCGTCATCGATGTCGACGATGAAGTCCGGGCGCTGCGGGATCGAGTCGCCGAACGTAGCGACGGGCGAAGGTTCGCGGACCTCCGACTCCAGGGGGTACCCGGCATCGACCCAGCGGTCGTAGCCACCATCGAGCAGTCGAACGTCGCGGACCCCGGCGTACATGAGGATCGCCGCGGCGCGTGTGGCGGCGATCTGGCCGGCGCGACGACCGGGCCATTTCTCATTGGCGTGGCCTTCCGTGTCGCGACCGTAGAGCACCGCGGTCGTGTCGCTGGAGATCCCGAGCGCCAGCAGGGTCGCTTCGATCTGCGCCGGCGAGCGCCGATTCCAGTCGGCCGGATCCTCCAGCCGGTTCGTGTCCAGGTACAGCGCTCCGGGCAGATGGCCGTCCTCGTACTCTTCGGGCACCCCGAAGTTGACGTGGAGAAGGACATACTTCCCGCCCCGGTAGGTTTCCGGCCGCTCGCCGGCCAGGAGCTGCCGGACCCATGCGGGATGGACCAGCTTTTCGTAGTTCGTCAAACGTTCGACCGGCAGGCTCTCATCCGCCGACCAGCCGGTCCACCCCGGGCGATAAACCCGGACGCCGTCGTGGCCCGACTCCGCCAGCCGCGCCGCAAGGCCTGTGGCGTCGGCCCGACCGGCGCCGTAGATGACGATGGTCCGATCGGGGCTGACGCCCTTCGCGTTCAGGAGCCGCTGGATTTCGCTGTCCTCCAGGCTGCGCAGCCAGCTGTTCGGAAAGGGCAGCGCTCCCGGGATGTGGCCGCCGTGCGCTACGCCCGGCAGGCGCCAGCCGTTGTACGCGCTCAGCGGCCGCGTGTCGATGATCGTGAGGTCCGTATCGGCCAGCCGCTCGCGCAGCTCGGCCGTGGAGATGGTGGAAGGCGCGTGGCCGGCGATCCGGTCGAGGACGGTCATTCTGTTGTTCCCCTTCGAATGTTGCCGATGGCAAAACAAAACCCCCGCTGAGATGCAGGGGTGAGGTGCGTATGTGACGACCTACTCGAGGGGAACGCTCAGATACACCACCTGCCCTGCCGGACGCGGGAGCAACAGAGACAGTGCTGTGCGGAGCGACTCGTGGTGTTCATGAGTGGCGGCATTCTGACAGCGAGCGATGGAACGCGCAAGACCCGTCCGCTGCGCGTTCCCACGCTTCACGTCGGGGGCTTGCGCATGGTCCTAGCCGGAGCCGGCGACAACAGTGCCTGACATCTCCGGGTGAACGTCGCACCTGAACCGGTGGGTACCGGCCGGAATGGCCGGCACCTCGTATGTCCGCGAGGAGGGCCCGCCGAAGACCTCGCCCACGAATAGCGGCCGGGCTCCCGCGTCGTCGTAGATCCGCACGTTGTGTGGCGCGCCGTCGCGATTCTCGAACAGCAGCGGAAACGACCTTCCGGCCGGCACCGCGAGCTGGGTACGATCGAACGCGACGCCTTGCGCGGTGACGACCGCCCCACCCGAGGGCGCCGTCGGCGGCGGGCCGGCAGGGCCGCCCGTACAGGCGACGAGGACGGTGCCCGCCAGAAGCGCAATCACCGCCCTGCCGTGAACGCGCGTCATGACTAGGCCCTCGCCAGGAGGGTCCGAGCAAGACCCCTCGCCAGCACGCGCACGCGTCGGGCGAGCTGCATCGGGCCGCCGTCCGAATGCCACAGCTCGAACGTGACAGCGGCGATGAGGGCCACCTCGATCGCCTTGTCCAGGTAGGCCAGCGAGAAGCGCGCTCCGAATATGACCCAGCCGCCGATCGTCGCGGCGGTAAATCCGATGAGCGCGAGCCGGATCAGCCAGCGCAAACGTCCGAGCGGCCCGGGCAGGACCATCGCCAGCGCGAGGGTCGTGTAACCCGCCGCGGTCATCAGGAAGAGCATCCCACCGAGCGATGCATGAATCGTCGCGGTGGCCAGCGTGAGGGCCACCACGGAGGCCCGGGCAACGATCGTGGTCAGACGAGGCTCGACGAGCTTCGCCGTGTGGATCGTGGCCATCTCGGTCTCCTTTCGCGTTCCAGCGAGACGATTTCTCGCTACTTGTAGTTAGCATGTAAAGCATGAACCAATAATGTGCTACTGTCAAGTAGCACGCTGATCAGGGTCCGGAGGTGCTTGGAAATGCAGGCCCGTCATCTGTGCTTCATCGATCGGGCATAGGATTGCGGGCATGACGACCAAGATCACCAAGGGCGACGCCGACTGGCGCGCCCAGCTCAACCCCGACCAGTACCACGTGCTCCGCGAGAAGGGAACGGAGCGGGCATTCACCGGCGAGTACTGGGACGACCACCGGCCGGGCGTGTACCGCTGCGCCGGCTGTGGCGCCGAGCTCTTCGACGCGGAAGCCAAGTTCGACTCGGGTACGGGCTGGCCGAGCTTCTATGAGCCCGCCGCGCCCCAGGCCGTTGCCACCGAGGAGGATCGCTCGCTCTTCGGGCGCCGCACGGAGGTGCTGTGCGCGAGCTGCGGCGGCCACCTGGGCCACGTCTTTCCCGACGGGCCCCGGCCGACCGGCCTGCGCTACTGCATCAACTCGGCCGCGCTCAGCCTCGAGCCCGAACCGAAGCCGTAAGGGCAGCACTCAGTCGGCCGGCCAGCGCTCCTTGAAGACCACCTCCTGGCGCGGCAGCCGGGTCGTGCCCGGCGGCGACTTCGGCCGACGAGCGGCATCGCTCGGATGGCCGATGGCCATGATCGTCCGAACGAACCTGTCCTCGGGCAGCCCGAGGAGGTCGCTGACGAAGGCCCGGACGTCGGTCCGAATCCAGGCGATGGCCGCGCCCAGGCCCAGCAGGGATGCGGCGATGAGGATTCGCTCCGCGGCGCGGCCGTCGTCGTAGGCGTCCACCATCGCACGCCCCGGCTCGGCCGGCAGGACGATCGCGATTCCCACGGTTGCCGTCTGGAACGACCGAGTCTGGGGAATCCCCGCCTCGTGAATCCGTCGGAGCGTATCGGGCTCGCGGATGACGATGAACCGCCACGGCTGGTTGTTCTGGCTGCTGCCCGACCAGCGAGCAACGTCGACGATCGCGTCGAGCGCGGCGGACGGCACCGGCTCGTCCGTGAACTCGCGGATCTGACGCACCCGGATGAGGGGCCGCACACGGTCGCCAGCCGAGCCAGAGGCATTGCCTCCGGCGGGCGTCGTGTCGCTCATGGACGTACCGTAGCAAACGTGGATCGAACGTTGCCCGGCCCCGAACCGAAACCTGGACCACCGTTCCAGCAGCTCGACTTCGTGTACATGCCCAGCCGCGACGTCGCGGCAGACGCCGGATTCTTCAGCGGCGTCCTTGGCGGCCGGCTGGTGTTTGCCATCGACGACGGCGGAACGCGGGTCGCCATGATCGAGCTATCCGAGCCCTCGCCCCGGATCCTGCTGGCCGACCATCTCGAGGGTGAGCAACCGATCCTCGTCTACCGGGTCGCCGACCTCGACGACACGCTGGTCACGCTGGAGAGGCGCGGCTGGGAGCGACAGCGGATGCTCGAGATCCCCCACGGACCATGCTGCTCGCTCGTCGCTCCGGGAGGCCAGCGCCTCGCCCTGTACCAGCTCGCCCGGCCAGAGGTCGGTCGACACTTCGAAGGCCGCCGCGACTTTCCTGTCGCGACCGAATGAGCTCGGCCCCGACGGGCGCCCTGCCGAGTCGCTATCGTGGTCAGCCCTCGCCAGGCGTCTGGCGCGGCCAGCGTGGAAGGGCGGAGCGGCGTGGCCGGAGCTGACTTGGGCACGGGTCGTGGATTCAACACGGTCTTCGGTCGGGGTCTGGTCGGCGAGCTCCAGAACTTCGTTCACCGACCGTACCTCGTGGTCACGATGGAAGACCTGTGGCCACGCTTTGAGGCGTCCTTCGAGGCCGGCCTGGCCGGCGTGTATCTGGTCCGGTCGCTGGACCTCGCGACGCTGATGCGAGACGTCGCCGCGCTGCCGGCCTGTGCGAGCGTCATCGGCCTGGGTGGCGGCCAGGCGATCGACATCGCCAAGTTCGTCGCGTGGACCAGGCGACTGCCGCTCTTCCAGGTCCCCACGGCGATGACCGTGAACGCGCCGTTCGGGCATCGCGCCGGCCTGCGCACGAATGGCATCATTCGATACATGGGCTGGGCGGTTCCGGAGGCCGTCTATGTCGACATCGACGTGATCCAGGGGGCGCCGGCGGCCCTCAACCGGAGCGGGGTGGGTGACATCCTGTGCTACCACACCGCCCACGCGGACTGGAAGCTGGCCCACGATCTGGGGCGCACCGAACCCCGCTGGCCCTACGACGAGGGCCTGGTGGCCGAGGCGCGCCTGCGGCTCGACTCCGTCCTGGCGAGCCTCGACGACATCCGCGAGGTCAACGAGCGTGGCATCCGGACCCTCATGCTGGCCCACCGCTGGGGCGGGGCGACGTTCCACGACTCGGGCTGGAACCCTCGCCACATCGAGGGTGTGGAGCACTTCTTCTTCTACAACCTGGAGCGCCTGACCGGAAGGCATTTCATCCACGGCCAGCCGGTGGGGCTGGGTATCTATGCCGGGAGCATCTTGCAGGGCAACGAGCCGGAGGCGATGTTGGCCGCCCTCCATCGCGCCGGCGTGGACATCCGGCCCGAGGCCATGGGTGTCAGCTGGGATGATGCCGCGGAGGCCCTGCGGACACTTGCCGGCTACGTTCGGGAGGCCGGCCTGTGGTACACGGTCGCCGACCTGACGCCGGTGACGGATGCATTCCTCGCGCAGGTCCGTGAGGGCCTGGATGCGACGTACGGCCCGTGGTCGGGTCCCGCCTGAGGCCGCCATGAAGGTCGGCCTGACCCTCCCCCAGGGCTGTGATCGCGAGTACCTCGGCCTGGATCCGGCCGTCGCCTGGCAGCGGACGATCGAGATCGCGAGACGGGCGGAGGCGGCCGGCTTCGATTCGCTCTGGCTGTACGACCATTTCCAGGTGGACCCGCCGCTCATCGAGGCGCCCATCTTCGAGCCGTTCGTCGAGCTGTCCGCGCTGGCGATGGTCACCAGCCGTGCCCGGTTGGGTCACCTCGTGCTTGCCGCCGCCTACCGCAATGCCGCCCTCACCGCGAAGATGATCTCCACCCTCGACGTCGTGAGCGGAGGGCGGGCGGTGCTGGGGATCGGGGCCGGCTGGAAGGAAGACGAGTGGATCGCCTACGGCTACGGCTTTCCCGACCATCGCGAGCGGCTCGCCATCCTGGCCGACCACCTGGAGATCATCACGAGAATGCTCGGGCCAGGCCGTGCGACGTTCGAGGGACGCCACGCCCATGTCATCGACGCGATCAACGAGCCCAAGGGACTGCAGCCGCGCATCCCGATCGTGGTTGGCGGCAACGGTCCCAACGTGACCTGGCGCCTGGCCGCTCGCTTCGCCGACGAGCTCAATCTCGACGCGATGGCGCCGGATGACGTGGCACGGGCACTGCCCACGATCCGGTCGCGATGCGAGGAGATCGGGCGTGACCCTGCCTCGCTCCGCGTCTCGATCCATGTCTGGGGCCAGGCCGACGCCCCACCCGGCGGCGAACGCCAGGAGCGCCTGGGCCGGTACGCGCAGCTGGGCCTCAGCCGAGCGATCGTCCAGGGCTTCCCGGCCGTGAGCGACGAGGCGGCCCTCGACCTCCTGGTCGATGACTGCGCCGCCGCCGGGCTCCTGGAACGGGCAGCCGCCCCGGATCCAGACCTCGGCTGACACCGGTTGCCGGCCTACCCGGTCGGCGGCAGGATCTCCACCAGGACAGACCCGGTCACGTTGACGATGGTCGAGTCGCGGTACCGCTCCTGCCACGCCTTCTGGGCCGCGGGATTGGTGTGGCCGTGGAGCCAGAGCGCCGGCCGCAAGCGGTCCAGGACGAACCGGTACGCATCGAAGCCGCGATGGTAGGCATCGGTCGGCGTGTCCCCGGCACCCTGCGGCGGGACGTGGCTCACCACGAGCGGCACCGCACCTCCGTGGAGCAGGCGGCGGCCGCCCAGGCGGAGGACCTGACGCCACGCCGCGCCCTCGTCGTGTCGCGGCGGCTCGCGATCGCCCGACGGCCACGGCAGAGCGAAAACCGGCATGCCGGGTACCGTGCGCTCGTCGAAGCCGGCGGAGGCGCGCGGCAGCTGACTGGGCTCCGGCCACGGGCCGCCGCGGTCGTGATTGCCACGCACGAAGACGAGCGGCGCATGGAACGCGTCGGCCAGGAAGGCCAGCCGGTCGGGGGCGAGATCGCCGGACCCGACGATCAGGTCGATGGGCTCGAGGGCCTTCCGGTTGACCGCCTCGTCCAGTGCCGGGTCCGGCTCATCCGAGGCAGCCAGCACGCGCAAGGGCCGGTCGTTGCGCCCGTGGAACGGACGCGCGTCGGGCCAGACCATTGTCAACCGCCGGGTCATTCGGCCGTGCCCTCTGGCGATCCGCCGGGCGATGTATCGGGCGATGCGTCCTGGGTCGCCTCGGTCCTGGGTGGAGACGGGTCGGGCTCCCGTGCGATCGCGCCGTCGGGATGCGCGACGAGCCCTTCGAACGAGGCGCCCGGCGTCAGCAGGCCGCGACCCGCGGCCTGGAGCTCTTCGCGGCCGGCCAGCACTGGCCCGAGAGGGCCCGTTGGCACCGTGGCGGGCTCGCCCGGGAGCTGGACGGCGCTGACCACCGCGTCGACGTCCACCTGACCTGTGGCCAGCGCCGCGGCGACGCGATTGTGGCCATCCGTGACCCAGTAGCCGTCCGTGGTCTTGAGGACCTCGATAGGGGGAAGGACCGCCATCCGTTCGACCGCGTTCCGGATCCGCTGCCAGCGGGCCTGCCAGTTTCGGGATCGGAACGGCGGCAACGGCCGGAAGTCGAGGCCGCGTTGGGCCGGGCCCTCGACGGCCGTGCCGCGGATCTCGGACACCGGAATGGGGTACAGGCCGAGCTCGCGGATGGCCGCGTAGCGCGCCGCCGGATGACCGTCGAAGAGGTTCGGCAGCGGCTCGTGACTTCGCGCCCGGCGGCGGCGGTCACGGGC
>WNGF01005573.1_pt1 | contig 17584 bp, 19 predicted proteins | sample 5400641 | NCBI WGS metagenome assembly WNGF01 (sample SAMN13153371, study PRJNA577476) | soil metagenome | isolation source: 80 cm soil or saprolite under grassland replicate 2 | place: USA:California | collected 2016-06-15
GCGCGCGGGCGGTTCTCTACGGCTTCCGTGCCGGTCTGGCCCGTATGGCTGCTTGCCGCCGCAACCGTCTTCACCGCAGGCTTCCGGATCGGCCTGAACGTGAGCTCTTCGAACGTGATCGACGTCGGCTACTCCGGCGTCGTCGGCGCGGACCGAATCGCCCACGGCCGGGTCCCCTACGGAAACTTCCCGATCGAGGACGCGCTCAAGGCGTGCGGCCCCGCTGCCGCCGACGGCGAGATCCGGGAGCGCGTGCAGGCGAACGGACGCTGCGAGTCCGCGAACCCGCAGGGCGACACGTACGGGCCCGTTGCCTACGAGGCGTACGTGCCGGGCTACCTGCTCCTAGGCTGGAGCGGGAAGTGGGACGACCTGCCCGCGGCGCACTTCAGCTCGATCGTGTTCGACCTGCTCTGCCTGCTCGGCCTCGCGCTGGTGGGGCTCCGCTTCGGCGGGCTCCGGCTCGCGGCCACGCTCGCTTTCGCGTGGGTCGCCTACCCGTTCACGCAGTACGTGTCCAGCTCGAACACGAACGACGCGCTGCCGCCGCTCTTCCTGATCTGGGGCTTCTGGCTCGTGACCTCTCCGGCCGCGCGCGGCGCCGCGGTCGCCCTCTCCGGCTGGACGAAGTTCGCAACCTTGCTCGTCGCTCCGCTCTGGGCGTCCTACCCAGACTCCCAGAAGCAGCCGCGCGCGAAGCTGGCCTTCGTCGGCGCCTTCGCCGCCGCGACCCTCGCAGGGTTCTCGATCCTGCTCCTGGACGGGCACCCGCTCCACGCCGTCGACGTCTTCTGGGATCGCACGCTCGGTTGGCAGGTCGGGCGCGACTCGCCGTTCTCCATCTGGGACTGGCGCCAGTACCACGCCGGCCTGCCCGACCTGCACATCGTCCAGACGGTGCTCGAAGGCCTGCTCGTCGCCGGGGCGATCGGCTCGTACTTCCTCCCGCGCCGGAAGTCGCCGCTGCAGCTCGCCGCGTTCACCGCTGCGCTCCTCCTGGGCTTCCAGCTCGTGCTGACGCACTGGTTCTACCTCTACCTGCCGTGGTTCTTCCCGTTCGCCGCCCTCGCGCTGCTCGCCCCCATGCGGGCCCCGGCGCCGGTCCCGGCCCCACAGCCACTTGAACGCCGTCGCCAGGAGCTGGTCGGGGTGGAGTGAGCCGCGGCGGCTCGTGGTCTACGCAGCCGTCGCGGCTCTCGCGCTCTCGCTGACGCTCCTCCACTTCGGCTTCTACACGCACCGACTGATCCTCGACACGATCGAGTACCACCGCTTCGGGCTCGCGATGGTGGACGGGAAGGTGCCGTACCGGGACTTCCGCGTCGAGTACCCGCCCGGCGCGCTGCCCGCCTTCGCCCTGCCCGCGCTGGGCCATCCCGACTTCGACCTCTTCCAGCGCCAGTTCCAGATCCTGATCGGCCTGCTCGCCGGCGCGGCCCTGCTCGCCATGGCGCACGTCCTCAACTCGCTGCGCGCGTCGCCTCCCCGCCTCGCCGGCGCGCTCGGCTTCTACGCGATCGCGCCGCTCGTTCTGGGCTCGGTGGTCATCCACCGCTACGACCTCTGGCCGGCGGCGCTGACCGTCGGCGGGCTGGCGCTCCTGCTCTCCGGCCGCGACCGCACCGGCCTGGCGGTGCTCGGGGTCGGAATCGCGGCGAAGCTCTTCCCGGCGGTGGTCGTGCCCCCGGCGCTCGTCTACGTCTGGCGCACGCGCGGTCGGCGAGAGGCGCTTACGGCTCTCGCCTGTGCGGCCGCGGCCGTTGCCGTCTTCTTCGTGCCGTTCCTCGTGCTCGCGCCGGACGGGCTTTGGGAAAGCATCCACCGGCAGGCGTCGCGGCCGCTGCAGATCGAGAGCCTCGGCTCCGGGATCCTGCTCGCGGCGCACCAAGTCGGCGGGCTGGACCTCGACGTCGTCACGAGCCACGGCTCGCAGAACCTCGCCGGGGCGCTCCCGGACGCGCTCGGGCTCGCGCAGGCGGTAGTGCTGGCCGCCTTGCTACTCGGGATCTGGATCGCCGCCGCCCTCGGCCCGCCAAGCCCCGAGCGGCTCGTCCGCTACGCCGCCGCGTCGGTGACCGCGTTCGTCGCCTTCGACAAGGTCCTTTCGCCGCAGTTCATGATCTGGCTGATCCCGCTCGTACCGCTCGTGCGCGGCCGGCGGGGGCTCGCAGCCTCGGCTCTGCTCGGGCTCGCGCTCCTGCTGACGCAGCTCTGGTTCCCGATCCGCTACTGGGACCTGGCGCAGGGGCTCGAGGCCTTTCCGTCGTGGCTCGTGCTCGCCCGCGACGTCGTACTCGTCGCGCTGCTCGCGACGCTCCTAGTCCGAGACGGATCGACTCGAACCCAATCGGCTCGACCGGTCATTGCAGATGGACGCGCGGGCTAAGCCCCCGCGTCCTGAAGTCGGCATCGCAAGCGACGCCTTAGGGCACGGGAACCCGCAGCGCCTCGCAGCTGAGCGCCTTCCCGTCCGCGTCGCACTCGACGACGACGCCCTCGATCCGGACGCCTCCGTCGGCGGGCTCGAAGCGAACGGGCATCCCCGTCCGCATGCGGGCGATCGCGAGGTCCGCCTTGACGCCGATCACCGAGTCGTGCGGCCCCGTCATGCCGGCGTCCGTGATCGCAGCGGTGCCGCCGGGTTGCACGCGGGCGTCGCTCGTCTGCACGTGCGTGTGGGTGCCGATCACCGCCGTCACCTGGCCGTCGAGCAGGCGGGCGAGCGCGACCTTCTCGCTCGTCGCCTCGGCGTGGAAGTCGACTACGACCACCTTCGCCGCCGCGCGGGCGTCCTCGACCAGCGCTTCGACGACCTCGAACGGGCTCACCGGCGTGACCATGAAGAGGCTGCCCTGGACGTTCGCCACCGCGACAGGCGTCCCGTCCGAGCCCGCGGCGACCGTGAGCCCGCGACCCGGCAAGCCCGTCGCCAGGTTGGCCGGGCGCACGACACGCTCCGACGTCTCCAGGTACGGCCTGATCTCACGCCGCCTCCAGACGTGGTTCCCGAGCGTGAGCACGTCGGCCCCGGCCCCCAGCAGCCGGTCGGCGAGGCGCGGCGTAACGCCCGCGCCGTCCGCGACGTTTTCCGCGTTGACGATGCAGAAGCCGGCGCCGAGCTCCTCTTTCAGGCTCGGGAGGCGCTCCTTGACCGCGGCACGACCGGGGGCGCCGAAGACATCGGCGACGAACAGGATCTTCAGAACGGCCAGTTCCTAAGGAAAGGACAGGACGGCGGCTGGGTGCGCCGACATCGCGACGTGGTTCCCCGCGTCCTGCGTGTAGCGCGCGAGCGCCATCCGCTCGACGCCGGTGAAGTCGACGACCGTCCCCACCTTCGAGGTCGTCGCCGCGACCGTCGAGCCGACGGTGAGGCTCGGATCCGGCCGCAGGTGCGTAAGCGAAACGACCAGCGATGGGGTTCCGGTCGGCTGGATGTCGATCCGCGTGCCGTAGGTCTTCCCGTCGAGCACGTACGGGGTGAGGCCCACGATCGTTCCGTCCACCGGCGCGTAGACGTCTGTGCCCGGCGGCGCGCCGACGTCGAGCGTCCCCGTCGACGGTCCGGTCCCGCCGTCGATCACGTAGTAGCGGAGCCCGCTTCCGCCGCCGCCGAAGAGACGGTGCCCGAGGCGGCTGAGCACGCCCTGGTTGGCCTGTCGGCCCACCGGGTCGAGGGCGAGCGCCCCGTCTCCGGAGGCGTGGTAGCCGATCGCCGTCACGCGGCTCTGCGCGATCGGGAGGTCGAGCCGGAGGGCGCCGCGCATGGCGACGACCTGCGGCTGCGGCGGGCCGGAGGGCAGAAGCCTCGTCGCTGGGGCCGGAGCGCTGGTCACGACGGGTGCGGCCGACCGGCCCGACCCAAATGCGGTCAAGAGCAGGGAAATCAGGGCGACGGCGGCGAGAAGGAGCAGGCCCACCGCTCGTTTTTTCCTCCGAGCGGCGACGGCCTCCGCCCGGCTGCGACGCACCGCCAGTGCGTGCCCGGAGGGGGGTGACATCGGAGGCACCGTAACGAAGCTGGGGCCGGGCTGCAACGACTGCGGCGCCGGCGCGTCCGGTGCGAGCGCCAAAGCTCCGTCGAGCTCGAAATCCCAGTCCCACGCGGGCGGCTTCCTCCCCTGGAGCGTGAACTGACCGGTCGACACGATTGAACGAACGCCGGAACGGCTCCTATGAACGTCCGCGCTACGATGACGCGCATGGCCGGGCCTGCCGCCGGGGCCGCGAGAATCCAGATTCCGCGCTGGATTCAACTCGTCGGTCTGCCGCTGTTGCTGCTCTTCCTGTGGGTTGTGGCGGGGGCCGCTCGTCACGTCGTCTTTCTCTTCCTGATCGCTGCTCTGATCGCGTTCCTGTTGAACCCGCTCGTCCGCGGTCTGACGCGCGTGTGGATTCCCCGAGGGTTCGGCGTTGCGATCGTGTACCTGACGTTCGCCGCCATCGTGATTGCCGCGGGCGCCGCGCTCGGGAACGTCGTAGTGAACCAGACGAAATCGAGCGCGAGCCGCGTCGACGACTACTTTACGGTCGCCCACGGACGCCCCTTCGAGACGCACGCTTACCGCGACGTCGACCGCTTCCAGCGTTGGCTGAACACGCACCACCTGCGTGGCGTCAAGGTCCGGACGCAGGGCCACGACCTGGTGAACCGGATCCGGAAGAAGGACGTCTCCAAGTACACCGGCAAGGTGATCGACTTCGTCGAGGGCGCGGCGATCGGCACGCTCAAGTTCCTCTTCAGCCTCGTGCTCGTGATCGTCGTCTCGATCTACATGCTGCTCGACATGCCACGGTTCCGGCGCGCCGTCGACCGGCGCTTCCCGCCGCACCCGGGCTCTTCGTCGCTGCTGACGCGGATCGAGCGCTCGCTCGCGAGCTACGTCAGAGGGCAGGTCCTGTTATCGCTGATCATCGGGACGAGCGCAGGGCTCGGGCTCTGGCTGCTCGGGACGCTCGGCTGGGCCCCCGGTGCGGACCGCTACGCCGTGCTCTTCGGCGCCTGGGTCGCGGTGACCGAGCTGATCCCGTACCTCGGCCCCTGGCTCGGCGCGATCCCGCCGTTCCTCTACGAGCTCGTCGTGCATCCGATCGCCGCGATCTGGGTAGCTCTGCTCTTCCTCGTCATCCACCAGGTGGAGGGGCACATCGTCGTGCCGAACGTGATGGGAAGCGCCCTGCGGCTGCACCCGCTGCTGGTCATCTTCGGGCTGCTCGCGGGCGGGGAGATCTACGGCCTGCCGGGGGCGCTCGTCGCGCTCCCGCTGCTGGCGGCCGGACGGGCGATCTGGGAGTTCTTCAGCGAGCGCGTCTCGCTGGAGCCGTGGCAGGAGGGCGCGACGATCCCGGTAGAGGTCGAGGTCGAGTCGGCACAGACGCGCGCGATGGCGCCGGTGCCGCCGGCCGACCCGCCTGCTGCAGCCAGTCGGTGACCCCCGGCCGAACGCTCCTCGCCGCCCGCGGGGCCGGGCGCAGGTTCGGCCAGACGACGGCACTCGAGCCCGTCGAGCTCGAGGTCGTCGAGGGAGAGGGGTTGGCGCTCGTCGGGCCGAACGGCGCGGGCAAGTCGACGCTGCTCGCGCTTCTCGCGGGCGCGCTCGAGCCCAGCAGCGGCGGGATCGAGCGCCGCTCCGGAGCGCGCATCGGCTGGGCGCCCCAACGCCCCGCCCAGTACGGCCGGCTCTCCGCGCGCGAGAACCTCGAGCTCTTCGCGCGGCTCGAGGGCGAGCCCGACCCGGAGGCGGCGGCGGCGCGGCTGCTGCACGAGTTCGACCTGCCGGACAAGCGCGCTCCGAGCGGGAACCTTTCCGTTGGGAACCGGCAGCGGCTGAACCTCGCGATCGCGTTCCTCGGGAGCCCTGACGTCTTGCTCCTCGACGAGCCGACGGCGGCGCTCGATCCCGAGCAGCGGCGTCGCCTTTGGGAGCGCTGCTCGGCTCTGCGGGAAGCCGCCGGCGCGTTCGTCTTCGCGAGCCAGAACCTCGACGAGGTCGAGCGCCACGCCGATCGGGTCGCCGCCCTTCGGGACGGCCGCCTCGTCTTCGCCGGCCCGGTCCACGAGTACGACCGCTCGCAGGCCGACACTCTGTTCGCGTGAACCGCGTCTGGTTGCTCTTCAAGAAAGACGTGCTCGTGCTGCGGCGCTCGCCGCTGCTGTTCGGGATCCTCCTCGCGTACCCGATTGCGATCTCCGTTCTCGTCGGTCTGGTCGCGAGCTACTCCAACTCGAAGCCGCGCGTCGCCCTGGTCGACAAGGACCACCTGCCGCCGACCGTCGTGATCGGCGGCAAGCGCTTCCACGTCGACCGCACGATCTCCGAGGTCAGCAAGAACGTGAACCTCGTGCGGCTCACGCCGGACGCGGCCCAGCGGCAGCTCCGGCAGGGCAAGGTGGTCGCGGTCGTGACCGTCCCGGCGGGCTTCATCTCGACGCTCGAGGGAATGGCGCGGAGCCCGCGGCTCGAGATGCAGCGCTCGCGCGGGACGATCTCGTCGCGAATCGACCAGCAGGTGCAGGCGCTCGTCTACTCGCTCAACCGCCAGCTGCAGAGGGCCTACATCGACACCAACCTGGAGTACGTGAACCTGATCCTGCACGGCGGCACGGGCAGCTTCCTCGGGCGGCCGTTCAGCGTGCTCGGCCTCGAGCGGGCGCAGCGGGTCCTCGCCCGGATGCCGAAGACCCGGGACGTGAAGCAGCTCGAGGACTTCATCCACGACGCCAGGCTCGCGCTCGCCAACACAGGCGGCGCCCTGCGGGCGACGGCTCGACCGATCGAGCTCGTTTACGCGCAGAACCGGGGGCGGACGTGGGCGCTCTCGGCGGAGGTGCAGGCGTATGCGCTCGGCCTGACGATCACGTGCCTCACGCTGATGGTCGCCGCGGGCTCGCTGGCCGCCGAGCGGGACGAGAACGTGATCGGCCGGCTCGCTCGGGGACTGGTCGGGCTCGGGCATCTCGTCTGGGCGAAAGTCGCGCTCGCCGCCGCGCTGGCGCTCGTGCTCGGCGCGGCGATCGCGCTCGCGTTCGGGGTGATCATCGAGATCGGCGGGGTCACGGGGGGAGAGCCGTGGCAGCGGCTGCCGCTGCTCGTGCTCGGTCTCCTGCTCGCCGGCGCCTCGCTCGGCGCGCTCGGTGCGTTACTCGGGGCGCTCGCCCGGGAGGCACGCTCCGCGTCGCTCGTCGCGCTCCTCGTCGTGCTGCCGATCGTCTTCCTGGGCTTGATCCCGTCCGAGGTCGTGCCGCCGGCCGGCTGGGCCAGCGACGCGCTCCCGTTCGCCCACGCCGTCCGCTTCTTCAGCTCGGCGCTCTTCGACCTCAGCCCCTGGGGCGAGCTGGCGCGAGAGGCCGCGTGGCTCGCCGGGCTGGCGGGTGTCTTCGGCGGTCTCGCCTGCCTGGGAGCGCGTAGATTGTTGGCGTGAACGCCTTTCCCGCAACGCGCCTGCGCCGCCTGCGACGCAGCGACCGGCTCCGGGCGCTCGTGCGGGAGACCAGGCTCGACCTCGAGGACTTCGTCTTCCCGCTCTTCGTCGGTCCCGAGCCGCTGACGAACCCGGACCTGCCCGCGCTCGGGCGGCACGCGGTGGCCGATCTCGCCGCCGAAGCACACGAGCTCGAGCGGCTCGGCGTGCGCGCGGTGCTCCTGTTCGGCATCCCGGAGGAGAAGGACGCGGAGGGCTCAGGCGCGTGGGACGAGGACGGGATCGTCCAGCACGCGCTGCGCGCGCTCCGCGAGGCGTCGCCGAGCCTCGTCCTGCTGACCGACGTCTGCCTCTGCGAGTACACCTCGCACGGCCACTGCGGCGTGCTCGAGGGCGAGGAGGTCGACAACGACACGACGCTCGAGCTGCTGGCGCGAACCGCGGTCAGCCACGCCGAGGCCGGCGCGGACGCAGTTTGTCCGAGCGACATGATGGACGGCCGCGTCCGCGCGATTCGAGCCGCGCTCGACGACGCCGGCCTCGGGGAGACGCCGATCGTCTCGTACGCCGCGAAGTACGCCTCCGCCTTCTACGGGCCGTTCCGCGAGGCGGCGGAGTCGGCGCCCGCCTTCGGCGACCGGCGCGGGTACCAGATGGACCCGGCGAACGTCAGGGAGGCGCTGCGCGAGTGCGAGCTCGACGTTCGCGAGGGCGCCGACGCGCTGATCGTCAAGCCGGCCTTGCCGAACCTGGACGTGATCAGAGCCGTGCGCGAGCGGTTCGATCTTCCGGTCGGCGCCTACAACGTCTCGGGGGAGTACGCGATGCTGAAGGCCGCAGGCGCCCGCGGCTGGCTCGACGAGCGGCAGGCCGCGCTCGAATCGCTGACGGCGATCGTCCGCGCCGGCGCCGACCTGGTCGTCTCGTACTGGACGAAGGAGCTCGCGGGCTGGCTGTAGCGACCGGCGTCTGGGACACCATCGCGCGCGAAGCGGCCGTCGAGAGCAGGCTCTGGGCCGAGGCTCTGCGGCCGGACGGGGAGCGCGAGCTCGAGCCCGTCTTCTCGCCGCTCTCGGAGGAGCGGTACGCCCTCGGGCTGGAGACGATCTACGAGGGCTACCTCCTGCACTACGGCCGCCCGCGCCTGTTCGCGCCGCGCGACGACGACACCGGTCTGCTGCTCGGGGACTACCTCTACGCCCACGGGCTCGTGCGCGTCGCCGAGGCGGGAACGGTCGAGGCGGTCACCGACCTGGCCGCTCTGATCTCGCTCTGCGCCCAGCTGCGCGCCGACCGCCTGCCCGGCGACGGCGAGGCCTGGGCCGCGACGGCCGCGACCCTCGGCGAGGGCGCGCAGGCACGCGCGACGTGGGCGGCAGACGGCTCCGAGCCGGTCGAGCGCGCGCTCGCGGCCCACCGGCGGCGCGTGGAGTAGAGTCACGCCGATGCTGCTTGCCGCGAAGACAGCCGCCGAAGAGGGCAAGGAGGTCATCACGGCGATGCTGATCGTGGGCCTCGTCTTCGTCGGCGTGATCGCCCTCGGCGAGCTCAGCCGCTGGCGGCGGCACCGCCGCTACTAGCCGCGCCGGTCGCTCTGGCGACCTCCGCGAGAGCCTCGAGCTCTTCAGCTCGACGACGATGCCTGGAGCTCCGGCGAGCAGCTTGAGCTGCAGGCTGCGGTCGAGCTGGCCCTGCGAGCCCTAGACTCATTACCCGATGGCGCTGCCCGCTGACCTGCGCTCGTGGATCGCGCTGCTCGAGCGCGAAGGGGAGCTCGTCCGCGTCTCGACCGAGGTCGATCCGCACCTCGAGATCACGGAGATCACCGACCGTGTGGTCAAGAGCGGTGGGCCTGCGCTGCTGTTCGAGAACCCGAAGTCGCGCCATCCGCTGCTGATCAACCAATTCGGCACCGAGCGGCGGATGTGCCTGGCGCTTGGGGTCGAGAGCCTCGACGACGCCGGCCGGCGTGTCGGCGAGGTGCTCGAGATGCAGCCGCCGCAGGGGCTCGTCGAAAAGGTCCGCGGGCTGCGCCGGCTGAAGTCGATCGCCGACTCGCAGCCGAAGCGCGTCCGCAACGGCCCGTCGCAGGAGGTCGTGCTCACCGGCAGCGAGGTCGATCTCACCCGGCTCCCGATCCAGACCTGCTGGCCCGGCGACGCGGCGCCGTTCATCACGCTTCCCGCGGTCATCACCAAGGACCCGCGCACCGGCGGGCGCAACGTCGGCATGTACCGCCTGCAGGTCATCGACGAGCGCACCACCGCGATGCACTGGCAGATCCACAAGGACGGCCGCGCCGACTACCTGCTCTCGGACGGCCGTCTCGACGTGGCCGTCGCGCTCGGCCTCGACCCCGTGACCACCTACACCGCGAGCGCGCCGCTGCCGAAGCACGTCGACGAGCTGATGCTGGCCGGCTTCCTCCGCGGTGAGCCGGTCGAGCTCGTGCCCGCGAAGACCGTCGACCTCGACGTGCCGGCGAACGCGGAAATCGTGCTCGAGGGCTACATCGCCAAGGACGAGCTCACGGACGAGGGCCCGTTCGGCGACCACACCGGCTACTACACGCCGCCCGAGCCCTTTCCGGTCTTCCACGTCGAGGCGATCACGATGCGGCGCGACGCGATCTACCCGTCGATCGTGGTCGGCAAGCCGCCGGCCGAGGACGCCTGGCTCGGCAAGGCGACGGAGCGGATCTTCCTGCCGGCGATCCGGATGAGTGTGCCGGAGATCGTGGACTACGATCTGCCGGTCGCGGGGGCATTCCACAACTGCTGCATCGTCTCGATCCGCAAGAGCTACCCCGGGCAGGCTCAGAAGGTGATGCACGCGATCTGGGGCCTCGGCCTGCTGAGCCTGACGAAGGCGGTCGTCGTGGTGGACGAATGGGTCGACGTGCACAACTACGAGGAGGTGTTCTTCCGCGTCGGCGCCAACGTCGACCCGAAGCGGGACGTGCTCCTCTCCGAGGGCCCGCTCGACCACCTCGACCACGCGCCGACGCTCCAGTTCTACGGCGGAAAGATCGGGATCGACGCGACGCACAAGGGCCCGGCCGAGGGCGCACGGCCGTGGCCGGAGGAGATCCGCATGAGCGACGACGTGAAGGCGCTCGTCGACCGCCGCTGGAGCGAGTACGGGATCGAGGGGCCGAAGCAGGCGCTCGACGGCTCCAAGACGAGTGTGCGCCGTCTGTTACGTCGTTGACGCGGCAGACCGAAGCACGATTGAATCCACCGCGAATCGGCCTGCTAACGGAGAGGGAGGCGCGCCGGGGTGGAAGACCCGCGGGGGGACGAAGAGCGGCACCAGCCGCCGCCTAGTCTCTGGCCCGTCGGCTTTGCCATCGGCGTGGTCTGCCTGCTCGTCGGGCTGGTCGTCAGCTGGCCCGCTGTCGCGATCGGCGCCGGGCTCGCCGCCGTGTGCGGCTTCATGTGGGCGCGCGAGGTCATTACCGGACGAGCAGAGCCGGCGGCAGTGCCTGCACCCGAGGAGGGGCCACCGCCGCAAGCCCCCGCGGTCCCGGCATCGGCGGGCGAGGCCGCGATGCCGGAGCCCGAGCCGGGCGAGCGCTTCCCGCGTAGCGTCTTCCTCGAGAGCGCGACGCTCGGCCTGGGCGCGGTCATCGGCGGCATCGTCACCGTCCCCGCGGTCGGCTTCGCGGTTCTGCCGGCGTTCCTGAAGCAGCACGGCCACGAGGTCGACCTGGGCCCGATCAGCGACTTCCCGGAGGGCCAGTACGTCGTCGCCACGTTCCTGCGCGAGCCGTCGCAGGGCGAGATCTCGCGCCGCACGGCGTACGTCCGCAACAACGGCTCGCTGGACGGCAAGCCGAGCTTCACCTGCATCTCGAACCGCTGCGCGCACCTCGGCTGCCCGGTGCAGCCCGGCGGCCCGACGTTCGACCAGCGGAAGAAGACGGTCAAGACCGGAAACGGAGAGATCGACCTGATACCGACCCTCCCGGCGGCCGGCTTCATCTGTCCCTGCCACGGCGGTGCGTACGACCAAGAGGGAAACCGCACTGCCGGCCCGCCCGTGCGCGGGCTCGACCGTTACGAGTTCTCGATCCGTAACGGCCACCTGATCCTCGGCAACACGTACAGCGTCGCGAGCGTCAAGGGGTCGGGCAAGGACGCGCGCATCAAGAAGTACGAGCTCGCCGGCCCCGGGCAGCACATCGACGGCCCGGAGGCCTGGCTCTACCCCCTGCAGGCACCCCACTGATGCCGCGCCGAAAGTCAGCCCGCCGGCAGCAGCTCGAGCGCATGGCTCTCTACCCGCTCGACTGGCTGGAGGAACGATCAGGCCTCGTGGGCGGCGTGCGCTACTTCCTCTTCCGGAAGGTCCCCGGCGACACGAACTGGTTCCACACGCTCGGCTCGGCGACGCTGACCGCCTTCCTCGTCCAGCTCGTCACGGGCGTGATCCTGGCGTTTTACTACAAGCCGAGCCCCGAGCAGGCGCACTCGTCCGTCGAGCACATCACGAGCGACGTCACGCTCGGCTGGCTCGTGCGCGGGATGCACCGCTGGGGCGCCAGCGTCTTCATCATCCTGATGTTCCTGCACATGGGGCGGGTCTTCCTATTCGGCGCGTACAGGTACCCGCGCGAGCTGAACTGGATCGTCGGCGTGCTCCTGCTCGCGACCGGCCTCTTCGAGGGGCTGACCGGCTACCTGCTTCCATTCGACCAGACCGCCTACTGGGCGACCGTCGTCGCGATCAACATCAACGGGACGGCACCCTTCGTGGGACCGTTCCTCGCCTCGCTCCTGCGGGGCGGGGCCGAGATCGGGCCGGACACGCTCGCGCGCTTCTACTCGCTGCACATGCTGCTCGTGCCCGGCGCTCTGCTCGGCCTGATCGGGCTGCACCTGTACCTCGTCGTGCGGCTCGGCGTCTCCTCGCCGCCTTGGTCGAGGGAGGCGGCGGGGCGTGAGCCCGAGCCCGAGCCGCCGCCTACCAGGGCCGGCCTTGTCCAGCCCAGGCCGCGCGCCGGCGTGCGCGGGAGGCCCCAGTGAGCGCCCTCGACGAGCGCCGCGCCGGTTTCCAGCGCTACAAGGAGGACGTCAAGAAGCGGGGCAAGCCGTTCTACCCCTACGCGATGTTCCACGACACGGTGATGAGCCTCGTCGTGGTTGTAGTGATCGTCCTGCTCGCGGTCATCTGGAAGTACGGCCTCTTCGGGCACCACTTCCTCGGCACGGTGCTCGGGGACAAGGCCGACCCCGGGACGAGGACGTTCGTGCCGCGCCCCGACTGGTACTTCTACTTCCTCTTCTACCTGCTGCGGATCTTCAAGTGGCCGGAGTCGGTGATCCTCGCGACCGTCGGGATACCGACGATCTGCCTGATCCTTCTGCTCGCGCTGCCGTTCGTCGATCTGCGCACCGAGCGGCGGCTCTCGCGGCGGCCGGTGGCCGTCGTCGCAGCCGCGCTGACGGTGCTCTCGATGGGCGTCCTCACCTACAAAGGCGCAACCGCGAAGGAGGCCATCGCGAGCGAGGTCAAGGCCGCGATCCCGAGCTGGGCTGCGAAGCAGGGCTTCCAGGGGAACAAGGACGCGCTGGCGGGGGCGAACCTCTTCGCGGAGTCCGCTTGCGTGAGCTGCCACACCTACCTGGGCACGGGCTCGTCGAACCTCGGCGCGCCGGACCTGTCGGCGGAGGGAGCGAAGAACAAGGGCATCCAGTTTCAGATCCAGCACCTGGAGTGCCCGAGCTGCGTCAATTCCGGCTCGCCGATGCCCTCGTTCAAGGATCTCGGCAAGGACAACCTGCGCAAGCTGGCGATCTTCTTAGAGGCCTCGAAGGGCGGGAAATAGGTGCACGTTTTCCTCGGGATCACCGGGGCCTCCGGGGCGCCGTACGCGGCGCGGCTGCTAGAGGCGCTCGCGGGTGCCGGCTGTGAGATCGGGCTTTGTGCCTCGCGCGCGGGGGTCGAAGTGGTCGCGACCGAGCTCTATGGCGACGCGCGCCTCTCGCCCGACGAGACGCTCACGCGGCTGACCGAGCCCGTCCGCGACGCGGTCACGCTCTACGACGAGCGGGACTGGCACGCGCCCTACGCGAGTGGCTCGGCGAAGGTCGACGCTTACGTGATCTGTCCGTGCGCGATGGGGACTCTGGGGACGATCGCGTCGGGCGCGATGTCGAACCTGATCCAGCGCGCGGCGAGCGTCGCGATCAAGGAGGAGCGGAAGCTCGTCCTCTGTCCGCGCGAGACGCCGCTCTCGCTGATCCACCTCGAGAACATGCTCCGCGTGAAGCAGGCGGGCGCGACGGTGTTGTTCCTCGCGCCGGGGTTCTACGCGGGGGCACGCTCCGTCGACGATCTCGTCGACTTCATCGTCGGGCGCTGCCTCGACCAGCTCGGGCTCGAGCACGAGCTGGTTCGCCGCTGGGGCGAACGGTGAGCACCCAGGCAGGCAGGCTTCCGGCCGAGGGTGTCCGGGCGATGTTCGACCGGATCGCGCCGGTGTACGACGCGATGAACCGCGTGATGACGGCCGGGCTCGACGGTCGCTGGCGCGCGGAGACGGCGGCGGCCGTCGTTCAGCCCGGAGACCGCGTGCTGGACTCGTGCTGCGGGACCGGCGACCTCGCGCTCGCCTGCCTGCGGGCGGGGGGACGCGTGACGGGGCTCGACTTCTCCGAACCGATGCTGCAGCGGGCGCGGCGGAAGTCGTCGGAGGTCGAGTGGGTGCGCGGCGACGCTTTGGCGCTGCCGTTCGAGGACGACTCTTTCGACGCGGCGACGGTCGGCTTCGGTGTCCGCAACCTGGCCGACCTCGAGCGTGGCCTCGCCGAGTTGCGCCGTGTGCTGGTGCCCGGCGGGCGGGTCGGCGTGCTCGAGATCACGCGGCCGCGCGGGCTACTCGCGCCCTTCTACCGTGTCTGGTTCGAGGTGCTGGTGCCGTTGCTCGGACGGCTCCTGCCGGGCGGCCGGGCCTACAGCTACCTGCCCGCGAGCGTGCGCCGCTTCCCAGGACCCGAGGATCTGGCCGAGCTGCTGCGTGCTGCCGGCTTTCGGGACGTCCGCTACCGGCTCTTCGCCGGCGGCATCGTGGCCCTGCATACCGGAGTTGTCGAGTGAGCCTCGCGACGATCCGCGAGAGCCCTGGACTCGACGCCTACCTCGAAGGGCTTGAGGAGCGGCTCGCGGAAGCCGTTGACGAGTTCCCCGGCCTCGTCGCAGACGTGGGCGCCGAGGCGCTGGCGGCCGGCGGGAAGCGGCTGCGGCCGCTGCTCGTCTTCCTGACCGCGCCCGAGGGCGCCGAGCGGCTTGCTGCGGGTGCCGCCGTCGAGCTCGTCCACACGGCGACGCTCGTCCACGACGACCTGATCGACCGCGCCGAGTACCGGCGTGGCCGGGCGGCCGCCTGGGCGAGCCACGGCGAACCGGCCGCGCGGGCCGCCGGCGATTACCTGTTCGCGCGCGCGTTCGCCGAGCTGGCGGAGACGGGCGACCGGCAGGCGGTTCGGATCCTCGCCCACGCGACGCTCGCGCTCGCCCGCGGCGAGGCGCTCCAGCGCGTGCAGACGCACGACCCTGACACGACCGTCGAGAGCTACCTCGAACGATGCGCGCTGAAGACGGGGAAACTGTTCGAGGCCGCGTGCCTGCTCGGCAGCGGCGGCGACCGCGGCCTCGGCGCGTTCGGGCTCGCGCTTGGGATTGCCTTCCAGATCGCTGACGACATCCTCGACTGCACCGGGGAGACGATCGAGACCGGCAAGATCGCCGGCACCGACCTGCGCGAGGGAACGCCGACGCTGCCGCTGATCCTGGCCGCGCGCGAGGACCAGTCGGTTCGCCGGGCCCTGGGCGGCGGACCGCTCGACGGCGCGCTGATCCGTGTCGCCGAGACCGGCGCGCTCGACCGCGCCCGCCTGGTCGCGCTCGACTACGCCCGCCGCGCTCGCGCGTGCCTCGACGGCCATGTGCGACGGGTCGAGCTCGAGGCGCTCACCGACGCCGTCGTGGACCGAGAGTCGTGATCAGGCTCGGCCGCATCTCGTACGTGAACATGGCGCCGGTCTTCTACCGGCTGGACGCCGAGGTGGACGAGGTACAGGGCGTGCCGACCGACCTGAACGCGCGCCTGCTCGGCGGCGAGCTCGACCTCGCGCCGATCTCCTCGATCGAGTACGCACGCCATGCCGACCGGCTGCGGCTGCTGCCGCGCCTCTGCGTCTCGTCCGAGGGCGCGGTCGACTCGATCCAGCTCGTCGCGCGGAGGCCGCTCGAGCAGGTGCGGTCGGTCGCGGTCACGCCGGAGAGCGCGACGTCCGTCGTGCTGACGAAGGTGCTGCTCCCGGAGGCCGAGCATGTCCCAGAGGGCGAGGAGGCAGACGCGAAGCTGCTGATCGGCGACGCCGCGTTGAAGAGCGCCTTCGAGGACCCGACCCCGCACCACGATCTCGGCCGTCTCTGGCTCGAGCGCACCGGCCTGCCGATGGTCTTCGCCGTCTGGGCGTGCCCGGAGCCCGTCTGTGCGGGCCTCCCGGAGCTCGAGCAGGCGCTGGTCGAATCCGTGCGCACCGCGCGCGCCGAGCTGACGTTCCTCGAGTTGGCGCGAGACGTGGGCGAGCTGGACGAGGTCCCGGAACTCCGTTTCGTCGCCCGCGCTGAGGCTACGGTCTAATCCAGCGCGCGAAAGGTCCTACAGACCTGCGAGCGGTCGAGCTCCGAAGGAGCAATGAATGCCTACCGCCGCGGCAGCTGCCTTCGCCCGAGTCCAGGATTGACGGCGCGAGCTTCTCGGTCAGTCCGAGCTTTATCAGCCCGTCGACCTCCGCTTGGATGTGGCTCCCGGTGTTTGCGGTGAACCACACACCTGGGGCGATCGCTTCCGCAGCTGCAATCTTCGGGTCCTCGCGGCGGCAAAGTGCGTTCGCTTTCCGAACTTCCGGCAACTGACCGCTCGATCCGCCTGACGGCTTCCGCATATCGGAGCCGCTACAAGCGGTCGCTGCGACGGCGATGGTCGCGAGTAACGCAGTCACGCACGTAGCGCGGGCTTTTGAAGATTCCGACCGCGATTCTTCAATCGGCGGGCCCCGATGGTCAAGCCACTTGCCGAATCCGTGAGGGCCGAACTAGAGCTGCGGGCGTGTTGCGGCGCCAGCTTGCGCGATTGTCACCGGAGCGGTCACGTGAGCGTGCGGTAGCGTGGCTATGCCCATGGCAAAATTCGTCATCGACTGCGGCGTCGCTCTCCATCTAGCGAGCGAGGGCGTGGACGTCGCCGCCGAGCACGAGCTTCTTGCCCCGACGCTCTTGCGCTCTCAAACGCTCTCAGCCCTGCAGGAAGCCGTTCACCGCGGGGAGCTCGAGCCGGATGTCGCCCTCGACCGCCTCAACCGCATCTGGGCGATGAAGATCCGACTCCTCGGCGATGCTGTGCTGCGTCGCGTGGCGTGGCGGATCGCCGAGCAGCTGGGGTGGGCCGAAACCTACGACGCCGAATACGTCGCGCTCACTCAGCTGCAGGCAGATGCGCTCGTGACCCTGAACGCAGATCTGGCGCGCCGGGTGGAGGGGATCGTCCCCACGGCGACGATCGAGGCGCTGCAGCCCGCCTGAGTCTCTAGCTAGCTACGAGGCGGGCTTGACGAAACGAGAGGCGATGAAGCGAAAGGCGGCATCTACCGCGATCACGAGCCCGAGCGTCACTCCTTCGAAGAGACCGACTACGAACCAGCTAAACATCATCTGCGGTAGAAGCACTTGGTCGGGGTCCTGGCCCGACTCGACGTTGTAGAAAGCGAGGCCAGTCCCCGCTACTGCCGCGATCAAACCGATCAACGCCAGCAGCGTGAACGCGCATCGGCCACCGAAAGTGAGTTTGACCTCCTCGCGCAGCCACGACCAATAGTCGCGCGGCCACGACGAGTAAGCGGTCATAGCCGAAGTGTAGGACGCGATGCCGCAGCTTCACCTCGCCCACGCGATTCAGGCAGGTTTCGCGGAGAATCAGCAATCGTGACCGATCGCACCTACGCGGTTGCCTCTCTCGACGAGCTCGAGCGCTATCCGGCGATGACAGGCGCGCCGGTGTTGATGCCGCTCCGGCGGCTGCTCGACGTGCGCGCGTTCGGGATCAACTGCTGGACTGCGCCGGTCGGCGAGCCGGTGATCGAGCGCCACCGGG
>WNGF01004786.1_pt1 | contig 17577 bp, 16 predicted proteins | sample 5400641 | NCBI WGS metagenome assembly WNGF01 (sample SAMN13153371, study PRJNA577476) | soil metagenome | isolation source: 80 cm soil or saprolite under grassland replicate 2 | place: USA:California | collected 2016-06-15
ATGATGCGGCTCTGCCGCGAACCGCCCCGATCACGCCGTCACGCGAGCTGACAACGTCTCGCCAAACGTGCACGCCACCGCGATGACCGCTGCCACCCCGGCACCGTTGGCGAAGCTGGCGCAGCAGCGCCGCTCGTTGCTCGATATTGCCAAAACCATCCACGGACCTCGGCCTGAACCCAACGCACCTCTCGGTACCCGCCACACCTCCGGAATGTGCTTGCCCCTGTGGTTTGCCGAGCCGCGCGCGGGCGAGCAGCGGACCGACGGCGCGTAGCGCCACGAGGGACGCGGTTGAGCGAAAAGCGCGCGGCGGTCACGCACGAACGGTCTTTTCCCAAACGTAACTCGTGATCTAGTAAGAAACCCCCCGGCGGTCACGCACGAACGGTCTTTTCCCAAACGTAACTCGTGATCTAGTAAGAAACCCCCCGGCGGTCACGGACGAACGGTCTTTTCCCAAACCGTAACTCGTGATCTAGTAAGAAACCCCCGGCGGTCACGCAGTGGAGAAATTTTCCAAAACAATCAGTTTGGGATGATGCCGAACAGGACTCGTCGACGCACTAGCACCCACAGCAAGAGGACCACGGCGATCTGGAGCAGCGGCGTGAAGACGGCTGCTGATGGCTCCCAGGGCAAGCTGGCCAGCCAGGGCGCCAGGTTGAACACCAGCAGGATCAAGAAGAAGTGAACGATATAGCTGTACAGCGCCGCCTGGCCGAGCGGCAGCATCAGCCAACCCAGGATGCGTTTCAAAGGTATCCAGAGGTACGTGACGCTGGTGTAGCCGACGATCGCCACCGACAGGAAGGCGACCAGCCGCCACGGGCGTAAGGGGACCTTGAAGAACGTCTCGTCCAGGACGGTCGGGTCGATGTCGAACAAGGGAAAGGCGGCGCCGTTGAAGCTCGCCCAGGCGAGTGACACCAGCGCGAGGGTGATCGAAATGCCCACGCTGACCAGAGCAACGCGTACCGGTCGAAAGCGGGTCAGCCAGGCCGCGATCCCGTCGCGGAAGAAGCCCAGGACGTAGCCGGTGATGAACAGCACCTGCCAGGCCGCGATCGGGAAGTTCTCGCCGTGGCGGATGTACCACGGCAGCGACGCTTCTTCTGGGTAGATCTGGTAAGCCAGCCACCACAGCCAGGACACGCCCAGCACCCAGTACCACTCGCCCACCGACAGCAGCAACAGCACAAACGGCGCGACGAGGACCAGGAGCGTGTACATGGCCAGGATGTCGGTGCCGTGATAGGTGTAGTGCAGCGTCGCGGCGCCCACGGCGATCTCGGAAAGACTGTCGACGCCCAGGCCGAAGTCGCGGCCGGTCCACAGGACGATGTCGGTGTACAGGAAAAGGCTCGAGAAGATCAGCGTGAGCGCGACAGTGGCGAAGTACAGCGTTCGGGCGCGCTTGAGCGCATCGCCCATGGCTGCGACGAGTCCTGAGCGATCGCGCTTGCGTCGGTACGCCTGGCCCATCACGAAGCCACTGATGAAGATGAAGCCCTCGGCCGCCGAGACGTAGAACCTGTTGCCGCCGGTGAGGGCGTACAGCCACGATTCACCGCCGAAGTGATCGACGACCATGGCGAAAATGCAGAAACCACGCAGCAAGTCCACGCGCAGGTCGCGCCGGTCGGCGGCGTCGGCTGTGCGGAAGTAGGTCCACGAGTGGATACGCGCCAGCGCTGCCTGGGTCCACGGGACAGGGGCCGGCCCGGCAGGACGCGCGACCGGCGGTGCAGCCGTCCTGGCGCTCACGGATTCATTGTGGCGGATCAAAGTGTTACCTACCTGTTAAACGCGCAGGTGCGAGGACTTCTGGCGCGCGGCTGTGACGCGTTCCGCCGCCGCCTTTGCGACCGGGGCCAGGCACTCCCCAACGGGGCGGTCAGACTTGGCGGTTGCGTTTTTCCAGTACGTCCAGGACTTCCAGCAGGCCCTCGCCGTAGGCGGATCGCGCCACGTAGCCGACGCTAGAACACACATTGGGCGTGGCGTTGGCAGGCGCGGCGCTGAACCCGACTTGCTCGAGGAAGCTCAGGTCGGGGTCCGAGTCGCCTACGCCGGCGGTGGTCGCGACTGTAAGGCCGAGCAGGTCGAGGAGGCGGCGCAGGCCCAGGCCTTTGTCGATGCCAGGCGGCCGCAGCTCGATGCCCTGAACATTGCGCGCTACGTTGAAGCCGAGTTCGGGTGCCACGGCGGCGGCGCGGTCGAACAGTTCATCAAAGGGCGTGTCGCCCAGCGGGTAGAGGGTCATCGTGGCTTCCTTGCCGGGCTGGACGAATGCACGGCCCGTGTCCAACAAGCTGGGCCCGAGCGCCGCACGGAGGCTGGCCAGACCGGCGGCATACCCCGGGCCAAGCAAGGGATCGAACTGGTACAGAAAAGAGCGCGGAAAGAACAACCCGGCGCCGTGCTCGAAGATGCACGGCAGAAATACTTCGGTCATCTGGGCCATGAGCTCGACGTAGGGCGCCTGCCGCCCCGTACACAGCGTCACCGCGGGCACACGCGCGTCAGCAAGCGCGGCACGGTTCCACGCCGCAAGACGGGCGATCACCGCCAGGTCAGCCGGCTGGCCCTCGCCGCGCGTAATAACGCCGTCCACGTCCGAGAGCACCAGCCGCACGCAACCCGCGGGCACCTGAGAGCCCAACCGCAGCCACGCCGAGGCCTCAGAACCGAGAAGATCGGGGCTCACGTCTCGGCGAGCACGTGCACCCGTCGTGGGTTGACGAGCACGTGCACGGAGCCCTCGGCCAGGGCGGCGCCGCCCGGGTCGGGCTGATCGACCAGCCAATCCTGGCCGAGCACGCGCACGGTGTAGCGCATCAGGTGCCCGAGGAACGTCCGTCTGACCACTTCACCGGGCAGAGCAACGCCGGCCTCAGTCGGGCCGTTGCCGAGGCTCAGCGTCTCGGGGCGAATGGCCAGCAACGCCTCAGTGCCTGAAGGACCGCCGTCCGGAAGTGGCAGGGCCAGGGCGTGTTGTCCGAGTTGGACCGTCACACGGTCAGCGTGCCGCTCGAGGACGGGCACCCGCACCAGGTTCACCGAGCCCAGGAAGTCCGCCATGAACGGGGTCCGTGGTTGGTAATAGACCTCCCAGGGCGTTCCCCACTGCACAACCCGCCCATGGTCCATCACGGCGACCCAGTCGCTCATCGCGAGCGCCTCGTCCTGGTCGTGGGTCACGTAGATCGTGGTCAGGCCGAGCTGGCGCTGGATCGAGATGAGCTCGGCCCGGATGCTGACTCGCAGCCGCGCGTCGAGGTTGGACAGCGGCTCGTCGAGCAGCAGCACTTCGGGGCTCATCACCAGGGCCCGCGCGAGCGCGACACGCTGCTGCTGGCCGCCGCTGAGCTGACTGGGAAAGCGTCGCTCCAGTCCGGTCAGGGCCAGGAATTCCAGCGTCTCCGCGACACGCCGCTGCGCCTGAGCCCTCGGGACCCGTGCGAGCCGCAGGCCGTAGCCCACGTTGTCGTCGACGCTCATGTGTGGAAACAGTGCGTAGTCCTGGAAGACCATCGCCGTCTTGCGGCGGTGCACCGGGATGTCGTTGACGCGCCGACTGCCGATGAAGATATCGCCGGCGTCCGGCTCGTAGAAGCCAGCGATCGTCCGCAGCGTCGTCGTCTTGCCACAGCCGGACGGCCCCAGCAGGGTCGTGAAGCTGCCGCGCGGAATCTCGAGCGACACATCGTCCACCGCCGCGGCCGGCGCGTTGCCGAAGCGCTTACTCAAGTGGACGAGCCTCACGTGCGCCTCAGGCATTCGGGATCTCATTCAGGCGCACGCGACGGCCGCTGATGGTCCAAAGCACCACGAGGACCGCAATCGCGCTGCCGATCACGGCGACGGTAAATGCCGTCGCGCCGCCCCAGTTGAAATCGTTGACGAGCTGAAAGATGCGAATCGTCGCGGTCGTCGTGCTGGGCGTGAAGAGGAAGATCACCACCGACAGCGTGGTGACCGCGCGCACGAAGGCGGTCACCAGACCGGTCATGAATGGGCCATACAGGATCGGCAGTAGGACGCCACCGAACGCGCGCAGGCTGCCCGCGCCGAGACTGGTCGCGGCTTCGTCGATCGAGCGATCGATCTGCTGTAGACCGGCGATGGCGGCGCGATAGCCGACCGGGATGTTCCAGAAGATCATGCTGATCACGATCAGCGTGCCGCGATCGAGCCAATCGAGCCAGCGCTGATTGAATGTCACCGCGTATCCGATGCCGAAGAAGATGCCTGGCACCGCGGCCGGCGCGATCGCGATGAAGTCAACCAGGCCGCGCCCGCGCCACTCCTTGCGCTGGACGATATAGGCCAGCAGAATCGCGAACGCTGAGCAGGCAAGTGCCGCGATGGCCGCGTATTGCAGGCTGTTGCGCAGCGGCAAAAAGTTGACCCCGACATCGGCGAAATGGCGTAACGTCGGCGTGAAGTTGAACGGGTAGGACTCGACGAGCGCGCTCAGCACCAGGACGCCATAGACGAGGAAGATGAGCCCACTCAGCAGCAGGCACATGGTGAAGCACGCGATGTTCACCGCTCTCGGCACCGGCGGGCGCGGCATCGAGGCAGCACGGCCGGTGATCGTGACGAAGCTGCGCTGCGAGCCTTCCAACCGGAGGCGGATGACGTAGAGCACCAGCGCCAGCGCGAGCAAGATCGTGCTGACCACAGCGGCCCCCGCGAAGTCGCCGAAGCCGGTGATCAGGCCGTAGGCCAACGTAGGCAACACCGTGTACTGACCGGCGATCAGGGCGGGATTGCCGAAGTCCTCAACGACGTAGATGGCCACCAGCAGCACCGCGCTGACGAGACCCGGCCTGGCCAGCGGCAGTGTCACCGTGCGGAAGACGGTCCACGGTGTGGCGCCGAGATTCCTGGCCGCCTGCTCGAGGCGCGGATCGGACCGCGCCAGGACGTCGGCGATGAGTTGGTACGCATACGGAAAGAAGGCGATGGTCTGGACACCCCACAAGCCGAACAGGCCGAGGATGTTCGGACTCTGGCCGAACACGTTGTAGGTGATGAGGCCGCGCGGGCCGAATAGCAGGATGTAGCTGGCCGCCACGACAAAGGGCGGCGACAGCATCGGCAGCACCGCCAGCACCCTGAAGAACGGTTTCCACGGCATGCGGCTGTAGACCATGGCGTAGGCGTAGACGAAGCCCAGCGCGACGGCCGTGGTGGTGCTCAACAGCATCACCGTGATGCTGTTGCGGGTGGCGTTCAGCCAGTTCGGCCCTTCGGTGAAGAATCGCAGATACCCATCGAGGCCCGGCACAAGCACGACGTTGACCTGGGGCAGCACGATGAACAACGCCATGAGCAGCAGCATGCCGGCCGTGGTCAGGCCGAGCGATGGCTCACGGATAAAAACGCGCACCTGCTGCGCGAGGTTACTTTAGGGGCGCCGCGTTTGCGGTAGCAGCTTGGCCAGCGCTTCAAGCAGGCGTTCGATGTCGGCGCGGGTGTTGTAGCCCTGGACCGACACCCGAATGCCAGGCCGATCGCGCCAGCGCGTGAGCGGGATTTCGATACGGAAGTCATCCCACAGGCGGCGCTTGAGCTCCTCGGTGTCGGTGTCGAGCGGCAGTGGCAGCGCGGCCATCTGCGTAAACCAGCGCGGATCGTCGTCGACCAGCGGCTGCTCGCGACTGAGCTCGAGGATGCCAGCGCGCGCCATCCGCACCAGCTCATGGCATTCGGCCCGCACACTGGGCCAATCGCGCGCAGCCTGGAACGCGATGGCATCGGGGACAGCCAGATAGGCGGCCGGATCGCGGGTGGCCTGGCGCTCGTGCTCGTCGACGAAGCGCGACGGTCCTGGGTCGTGGGCGCGCCAGCCCCACGAGATCACCAGCGGCTCGACCAGGTCCTGCAGGTCGCGTCGCACGTAGAGGAAGCCGGCCCCCTTAGGTGCCGACAGCCACTTGTGGCAGTTGCCACCGTAGAAATCCACGCTCAGCCCGTGCAGGTCGATCGGCACCTGGCCGGGCGCGTGTGCGCCGTCGACCATCGTCCAGATGCCCGCGGCCTTGGCGCGCGCGATGAGCGGCGCGATCGGGAACGTCAGCGCGGTCGGCGAGCTGACATGGCTCAAAAACAGCACCCGGGTGCGCGGCGTGACGCCGGCCCATATCGTCTCGACGACCTCCTCGGGCGAGCTCAGCGGCGGTGGCACCTCGCGTACGACGAGGCTGGCGCCGCGATGCTCGGCCATGAACGTCCAGGTCCGCTCTAGCGCGCCGTACTCGTGATTCGTGCTCAGGATCTCGTCGCCTTCGCCGAGCGGCAGCGAACGAGCGACGGCATTCAAGGCGGCGGTGACGTTCGGGTAGTAAACGATCTCGTCTGCATCGGCGCCGAGATAGTCGGCCAGACCGGTGCGCGCAGTCGCCATGAGCTCGCGCAGGCGCCGGCCGAGGAACTCGACAGGCTGGCGTTCGAGCTCGCGCTGCCACCATTGATAGCGCTCGAAGACAGGCCGTGGGCAGGCGCCAAAGGAGCCGTGATTCAGGAACACGATGTCCGGATCCAGCAGGAACTCGGAGCGTAGCGCCAGGTGGCGCCGTTCGGCGGAATCGTCGTAGGACACGATCGCGGGACGTTCGAGCGTCATCGAGCTGGCTCCACCGGGCTCGGCGAGCGTGGCACGGCCACGCCACCGGACGCGAGCAGCATAGCCTGCAACAGGAAGTAGTAGTTCGCGAAGGCGAATTCGTTGAAGAGGAACAGCAAGAAGTAGGTGCCCAGTGCGACGGCGAAGACTGCCTCCGGAAGGGCATCGCCGCTCGGCAGCACGGGCGCGATCAGCGCAATCAGCATCCAGGCCAGCAGTTGGCCCATGTGCTGAAAGCTACGACACGAACCTAGCCGGCGTGCGCGCGGGCGCGGCGGATCTGATCGGCGTGATCGTGGCAGTGCGCCGCGTAGATGTGTAGCCAGTCGTCGACGGTGTAGCGGCCGCTTTGGGAGTGGGTGCCTTCGCGGGCCCAGTCGGCGTCGGTCATGCGCTCGATGATCTCGAGCGTGGTGCGGCGGGCGGCGCTCACCGCGTCCAGGGCGGCCTGCAGTGGACGCTGGGTGTAGTGCAGGCGGCGCGCGAATTCTGCTTCGTCGTAGCCATCGAGCGCGGGCCGGTCTTCGCACAGGAGCCGTCGCAGCCGAATGGCGGAGGTCATTTCGCTGTCGGCCAGGTGATGGACGACCTCGCGCGCGGTCCAGTTGTCGGCGCTGGGACGCACGTCGAGCTCGGCTTCGGAGATGCCCTGGAGTGCGTCGAGCACGGCCTGGTGACCGGCGGCGTAGTTGGCAATCAGTGCAGTTCGGTCCACGATCGACAGGGTATGCTGCTGCTCACGGGTTTTCGAAGCGGAACCTGCAGGTATCTATCCAGATGCAGCAGCAGATTTCAAAACAATCAGGCCCGGAGGCCTTGGAACTCGATGGTGTGGCCTGGCGAATTCTGATCGAGTTGCAGGAGGACGCGCGCCTGAGCTTCAGCGAGCTGGGTCGACGTGTCGGCATGACGGCGCCGGCGGTGGCGGAGCGCGTCAGGCGCCTGGAGGAGCGCGGCATCATCCGTGGTTACCGGCTCGAGCTCGACGTGGAGCGGCTCGGGCTGCCACTGCAGGCGCTGGTGCGGCTGGCCAATCGCGGCGCGTCGTCGCAGGAGATCACCCGCACGATCAGAGAGCTGCCAGAAGTGCTGGAGTGTCATCACGTGACAGGCGAGGACTGCTATGTGTTGAAGGTGGCGGTGCCGTCGATGCGTCAGCTTGAAGCCTTGCTCGAACGCCTGCTGCGGTTTGGCAGCACCACCACTTCCATTGTCATTTCAACGCCCGTGACACGGCGGACGATCAGTCCGGGCGGATCGCGGTCTTGATGCCACGCCGCGCGCGCACGTTTTCGAGCGCGGCCGGTGCCTGACTGAGGGGAAAGACATCGCTGATCAGGGGCTCGAGCTCGAGGAACGGCAGCAGCTCGACCGTGCGGCGGAACTCATAGGTGCGAATGAATGAGCCCTTGATGGTCAGCTCACGGTCGAACAACTCGTACGGCTTGATGCCTACCTCCGCCTTCGGCGAAGCGACGCCCATGACCACGACCGTTCCACCCCGCCGTGGCAGCGCAATGGCATCGCGGACGGTCTGTTCGGAGCCGACGGCTTCGAGCGCCACGTCGACGCCATAGCCACCGCTCATGTCGCGGCCGGCAGCGACCACGTCTTCCGCGGTTGGGTCGACCACGACGTCGGCGCCCAGCCGTTGGGCCGTTTCACGCCGATGCGCCGCCGGGTCAGAGACCAGCACGCGCGAGGCGCCCGCGCGACGGGCGAGCTGCAGCAGCAAGAGGCCGATGATGCCGGCGCCGACGATGGCGACCCGGTCGGCCATGCGAATGCCGGCGCGATTGATCGTGTGCAGACAGCACGACAGCGGTTCCGATAACGCCGCGGCTTCGAGGGAGACACCGCGCGGCAGCGGGAACAGCGCTGCTTCGGGCGCGACGGTGTACTCGCCGAAGCCGCCGTGAAACGACGTGCGCTGGGCGCACATGTAGGGCAAGCCTTCCTGGCAAAAGAAGCACGCGCCGCACGGAACTGAGGGCTCTACGGCGACAGGATCTCCGACGGCTACGGACGTGACAGCCGAGCCGAGCGCGCGGACCGTGCCCGAGAACTCGTGCCCGAGCACGCGTGGTGGGTTATACATCGGGAATTCGCCGTCGAGAATGTGTATGTCGGTGCCACACACCCCGCACAGCGCCACCTCGATCAGAACGTCGCGCGGACCGAGCGGCGGAATCGCCATTCGCTCCAGGCGCAGCTCAGCGCCGCCATGCCACACCGCGCACGTCTGCTCCGCAGGCGTCACTACTGCGTCCGTTGGAATGGACATGCAACCATTGTGGCGAGGGATGGGTTCCAGGGAAAGATGACAGAGGAAGAAGGTCTGGCCGCCGCGCTCGCGGACGACCTGGACGCGCACTTCGAACATGTCGTGCGCGTCTTTCAAGACCGACTCTATGGCTTCGCCTTACGACTCACGCGCAATCCGCAGGATGCAGAGGAGAGCACCCAGGACGCCTTCGTGCGCGCTTATCGGGCGCTCGAGAACTACGGCACCGAGCAGCGACGAACGTTGCTGCTCAAACCATGGCTGTATCGCATCACACTCAACGTGGTGCGCAATCGTGTGCGGCGTCCGACGCTGAACCTGGTGTCGGTAGATGGCCAGGTGACTGACCGGCTCGGCGATGAGAATTGGACCGAACAGCCCGAAGCACTCACCGAAGCCGTCGAACGTCATCGAGAACTGGAACGGTTGGTGGCAGAGCTGCCGCCGCGGTATGGATCGGCCGTCGTGCTGCGTCACGTCCAGGGCCTGTCCTACGCCGAGGCGGCCGAGGTGCTCGGCCAGCCGGTGGGTACCACGAAATCCGACGTACACCGCGGTTTGCGCCTGTTGCGCGAGGCGCTGGAGGATCGAGAACCGCTGTTGGCGGGGAGGAGGTAGAGGCGTGATGAAGGAACGACAGCTTCTGGGGGACCTGCGAGCACTGGGTCAGGTACGCGCCCCAGCCAGTGTGCTCGAGACGGTCTTGAACCGACTGCAGCTCGGCGATGAATATGCGCTGCTCGATACTTTGCTCGGACCGCTGTACGTCGCCTGGAATCAGCGCGGCATCGCGGCGGTCATGCGCACGCCCTCGGGCGAAGAGTTCGAAGAGCGCTTCGCCGAGCGTTTCGCGCGGCCGATCCACAAGTCGCGCGAGGTGCCGTGTGATCTGGGCGACAAGTTCGACCTGCGTGGACTGACCGAGTTCGAGCAGGCCGTCTTGCTCAAAGCGCGCGAGATCCCGCGTGGCGAGGTGCGCACCTATGGCTGGGTCGCCTCGCAGATTGGTCGTCCAGCGGCAGTGCGCGCGGTCGGCTCGGCGCTGCGCAAGAACCCGGTGCCGGTGTTCATCCCGTGCCACCGCGTGGTGCGCAGCGATGGCCAGCTTGGCGAATACGCGCTCGGCGGGACCGAGCAGAAGGCGGCGATCTTGAGCGCCGAGGGCGTCGATGTGGACGATGTGCCGCGCCTGGCGCAGGCGTGGCGGCGGATGCGGAGCGCGTAACCGCGGCTGTAGCCGAGAAGTCTCTCTAGCGCGGCCCGCGTCTTGCGGCCCCGCGGCAGCAGAGGCTGTAAATGTTGCGAGCACTTCCTTTCGCGCTGCTGGCGCTGGTCATCGTGGCGCCGACCACAACGGTCGCAGCGCCGCCGTTAGATAATCGTTTTGGCGTTGCCGAGAGTTTCCGCAACCCGCAGGCGGCAACCGATCTGAATGTCGGCTGGGAGCGGCTGATCCTGCCGTGGGATCAGATTCAGCCCGGTGGCCCGGGCGACTTCGCCAACCTGGGCATCACCGTGTCGGCCGGCCAACTGCAGTCTGAGCTCGACCGCGGCGTCCACGTCGTCGGTCTGCTCGAGTTCACGCCTGGCTGGGCGAGCGCGAACCCCGACGCGGGCAAGCGCTCGCCGCCGCGCAACCTCGAGCTGCCATTCGACGATCCGAATAATTACTGGGGCCGTTTCGTCGCCGAGACGGTCACGCACTACTCAGGCCGCATCAACGATTGGGTGATCTGGAACGAGCCCGAGTTTCACCCGGGCGATCCGGGCGCCGGCGGCAGCTTCACCTGGCTCGGCACCGACGAGGAGTTCGTCCAGCTACTCAAGGTGGGCTACCTGGCGGCCAAACAGGCCAACCCGAACGCCAACGTCTCGTTCCCAGGCACCTCGTACTGGGTCGACCTGCTGAGCAACCGGCCACAGTTCTACGACCGGGCGCTGGACATCATCAGCCGCGACCCTGATGCCGGCCGCTACAACTACTTCCACGATGTCGTGTCGCTGAACCTGTACCGAGCGCCAGACGATATCTATCGCGTCCATAGCCAGACCAAGGAGATTCAGAAACGACACGGGCTCGACAAGCCGATCTGGCTGACCGAGACCAATGCCATGCCGTCGGACGATCGAGCCGTCGCCTGCCCACATGCCGACTCGCCGATCCAGACGACCATGGATCAGCAATCGGCGTACGCCGTCCAGGCGATGGCCATGGCCGCGGCGGCCGGCTATCAGCGGTTCGAGTTCTTCCAGATGGTCGATCAGAATCCGTGCACCGAGCCAGCCGTGTGGGGTGTGACACGCGACGATGGCAGTCGTCGACCGGTCGCGGACTCGCTGCGGACGACGTTCACCAACCTGGGGGGTTACACGAACGTGCGCTTCGTGCCGCTGCTGCGCGAGACCCAGGCCTGGTCACCGTGGCCGGACGACCCCGGGTCGCTGATGCCCAACTGGCAGGTCTACCAGGTCGCCTTCGACAAGCCTGGCGGTGAGCGCGTCTCGGTGCTGTGGAACGGCGACGGGGACCCGCTCAAGGTCCGCATTCGCAAGGCGGGCTCGAGCGCCACGCCGATCGATCGCAATGGCAGCTCTGGCTCGGTGCGCGAGAGTGACGGATGGTGGGTGGTGGACCTGCCGGGTGCGACCGCGCACTTCCCCCAGGATCCAGCCGGCTATCACTTCATCGGCGGCGACCCGCTGTTGCTGGTCGAGCATGGCGTCGACGCTAGTGCGCCGGTGGTGGCGCCGGCGCTTGGTGAGCCGGGCAGCGTGGCGCGCGAGTTTCGCTTGTTCGCGTCGCCTGCTGACCAGACGGTCGGATCGGGCCAGGGTGCTGACTTCTACATTTCGGTGCGCGGCTATGAGGGCTTTGCCGAGCCGGTGAGCTTCAGCGTGGTGCAGTGGAGCACGCAGCGGTTCCCTGAGGCGCAGGACCCTGGTGCCTTGCCGCTTCAAGTGGGGCTGCCGCAGGGCGTGATGCCTGGGCTGACCGCGTCGATCCATGTTGAGACGGCAGGCGCTGAGCCGGGCATTTACTACCTGACGCTCAAGGCTGACGGAGGCGGGCAGAGCAAGACGGTTGACCTGGCACTCGTGGTCAACTAGCCGCGCCTGTCATCCTGAGGCGAGGCACGAGCCGAAGAATCCGCGTCCGGTGAGCGTCCGGAGTTGCGGATTCCTTCGCTTCGCTCGAGGACAGGCTCTTCGCTGCGCTCAGGATGACATGGGGGACCCATGATATATTGCGGGACACCCCCGCGCCCCCCATTGGGAGGTCCTGTCTTGATGTCCAAGTCGCGCAGTTTCGCGGCACTGCTGTGTGCCGCTGGGCTCGTGCTTTCGGCTTGTCAACCGGTTGCCCAACCGACGGCGCCCGCGACCGCGCCCCTGCCGACCGCGGCAGCCGCCAAGCCGCCGGCGAGCCCGGCCGCCAGTCCAGCCGTCGCCGCCAGTCCAGCCGCCAGCCCCGCGGCGTCGCCGAGTCCCGCGGCCAAGCCAGCGGCATCGCCTTCCGCGGCGGCAAGTCCGGCCGCGAGTCCGGTTGCTGGCACTGGTGCCGCCGCCGCCGCGCCAAGCTCGGGATGCCCGAATCAGCCCGCCGCCGCGGGCGCCAAGAAGCTCAAGGTTGGCCTGGTCACCGACGTCGGCAAAGTCGACGACAAGAGCTTCAACCAGTCCGCCTGGGAAGGCGTCCAGTGCGCGCAGCGCAACCTCGGCGCCGACATCAAGTTCATCGAGACGACCGATCCCAAGGACTACGGCAAGAACATCGAGCAGTTCGCGCAGGACAACTACGACGTCATCGTTACCGTCGGTTTCGGCCTCGGCGATGACACGATCACCCAGGCCAAGAAGTACCCGAACATCAAGTTCATCGGCGTCGACCAGTTCCAGGCCGAGACACTGCCGAACGTGGCCGGCTTGATCTTCGACGAAGACAAGGCTGGCTACCTGGCGGGGTACCTGGCTGGGCTGCTGACGAAGTCGAACACGGTCGGCCAGGTGCTTGGCACCCCGGTTGTTCCGCCGGTCGAGAAGTTCGGCGTGGGCTACATCCAGGGCGCCAAGGATGCAAAGTCGGGCATCAAGGTGTTGAGCGCCTGCCATCCGGGCGGTCTGGCGAAGGGCTTCTCCGATCCTGAATGGGGCAAGGACACCGCCAACCTGCAGATGGGCCAGAGCGCGGACGTTATCTTTGCCGCGGGCGGCAACACGGGGAACGGCGGCCTGTTGGCAATCGTCGAAAAGGGCGGTTCGGTGATGGGTATCGGCGTCGATACCGATCAGTACCTGTCGCTGCCCGAAGCCAAGAGCATCCTGGTCTCGAGCGCCATGAAGCTGATCACGCCCGGCGTGTTCAACATCGTCAAGGCGGTCCAGGACAACACTTATAAGGGCAGCAACATCACCGGCGATGTCGGCCTGGCGCCATATCACGACCTCGACTCCAAGGTCCCGGCTGACGTGAAGTCCAAGGTGTCGTCGATTACCGGTGACGTGGTCGCGGGCCGCACCAAGACCGGCTGGGGCGCGGCGCCGACCGGCAACTGTCCACAGGGGTAAGGAGCGCTCCTGTCATCCTGAGCGTAGCGAAGGATCCGCGAGCACGAGCGTACCGGCGAGCGGATCCTTCGGCCGCGGCCTCAGGATGACAAGGGAAAACCATGCGCGTCCTCTACTCGCTCGGCGTGCCACTTCTCGCGGTGTTCACCGCGCTCGTCCTGGGCGCGGTCATCATGGCCGCGACCGGCGGCGATATCCTGAAGGCCTATCAGGGCCTATGGGAGGGCTCGCTCGGGCGGCCCCAATCCATCTCTGAAACGCTGATCTGGACGACGCCGTACATCTTTGGCGGTCTCGCCGTGGCGTTCGCCTTCAAGGCGGGGCTATTCAACATCGGCGTCGAGGGCCAGATCAGCCTCGGCGCACTGGCGTCGGTGTATGTGGGCTACGCGGTCAAAGACGTGCCGTTTCCACTGCACGCCATCCTGGCCATCGTCGTGGGCGCGGCGGCAGGCGCGCTGTGGGGCGCCATCCCGGGCTTCCTCAAGGCCAAGACGGGCGCCCACGAGGTGATCGTCACGATCATGCTCAATTACGTGGCGATCCAGATGACCAGCTTCCTGGTCAGCGGGTTCATGAAGGACCCCAACCCACTCATTGCCAACGCCCAGACGCCCAAGATTTTGCAGTCGGCGCGATTGCCGCCACTGCTGCCCGATCCGCAATATCGACTGCACTGGGGCTTCGTCATCGCCGTGCTGGCGGCGATTTTCATCTGGTGGCTGCTCAACAAGAGCACGCTCGGGTTCGAGATCAGAACGGTGGGCGCGAACCCGCAGGCGGCGCGCTACGCGGGCATCGCCGTCGGCAAGACGATCGTCGTGGCGATGGCCATCTCGGGCGGCCTGGCCGGTCTAGCGGGCGCGCTCGAGGTCGTGGGCTTGAACTTCTATCACACGGCCGGGTTCAGCGTCGGCTATGGCTTCGACAGCATCGCGGTGGCCCTGCTCGGCCGTGGCGATCCCATCGGCGTGCTGCCCTCAGCCGTACTCTTCGGAGGTCTCGCGGCAGGCGCCTCGCGCATGCAGTTCCTGTCACAAATCCCCATCGACATCATCAAGCTGATCCAGGCGATGGTCTTGATCTTCGTCGCCGCGCCGGCGTTGATTCGCTGGATTTATCGCGTGCGCGTGCCGCGCGAGGCCGAAGCCGTGGCGGGCGATGTCCAGTTCAGTGCGGGCTGGGGCAAGGCCGAGACATGACCGTTGCGGCGCCCCCGATCGGTCTGGTCAGGGAACGGGGACGCGAGACGCTGCGTTTGTGGCTGCAGATCCTGTTCTGGGTGGCCATCGCGTTCGCCTTGCTGGTCCTGACCGGGCTGCAGTTTGGTCCGGCGGCGACGATCTCCATTCTCGCGGTCACGATCACCAAGGCCACGCCGATCACGCTCGGGGCGCTGGCCGGCATCTGCTCCGAGCGCACCGGTGTGGTCAACATCGGCATCGAAGGATTGATGCTGACTGCTGCGTTCGTCGGGTTCATGATTGGCGTCCACACCAAGAACCTGGTCTTCGCCCTCGTCGCGGCGATGGGCAGCGGTGCGCTGCTCGCGTTGCTGCACGCGGCGCTGTCGATCACGTTTCGGGTCGATCAGATCATTAGCGGCACCGTCGTCAATATTCTGGCGGTCGGTTTGACGGGCTATTTGAACCGCCAGTTGTTTGCGACGGGCGCGCCGCCTGGGTTGTCGGTCTTACCACGCATCGACATTCCCGTCCTGGGCAGCTTGCCGTGGATCGGTCCGATCTTGTTCCAGCAAAAGCCGATCGCGATGACGGCCATCGTGCTGGTGATCGTGCTGCACTTCGCCCTCTTCCGCACCAAGTGGGGCTTGCGCACCCGCGCCGTGGGCGAGCACCCGCTCGCGGCGGACACGGTCGGCGTCAACGTCAACAAGCTGCGCTATATGAATATCGTGCTGGGCGGCGCCATCGCCGGGCTCGGTGGGGCTTACTTCACGCTCGAATCGGTGCCGCACTTCGAGCCGCTGATGACCAATGGGCGTGGCTTCATCGCGCTGGCCGCGATGATCTTTGGCAAGTGGACACCGTTCGGGGCCTGGGGCGCCGCGCTGCTTTTCGGCGTGGCCGAGGCGATCCCGACCGCGATGCAGCTGCAGGGCATCAACATTCCCTTCCAGATTGTGGGGCTGCTGCCGTACATCTTGACGATCGTGGTCGTGGCTGGCGCGGTTGGTCGAGCCACGCCACCTGCCGCTGTCGGCATCCCTTACGTCAGGGCTTAGGGGTCAGGGTCAGGGGTCAGGAGAAACAGCTGTGACGGAGACACCTGTCCTAGACGCCCGGGGCATCGTCAAGCGCTTTGGTGGCCTGGTGGCCAATGACCATGTCGACCTGCAGCTGTATCCGGGCGAGGTGCTTGCCCTGCTGGGCGAAAACGGCGCTGGCAAAACCACGCTGATGAACGTGCTGTACGGCCTGACTTCGCCCGATGAGGGCCAGATTCTGCTCGACGGCGAGCCCGTGGTGTGGGCGTCGCCACGCCAGGCGATCGGCCGCGGCATCGGCATGGTCCATCAGCACTTCATGCTCGTGCCGCCGCTAACCGTAGCCGAGAACCTGATGCTGGGCGCGGAGTCGACCGTCGGCCCGGGCGTGCTCGACACGCGGCTCGTGCGCCGCCGCGTGCGCGAGCTGTCGGCGAGCTATGGCTTGCCCGTGGATCCGGACGCGCTCGTGCGTGACCTGCCCGTTGGACTCCAGCAGCGCGTCGAGATCTTGAAAGCGCTGTATCGCAAGGCGCGCGTGCTGATCCTCGACGAGCCGACCGCAGTGCTGACGCCTCAGGAGGCGCTCGACCTGTTCCGCGTCATGCGCACCTTGCGCTCCGAGCAGAACACCAGCCTGGTGTTCATCACCCACAAGCTGCACGAAGTATTCGAGGTCGCCGACCGCATTGTGGTGCTGCGCCAGGGCAAAGTGGTCGGCTCGCTTCGGCCGAGTGAGGCGACGGGTGAGTCGCTCGCGGCACTGATGGTCGGCCGACCCGTCCTGCTGCACGTCGACAAAGGGCCAGCGCACGCGGGCGATGTGGCGCTGCGGCTGCGCGACGTCCAGATCCTGTCCGATCGCGGACTGCCCGCTGTCGATGGCCTGTCGTTGGAAGTCCGCAGCGGGGAGATCGTCGGCATCGCCGGTGTGCAGGGCAACGGTCAAACCGAGCTGGTCGAAGCATTGACCGGGCTGCGGACTCCTGTCGCTGGCTCGATCGAGCTGCTCGGGCGCGACGTGACGCGTGCGTCGCCGCGTGAGCTGGTCGATTGTGGCGCGGCGCACATTCCCGAAGACCGCCAGAAACACGGTCTGGTGCTGACGTATCCGGTCGCCGACAATCTGGTGCTGCGCAGCTTCGATCGCCCGCCGTTTGCGCGCGGCTGGTCCATCGTGCGCGATGCCATTGCCCGTTTTGCGCAGCGGCTGACGCAGGAGTTCGACATTCGTATGCGCTCTGTTCGGCAACCAGCGAGCACTTTGTCGGGTGGCAATCAGCAGAAACTCATCGTCGCGCGCGAGTTCACGCGCAAGGGGCGCGTGCTGATCGCGGCGCAGCCGACGCGCGGGGTCGACGTCGGCTCGACCGAGTTCATCCATCGCAAGGTCGTCGCGGCGCGCGACTCGGGCATGGCCGTGCTGCTGGTCTCAGCCGAGCTCGAAGAGGTGATGAGCTTGGCCGATCGGATCGCGGTCATGTTTCGCGGCCGCATCGCGGGCATTCTCGAGAGCGCTGATGCCACGCCCGAGCTGCTGGGCTACATGATGGCGACGGGCAAGATACCTCAAGAACAAGAGTTGCCCGCCTAGGTTCCCCCCTTGGCCTTTGGCAAATTCCTCCGCTGCGACGATCGCCTCGTCACGAGTTACGTTTTTGGAAAATTTCTCCGTTGCGTGACCGCCGCACGACGGAGTTTTTGGAAAAATTGCTCCGCTGCGTGACCGCCGCGCGCTTTTCGCTCAACCGCGTCCCTCGTGGCGCTACGCGCCGTCGGTCCGCTGCTCGCCCGCGCGCGGCTCGGCAAACCACAGGGGCAAGCACGTGTGTGAGGTGTGGCGGGTACCGAGAGGTGCGTTGG
>WNGF01014028.1_pt1 | contig 17568 bp, 20 predicted proteins | sample 5400641 | NCBI WGS metagenome assembly WNGF01 (sample SAMN13153371, study PRJNA577476) | soil metagenome | isolation source: 80 cm soil or saprolite under grassland replicate 2 | place: USA:California | collected 2016-06-15
GATCTCCCGGTTGCTGCACGCGCACGAAGTCGTGCTCAAGGAAGCGCGGACGATGGCCCGGCCAGCTGCTGAACGGGGCGACGATGGGACGAACGACCTGCTGGTGAGCGACGTCATTCGTCGAAACGAGCTCCAGGTCTGGTTCATGGCCGAGCACGTCGTCGACGTCCCAACGGTTCGTGCGTAGAACGACGGATGTTCAGGAGTTGAAATGGCACCCGACGACGCGTCTCAATATGTCAACTTTCGATCGAGTCGGAGGGTGGCACGCGCTACGAAACGCGGAACCGCGTGACGCTGTGCCGCTGCGGCGCCTCCTCCAACAAGCCCTTCTGCGACGGCAGCCACGCGGCGATCAAATTCGACGACGGCCTGGTGGAAAAGTAGGCGTCACCGAGTGGGCGTACGGGGTTACGGTTACGCCCTGGTTCGAGCAGGGACTGTACCTGCCGCTTTACAGCGCCGACAAGAACCTCGGCGCGAAGATCGACGGGTTCAAGATCCGCGAATTGTTCACGGTGCCGGACGCTGCGAATCGGAGGTTCGTTTTTGGTGTGGGGTTCGGTCTGACCAACCCGTCGGACAAGCTCACGCTGAAGCTGCTGGTCTCGCGCGACCTAAACGTCGGTCACAACGGTCGGAGTCAAAAAAGGCAGCGGTAACGCTGACGCATGGTAGGTGTCAGCCGGCTGGCAATTGCGCGCCCGCTGGCACCGAGGCGGGCCCGACGGTGTCGCCATCAACGAATTCGCCCACGATCGTTGCGCCGCACGCGTGGCAGCGATTGTGCGGAACGTGCGGGGCGTGCGCGGTCATGCACGGCCGCGACGAAGACAAGGACAGGAATCATGCAGGATACACAGGTCAAAGACGCGGTCGACCAGGTTCGATCAGCCACACAGCAGCTGCACAAGGCGATCAGCGACGCCGCGGCGAAGCGCGGCGGGGCGGTCAAGGCCGATCTCCAGGCTGTTCCGCAGATGGCCAAGGCGGCCGTCGACTCGATCAAGGGCTCGATGGCCACACAGAACGACGCCGCCAAGAAGCGCCTGGCAGAAGCCGTCACGTATCTGGAAGCGACGGGGAAACACGCCGCCGACGGCGTGAAGAGCTCCGGCAAAGAGTTCCAGACGGCCGTCAGACGGACCATCACCGACGCGCGCGCGGCCGCCCAGAAGGTCAGCGAAGCGGTGGCGGCCAAACGTGCGACCGGCGCGACCGCCGGCGCCAAGAAGTAGGAGAGAACGATGCGTAACTACATCGCAGTGGTGTTCGACGATACCAGCAAGGCGTACGAAGGTCTCCACGCGCTCTGGCAGATGGACGACGAAGGGGCGATCACCGTGCACGGCACGACGGTCGTCCATCGCAACGACTGGGGCGAGTACCAGGTCGATTCCAAGGACACGCACCCCGCGCTGGCGACGGCGGTCGGCGTCGGCATCGGTGCGCTGCTCGGCGCGCTGGCGGGTCCGGCGGGCGCCGCGATTGGCGCTGCCAGGGGGGCGGCGATCGGCGCGGCATCGGGCGGCGCGGTTGGCGCCGTCGCCGATCTCGGTCGCGCGGACACGCGCGATGAATCGCGCTACGAGACCGGGTGGGTGCTCGGCGCCGGCCAATCGGCCGTCATCGCCGACGTGAGCGAAGACTCGACGTTCCCGATCGACGAGCGGATGCGCATCCTCGGCGGGAAGGTCAATCGCCGCGCCTGGAGCGCGGTGCGCGACGACAAGTGGTTCGACGATCGCGCGCTCTACCCCTACGACGGGTACCTCTACCCGTACGACTATTACCTGTACCCGTACGAGTACATCCCGCCCTATTCCCCGTGGTGGGCCTAAGTGCGACGTGGGTAGCATCCACACAAAGATCGCGGCAGACGGCGGCGCGACGATCTACAGGCGCGTCGACGAAGACGTGATCGAGGTCTCGGTCGATGATGTAGGCGACGACGTTACCTACATCATCGTCGACCATTGGACGCAGAAAGTCGTGTGCGGCAGCACCGAGGAGCAGGCGCGACAGAACCTGCGGCGCATTCGTGGGACGCGCTGAGCCGATGGCTGACCTGATCATCGTTGGAACGGTGGTGTTGGACCAGGAGCACCCCGAGCGGTCGTCGGCGCGGCGTTGCTCGTCGCTCACATAGTCCCGCTATGCTCGCTCCTCGCGCCTTGCCATCCGGGCGCCTCGGTGCCCAGGAATGACACACTTATTTCCGGACGGGCCCTAACGATCGACGCGTCCAGTGTCGACACTGGCCGCCGGATCGCGACACGCACTTGTGGTCCGACGATTTCTTCGTGGTCGGTACCCATCCGACGCTCACGTTCACAAGCTCGCGGGTCGTCAAGACAGGCGACGACACGTTCGACGTGGTCGGCACGTTGACGATTCGCGGCGTCGCCAAGGTGATCACGCTGCCGGTCACGTACCTTGGATGGCAACGGATCCGTGGGGCAACGTGCGGGCTGGCTTCGAAACGAGCATCACGCTCAATCGGAGGACTTCGGCCTCACATGGAACGCGGCGCTCGAAACGGGTGGCTTCCTGGTCGGCGACGAGGTGCGGATCAGCCTGTCGATCCAGGCCATCGCGCAGTAGTCGTGACCCGACGTTGACTCAGCAGTTGGAATCGAAGGGCCGGCCGTCGCCAGCGCCGGCGCCGCCGTTGAGTCAGCGGCCGCGGTGCGTGTTCCCTGCCTCTCACCGGAACGTGTAGGATAAGCAGTCTTCCGCGTCGACGGCTCCGTCAGACGAGGGTCCGCCATGAAGATTGCTGACCAAGGCACAGACCTCACGAGCCTGCAGAAGCTCGTCGACTCCCTTCCCGCGTTCATCTTCACGAATCGTGCAGACGGGTACCTGGATTACTGCAACCAGCGCATGCTCGAGTATGTGGGAGTGCCTTTTGAGGCTCTCGAGGGTTGGAGGTGGGGCGCTGTCGTCCACCCGGACGACGTGGCCGAGGTCACCGCAAGGTGGCAGACCTCCCTCGCGAGCGGCGAGCTGTTCGAATGCGAAGCGCGCGTGCGACGGGCCGACGGGGCGTATCGGTGGATGCTGCACCGCGAAGTCCCTGTGCGCGACGAGAGCGGCCAGATTGTCAGATGGTATGGATCGAGTATCGATATCGACGACCGCAAGCGGGCGGAATACGAAGTTCGCAAGCACGAAACCGTGCACGTCACGCTCGAGGCGCAGTTGCAGGCCACCCTCAATATCATTCCGGCGCACACCTGGTACGCCGCTCCGTCTGGCGCGCTTCTCTTCGTGAATGAACGATGTGCGGACTACCTTGGCCTCCCGTCAGACCATCCCATCCGGTTCGGTATCGACACCGGCGCCGCGTGGGACGCCCATATCGCACTTCTGCATCCGGACGATCAAGAAGGCAGCCGGAGAGACTGGTTGGCCTGTCTGAGAACGGGCTTCGCCGGTGGGGGCACTTTCCGGGCTCGTAGCGCTGCAGGCGCGTATCGCTGGTTCCTGAGTCGCGCTGAACCCCTACGTGCGAACGATGGAACGCTGTTGTACTGGATCGGGATTAACCTCGATATCGAGGAACAGAAGCAAGCCGAGTCCTACCTTGCGGAGGGAGAACGCCTCGCGCACATGGGCAGCTGGGTTTTTGAGCCTGCGGGGGTGTTCCAGTACTGGTCGCGTGAACTCTTTCACATATACGGTCTGGATCCGGCCCAAGGGGCACCGAGCCTTCAGGAATACCTCGCACGCGTCCATCCGCAGGATCGCGAGTTCATGGCGTCGGTGATTACGCAAATGGTTGCGGGGCCTTCGGGATGTGATGTCACCACGCGCATCGTGCGACCAGACGGTGACGCGCGGCACGTTCGCTGCGTGGGTACTCCCGTCGTTGAGAATGGCACGCTGCAACGAATCGTCGGCACCGCCATGGATGTGACGGAGCACGAGCTCCTGACTCAAGAAATCCGGCGCCGCGAAGCATACCTGGCCGAAGCCCAAAGACTCAGTCACACCGGCAGTTTCGGCTGGAAACCGGAGAGCGGAGAGATTGTCTGGTCCGACGAAACCTATCGCATCTTCGAGTACGACAGCACACTCGAGCCAACACTAGATTTGGTAATGCAGCGCATACATCCCCAGGATAGGGCGCTTGCACAACAGGTCATCGTTCGCGCATCTCAGACTGGCACTGCCTTCGAACATGAATCTCGCTTGGTGCTGGCTGACGGGCGAATCAAGCACGTCCACGCGATCGCTCACGCGGTGCAGAGTGCATCTGGCGACCGCGAATTTATCGGGGCTGTGACCGACATCACCGAACGGAAGACCACCGAAGATAAGATCCGGCGCCTGATCGACGCCGACATTCTGGGAATCTTCATCGCGAACGTCGAGGGTGAGATAACCGAGGCCAACCAGGCGTTTCTACAAATGCTGCAATACGACCGTCAGGATCTCGTCTCGGGTCGACTGCGCTGGAGGGATCTGACGCCGGCCGAATTGCGCGAGCGCGACGAACGTGCCCTGGCAGAGGCACTGGCAAACGGGGTGTTTCAGCCATACGAGAAGGAGTTTTTCCAGAGAGATGGCAGCCGCTTGCCCGTCCTGACTGGAGGTGCGCTGTTTCAAGGTGCGAACGAGGGCGTCGTGTTCGTCCTCGACCTGAGCGAACAAAAGCGCGCCGCGGACACGATCCGGGAGCAGGAAATAGAGCTCCGGCAGATGCTGGACCTCACGCCGCAGTACCTCTTTGTACTTGAGGCGAATGGAAGCCCATTCTATGCCAATCGCGCCTCGCTCGATTACCTTGGCATGAGTCTGGATGAGTGGCGGCAGAGAAGGCGCACTGGCGATGCGGTTCATCCTGATGATGTGGAACGGCTCATTGCCGAATCGAATCGTGCGTCATCGACTGGCTCTGCATACGAATTGGAACTGCGGGTGCGCAGAGGTGATGGAAGTTTTCGCTGGTTTCTGTCTCGGTTCAATCCGGTGCACGACGACAAGGGACAAGTCAAGCGTTGGTATATTGCGTCTACGGATATCGAGGATCGCAAGCGGGCCGAAGAGAAACTTCAGCAGGAGAACGTTGCCCTTCGCGAGGAGATCGACAAGGCTTCGATGTTCGAAGAAATTGTGGGATCGTCGCCCGCACTGGCATCCGTGCTCTCTCGAGTGTCGAAGGTCGCGCGCAGTGACTCGACGGTGCTCATCACCGGCGAGACCGGCACCGGCAAAGAGCTCGTCGCCCGCGCCATCCACAGGCGGTCCAACCAGTCCTCACGCGCCTTTGTGAGCGTGAATTGCGCGGCCATTCCGCGCGATCTGATTGCCTCGGAACTGTTCGGTCACGAGAAGGGGGCCTTCACAGGAGCCCTCCAGCGCCGGCTCGGTCGATTCGAGCTCGCCGACGGCGGAACGATCTTCCTCGATGAAGTGGGTGAGCTATCGCTCGACACCCAGGTGGCACTGCTGAGGGTGCTGCAGGAACGCGAATTCGAGCGCGTCGGCGGAGGGCAACCTATCCACGTCGACGTTCGCGTCATCGCTGCCACGAATCGTGATTTGAGCGCAGCCGTGGCTGATGGGATCTTCCGCCAGGATCTCTTCTATCGCCTGAATGTGTTTCCGGTCACGGTGCCGCCGCTGCGCGAGCGTGCCGACGACATCCCCTTGCTCGTCGAGTACTTCATCGATCGCTACGCGCGGAAGGTGGGCAAGACGATCCGCCGCGTGAACAAACGGACGCTCGATCGCCTGCAGTGCTATCCCTGGCCCGGGAACGTCCGCGAGCTGCAGAACGTAATCGAGCGGTCGGTAATCGTATCCGAGACGGACGAATTCACGGTCGACGACAGCTGGCTGTCGGCCGGGCCCGCGGTTGAGAGCCGGCTCGCGTTGTCCAGTACTGTTGCCGCCCATGAGAAAGCGACGATTGAGGACGCCCTGCGCGCGAGCGGCGGCCGGGTGTTCGGGCCGTCGGGCGCGGCGGCACGGCTCGGCATTGCGCGCTCGACGCTCGAATCGAAAATTCGTGCCCTCGGGATCAACAAGAACCGCTTTCGCGGACGACCGGCGAAGCAGTAATCCCTCCAGCGTTGTCCGGTATTTCACCAATTGGCGAAATACCGGCCAGTCAACGAGTCACCAACATCTTTAGATTCAGCGCTTTAGTGCTGGCCTCGCGATTGCTCTCACACACCGTGAGGATCGATGCTGAGAATCCAGCGCACAGCAAACGGCGACGTCGTGTTTACCGTGAGCGGTCGACTCGAAGCCCAGAACATCAGCGAGCTATCCGCGCTGCTCGCCGCAGAACAGCGTGGCCGGACTCGTGTGCTGGACCTCAAGGACCTGCTCCTCGTAGACAGCGATGCCGTTCGCTTCTTGTGCGCGTGCGCCAACGACAGCATCGTGCTTCGGAACTGTCCGCCCTACGTCCGAGCCTGGATGGCGCGCGAAGGAGAAGGGTCATGATCTCGCTGGCGGAAATCCGTGCCGACGACACGATTTATGACGGCATCATCGGTCGGAGCTCGGTGATGCGCGACGTAGTCGACCAGGTGCGCATGGTGGCACCGACCGACTCCACGGTTTTGATCTGGGGAGAAACCGGCACAGGCAAGGAACTCGTGGCCCGTGCCGTTCATCGTCTGAGCGCCCGCCGGGCGCACGCGTTCGTCAAAGTCAACTGCGCGGCGATTCCGACGGCGCTGCTCGAGAGCGAACTGTTCGGCCATGAAAGGGGCGCGTTCACCGGCGCCGCGGTTTCGCGCGTCGGGCGGTTCGAGCTGGCGAACCACGGCACAATTTTCCTTGATGAGATTGGCGAAGCGCCGCTCGAGCTGCAGCCGAAACTGCTGCGCGTCCTGCAGGAGCGCGAGTTCGAGCGGCTTGGCAGCTCGCACACGCTGCACACAGACGTCCGGCTGATCGCGGCGACGAACGCGAACCTGTTGCACATGGTGGCAGCCAAGCGCTTCCGAGCCGACCTGTACTACCGGCTCAACGTGTTTCCGATTCAGGTGCCGCCGCTGCGCGAGCGTCCGGAGGACATTCCAGTGCTGGTGCGGCATTTTGCGCGTGAGGCAGCACGGCGCATGAACCGTCGGCCGATGTGGCTGTCGCCGGGGACGATGGCCGCGCTCGTTTCGCATTCGTGGCCGGGGAACATCCGCGAGCTGCAGAACCTCATCGAGCGCGCGGTCATTCGCTCTGTTGGAGACGAGCTGCGCGTGCAGCTCGAGGACCTCGACGAGGACGCGGAGATCGCCGGCCGCCGCGACGCCGACGGGACGCTCGAGGAAGCCGAGCGGCTGCACATTCTGGCGACGCTGAAGAAGACCCGCTGGGTGCTGTCCGGGCCGCGTGGCGCGGCGGTGCGGCTCGGCATCAACCGGAGCACGCTGCAGTTCCGGATGAAGAAGCTTGGGATCATGCGTCCGCCCGTGTCCGCCGAAGCGAGCGTGTGACATGTCCGTGTCCACCTCTGCGCGCCGGTTGACTTCTCGCCCCGTAGTCACTTTTACCTGCCTGCTCGCCACGGCAGCTTCCTTCTTCACGCTCGGCGTGATTCACGCCCGGGGCTACGACGCGGTCGCTCAGCGCCTCGAACTCCAAGGCGACGCGCGCAAAACGCGCCGCAGCGAGCCAGTGGTCGCCGACGCGACGGTCGGTCGCGTAGTGGCGCAAAAGGACGAGCCGGTCGATATCCCGACGCCGGCCGCCCGCGCCACGATGGTCGCCGAGATCAAGCAGGAGATCCAGGACGAGATGGGCCTGCTGCCCGTGCACTTGCTACGGGAGCGCCGCTCGAGCTTCGTCGAGCTGTACGCCTACGACAACTCCGGCAACACCAACTACGGCACGGCCGGCTATCTCGGCGGCGGCTACTTTGTGACGGTCAAGCATGCGGTCGTGGCGTTGACGGGTGACAACGAGCGGGGCACTCGCAAGATTACGTCGGTGAAGGTCGTCTACAAAGGGAAGGAAATCCCGGCCCGCATTATCGACACGGGCGATGCCGACGTCGAAGTCCACAGCGGCGACTGGGCGATCATCAAGACGAAAGAGCTCGACCTGCCGGCCCTTCACGTCGACACGTCGTTCGCCTACGATTTTGCCGACCCCATCTTCCGTCTCGGCAACGATTATGCGAAAGGGATCATCCTCTCGACCGGTTACGTCGGACAGCGGACGTCCAACGGCCTCGTGACGTGCCTGACTGACGGTCATCCGGGCGTGTCCGGCGGCGGCGTCCTCGACCAGCGCGGCGATCTGGTCGGCATCCCGATCGGCCGCATGCAAGGCGATTACCGGTTCTCGTTCATCCTGCCGATGCGCGCGGAGATGCTACGCAAGGTGTGGGCATTCGACAAAACGAAACGTGGCACGGTACCGGTAGAGCAGCAGTAATGCGGTTAGCTCCGAAACTGCGCTCCGAGCCCTGGCCAGAGCGATGCGCTGCTGCTCGCCACCGGACAGCTCGTGCGGATACCGATCAACCAATGCCCGATCAATACGACACAGCGCAAGGACGTTGAGGAGGGTTTCGGACTGTTGCCGCTTTGGCACCCTGACCGAGCGCACGACGAATTCGAGATTCTGTCGGACTGTCAGGTGTGGCCACAGGGCCAGGTCCTGAAAGACGAGACCGACGTTCCGCTGGTGCGGAGGCACCATGTTGTGGCCGCGATCGGCGGCCAACCGGTCCTCAATCCAAATCGATCCCGCTGCCGGCGCTTCCAGCCCGGCGACGAGCCGCAAGAGCGTCCTCTTTCCCGAACCGCTCGGCCGGGGTGTCCACAAGATTCGTCATACGGTCGATCTCTTCGAGCATGCTGCCGATCGCCTCCTCGTACTCAGCAGGATTGCGCCGTTCGGCAACCGTCGCCTCCCCGATGCCACGGACCACGGCGAGCGGCGTGCGCAGCTCGTGGGATGCGTCGGCGGTGAACCGCCGCAGCTGATCGAATGACGACTCAAGCCGCGCGAAGGTGTCGTTGATGACGGCTGCGAGCCGTCCAATTTCATCCGTCTGATTCTGAACGCTCAGGCGCTCGTGCAAGCGTTCCGCGGTGATTCGCCGTACCCGCCGATTCCTGCAAGCGCCACCACGAGTGGTAGGCCAAACCCGAGCACGATCAGGATTTCCGAGATCTGGCGTCGCACGCGCTCCTCGGACCGCGAGACCCTGAAGACGACGGCGTGTCCTTCAACCGTGATCGGGCCTGTCAGTGTGCGCCACCGCTCGCCATTCGCGAGGACGGTTTCGTAGCGGTCCGTCGCGCCGGTAGACGCAGGTGCGACGGGCGGAAGCGACACAGGCGCGCCCGATCGATAAATCTGCTCGCCGGCGGACGACCAGACCTCATACAGTCTGGCTTCGTCACTGTCAGCGTCGTGATGGCGCTCACTCGTCCACGCCACGCGGCCATCCGAAGTGCGTGTCAGCAGTCCCTCGGCCGCCTCGAAGTCGTCGTGCAGCTGGTCATCGAGTTGCTCGAGAAACTAATGGCGAACAGCTACGAAGGTGGCCGTGGCGTAGACGATCATCATCACCGTGAGGACGAGCGCGTACCATCCGGTGAGACGGACGCGAATCGAGGCAGCAGTCCACGGCAGCCTCATGGTTCGCCTTCTCTCAGCATGAACCCGACACGCGAACCGTGTGAATGAGACGTGCGGATCCCTCCATATCGACTTTCTTGCGGAGCCGTGCCATCTGAACGTCGATGACGTTATCGATCGGCGTGGCGCGGCGAGGTTCCTTCCACACGTCATGCGCCAGCATTTCTCGTGACACGATGTGCCCGTGATGTCGGAGCAAGTACTCGAGCAGATCGAACTCGCGCGTCGTCAGATCGAGCGAGCGCCCATTACGCGTGGCACGGCGCGTCACCAGGTCAACCTCCAGATCCGCCGCTTTGAACCGGAGAACGTCCGACGATCGACCGCGCCGCAGCAGTGCGCGAATCCGGGCGAGCAGCTCCGGAAGCGCGAAGGGCTTCACCAGGTAATCGTCGGCGCCGAGATCGAGGCCGAGGACCCGATCTTCAATCCCATCGCGAGCCGTGAGAATCAGCACCGGTGTCTGCACGTGACGTTTCCTCAACGTCTGCAGGATTTCGAGCCCGCTGCGACCCGGCAGCATCAGATCCAGCACCACGAGGTCGAATGTCTCGGCATTGGCGCGAAAGAAGCCATCTTCACCTGTGGGCGCCGACACGACGTCGTAGTGCTCGGCCTGAAGCGCCGACGCGAGCACCTGAGCGAGCTTCCGCTCGTCTTCAACGACGAGAACGCGCACGTTCCGGTACTAGAGGCTATGCTCGCGTTTTTTGAGTCCGTCGGCGCGACCGCGTGGCACGCTCGAGAAGTCCTCGCACGCTTACGTCAACGTCCACCTCTCGCCATGAGATCGCATCACCCGCTGGCGAGACAGCGATGGACCGCACGATCGCCCCTGGAACGCCATCGAGTTCCGGAAGAAGTCCGAGCGGAATACACGGACCCTGCCATTGGGCTGCATGAGCTCCAGGACATCTCGCGCTGCGTTGTACCGCGCCTCCACGACACAATCCGCGCGCAACACGTCTCGCTGACCGCGGCGTCGCGTCCGGGCACGTAACGACGGATTCTTCAATTCAGATCGGCGCGACGAGGGACTGCTGTTCAGCGCGGTGATGTGTGCTTCTTCGCATCGGCGAGCTTCTCGTAGAACATCGGGTCAGCGTCGCGCGCGGCGCTCCGCGCTGCCTCAAACTCCTGCCGCTCGTTCTCCAGATAACGATCGATCTCGGCGCGGTGGGCGAGGTAGTACATGATGGCGCCGTACACCTGTTCGAGCCTCAGCACTGGAAACGATTGGCCAATCGCCTCGGCCGACTGGCCGGACAGAAATGCGTAGACAACCGAGTCGAGGGACACACGAGTCCCCACGAGGACGTACACGCCGTCACGCTGCTCGACGTAGGCGTTGCTCATGCCGTTCTCCAATCTACACCATGCGCAATGGTGGACCGACGCCACGTCGCGCATGCCAGATGGCGAGCACTTTCACGACATCGAGTTGTGGGACGTAGTACACGTGATAGCGCGATTGTGCGAGCAGAACGCGGCGGGTACCCGGAACGTCAGAACGCCGATACAACCGGCCGATGTGCGGTGCGTGCCCGATCAAATCGAATGACGCAGCGAGTTCGTTTAGAAACAAGTCCGGCGCTGCCGGCCGATTGTTCCTCCACCACTCGTCGATGTTGCGGATCTGCGCGTCAGCTTCCGGTGTGGTCCGGACGAACAGGCTCACCGCCGCTGGCGCAATTCGTTCAGGATTTCGGATGCCGGCCGGAGATGTCCCGCCTCTGCGGACGTCCAGGATGCGGATAGCGCTTCGTGCAAAGCGTGCCGTTCTTCGTCCGTCAGATCGTCGTCTTCATCGTCGGCGACCAGCGGCACAACGGTGCCTTCCGGCAACGTCGTCGGCTCGTCAAGAACGAGACGCCCGTTCTCGACGCGCGCTCGTAGAGCACTCATGCCACTACTGTACGGTTTTACGCCAGGAACGGCAAGCGGACGGGTAGCTACACGCGCGTTATGCTTTAGGGGTGCTGCCGGCGGTAACGATTGACACACGCGCCTGTAGCTCATCTGGATAGAGCACCGGCCTTCTAAGCCGGGGGTAGCAGGTTCGAGTCCTGCCAGGCGCGCCATCCACCTCCGCTCGCGCAGAATTCAGGCGAGCTACGGTGGATGGCTCATCGAGGCGCACCATAGCTCCGAAGAAGCGAAGGTGGGCCAGGCGCGCCAAATCCGAGGGAATCGATGACGATCACCGATCGAGTCGAAGTCAATCCGCGCGTGATGCTCGGCAAGCCCGTGATTCGGGGGACGCGAATCCCTGTCGAACTGCTGCTCCGCAAACTGAGCGAAGGCGCTTCCGAGACGGACCTGCTTGAGGCGTACGCAAGACTCACACGCGATGACATCCATGCGGCGATGCGCTATGCAGCAGACACGCTTGCTCGCGAAGAAGTCGTCTTTATCGGCAAAAGAGACGTCGGCATACGGTCCTCGACTTGCGCGACCAAGTCAATGCGCCCGAAGGAGATGCGCGAAACGTGATGTTGAACAACCTTGCTGCTGCGGCAAACGGTGCCGGCGGAGCGTTGCTGGCGTTCAATTTCATTGGCGCGCAGGGAGAGGACGTTGCGAAGAATCTGTTCGGAGTCCCGAAGGAATCGTAAGAACTGGCAACACCGGCGCTCGGCATCGACCGCGCGAGCAATCGCAGCGAGCGTCTCGTTCTCAGCTCGGAACCGAAGCAATCGAACGTCCGGCCCTTCCTGGTGAGCCTCGGCCCGTCGCAGCAGATCGGCGAGGAATCCCTGACGACGCGCGGCGAGCGCCGATGGGCTGAACGTGCAAACAATGGGAAGATCGGCCATCAATTCCTCCTCGTTCATCGTGTGACACGTCAGAGGCGAACGCGGTGCGGGATACATCGGACCATTATGATCCGCAGCTCTGATCGACCATAATTACGCGGTGTCCGCCCGGCTCTGCCGCACCGTCGTCGCGTTGACCCTGGCGCCATGGCTGGTGCTCGCCTCGACCATGCCGCCGGAGCATCTCCACGAGGCCGACGAGCACCATTCACATGCCGTCACCCATCGACATTTCGGGGCGCATGGTCACGACGCGACCGAGATCGAGCGCGGCGAAGGACGTGTCGTTTGGCTCGATAGCGGTCTGGCCCTTGCGCACGCCCCGTCTCAGCTGATCGTCCCCGACACGATTGTTCCAGCGCATTTCCAGACTCTGCCCGACGTGAACGGTTGGATTGTCGAGTCGATTCTCGACGCCCGTCCATCGCACGGCCCTCCGCGTCCCTCCACCTCGCCCCGCGCGCCGCCTTCCCTCTCTGCCTGACCTGATCTGACGGGCTGGCCCGTCGTCTGTCTCGTTTCAATCGAGGTTCTACGCGGAGGGTGGTGTTTTGCGCCACGTTCACGGCGTTGCGTTTTACTAGCCCCAGGCCGATGCGCGGCCGGCAAGAGAGGAGACTCGTGAGATTCTCGCGTCGTTGCTGGAACGTTGGAGTGGCGCTCGCCATTCTCGAACTCAGCGTGCCTGCGTTGTGCCGCGCACAGACGCGGCTCAACGTGAAGGAGGCTGTCGATACCGCCCTCAGATCGAGACCCTTACTCAAAGCGGAGGCGGAACGCGTCGTGGCCGCCGAAGGACGCAAGCGTCAGGCGGGCTTGGCGCCCAACCCCGAGTTTCAGTTTGGCAATGAGAACCTTCATCCAGGACAGACGTACTCCCGCGACGTCGACACGGTTGCGTACGTGACGTGGCCGCTCGACATTCTCGGCAAGCGCGGCCAGCGTGTCGCGCTGGCGGACTGGACCGTCAGCCGCACGGAAGCTGAACTCGAATTGGTCCGCCGTCAGGTGGCGCAGGTGGTGAGACTCGCGTATTGGGCGGCGCGCGGCGCGCAGGAACGACGCGATCTGCTTCAGTCGACGGTCGCCAATTTCCAACGCATCATCGACTACCACTCGGCGCAGCTCAGCGTCGGCGCCATCGCGGAGCAGGACGTGCTGCGGGTCAGGCTCGAAGGAGAACGGATCCAGATTGCGGCGCGCCTGGCGGCGATCGACGCCTCGAACGCGCGCCTCCAATTGCTGAAAGAAATGGGACAGACCGTGCCGGCTGATGTCGTCCTCACGGAGCCGCTCGATGCGATGCCGGCGACGATTGGGACGCTGGCGATCCAGGACGTCTTGCCGCGACGCAGTGAAATCAAAGTGGCGACGGCGTCGATCGAGGAGGCTCGCGCCAACATCAGGCTCCAGGACGTCGCCGCGCGGCCGGACCTCGGGTTCGTGTTCGGCTACAAACGCACGCAGTTGCCGGATGCCGTGAGTGGGGTCAACACCGCGATCGCTGCCGTCACGGCGACGTTACCCCTATTCGATCGCAACCAAGGCAACCGTACGGCTGCCGCCGCCGAACTTCGCCGGCAAGAGCAGCTGCGTGCCGAGGTGGAGACGGGCGTCAAAGCCGACTTGGAGCGCGCCGCCCAGGAATATGCGATGCGGCGAGCCGAAGTGACCGACACGCTGCAACCGCTGCGCGATCACGCCAGGACCCTGTCCGCTATTGCACAGGCTGCGTACCAACAGGGCGGGGTCGAGCTGCTTCGGCTGCTGGATGCCGAGCGTTCGCGACTGGACGCCGAATCCACGTGGGTCGACGGCATGGTGGCCTTTCAACAGAGCATAGTGAATCTCGAAGCCGCGCAAGGAGTGAGCCGATGACCCGGTGTGCGCCTGTGTTGATGTTCGCGTTGTCGTGGTTCATGACGGGATGCGGAGGCGGCGCGTCCACCCCGCCGGGTAAGGAGGGCACCCCCCCCGAACCGAAGGCGGCCAAGGATCAAGTCGTGCTGACCGCCGAGGAACAGGCGACCGGCAAGATCGAGACGCAACCGGTGACGACGACCGACACGCCCGCACTGCTGCGCGTTTCCGGCCGCATCGCGCGCGCCGACGACCGCATCTGGCGCGTCGGTGTTCGGACCACTGGCCTTGTCCGATCGGTCTTCGTCAATCTCGGCGATGCCGTCAAAAAGGATCAAATCCTCGCGCGGTACCGCGCCGACGCGGTGCGCGAGGAACGCGCCAAATATCGCACCGCGGTGACGGAGCTGCAGCAGCTCCAGGCGGCCGCCGCGCTGGCGAAGCGCAACCACGAGCGCGCACAGTCGCTGCTCGAGCTGAAAGCCGCCTCGGTCCAGCAGGTCGATCAGGCACGCCAGGACTTGGTGGCGGCCGAAGCGGCCGTCAAGACCGCCCAAACCGAGGTCCAGCGCGCCACCGAAGTCCTCGAACACGACCTTGGCGTGCCCGTGGAGCCCAGAGCGGGCAACGAGGGAGCCGACCAGGTGCCTATCCTCGCGCCGTCCGGCGGCTATGTGCTGGAAAAGAATGTGACGCCCGGCGGTACGATTGCGCCTGGACAGGATGCGTTCGTCATCGGCGACTTGTCGGAAGTCTGGATGCTTGCCTCCGTGCGCCAGGAGAACCTTGGACAGCTGCGCGTGGGTCACCCCGTGACGGTCACGCTGCCGGGCGTCGCCGACCAGCAGTTCGCCGGCAGGATCACGAATCTCGGTCAGGAGTTCAATCCGACGACGCGCGTCATGCAGGTGCGGATCGTGCTGCGCAACCCGGGCCTGCGCCTTCGTCCCGAAATGCTGGCCAACGCCGACATTCCCATCGGCTCGACCACGCCGCTTCTGACGGTGCCCTCTGACGCCGTTCAGCAGATCAACGGACAGGACATTATCTTCGTTCGCATGGCTCCCGATCGCTTCGCCGTGCGTCCGGTGCGCGTCGGCCCCACCGCCAACGGTAAGACTCCGGTACTCGAGGGCCTCAAGGCCGGCGAGCAGGTCGTCGTGCACGGCAGCTTCACGCTCAAGTCACATCTGCTTCGGTCCACCATGGAAGGCGACTGAGATCACCATGCTGAATCGAATCATCGACGCCACCCTCGAGTTCCGGTGGCTCGTCCTCATCGCGGTCCTCGGACTGCTCGGCGTCGGCGGATACGCGCTGTACACCATTCCGGTCGAAGCGTTTCCCGATTTGACGAACAACCAGGTCGTGGTCGTCACCGAGGCGCCGGGCCTGCCGCCCACCGAGGTGGAACAGCTCGTCACCTACCCGATCGAGCGCGCGATGCTCGGTCTGCCGAACAAAGAGGAGGTTCGATCGCTGTCGAAGCTCGGGCTGTCCATGGTGACGGTGGTCTTCACCGATGCCGTGCCGATGTATCTGACCCGTCAACTCGTCGCCGAGCGCATTCAGCAGATCTCGGGGCAGCTGCCGCCGGGCGTGGAACCGCAGCTGGGCCTGCCCGCGACGGCGTTCGGCGAGCTGTTCCAGTACACCCTGTCCGGGCCGATGAACGCACTGGAGCTCAAGGATCTCCAGGAATGGGTGATCAAAGGGCAGATCCGCACGATTCCCGGCGTGAGCGAAATCAACACGTGGGGTGGACAGACCAAGCAGTTCCAGCTTGTCGTCGACCCCGTGCTCCTCACGCAGTACGGGCTGACGCTGCATGATGTCGCGCTCCGGGTGGAGGAGAACAACACGAACTTTGGCGGCGGGTACATCGAGCACGCGGCAGAGCAGTACACGCTGCTCGGCCTGGGGCGCGCGGTGTCGCCCGAGGATTTCGACAACATCGTCGTGACATCGACACGCGGCACGCCCGTGCTGCTCAAGGACATCGCGGAGGTGCGCATTGGCCCCGCGCCGCCGTCGGGCGCCACGTTGCGCAACGGAGCAGAAACCGTGTCCGGCACGGTGATCATGCTCAAGGGGGAGAACGGCAAGCAGCTGATCGAGCGCGTCAAAGCGAAGATTGCCGGCCTGCGGCTGCCATCCGGCGTCAGGCTCATCCCCTTTTACGACCAGGCCTTCGTCATCGACGGAACGATTCGAACCGTGGAAAAGAACCTGTTCGAAGGGTTCGTCCTGGTGACGATCATCCTTTTGCTCTTTCTCGGCAACCTGCGCGCCGCGATCATTACCGCCCTGGTGATTCCGTTTTCGATGCTCATCAGCTTTCTCGGCATGCGGTTCTTCGGCATCAGCGCGAACCTCATGAGCCTGGGCGCGATTGACCTGGGGATGATCGTCGACGGCGCGGTCGTGATGATGGAGAACAGCGTGCACCGGCTGGAGACGCACCACGGACAGGAATCGCCGATGGAGTCGATTCGCCGCGCGGCGCACGAGGTCGCGCGGCCGATGACGTTTTCGATCGTCATCATCATCGCGGTCTATCTGCCGATTCTGTTCCTCCAGGGCCTGGAAGGACGGATGTTTCGGCCCATGGCGATCACCGTATGCGCGGCGCTCTTCGGATCGCTGCTCCTCGCCCTCACGTTGATGCCGGCGCTGTCCTCCTTTGCCTTTCCTCGCGGTATTCAGCGGACAGACGGCGAACGAGGCACCCGCGCGTTCATGGCGCGTCTGACCGACCGCTATGGACGCGCGCTCACATGGGCCATCGAGCAGCGATGGATCACCGTCACGGCCGCCGGGATCGTCCTTGTTGTGACATTCGGCTCGCTCGTCTTCATCGGGACGGAATTCATGCCGCGTCTCGACGAGGGAAGCATTCTGCTCGAGACACGAAAGTTGCCCGGCATCTCGCTGACCGAATCCATCGAAATCAGCAAGGTGATCGAGCGGCGGCTGCGCGCGTTTCCAGAGATCGCCGATGTCGTCGTCAAGATAGGGCGGCCTGACTTCGCCACCGAAGCGATGGGCATCAACGAGGGCGACACCTACCTCATCCTGAAACCGAAGACTGAATGGACCCGTTTCCACACGAAAGAAGAACTGATCGAGGCCGTCGACAAGGCGTTAGCCGCCATCCCGGGCATCTCCTACAACTTCTCGCAACCGATGGAGATGCGCATGGACGAGACCGTGTCCGGCGTGAAGGCGGATCTGGCGATCAAGATCTTCGGCGACGACTTCGGCACGCTCGACACAG
>WNGF01004792.1_pt1 | contig 17561 bp, 19 predicted proteins | sample 5400641 | NCBI WGS metagenome assembly WNGF01 (sample SAMN13153371, study PRJNA577476) | soil metagenome | isolation source: 80 cm soil or saprolite under grassland replicate 2 | place: USA:California | collected 2016-06-15
AATCAATATAGCGACGGAATCGTATGAACAAATTTTGGCTGCTCAAAACTGAGCCTAAAGCGTATTCCTACGCCGACCTCGAGCGCGACGGGTCGACTGTGTGGGATGGAGTGTCGAGCAACGCGGCGCTGAAAAATATCCGCGACATGCGGCCGGGCGATCTTGCGTTGATCTACCACAGTGGCGACGAGCGCCAGGCGGTCGGGCTGGCCGAAGTGACGCGTGTGCCCTACGCCGACCCGAGGCTGGGCGACCCCAAGCTGGCAGTTGTCGACGTGAAGGCGCTGCGCCGCCTTGCCAAGCCGGTGACACTTGCCGAGGTCAAGGCCGATCCGGCGTTCGCCGACTTCGCGCTGGTGCGCCAGAGCCGCCTCTCGGTCGTGGCGGTGACTCCGGAGCAGTGGCACAGGCTCCTGGCGATGGCGGAAGAAGTCCAGTCATAACCAGCTTTTTACAGTTTTTGACAGCTTCAGCCCTGGATTATACAGCCCACTAGCTCCTATACTCCTTCCACGGCGCGGCACTGGGCCCGTCGCTACCCCTTAGCTCTTGCTAGAATAAGCGCCGACGAATGCCGAGGAGCTCTTTGTGCTTTCGCACAGATCGAGGTTCCCTGCGCAATTCGGCCGACCCGAAATCTGGCAGGGGCTCTGGGACACAAGGAGGTATAGCGTATGGCAAGCCACACCATGGGGCTTCCCTCGATATCGGGCGACGCTGAGAGGGTCGGCCAGCCCATTCAGGCAGCCGATCAAACGCCGGCGCCAAGCCGGTTGCCGCGTCTCCGCGAATCGGAAGTACCCGCCGACGGCCAGAGTGTGATCGTCACCGCTCGCTGGGTGCTCGTGCTCTCTGGGCTGATTCTGGCGCTCTGGAACCCAGGACCGATCGATCAAATCCGCCTGCATGTCTTGGCGCTGCTATTGCTGGCGATTGGCAACTTCTACCTGCACGCCCAACTGCTTGTGCGCCGCCCGGCGGTGAACCTGATTGCGTACACCGCGAGCGCCGCTGATATCGCGGTGATCACGCTGCTGATTGTCTCGCAGGGCGGCTTCGCATCCCCGCTGTATATCTTCTACTTTCCGGCCTTGCTGGCCTTCTCAGTCGCGTTCTCGACATCGCGGACGGTGGGCTTCGCGAGCGCAGCCGTAGGACTATACGCCTGCGTCGGCCTCTTCACCACGGCCACTGAGAGCGACATACAGACGATCATCCTCCGGGTGATGATGCTGATCGCCGTGGTGGTCTGCGGCAATATATACCGGCGGATCGAGGACCACCGCCGAGGTGCCCTTGCAGATAGCTTGGCAAATCTAGCGGCGCCGTCATAGACAAGGATGCTCGGCGTAATTGAAATCATAGCTCGAACTGAAAGGATACGGTCATGCATTCGACCCGCGATACAGCGCAGGAGGCCGCCGAGGATATCTTCTTCGGCCAGGCTGTGATCATCTGGGCGCGCTGGTTCGTCATTCTCACCGGTGCGATTCTAACGCTCTGGACGGCTACAACTGTCGCCGAGATCACAATCAACACACTGTTAATTGTGACCTTGATGGCAATGAACTTCTTTCTACACGGCCGTTACCTCCTGGAGCGGCCGGCTAATCGCGCTGTGTTGATCGGCATTAGCGTGATCGATCTGCTGATTATAACCACGATTGTAGTGGTCTGGCAGGCTCAGATTGGTCTCCAGAGCCAGTTTTTCGTGTTCTATTACCCGATTGTGCTAGCCTTTGCTTTCGTGTTGCCGCCGCGCCCGACTATGGTCTACACAGCCATGGCGCTGGTCGCTTATAGCGCGATCTGCCTGCTGACTGGCGATAGGCTGGCCAGCACGGCGGATATGAAGTTGCTGGTGATGCGCCTGATTACATTGGCCTCGATGGGAGGGCTGGGAACCTACTATTGGCGCATCCAGCGGCGGCGGCGTCACGCCGCTCGTAGCGGCGCATCCGCGCTTGACGAGCTGCAGGCGCGGTTGCGGCAGGCGGCACCGGCGGAATGAGGAGACCACGATGAGCAAGCTGCTGCGCCGCTACGTTGAACTGCTGAAAGCAAGTCTCGATACATTGATGGTCCCGGCTGTGGATCCACGGCGCGCGTTCACCGGCACCTATGAGCGGCAGCGCGAGCTGCTGGCGCTGGCCCGCCAGGCGCTCCGCGACATAGCGGCAACCAGAGCGCAACTCGAAGCCAGGATTGGCGTGATCGAGGTGTATTTGCCCCAGCACGAACAGCAGGCGCTGCACGCGCTCGCCGCCGGGCAAGAAGATCTCGCACGGCTGGCCCTGCGCCGCCGCCACATAGCCGCCGGCGAGCTGAGCGAGCTCGAGCAGCACGTCCAGGAGCTTCAGCGCAAAGAGCAGGCGCTAGCGCTGCATGAGGAGCGCTTGGCGGGACAGGTGCAGGCGTTCGAAGCCCGTGTGAAGCTCATCGCCGCCTCCTATAGCGCCACCGAGGCACAGGCGCGCATTAGTGAGGCGTTCGCCGGGGTCTCTACGGAGATGGGCGATCTCGGCCGTGTGTTGGAACACGTCGAGCAGCAGGCCGAACATTTGCAGACGCGCGTGGCTGGGATCGAGACATCTGTCGAAGATGAGCTGATCGAGGCCGAGCTGGCCGCACTCAAGCAGCAACTCGACGTGTCGGCTCGCCCCCGAGGAGATTAGAGACTGACACGCCACAATCAATCTCCAATCTCCAACGACGAGCAGTACTTCGCTAAAAACCTTGTATCCGCGCGCTCAACCGCCCGAGACCGCTTGAAGTACGTCGATCCGATCGCCGGGATGGAGTGGCACGTCGAGCCGCTCGAGCCAGGCGATGCTTTCGGCATTGTAGAAGATCAGCACATGTGGCCGAAGCTGCCCGGCCTCATCATAGAGATGATTGCGCAGCAACGGGTAGGTTTCTTGCATGTGTCGCAGCGCCTCGTCGAGCGTCTCGCCGTCGACGGCGAAGGTCGTCTGTCCGCCTGTGGAGTCGCGCAGCAGCGCGGGTACCGTTACCATGATCTCTATCAAAGGGCACTCCTTTCGTATTGATGTGACATGCCCACGGCGCGGGTACCGCCTCCTTCAGGTGGCGGGGGAAGCGCCGGTAGAGTTGTCTGTAGCGCGTAGGCGTATCCGTCTGTTCGCTGGATCAGCGTCAGCGTTCGAGGATGCACGTCGATCCCATTCAGCCGAAAGCTCGGCCGCGACCGGATCGTTACCCGCCCGACGTGGGTGCCGGCGTATTTCCCGCCCGACACGACCGCTTTGACCAGATCGCCCGTGCGAAAGCCAAACCAGCGCTTCTGGCGCGGCACGTGGCGGGTAGGTATGCCGTACTTGTCCGTCCGGCACATCTGCCTCGTCCCGTGGCCCTTCGCTGCAATCAGCAGCACGCTGCCGACTCGTGTATCCAGGTGATCGGGTGTTGATGCGCCCACGCAGGCTGCATCTGCCCAATGACTCTTGGCCATACATAAACGACTGCGGTTGCATTTCGTCCGGCCACCCGAGCCGCTCTCCAGTGGCACACCGAACGCCAAAACCCCCTGCCAGAGTGTCCATCGCACACTATTCACCACTGCCGCATCTTTCAGCGGTGCCTTCGCCTGGGCCATCAGCTGCGGATATCCGAACTCGGCGGCGGTCTGAGTGCCCTTGCGCTGGTTACACGCTTCGCACGCCAGCGTCAGGTTGCTCACGCGATCACTGCCCGCGCGCGTCTTCGGGACCAGGTGCTCGATTTGGAGCCGGACATCCTTTGTGCCGCAATAGGCGCACGTCCGGCCCCACTTTTCGAGCAGGTACTCACGCACCTCGTACCCAGCCAGTTCGCCCTGCTGGTAGGCCACGCCGCTGATCTCCGCATTCTGCATGAGCTGTGTATCGAACCGCATCAATTCCAGGCTGATGGCTGTGAGCGGGATGAGACGCTGGAGGCGCCCGACCCACGTCAGGGTCGTCTGGACACGGTGCGCCAACGACGGTGCGAGCCAGCCTGTCGGCCTAGTGCGGTTGAGAAAGCGCGCCGGCCGGTAACGGGTCTTGCGTTGGCGGCGGCTGTGCCGGATGGCTCGCCGTGTGAGTAAGGCATGACGAATAGCCTGGCCTCGGTGCGTCAGTTCCGCCGCGAACACCACCCGAGCGGTGCGCTCCTGCACAATCGCGATGCCGGTGGTCTTGCTGCCGGGATCGAGCTTGAGGCGGTGGCTGGAAACGTAACCGCCCTGCCGATCTTTGAGAATGATCGTGAACGGGTAGCGACGAAACACCGCTGCCCGCCCTTTGCGCAACAACTCCCTGGCGCGTGCCTCGTGGCAGGGGTCGAGCGGCTGCTTGGTGCTATCAAGGACGAAAACCATAGGTTCCTTTTGCCCGTTACCGGGCGCTCCGCCGAAAAGGCCGGTAAGGTGGGCCTCGCCCATGCGCGTCGAGCTTGTCATGCCGGCCAGATGCCTGCCTTACCCCAGCAGGGCGTTCTGACAAGCGACAGGGCTACGGACTGGCCCGCGCATCCGCAGGTGTCGTGACTCGACGGGCGTAGCGGACTGAATACCGCTTGGGCTGGTCAGCATGGGCTTGACCCGAAGATCAAGCCGCCTCGTTTAGGGGCGGTTACTGACGTTACGCCTCTAGCACCCAGGTCTTCACCGTGGTGATCCGTGGCAGTTGAGCCGGCAGTTGCTCCCAGCGCTCGCCGGCATCGGGCGAATAGAACAGCTCGCCCATGCTGGTGCCAAAGTAGATGCCGGCCGGCTCCAGCGCGTCGACCGCCATGCTGTCGCGCAGGACGCCGCTATAGACCGGGTGATCGGGCAGGCCGCTGCCGGCCACTTCCCAGGTTGCGCCGCGATTTTGCGAGCGATAGACCCGCAGCTGCCCCTCGGGCATGTAGCGCTTCATATCGCTATCCATTGGGATAACGAATAGATCGCCCGCGCGCGTCACTACCATCGGGAAGCCAAAGGTGCTGGGCACGCCATCCTCAATCGGCGACCAGGAATCGGCGCCGTTGGTGGACTTAAACAGGCCCCAGTGAAACTGCAGGTACAGAGTGTTCGAGTCGGCCGGGTCGAGCACCATTTTGTGGACGCAGCGGCCGACCTCGGGGTAGGGCTGGCCAGTTGGCACCTCGGGCAGGCCCTGGTTGCAGACCTTCCAGCTTTCGCCGCCGTCGTCGGTGCGGAACACGCCAACCGCCGACATCGCCACCCACATGCGGCGCGGATTGTTTGGGTCGATCAGAATGGTATGCAAGCACAGCCCGCCACCACCCGGCGCCCAGCCGGGCCGGGTTGGGTGCTGCGTCAGCCCCGACACCTCTTCCCAGGTCCTGCCGCGATTGCGGCTCACGAACAGGCCGGCCTCTTCGACGCCGGCGTAGAGTGTGTCGGGCTCGGAGTGATGCCCAGGGACGAGCTGCCAGATATGCTTGAGTGTGAAGCCACTGTCTTGCTCGTAGCGCGGGCTACTCTCCACCTCGGTCCAATTCGCGCCGAAATCGTCGCTGACTCGCACGGTGGTACCATAGACGAAGTGGCCTGTTCCAGCGTACACACGTGGGGTATGCCGGCTATCGCCAAGCAGGCTGTAGACTTCCCAGCCGCCGAGATGCGGCCCGGTCATACGCCACTCGCGCCGACGCTCATCGGAGTGGAAGAAGAACGCTCCTTTGGTAGTTCCAACCAGCACGATCACCTGGTTCGCCATTACCAACCTCCTCGTAATTTCTGCAAATCAGAACGCAAGTTCGTATGACGATAATACACCGAGCCGAGGCCAAAATCAAGAGGGAATAGCGGAAGATGCTATAATATAGCCGCATGCTAGCTTTCGCACAAATTGTATTTTCGCATATAGAGGAGGACGCGATGACGCTTCCCGAGTTTCGTAATGAGCCATTTACCGATTTCAACAAGCCTGAGAACGCCGCCGCGATGGAACAGGCCCTGGCCAATGTCAGGGCGCAGTTTGGCAAAACCTACCCGCTGATCATTGGCGGCGAGCATATTACGACTGACAAGACGATCGACTCGCTCAACCCCGCCAATCCGAGTGAGGTGATCGGGCGCGTGTCGAGCGCCACGGTGGATCTGGCCAACCGCGCGATCGAAGTGGCCAACGAAACCTTCAGGACCTGGCGCAAGGTGCCGGCCGCCAAGCGTGCCGACTACCTGTTCAAAGCGGCGGCCGAGCTGCGCCGGCGCAAGTTCGAGCTGGCGGCTGTGATGGTCTATGAGGTGAGCAAGAGCTGGGTCGAGGCCGACGGCGACATCGCCGAGTCGATCGATTTCTGTGAGTTCTACGGCCGCGAGATGCTGCGGCTGGCCGGCCCCCAGAAGGTGTACCCGCTGCCCGGCGAAGACGATCAGCTCCAGTATGTCCCGCTCGGCGCCGGTGTTGCGATCCCGCCGTGGAACTTCCCCGGCGCGATCATGGTCGGCCTGGTGGTTGCGCCGGTGGTGGCCGGTAATACGATTGTGCTCAAGCCGGCCTCGACCTCGCCGATTATCGCCGCCAAGTTCATCGAGGTGCTGGAGAGCGTCGGCCTGCCGCCGGGCGTGGCCAATTTCCTGCCCGGGCCGGGGGGCAGCGTCGGCGATGCATTGGTGGATCACCCGAAGACTCGTTTTATCGCCTTCACCGGATCCAAGGAGGTTGGCCTGCGGATTTTCGAGCGCGCCGCAAAGCTTCAACCGGGCCAAAAATGGCTCAAGCGCACGGTGCTGGAGATGGGCGGCAAAGATACGATTGTGGTCGACGAGACCGCCGACTTGGCGTCGGCCGCCGAGGGCATCGTCGCATCGGCGTTCGGCTTCCAGGGCCAGAAATGCTCGGCCTGCTCGCGCGTCGTGGCCGTCGAGCGCGTCTACGACGAGCTGCTCGACCGCGTAGTCGAGCGTGCCGGCGGCCTGACAGTCGGCGACCCGGCGCAGCGGGGCACATTTATGGGCGCGGTGATCGACGACAAGTCGCTCGCCAAGATCCGCGGCTACATCGAGGCCGGCAAGCAAGAGGGCCGGCTGGTGCTCGGCGGCGAGGCACAGACCGAGGGTGGCTACTTCGTGCAGCCAACGATCTTCGCCGACATTGCGCCGGAAGGTAAGCTCTCGCAAGAAGAGATCTTCGGCCCAGTGCTAGCCTTTATCAAGGCCAAGGACTACGACGAAGCGCTGGAGATCGCCAACAACACCGAGTTCGGCCTGACCGGCGGCGTCTACTCGCAAGATCGCTCGCGACTGGCCCGCGCCCGTGAAGATTTCCATGTCGGCAACCTGTACCTCAACCGCAAGATCACAGGCGCAATGGTTGGCGCGCATCCCTTTGGCGGGTTCAATATGTCCGGCACCGACTCAAAAACCGGCGGGCCGGATTACCTGCTGCTCTACCTGCAGGGGAAGAGCATCGCCGAGAAAGTATCGTAGCATCACGCTTGCTAAAAACCACCAAGACGCCAAGATGAGCACAGAGTTTCTCAATCTTGGTGTCTTGGCGCCTTGGTGGTGAGATATTCTCCGCCGGTAGCTTACTGCTGAACTGGCGGAGCGACAAAATCCAGCTCCAGCGTCACGTCTTCGCTGACATTCGCCACAAACGGCACATTGGGAATTGTTAGGTTATAATCGGAGCGCTTGATCACGGTCGATGCGTTCCCCACCAGCCGGTCGGCCGATTCTGCCTGCGCCGTGGCCTTGAATACCACCGGGCGTGTGACATCGCGGATCGTCAGGTTGCCCGCCACCTCAAAGTTATAGGGCTGGCCGAGCGCAGCAGGACCGCTCAACCCGGTGATCGAGGTCGGCTCGAACGAAATCAGCTCGTAGTTGTTGGTGTTGAGAATATAGTTCTGAATCGCTCGGTTCCGGCGCTCGTCATCGGTCGCGAGCGTGCGCGCATTGATCTGAATCTTGCCAAGCTGGGTTGCGCTCAGATCTTTTGGCGAAACCGCTAGTTGGCCGGCTATCTGATTGGTCTTGCCGACAACCGTATTCGGTTGGCCACGCAACACTTCCGACAGCTGGAAGCGCGCCTCGGACTGATCCGGCACGATCTGGAAGATCAATTGATCGGGCCCAGCCGCTGCTACCGGTGCTGCCGCGCCAGAAGATTGCGGCCCTGCCGTTGTTTGCGCCTGCGCCGCCGCCGCGCCCGGCGTAGTAGCAGCGCCAGAAGTAGCAACCGCGATCGGAACAGCTGAAAGTGGGCCGCTGGCCGCTTCCGGCTCGCGAAGCAATATACCGAAGATCACCGCTCCCACAATCGCAACCAGGGCAAGGGCGCCAACCCCGATCAATATGAGTTTTCGATTCAATTGTTACCTCCAATCATTCATAGCCGCGAATGAAACCGTTGTCTGTAGAGCGCGCTATGCCCCATGGATCACAGCATACAACGAACGACTGCTCTCCGCTGAGCAATGGTTGGAGTGGCGCTGACCTTAGGAATGCTACGGCGCTATGGTGGGCAGAGCATACGCGGCCACCTTCCGGGCCAGAAACTGGGTGGGCGCACCGCTCACGCCCTCGCTCCGTATAAGCTCTGCTATTGTACTATAGCGGGAAAAACTTAGAATGTTGAGAGAAAAAGATGAGAAAGGCGTGAGAACATAGTTCAATTGTGAGTATGCTACAATACGCCGATTCTTGCAGCAAAAGATTGTAGCATTATGACGGCATCACCTACCTCAGGACTCGACTTCGCCCCCTACGGAATCGACACGCTGTGGCTCGACCGGGCGCCACGCCCGCGCACGATCTTGATCGCCTACCCGCACCCCGACGACGAGAGCTTCGGCAATGGCGGCATGATCGCGCGCTATACCGCGCAGGGCGTAGCAGTACACTACGCCTGCGCCACGCGCGGCGAGTGCGGCACGGTCGACGCCCCAATGCTCGAAGGCTATGCCGACATCGCCGAGCTGCGCACCGCCGAGCAGACCTGTGCGGCGAAGGCGCTGAACCTGGCAGCGGTGCATTTCCTTGGCTACCGCGACTCGGGCATGCCTGGCACGCCAGATAACCTGCACCCCAACGCGTTCATGCGGGTGCCGCTCGAGCGCGTGACTGGCCAGCTCGTCGCGCTGATCCGCGCGCTGCGCCCGCAGGTGGTGCTCACGTTCAACTCCTACGGTGGCTATGGGCACCCCGACCATATTCACATTCATCACGCCACACACGCGGCCTTCGTGGCCGCCGGCGACCCGGCGCGCTACCCCGAGCAGATCGCTGCCGGGCTGGCGCCCTGGCAGCCGAGCAAGCTCTACTATCCCACCTTTGGCACGCGCTTTTTCAAGCTGGTCGTCGCTGGCATGCGGCTGTTCGGGCGCGAACCGCGCCGCTTTGGGCGCAACAACGACGTCGACGCGGTGCGGCTGGTCGAGGAAACCACGCCAATCACCACGTCGGTGGATTGCGGCGATTGGATGGAGCAGAATTTGCGAGCTCGCAGCTGCCACCGCAGCCAGGGCGGCGGCGTGCCGTTCAATGGCCGCCTGCCGCGCTTCCTATTGCGCCAATTTCTTGGCGCCGAGCACTTCACCAGGGTTGTGCCGGCATCGGATGGCGGCGCGCGCGAACGCGACCTGTTTGTGGGGATATAGCCACAGAGATCACATACAATCTACGCGTCTCTGTGCCCTCTGTGAGATCTCTGGCTAAAGCGGTTCTTAGCCCCAGCGGGTCGGCCCACGCCGGTGGGATTTCCTCCAGCCTTAATGGCCTCCCTCGGTATAAAATGTTAAAGGGGTTCGCCCCTCTCATTAGAACACCACTTGAGCGGCGACCAACTACAAAAACACCGACTGCTTGTCGGTGTAGGGCAGGTTATGATTATGGGGAAGAGAACCCAGTGAGGCTAGACGCTTCAGGAAAGGTAGCTTGCTTGGGTCGGGGGAGTTATGCCCCCGACCCATTTCCCTTGTTCTCGGTGTGCAGCGACGCGAAGTGTTCCATCAGCAGCCGGTGGACGAAGATGTATCCGCCGCCGACTTTGCGGAGGAAGATACGCTCGGCGCAGTAGTCGAGGAAGGGAACGAGGTCTCTGAATGGGAGGGAGCCGTTGCGGTAGAGCAGCCAGCGCAAGGTGTAATGCTGAAAGACAGCGCGGCCTCCATAGTCTATCCCGAAGCCCAGCCCGAAGACCAGCCCCCAGACCAGCCCCCAGACCAGCCCGCTGACCAGCCCGCTGACCAGCCCGCTGACCAGCCCGCTGGCCAGCACACCGACCAGCACACCGACCAGCACATCGCGTGACCACGACCAGCCCAGTGTTTCGATGACTTTGATGTTCTCAAAACGGCCGGCCAGCGTGCCGCGCAGCCCGCCGCGCAGCCCGACGCCCGGTCCTCCGCCCAGTGCGCTGGTCAACCCGATGAGCAGCCCGCCGAGCAGCCCGCCGAGCAGCCCGCCGACCAGCACACCGTCAGCACGGAGCTGGTCCTTGATAGGGCGGATGACGTTTTGGGTCTCAGCAATGCCGTTGATAATACCAGGCGGGGCCAGCACGCCTAGCTCAGCCTGTTGGCGCAGGTAGACCGCCAGCGTGCGGCGGTGGGCCGCGAGAAGGGCTAGTTGTTGGGTGATGGCTTCCTGGTCGAGCGACATATGAGCGTCTTTCAGGATGGATGTCGCTCAAATCCTATCGCCCGCAAGGAGGTTTGTCAACAGGGAAACAATTGGAGGCGCTATCAGTCGAGGTTAGGCAGCGAGAATTGGGTGCTGGCCGAGGCTGACCCATCCCTCCGCCGAGAAGAAGCTTCCATCTGAGGCAATCCACCCGGCAGAGCGGTCTGGCCCGATGGCGGTCGGCGGGAAGTCCTTTACAAACAGCAGCGACACTTCACCACAGGTCAGGCCAAGCGGATACACCTTCACAACCTCGAAGTCATCTTCTCCGAGCACCGCCGCGCCTGGCTCATCCCAATAGCGGAACCGCCTGTAGTCGCGGGTCGAGACGAGGGTTGGGCCGACGAGATAGCCGTTTTCGCGGGTGCCGATCCGAAAGTTGATGACTAAAAACCGTCGCAGTTCTGGTGGAGGGTCTGGTTGGGATGCCATATAGCCTTTCCTTGTCGTCCAGGAGAGACGACAATTACGCATATTATAACAGATAAGCACTGCGCTTAGGGGGCGGCGCTATTCGTGCTTCGTGCCATCGGGCATAGTGGCCCCTTCGAGGTTGGTCGCTCGTAAATCAGCCCTTTCCAGTCTAGCCCCACGCAGGTTGGCCACTTGCAGGTTGGCCGCTTCTAGGTTCGCTCCCCTCAAATCTATAATAGGTGTGGGTTGTCCGCGGCTGATCGTGTCTGTGCTTATCTCGCCTCTCCTGCGTCTCCTCCAATCTCTAATAGGTGTGGGACCGAGCTGACCTGCATCACGCAAGAACTGGATAAGGATCTGATTATGCTCTCCATCCAGTCGCCGCAACGCTGTCAAGGTACGTCGCCTTGCTATATTCCGCATCGCATCGGCAGGCTGCGATTTAAGCCAGTTCTCGTTAATCAACAGTTCATCCATCTGTTACATATAGGTATTCAGTACAGCGTCCAGGGCACGCTGGTCTACACTCTTGCGCTCGGCTTCCGCTGCGGCAGGAGGTGTTGCGGGTGGAGTTTTCTCGTTGCGTTCATCCTCAACCGGAACGCCACCTTCGCGCAGCGCCGCCTTGATACGTTCTATCTCCGCGCGAGCCTGAGCGATCCCGTTGGCGGTCTGTGGCGGCGCAAAGACCTCACCGCCATACTGCGCGGCTTGCTGTAGCAGGTGCGCCAGCGTGCGGCGATGCACCGCAAGCAGGTCGAGCTGCGCGTTGATGATTTCTTGGTCGAGCGACATACTGCGCCTCAGACGGGTACTTGGCGGTCAAGAGAAAGCATCTCACGAAGGAGTGGGGGTTGTCAAGGGGTTCGGTAAAAGAACGAAATAGCGTGCGGCGCGTTCATCGACATCCGCTATAATACAGCGAGCGGTACAGGGAAATTTTTTACAAAACAAGCACAGCCGGCTTCCCGATAGCTAGTTTGAAAAAGACGCCCCGATGGTTCACGCGTCTTCTTGCAGCGAAGCGAAGTGTTCCATAAGTAGTCTGTGAACAAAGATATATCCCCCGCCGACTTTGCGCAGGAAGATGCGCTCGGCGCAGTAGTCGAGGAAGGGCACGAGGCGGAGGGGGAGCGAGCCGTTGCGGTAGAGCAGCCAGCGCAGGGTATAGTGCTGCAGAACAGCGAAGCCGCCGTTTCTCAGCGCCAAGAACAGCCCGAAGGACAGCCCGCTGCCCAGCCCGACGAGCAGGCCGACGAGCAGCCCAATGAGCGGCCCAGTGAACAGCCCGACGAGCAGGCCGACGAGCAGCCCAGTGAACGGCCCCAAGCCCAGCCCGCTACCCAGCCCCAAGACCAAGGCACTACGAGCTGAACGGCGAATGCCCTGGTTCGGTGTTGCTTTCAACACAAGTTCGCCCTGCACCAGCCCGACGCCCAGCCCGCCCAGCAGCCCGCCGAGCAGCCCGACGCTAAGCACCAGACGCCACCTCGACCATACAGCTTCCCAGGACCAGCGGAACGTCTCGACAATCGCTATCTGGTCGAGCCGCCCCACGCCCAGCCCGAGGATCAGGCCCACGAGCAGCCCGTAGCCGCGCCCGGCGAGCAGCCCGAAGACCAGCCCGCCGAGCAGCCCGAAGACCAGCCCGCCGAGCAGCCCGGCGAGCAGCCCGTTGATCAGGCGCATACGTACGACATATCCTCGCTGCCGTGCCTGTGGCAGCCATTCCGGCTGCATCCGCTCGATGTAAAGCATCGTCTGATGGTGGGCCACCATTTGGGCCGCCAGCCAGGAGAGCGAGTGTACAGCCTGGTGTTGCGTATAGGCGGCCGTTCCTTTGCTTCGTCCCGGCCGTGCGAACATCGCCGCGATGTAGTCGTCGAAAAGCTGGCGTCGCCGCTCCTCTGGCGTTGGCGAAGCGGGGCGCTTCGCCGCAGAGGTGTCCTCGTAGGCCAGTGCGACGATACTGAGCATCAGCGGGCTATCCATCAGTTCCCAGAGCGTCGGGTCATCGCGGAGCGCCGCGCGCACCGCCGCCAGCGGGCGACCAACCCCTTTGAGGTACTCATCGACCTGCGGCTTGCTGAGCGGCTGAATAACGATTGCCCCCTGAAGTCGCAATTTCCTTGTGAGCGTCCGATACTCAGCGATGCGGCTACAAACGGCCAGAGGAACGAAGCCTTCCGCCTCTGTGCGGTAATCGTTGATCGCTGCCACACACGCATCCCGATGCTCCGCCGCAACCTCGTCCAGCCCATCGAGGAGTGGCAGAAGGGCGTTTACTGCTACCCAATCCTGTGCCAACTTGCGGGGCACATCGTACCGCTGGTTCAGCTCCTCGGTGAGCCAGTTCCCAAGCGGCTGCCGTTTGGTGGCCCAGGTCGAGAGATTAAACACGACGGGAATGGGGTGCTGTTCGTTGTTCCGAGCGCGGGCAATTAAGTCACGGGTCAACTCCAGTAACATCGTTGTCTTGCCGCCACCAGGGGCGCCCAATATCAGCAACTCACCGAGGAGGTCGTCAAACACGGCGATGACGGGCTTCCCGACAGGAAGGGTCTGGTTCGGCTGATTGGCCTGCTGGAGGATGGTCTCCCAGGGGTGGCTGACCTGTGCTGGCGCGTGCTCGAAGGCCAGCTCGAGGCGGGCCATCTGGTAGAGGGATTGATCTAGCACGCCCTTGACCCAGAACGCCTCCACCTTGTCGAGCATCCGGCTACGGTTGCGCTGCTCTTGTGGGGAGAGATGCGAGGGGACTGCACCAGCGGTAGGGATAACGTCGTCGTTCGGTTCGTCCTCGACGGCGACATCAGCAGCGCGGAGATGTTCCTTGATACCACGAATGGCGCTTTGGGCCTCTTGGATATCGATGAGAACATAGGGGGGCGTATACGCGCCGAGTTTGGCCTGCTGCTGCAATAGGAGCGCAAGTCGCTGGCGGAGTGAAGCGAGCTGTTGAAGCTGCTGCGTGATGGTCTCTTGGTCGAGGGACATAGTGCGCCTCGAACGGTAGCTGGTGTTCAGCGGAAGCATCTCACGAGGGAGCAGGGGTTGTCAAGGGGGCAACCGAACCTATGACCGTCGAGAAGGTCATCTACGCGGTAAACGGCTACTCGCAGAACATCCTGCCGCCTGGCATCTAAACGCGCCGGGTGGGCCTCTGGAGTGAGGGGGTATAGATTACTACTATGCCCCATCCTTTTCCAGCAGGCATCGGGAGCGGAATTGAACATACCAACGAAGAAATGACTATGATAAACTGGCTCTTCAGGACTTGCCGGAGGAACAAACTCGTTATTCCGCATCAGGAAGAACAAATGAGTTCCTCCAACTTTTGGGACCGATCGGCCATTAGTTCGCTTTAGCACATGGCTCTGTGATGCGGCAAAACGATACTAAAAAACAAATGTTTTCCACGGCAACTCCTGAAGAGCCGATAAACTAAGGCGTTACTGTCACAGGTGCTATAGTAGTCGCTTGTGCAAGTGCTGTTGCAGACGGGGTTATTATGGCAGTAGGGCTAATCGTCCCGGTGGCAGTCACGACAGATGTGGGTGTATTGATAGTAACTACAGTGGGAGTAACAGCGCCAGGTGCGGTAGAAGGAGTGAGTATAATCACCTTTATAGGTTCTTGCTGTTGCTGACTTGTTGTGTTTGCTGCGATAGTCGCCGCCATAGTTACCATCAGCACGAGTAGTAGATATATGGTATTCCGAAACCAATCCTCAGCACCTTTTACGTAGGTGGCTTTATCATTTGTTGCAGCCTTATTATTTTCCCATACAAATAACAGGTTTTCTGCTCGTTTGCGATTGATAACGTCTTTGTTCCATTCGAAAATCGATATATTTGTTATCAACGGGATCTGGAATTCAGAAATCGCAACAGCCCTGAACGCAAGGATTACGGTAACAAGCAACGAGACGGCGATCAAGATATATAGAAGAATAATGATTGTGCGAAACGGCTGAGGTACTGGATTGCTTCCAGCAAGAAACTGTGCAAAGCCCACAATAAAACTACTTGATATGGCAGTGAAGCCTATCAGGTTAGTCGCTTTTGTCTCTACCTGCTTTCGACGCTCATCTTCTTCGTTAAACAGTTTATCAAATTGCTCAAGCGCTATACTTAGATTATCCCCCGCTACGTCTCTGAGTTGCGCCGCAATAGTCAATCTGCGGCTATTGTCAGGACGGCGAGATTTAGGGAAATATTTCTCGGCGTTAAAGATAATTGGCAGCCAATCCAGGGCGCTTCTCTCATACAATCGTCGAAACATATTAAAATTCACAGGCAACTATATCGATGTAGCGCCAGCCAATAGCTGTATAAGAGCCTCTCTGATTTTAATCTCAGGGCACGTCTGCTGTATCCAAGCCCACTGACCATTAGGATTTAACTCCAAGAAGACATATTGATTATCAGGTGTTAATATGAAGTCCATCGAACTGAATTTTAATCCGAAAGCGTCCACCATTGTGATACACTTCTGTTGAACATCATCAGGTAATTGATGCGGCTTATGTTGTATCTTCGTTGAATTAACTCTTCTCCAATCCTGACGAGCTTCTGGCATATCCTGAGAATGCAATTCAACAGCGAACACGTTTTGGTCTACCACGACAACACGTATTTCTACTCGCTTAGAAATATAAGGTTGAAAAAGTGATGGGGCGTACTTAACGGCATCAATTTGTTGAATATGATGCTCATCGATAACGTTGGTGTATATTAGGCTAACGCGATCCTCGTTAGTAATCTTAGACCAGCGCTGTGGTTTGTAAATTACTTCCTGATGATGCGCGTAATAAAAGTCTTTCGCGGCATCCGAAGAATTTGTAATAATCGTTGGCGGTATAATAAAACCTATGTCGTATGCCATTTTGAGTTGTAGGATTTTAGCTTCAGCTATCTTTAGTTTATCGGGATGACTTACCCAAACACAGTTTAGCAATCTCCAAAGGCCGTCTAGTGCCGCTTGCCCCTCAGCAACAATAAACTCTCTCGCCGCGTCTTCTGTTATATCCTCACTGGGTTTACAGGGAAAAGGTCGTCTATACCAAACACTTCTTATTTCCGAAAGCTCGATTTCATCACCGTAAATTTTCAACCTTCCAAAAGGGTTATCCCCGCCGATGGCGAGGATAAGCTCAACTTTATCTGGAAAATCCTCAGTATTAAAGCGGATGAACTTTATCCCCGAAGCCTTGAGGCCGAGGATTAAAAAATCGGCTGTGTAATCCCCTTTGTTTGTGACGATGAGAACCATCAGAATAACGTATACTCTTCCTCGGCACGGACCTTCGTTGTGGTGCCTAGATCGCTTCGATCATCGGTAGGATCAGTGTCGGTTTCTTCAGCGCGAACTGAGCTTACGCTGACCGTGCCGGACATATCCCAGCACTCGCTGACAAACGGAACCCGAACCCCGGACGCATTCGTGATGAAAGAGATTTGCTCAGTTTCGTCGTACTCTGGATTTGGCACGTCTTGTTCGGTTCGGTCTACGCGCTCCGCAAAGAGCATTCCAAAAGGAACTTTCAACATTTACCCCTCCTTAACCACAGCCGCTATGTACGATGCCGTCTGATTTTAACATATCCCCTTCGCTCAGACAATAGATGGATGTGTCCTTTGCCTTGGTCGCCCTTGCCGCAACGCTGCGCCGTTACCCACCGACCCTCACCGCTCGCTTACCTCTATTTGTCTTCGCCCGCAAAGTCGGAAGTATCGTCTGATTGGAAAGCCGCCACCGGCACTTGCCCCTGTGCCGCCGCCCGCTCCAAGTTAAGCGCCAGCAACCGCGCCAGTATCTCGTCGTCGCTCAGGTCGTGCGGACAGCTGCGGTGCCGGTCATCCGTTAGGCCCTTGTCTCGGCAACTTTGTTAAGTGACATTCTACAACAGAGAACGCGCACCGTATAGGGCGGGGTACGCGGCTAACGGCTCCGTGTGACCACCTCTATAGAGGCTGTATTAATGAAACTTTTCATTTCGCGGTAATTATCGCATAAACATGGCATTTACTATCGCATTCGCACAAATATATCGGTTCGCTCAACAAGTGATCGACCGTGGCACTGCATACGATTCGTCTGAAGGCATGCGAGCACTGCGCACAAGTATAGCAGGTGTCGGGACCACCAACTGAGGTGTGAGTGATGGCTCGCCACTCAACGTGATCGGCGGGATAATCGGAATGGTCCGAAATATGACGAAGGACAGGATTCTACCCTGTCCCTCGTCGGAACGCATGCCCTCGTGAACGCGGTATCACCCTACCCAGTCACGTTGAACGGCAGGAGGTACTCACGCCCGCTGTCGAGACCGTGCAACACCAGCCCATAGTAGCCCGGAGCCAACCCGGCGCTATCGAACTTCAGTTGGATGTTCCCTCCGTCATCCGTTGCGCCGGAGAGAGGCAGCCCCTGCACGATGGTCGGTGTGTTCAGCCATGTCACCACCTGCTCGTTGGCCTGGAAACCTGTCGCCACGACCGCGAAAGACATACCGGCTGGGCCA
>WNGF01006419.1_pt1 | contig 17557 bp, 13 predicted proteins | sample 5400641 | NCBI WGS metagenome assembly WNGF01 (sample SAMN13153371, study PRJNA577476) | soil metagenome | isolation source: 80 cm soil or saprolite under grassland replicate 2 | place: USA:California | collected 2016-06-15
ACGAGGAGTACCTCGACCGGATCCTCGCCGTGCGGATCGTGGACTCCCTCGACGAGGCGATCGCGCACGTCGAGCGGCATGGCTCGCACCACACCGACGCGATCGTGACGCGCGACCGCGCCGCCGCGCGCCGCTTCCTCGCCGAGGTCGATTCCGCGACAGTTCTGTGGAACGCCTCGACACGCCTGGCCGACGGCGGCGTCTTCGGCCTCGGGGCCGAGGTCGGCATCTCGACCGACAAGCTCCATGCCCGCGGCCCGATGGGCCTCGAGGAGATGACGACCTACAAGTGGGTGGTCGAGGGCAACGGCGACTTGCGGGAGTAGCTAACCGAGGTGCTAGACTCCCCTGGAATTCGAGTCTCACCCTGGAGTCCTCGCTCGCCGGGTTTCCCGCCGACTGCCGGTGAGTCACCTTCTCACACGGCTCTTCCTGGTGCGCCGACTCCGGATGCCCGGCGGCGTTTGTGAGCGTGGCAGAGCCGGTGACGCTGGCGACCGACTGGGCGCTGGGCGCGGCCGCCCTGCTCTTCGCGCACCGGATCGTTCGTGTGCACAGCGACCACGTCCTTCGCCGGCGGGGCATATCACGGCCTCTCCGATCTGCTTTCCCCGATCGCCCTCGAGCTACTCTGGAAAGGGACGCTCATTTCGATCGGCCTTGCCTCGTTCTCCTTCCTCTCCGCGGCCGCCGCCATTTGGGTCGGACAGGCTCCCCGGCGGCTCCTTCTCGTCGGGGCCGCGGCCAAGCTCGGCGCGGTCTCGATCTGGATTGCCGGGCACGACGATTTCCGGTTCGCCATCCTCGACTACGGCCTGTCGATGGCCCTCGTGTTGGTGATCACGGTGGCTCGCTTCCGGCGGCCAGGCGCGCTCTGGATCGTCGCGGGCATCGGCGTTTCGGCGATCGCCGTCGGGGTTCAGCAGAGTGGCATTCGGATCTCCGCCGCGATCGGCCACAACGACCTCTATCACCTGATCCAGATTGTCGCGTTGGCCTGCCTCTGCCGCGGTGCCCGGCTGTCCACGGCGTCCGAGATCGCTTCCTTCGCCGAGGTCGACGCCCCGCCAGGCTCGCTCGCGGCTCCGGCGGTGCGGGGAGAACCGCCCCATGAGGATCCGCCCAGTGCACGGGCCCTTCCGAAGTCTGGAGCTGACCTGAATTCACAATTCCACTTCATTCCCCTCCGCCAGGTACAGAGGGAACGGTCCTCCCATCCGGGCAAGTAAGGAAGTCCTCCGACTTGAGGATTTCGTCGCGGACTTCTTCGTCGATCTGCGAGAGGAACAGGTTCCGAGAATCAGGTTGATCCGGTGCCTTCCGAAGCTCTGGAGGCATGGCGCTTGCCCAAGCCGGGTGGGTGGGCGCACTATCTCGCATGCCGACCGGGGTTGCTAGGACCGCGTTTGCCGGCGCGCGGCCCGCGCTCGCTCTCCTTCTCTTCATCAACCTCTTCAACTACGTCGACCGCCAGGTCCTCGCCGCCGTCGTTCCCTCGATCGAGCGCAGTTTCTTCGGCGTCGGCGCGGGACGGTCGGTGGCGCTCCTGACGCTTCAGGAGTGGTGCCGGGCGCACCTCGGTTTCAAACCGGAACTTGCGCTCATCGGCGTCCTCTCGATGGCTTTCATGGTTCTGTACATGATCGGCGCTCCTGTCTTTGGCCGGCTCGCGGAACGCCATTCCCGGTGGACGCTCGTCGGCATCGGCGTCATGCTGTGGAGCCTGGCGAGCGGCGCTTCCGGCCTCGCGGCGACGTTCTTGGGACTCCTCCTGACGCGCTGCTTCGTCGGCGTGGGCGAGGCCGCCTACGGGCCGGTGGCGCCGACACTCCTGTCAGATTTCTACCCCGTGGAGAAGCGAGGCCGGATGCTGTCCTGGTTCTACATGGCCATCCCGGTCGGAAGTGCGCTCGGTTACGTGCTCGGAGGCGCGGTAGCGGCATCGTCCATCGGCGACCTCGGCGGGCGTCTTCTCGGCATTCACGCCGAGAGCTGGCGCTGGGCCTTCTTCCTCGTGGTTCCCCCCGGACTCGCCCTCGGGCTCCGGGCCTTCTTCATGAAAGATCCGCCGCGCGGACACGCGGACGGGCCTGTGGCCTCGGCTCCGGTGCGCATCCGCTGGCGCGACTACACCGTGCTCCTGCGGACTCCGTCGTGGGTCTTCTGCACCCTCGGAATGACGGCGATGACGTTCGCCATTGGCGGCATCGCTTTCTGGATGCCGTACTACCTCGCGAGCAGGCCCGGCGCCCCAGCGTCGGCGACCGTCCTCTTCGGTGGCATCACCTGCGTTGCGGGTCTCCTCGCCACGCTCGCGGGCGGCGTTGCAGGAGACAAGCTCCGCGCTCGCTTTCCCGGTTCCTACTTCCTCGTCTCGGGCACCGCGATGCTCGTGGGTTTCCCGTTCCTTCTGCTGACCCTCAGCGCGCCCTTTCCGTCGATCTGGGTCTGGCTTTTCGCGACCTGCTTCTGCCTCTTCTTCAACACGGGCCCGACGAACACGATTCTCGCCAACGTTACCCATCCGTCGATCCGGGCCGCCGGCTTCGCGTTGAACATCTTCCTCATACATGCATTGGGCGACGTAATCTCGCCCGTCATCATCAGCGTCGTCGGCGACCGCTACGACATGGAGCGTGCGTTTATCCTGGTGGGCGCCCTGTTCGTCGTGGCCGGCGTCCTGTGGCTCCTCGGCGCGCGATACCTCGAGCGCGACACGGCGCTCGCGCCGACGCGGCTCACGCGGGAGCCGGCCTGACCGCCCCGAACCCGGGTGGAGCGGCATACGGACTCGTCCGCACGCTCTCCCGCGTCCTCTTGAAACTCTTCTACGACCGAATCGAGGTGGTCGGTGCCGAACACGTTCCCGCCGCCGGTCCCCTGGTCGTCGCGGCCAATCACCACAACTCGGTGGTGGACGCGATGCTGCTCCTGGCGGTGATCCCGCGGCGCCTGCGCACCCTGGCGAAGGCGCCACTGTTTCACCACCCGTTGATCGGCCCTTTTCTCCGCCTCATGGGAGCGCTTCCGGTTCACCGTCGCCAGGAGGCGGGGAACGATCCCGCCCGCAATGCCGCTCTGTTCGCGGCCACGACGGAAACGCTCCGCGCCGGGGGGGCGATTCTCATCTTCCCGGAGGGGCGCACTCAGCCGGAGCCCGTCCTCCAGGAAATCCGCACCGGCACGGCGCGCATACTGCTCGCCGCCGGGCCGCAAGCGCCCGGCCATCCGGAAGTGACGCTCCTTCCCGTCGGTCTCGTCTTTCGCAAGCCCGGTACCTTCCGGGCTGGTCGCGCGCTTGTCCTGATCGGGGCTCCGATTTCAACTGCCGACTGCCAAGGTCCCGGCCCGGCGTCCTCCGAGCGGGCCGCTCGGATCCTGACGGACCGCCTGGCCGAAGCCCTTCGCGCGCAGATCGTGGAGGCCGACGATCGCCACATCCTGCGCCTGCTCGAGCTCGTGGAGGAGCTCTGGCGTGATCAGAACGGCGGACCGCCGCCGGATGAGACTGCGCGCGTCGCGTGGCTGAAACGGGCGATGCGCCTTTACCGCTCGCTGCTCGAGCGCGCTCCGGATCGCGTCGCCGCCTTCCGGAGAGAACTCGAGGATTTCAACGCCCAGTTGGAGCAGGCGGGTCTCGCCGCCGTGCATCTCTCCCGCGCCTATTCTTTTGGAGTGGTCTCGCGCTTCGCCGTGAGCGAAGGGCTGTCGCTCGTTCTCGGGGCGCCGCTCGCGCTTTGCGGGATCGTCTTGCACGTCGTTCCGTACCAGCTCACAGCCGCGGCCGTTCGGCTTCTTCCCCACACCGACGAGGAAGAGGCGACCGACAAAATCGCCGCCGGCCTCGTCCTTTATCCGCTGGCCTGGCTGGCCGAGGCCTGCGCGGTCTTCGCGCTCTGGGGAGGGCTGGTCCTGGTCCTCTTCCTGGCCGCGCTCTTCCCGACCGGCTTCTTCGCTCTTGCCTGGCGCGACCGGCTGGAGCGCGTCGGAGGCGAGGCTCGCGCGTTCGCCCGGTTCCTGCGGGACCGCAATCTTCCCCGCCGGCTCCGCCAGCGGCGCCAGGCGCTCGCGGCCGACCTGATGGCATTGGTCCGCCTGGCTCCCGAGGACCCGGGATGAGTCTGCCGCTGTGGGTATTGCGGGCGATCCTGGTGGCGGCCGGCCTGGCGGCCTGGTTCTGGACGCAGGCCCTGATCGCGCGGCGCGCCTTCCCCCAAGGCCAGATCAGTGACAGGCTCCTCGACTCGACCGCGCGGTTGAATCGCTTCCTGTGGGAGCATCCCCGCTGGGCGAACAGGGTCCTCATCGTCACCTCGGCCGTCATCGACCTGTTGGGGATTTTCCTGGTCGTGCTGGCCCTGTTCGGCTCCAGCATTCGCCCCTTCGTCGGGCTCCTTCTCCTCTTTGTGCTGCGGCAAGTCTGCCAGGGACTCTGCGTGCTCCCCGCGCCGGAGCGCATGATCTGGCGCAACCCCGGGTTCCCCTCGTTGCTGGTGACGTACGGCACGGCCTCCGACCTGTTCTTCTCCGGGCACACCGCGATCGCGGTCTACGGGAGCATCGAGCTGGCACACTACGGCGGGCCTTCGGCAGCGCTTCTCGGCGTCGCCATCGTCTTTGTCGAGGCCGCCGCGGTGCTGGTCCTGCGCGCCCACTACACTATGGACGTCTTCGCCGGGGCGGTCACGGCGCTCTGGGTTTGGACGGCGGCTTCCGCGCTCGCGCCGAGCCTCGATCGCGCGTTGGCCACCCTCCTCGGCTGAAGAGGAGAATGGAGTTTGCCGTGCGCTTCCTTATTTTGTCGGCTGACCAGGATCTCCGTCCTCACACGCGTCAGAGCTTGCCCTCGGCCTTCAGGACCTGGCTCGATGAGGCCCGCCCCGTTCGGGCCCTTAGGTCTCGCGCCAAGGAGGCTGAGCGGGCCCGTTCCTTCCCGCTCGCGGTCGAGGCCCTTTGGCCGAGCCGCGAGCCGGTGGCGAAGCCATGTCCCGAGCGGAGCGCGAGCGACGTGTTGGCTGTGGGGGGTGGAATCGAACCCTCGATTCTGATGAATCGTGAAACCTGCAAGCCCTTATCGCTATGGGTTTTCATCGCCTTCCTGAAGTCATCTCGAGCTCCAGTGTGACGTGAGTGTGACAAGGCTCCGTTGGCTCCTCTAGTCGCCTGGAGCTCTGACCTGCCGTGCTCACCCCCGGCCCCCTCTGACCCTGGGGATCCCGAAGTCACCCTGTTGAAAAGGCTTCTTCTCTCAGCAACGAGGCTGCGCGCTTGACCGAACGTCGGGCGGCTGTAAGATTGAGTCGATAGAAGATCGAGTAAGCGATGTCAGCTCTCTCCCATGTCCGATCCGGGACAGCGTTTTCATCGCTAGGGCATCGCCCCTCCCGGTCAGCCGCCGCGTCCTGTCGTCGGGCGATCGGCGTTCTGGTGCTCCTCGGGGTTCCTGTCGCCTCGACAGGGGACGAGGTTGACAAGCTCGTTGGCCGCCGGCTGAGTCCGGGCGTCGTTGCCCTCTTCGCGGGGTATGCGCGGGACCCGCGGATCGCCGCGAGGCTCAAGACCGCGTTGGTGGACAACGCCGCGCCGGTTCGCTCTGTGGCTGCCCGCGTCGTTGCGCTGGGCGGGATTGGCGGCCTTCTTTCAGCCGTGAAGGACGCGCTGGAGAAGGAAATGGACGCCGACGCCGGAAGGGAGGAGATTCGCGCGCTCTGCGTGGTCGGCGGTGCGGCCGCGGATGCTGAGGCGCTCGTCGGGGCGAAACGTTTTTCCCCCCGCCTCGACGGAGCCTACGCACGAATCGTTGCCGGGCTTCGCGGAGCCGAGGCATTGCCCCTCTACTTTTCCACGCTGCGCCAGATGGCTCTGTCTCCGTCACAACGGCGCACCTTCTTTCGGCGCATCGTTGACCACGACGGCAAGGACGTTCTCACCGCCGCGGGGTCGTTGGCGCTCTCGCGGCAGGACCGGAAGGATTGGGAGGCCGTGCTCGTCGTGGCCGCGGAACGGGAAGCTCCACTGGAGGAGGGTGTCCTTCTGGCGGCTCTCCGCGGCGACGAGGACGTCCTTCGCGGGGAAGCGGCCTGGTACATGGCGAAGGCCTACCAGAATCGCCCGACCCAGAAGAAGGACGAAATCCTCAAGGCGGTATCGGACGTGACCGTCCCCTCTTCGGACGCGGAATTGCGCTTCGGAGTCGAGATGCTCGGCCGCGTTTTCGGCAAGGAAGCGGTCGAGGACGAGGGCTGGATCGCCTGCCTCGACACGAACCCTCAGTGCCATCTCGACTCTGACTTCGTGGAGAGTCCGCTGGTGGAACTCCTGACGGAACGCGAGCGCGTCGCCCTGCTGCGGCGAAACAAAGCACACCGGCCACCGGACCCGCGATCGAGGCCGAAAGACGCCGGGCGGAAAGCGGCCTCTGCGGCACGGCGTCCGCCGGACGCGGAGAGCGAGAGAGACAAGTTGCGGCTCGTCGCCGGACTTCCAGCTGGAACTGCGGCGGACCTACTTGCAGCGGGCGGCTGCCGTTCGACTTCTCATCATCGGTGGTACAGCGTCGCGAACATCGAATTTGGCCTCGATGAGCTTCCCCGCCACGTCACTCTCTACGCTCCGCCCTCATCTCCGGAGTGCCAAAGGACGGCGGAAGCGATCTTCCTCATGTCGACGGCGCCCGACGACGCAAACCCAAGACACGGCGAGAATCCTTACCTTGCTCTCTTCGACGCGGATTGCCTGATTTGCAATGAGGAGTCGGCGGCTCCTCCGGGAACCACCACCGCTAGTACGGAAACCGTGCGAGTCCGTGGCACGGTCGTGGCTCCAAAACTCGAGAACAAAGTCGAGCCCTTCTACCCGGAGGAGGCCCGCAAGCAGCGTCAGGAAGGCGTCGACATCTATGAAGCGATCATCTCACCGACAGGTTGCGTCCGCGAGATCCGGTTGCTCCGAGGGTCTCATCCGCTCCTCGACATGGTTGGAATGGAGGCGATTGCGCGCTGGCGATACAAGCCGGCGCTCCTCGACGGGAAACCCGTGGCGGTCTACCTGACGGTAACGGTCACGTACTCCTTACACGCCAAGTCATGACGAGTATCGTGCAGGTGGACGCCTTTACGTCGGAGGCGTTCGGGGTGAATCCAGCAGCGGTTTGCGTGCTCCTCTCCCGAAGATCAGCGGTTTGGAAGAGGGTCAAGGTTGTCGGTGTCGGCTTCTTCGATCGAGAGCACACGCCGGTCCGGATCAGGGTGCCGAGCAGTTGCATCGAACCCATCGGGTCTTGAGTATTGAACTGGCGGAGTAAGTGAACTTCAGAGACAGCCGTCCACGATTGGGCCAAGTTGCCGGAGGAAATTATGGTGAAGCTCGGATCCAAACTTCGCGCGTTTGCAAGAGCTCGGCTGATGCTTGGTGTCATTACCGCGGTTCAGGTTGCGGGACTCGTTACTGCGGCGGTATTGATCAATGACAACGATAGCCGGCAAGCCGGGAAGACCGCGACTGGCAGCGTAAGAAGTACTGATCACGACGGCGCTGTTGTGGCAACCGGCTCAGGTTTCGCTAGAGGACAGGAACAGCTCAAACCACAAGCGGACGTCGTTGAGCTGATCGGTCAAGCCTCGCTGCTGGACACAGCCGACGCCGATGTTGACGGCCTCCCCATCACTCCCTCAGAGAATGTCGTGGACATGGACCTAACGGCTAATCGCCCTTTCCCATTCGGGGCCCTGCATGTGCCCAGCCCTGCCGGAGCCGTCGCGGGTACCCAGAACGCCTTCATGAGCGTCAGCCCCGATGTCGCCAACCCGAGCACCAACGCCGTCATCGGCACGCTCCTGACCAGCTTCACGCCGGGAGAGCCGATTCAGTTCTTCATCAGTGGGTCACTCGCGGGCACTTCCGCTGCTGACAGCTATGGCCGGCTCGGCGCCAGAATCAACACTCCCGCGGGCGAGGGCTATCTCACTTTCGAGGGCATGGGCCTGATCAGCGGCAAGCGGGCCGGAGGGGTGGCCGGGGTACTCACCAGCGCGACCCCCGTGCCCGGCGTGGCGATTGGTCCTCACGCCATCAACCCCAACGGGTCCAGCACCATCCACATGGTGGGCTCCCGCTATCCGGCAAGCACCTCAGTAACGATTGCACGCAACGGCGTTTCGCTGGGCACCATCACGAGCGATAGCAACGGCGGCTTCTTCGTGACGGTTCCCGTGGCGGCCGGCGCCGACACCTCGGCCATCTACAGCGCCAACTCCATCGCGGCAGGCAGCCTGAACGGCCAGAGTATCGAAGAGCGCGCTGACGCCGGCACACCGCCCCAGGGTGACCAGAATGTCTCGCGCGCCTATTTCGATCGCGCCGTGTTCCCCTCAACCGGTGCGACTCTCGGCTGGGTGGGCGAGGGCTTTCAGCCAGGCGAGACAATCAATATCAGCAGTTGCTCCACTGGCTCCGCCACTGCGGATAGCAATGGGGCCGTGTCTCTCTTCGTGAGCTTTGGCCCAGGCACCGGCGTTGCTCAATGCGTCTACACGGGCGGATCGAGCGGTCGAGTAGCCAGGTCCACGGCCCAGGGCGACTCCAACGCCGTCAACGTGCCTGCTGCAATCAATGCTCCCGCTACTCTCCCAAACGGCGGGGCTAGCTTCATGTTCTTGTACGACCGCCTGACTGCCAGCGAGACCGGCACCATTTATATCGACGGCGTGAGCCAGGGTCCCGCCAGTACAAACGCGAGCGGATACGGCTCGGTCGCGCTCATCGCACCAGGCTCCGCCGGAATCCACTCGGTGGTCTTCGCCGGGTCATCCGGACAGGCGGCCATTGCTCCTCTCTATGTCGTCTCGGCTGGGTCCGCGCTAACTCCGACGAGCACTCCAACGGCGACCCCAACGAGCACTCCGGTGAGTACTCCGACCGCCCACCGCCTGCCCCGCGTCATTCCATTTCGCTGAATCGCTTTAACGCTTGGACGTCGGGGTCAGGCATCAGGCTCATCTCCCTTTCTCCAACGCGGTGGGCCAGTTGAGGATGACGCGCAGAGGAGATTCCGGGAACGCGTCCGAGGGCGTCTCGATCAAGAACCGTGACCCGTTCTGGCTCACGTCGTAGTTCTGGATTGCCGTCCCGACGTGAAACAGCGGAGCCGGCGAACCCGCCTCTGCGTGCTGGCCCAGGCCAATCGGAATCGCCATGACGATGTCGCCCGGAGCGATGTAACAGAGCTCCCTTCCATCCCGCCGCCAGCGCGGGCGCCTGCCTCCACCCGGAGAGATCCGCTGCTTTTCTCCGCCTCCCTCCGTCAGCGCCAGGTAGATCTCCGGGTTCCCCGACTCGTCGGACTCGTAAGCGATCCAGCGCCCGTCCGGCGAGAATCGCGGGCTCGTCTCGTTGAACGGCGTGCGGCGCCAGAGCGCCGGTTTGCGCTCCCCTTTCAGCGGCAGCAGCCAGATGTTCCACACTGTCGTCGTCACGTACTGAAGGTAGGCGAGCGTTCGGCTGTCGCTGGAGACATCCTCCGGCTGCTGCACGCCGGGCAGCTCGAGCAGCGGCTTTTCGCTTCCGGGAACCCCTATCGCGGTCTCATAGATGTCCGGAGGCCCCTTGCGGTCGGAGCGGTAGAGAACTTTCGATCCGTCTGCCGACCAGACCGGCATGCTCTCGTCCACAGGATCCGAATGGAGTCGGGTCGAGACTCCGCGGTTCAGATCGAAAACCCAGACGTCGGAGCTGCCCGTCTTGGGATTCTCGATGTCCACGGCTGCTTGTCCTCCATCAGGAGAGATCCGCAGCCCTTTGACAACCGAGGGCTCGCCCAGTTGCGCTTTCTCCTTTCCTTCGCGATCGAACCAGGCGAGTCGCGAGGAACGGGCTGCCGTCTGGTACGCGAGAACTCCCGTCCGCGACGCGGAGAAACTGGAGTGGCTGGGGCCGAAGAAGTAGTGAATGCTCGGGACCAGCAGACGCGGCTCCCCCCGAAGCTCGGCCTTTCGGTCATCGAAAGGCTGCGCGAAGAGCGCGCTCTCACGGACATGAAGGAGGTAGCCGGGCGCGGCGTACTCGACGCGGGATGCGACGCGTCCCACGGCGCGGCTTTCCTTGGAGTCGAGGAAGCCAACACGCAGCTCCCGATTGCCCGTGCCCACCGCCTGGCTCGCCACATACAGGAATCGCCGGCCGTCGTGCAGGAAATGCGGCCAGTCGAGGTTCACCTCGCGCCGCGAAGGCTCTGGCGAAAGGGCGCGAACGGGTTCTCCGCCTGTATCCGCGACGCGATAGATTCCCGGCGGATCGAACTTCGAGAAGAGGATCGTGCCCTCCCGGTTCCACGTCCCCACGAAGGCTAAGGGAGCGTCGCAAAGCTCCTGCGGCCTGCCGCCGGCGGAGGGAATCTTTTTCAGCTTGCCGTCGGCGCAGTACGCGATGAAACGGCTGTCCGGCGACCAGAAGGGGGACGTGGCGTCGAGCGAGCCCTCCAACTGCACGGCCTCTTCCGAATCGAGCGGACGCACGAAGAGGCGGCGGCGGCCCTTCGACAGCGCCTCGATGACGAGGCGGGTCCCGTCGGGAGAGATCGAAAGGCCTCTGGACACCTCTGACGGCGCGTAGGTCGTTCCCGGCGGGATCGGAATCGCGAATCTCACCGGCCGCGCCGGGTCCTGGCGGCGTACGCGAAGGGCGGCGAAGACGGCCAGGGCCGCAACGACAAGGAGTCCCGCCGCCAATGCCGGACCGAGCCAGCCGAGCCGCCGCGCAAGGATTACGGGGGCCGCGTCCGCCGAGACTTCCGCCACGTGTTCGCGCAAGTGCGTCAGGTCGCGCGCGAGGTCCCGGGTCGAGGCATAACGCTCCTCCGGGTCCTTGGCGAGACAACGCTCGATCACCCAGCGCACAGGGACCGGAAGCCGTGGAGAAAGAGCCACGATCGCTTCCGGCTCTTCTCGAATGATCGCCACGAGCGCTTCGGCTGTCGTCGGGCGCGAGAACGCGCGCTTCCCGGTCGCGAGCTCGTAGAGGATCGAACCCAAGGCAAATTGATCCGAGCGGAAATCCACTCGCCTTCCGCTCGCCTGCTCAGGAGACATGTAGCCGACCGTGCCCAGGACGACGCCGGGATGTGTCTCTGGCTTTGCCAGGGTCGGCATCGCGGAGACTTCTCCGGACTCTGGCAGAGCGAGCTTGGCCAGGCCGAAATCGAGGACCTTGACCAGGCCTTCCCGGGTGACCATCAGGTTTTCGGGCTTCATGTCGCGGTGCACGATTCCGCTTTCATGCGCCCTGGCGAGCGCGTCCGCGGTCTGCGCGGCCAGCGGGAGCAGGCGCCTCAGCGGCAGCGGCCCTTCCGCGACGAGCTCGCGCAGGGTCCTTCCCTGCACGAGTTCCATCGCGATGTAGGAGAAGGAGTCAGCCCGCCCTACCTCGTAGATCGTGACGATGTTGGGATGGTTCAACGCGGAGGCCGAGCGCGTCTCCTGCTCGAAACGGGAGAGCCGGTCGCGGTCCCACGCGAGCGCCTCGGGCAGGACTTTGATCGCCACTTCTCTTCCCAGCCGCGGATCCCTTGCCCGCCACACCTCTCCCATTCCGCCGGCGCCGAGCGGCGCGAGGATTTCTTAAGGACCGAGCCGACAGCCGGTTTTCAGGGACACTTGGTAGAAATTATAGGCCGCCCGTTGTCTACTCGCGCCTTGCACCGACTGCTCCCGTGGGCTCTGAAGGAGCTCGAGCAGGCCAGGCTCGCCCTCGCGCAAGGGCCCGACGAGCAGAAACGCAAAAACCTCCAGGCCTCATTAAGCAGCTCGAAGAGGGCAAGGCAACTGAGCGCCGGATACCCTTCTGGCTGGAGCCGCGGGAGGCCTTTCAGGAGCGCGCCTCGCGATCCAGGATCTCGAGGGTCCGGTCGTACATCGCGTCCGCCTCGGCGTGGCTGTTGCCGATCGCCGTCAGCCCCACCTTCCCGTACTGCGAGAGCGCCCCGATCATGTGGAACAGGACGCCCGTCTCGGAGCCGTGGTCGTAGTGCAGGTGGTTCGCGGTTGTGATGTCGATCAGGTCCTCGGGGCAGAGACCGCGGTAGGCGTCGGATTTCAGGTTGTCGGTCGAGCGATAGAACTTCGGCGGGCCACCGGGCGAGTGAAAGAGACCGGTCTGCGGATCCAGGCGACCGCCCGTCAGGAACTGAAGCGCAAGGAACGGATGTGTCGTGCCTCCGATCCGCAGGTTGATCTCGAGAGCGAAGAGCTCCCAGTCCGCGGTTCCTTCGCGCCGCCGCGCGAGAAAGTCGATCCCGAAGCGGCTCACGACTCCTTTGCCAGCAAGCACGGCGCCGATCTGCCGCGCCGCCGCCTGCACGGGGCCCCGATAGGTGTCTTCGGCGGGGAACCGGCAGCCCAGGTAAGTCTGCCCTGCCGGCCCGCCCAGGATCTGGTCATGCGTCGAGAGCAGCTCGACCTTGCCGTACGGATCGACCCGCAGCTGCGCGCTCGGAGATGCGATCTCGCCTCCCTCGACCAGCTCCTCGACGATCCCGCCGCCGGCCGGAAGCTTCGCCAAGTATCTTTCCGCCGTTTCGCCCAGCTCCGAGAAGCAAGCTCCCGAGAGGGCGCCCCGGATTGCATCGCTGCCCGGCGAGAAGGGGTAGCGGAAGACGGCGTTCGCGCTGCCGGAGAAGCCCTCGTCGAGCTTGATGACGGCCCGGCGCAGCTTCGGGTTGCCGCGCTTCAACTCTGCGAGGGCCTCGACCACATCGTCCGTGGAGCGCAGGTCCTCCCGGCCGGCGGGCAAGGAGACTCCCGCCTCGCGAAACACCCGGCGGCTCCCGGACTTTGTCCCGAGAGGCTGCAACGCCGGATCCACGCCGTTCAGCGGTATGCCGAGCAGGACCGCGAGCCGGCGCTCGAGCGGTGTCGAGTTGATGACCGTCATGTAGGCACGGGAAGGGTCGGAGATCCCGTAACGGATCCGCTGAATCAAGCGCGGCCGTTCGAGAATCTTTTCCGTCAAAGGCCGCGGCGACGCGTCGTGCGCGCAGAGAAGAGTCAGGCGCGCCTGCGCATGGCGTGCCGGGACGCCCGCCAGGAGCTGGAGGTAGTAGTCCAGGATCACCGGGTGCACTGGCTGGGATGTCACGTAAACCATGTGGGCACGCGGGTTGCGAAGCCGGATCAGGAGAAAGAGGAGCCGTTCCTCGTAGAAGCTCGCCGCCTCGATCTTCGTCAGCTCGGCCCGGTCGAGCGTCATGGACGGAATCACAACGGAGGTGAACGGCTCCTCCGAGTGCGCCGAGAGCGCGTTCCAAAGAGAGGTGAGCCTCGGCTTCAGCCCCTCGAACGCCGCGATCTCCTCCTCGAGCGACAGGTCCGCGGGAAACGGAGGCTTGGGAATCACGCCGGGCCCACGATATCCTCGGTCGCCGCGCGGACCCAGATCGATTTGTAGGTCGACGCCCTTTGGCCGAGCCGCCGCCGGCGCGCCTGCAGGCGGAGCCTCGCCCTCGCCCCATCTAGCCTTTCACCTTAGTGACCTTTCTGCCATGGAGGGTGTGACCCGGGACTTTGGCAGCCGATCCGGCGGCTGGTAGAACCACCCTTTCGGGCCAACTCGCGTCGGGCGTAGGCAACCAGTCTTCTCTGGTAATAGCCCTGGCTTCCACGAGGGACGCCGAGAAGTCTCGCCGATTCCGCTAAGCTATGACCGCTTCGGATCAGCACCAGCATCCTTCGTTCGGTCTCGGGAAGAGCGGCGGCCACCCGATCGAGTAGATCTTCGACCTCGAGCTCCCGCAAGACCTCCTGCGTGCGAGGTTCGGGACAGGCATCCAGCGAGCAACCTTCCAGCGTGCTCCGGCGGTATTTCCTCCGCTGGTACCGAAGGATGAAATTCCTCGAAACCGCCGCAAGCCACGGCACCGAGACTTCCCGAACCAGACTGCCTTCCCGCAGGAGCCACAGCCAGATGTCCTGCGCGATATCGTCCGCCTCGGAGGAAGCGAGCCCGGCGCAGAGGCAACACTTCAAGATCCGGGAATACGACGTGTGGATCCAGTCCTCCAGATAGGTACCAGAATTGATCCCGCTCTGCAGACGAGGATCGTCCATAGACGTTCCTCCAACCCGCGTTGGAGCTCGAAGAGAGTGCAATTCTTGATCAGTCCCTCCAGCTCAGTCAATGGCGATGTACGGTGGGCCAGTTGGTGCTCGGGACGGGCTGTTCGGCGGAGGAGCCCTCCACGCTGGAGATGCAGAACCGGGTCGGGCTGTGAGGTTGGCTACGGACCGGCGCTGCCGCGGGATCCTGCCACGTGAGGCCAAGATCCTTCTAATCTTTTGCCGTTCGCCGAGCGATATGCAAGTGGATCTTGGCGCTTGCCAAGAGCGGCGCGGAGATTGTCAGCAAAGGCGGACAGAAACTCAGCCTACCGACAGGGGGAAGACGTGAACAAGATCAGCCTGCGAATCGCGTTTCTGGTGCTCGGGTGTATCTGCGTCGCGCTCCTAGTGCAAGGCGTCGGTCTTCAGCTACCAAGAGTTCTGAAGATGCTGACCGCCGTCTCGGGCGCGGTATCCTCGTCTTCGATTGAGTCGAGTTTCAACTCGACTCCGATCGCCGAGGGCAGCTTCATCTGGTTCAACAGCGCGATCCACGTAGATGGGTTGGGCTCGGATGCGGCCACGATCTTCTTGAATGACTCGGCAATTACCTTTGCCGCCAACGGCACGAACTACAATCTGTCCGTCCCGGCCGCCACGATCAGCTTCGATCCGGCGGCGGCGGCGGCCTCGACGAGCTTCGACGCCGCGAGCAATCGCTGGGCGACCATCGTTCCCGGCGGCCTCTCGGGCAGGGCGTTCCTGACCGGCCTCGCCTTTCCGGTTCCCGCCGGGGGCCTGCCGGGCGGAATCAGTTCGGTCACCTGGTCGGCGGCGATTTCGACCGACAAGCCTGGAGTGACCGCGCAGTGGGGGTGGGGCGCCGCGGTTTACATCAGCTTCGGCACCGACTACAACGCCCTTGCCGTCAATCCGGTGGACGAGGGCCAGCCCAGCCCGGGCGCCAGGCTGCTCACCTCCAAAGAGAGCGCCGAGAACGGGGCCGGCCGGATGGATTCCGTCGGCAAGCCGGCCAGTCTGGAAGCCTTCGTGACCGGCGGCGCGGGTGGCGACGGAGGCTCCGATTTCACGGGATCCTCCGGGGTGATGAGAGGGGTGATGAGCGCTCTGACGCCCTGCGCGGCGGGTGCCTCCAGCAATTCGCGGACGACCATCACTCTGGCCAGCAACGCAGGGACGGAAAGGATTTTACAAGCCGGTATAGGGTCAACCAAGTCCTGTTCGCCCAGCCCCGCGTCGGCCGGCGCCGCGATCCAATGCGGTTACACGATCCATAACAACACCCCAGACGATCCCGTTACCGGTCTCGCCGTTACGAACACGATTCCAGATCCGCTCGCTCCACCATCAGGCGAGTGCCACGGCACGGTACCCAGCGTAACTCCAAATGTCCCCTGCTTCCTACTCGATCCAATCACTGGCTTCCCAACGGCTACCCAGGTGACCACTCTCCAACCTGAGGGGACCGTAGATCCTGTCACGGGGATTCATTTGGATACCTGTGGTGGCATCATAGACGAGACCGCGCCTGCCTGCGATACGAGTAACTGCGACTTCACCGATCGAGTTTCCTGCACTGGCGTGGTCAGGGGCCTCAGCGCGAGTGCGAGCACCGGGGGTTTTGTCCAGGTTCTAGCCTGCACGCCCACGCCGACGGTGACCGGCACCCCGCCAACGTCAACGCCGACCAACACGCCGACCAACACGCCGACGCCGACGCCGCAAATTGCAAGGCCCCCCTGCCCGAACTCTCCATGCGAAGAACACCGACCGCCACTACCACCGATACCCACTCGTAGACCGAGCCCCATGGCGTTGACGAGATAACTGCCCAATCCGTCCGGAGCTCGATTCTTGCCGTGCAGATTCAGCGGAACTGGGACTCTGTCGAAGTCTCCTGACTTCTGGAATCGCCGTCTTCTCCATCCTCCGCCACTCACGCGAGCAATTCGATAGCGTCACGGCAATGACGATGACGGTCCGGCTGGACGCGGATCATGTCCTCGGTCATGTACATCACGGGAAGGCCTTCGCGCACGGCCAGGGAAGAGAATGGGGTCGACTGTGCACTTCCTGTATTTCGTGGGATGACCACCTCCGTCCCGGAGCTTGCCCCTCGGCCTTCAACACCTCGCTCAATGAGACGAGCCCGGCTCGCGCGCCAAGCTCGGTTCGCGGCGCGAGGAGTCTCCCGAGTAACCGCAGGGAGGAGCCTCGCGCCGCGGGAGCGGAGCGCTGAGTGACCGACGAGGCGGGCGGTCGAGGCCGCATCCGGCCGAGCCGCCCGCCGGCGGCGCAGCCGCGTCGGCCACGGAGCGCGGAGCGACGTGGCTGTGGGGGGTGGAATCGAACCACCAACCTTCCGGTTAACAGCCGGACGTTGTACCAATTCAACTACCCCACAACGCTTGGAGAGTATGACTGAGAGAGGGTTCTGGGTCACCTGGACGATCGGGCAGTCCTAGCAGGCTGCTGAAAAATGGATGCAGGTGTCGTGTCTGGCCTTTTGCAACTCGCGACGCAAGGAAGACTCTCTTGCACAGAAGACTCTTCTGTTGAAAAGCGTCGCGAGCAAAAGGCCAGCCACCGCGAGCGGTTGCGGCGGCGCGGGGCCGTCTGCGGCGTTGCCGCTCCTCTCCGATGCGCCCCGGCATCGCCTTCGTCGCGTCTCCTTGCATCCGACCCCGCGGCGCTCGCAACGCCACCCGCACCCTTTTTCAGCAACCTGCTAAACGAGCGGTCAGATCTCGACGAAGACGTCGTCGCCTTCGACATCGACCGCGAAGGTCTGGGTGTCGGTGGCCCAGGGGGTTTCCTGGTAGACCGTTCCGGTGCGGACGTCGAAATGGGCGGCGTGCAAGGGACAGGTCAGCAGGTACGGGTTGCCCGCCTCGCGGCCGAGGACGCCTTCGTGGAGAGGCGCGCCGGCGTGCGTGCAGACGTCGTCCATCGCGTAGATCTTCCCGTCCACCTTCGCAAGCATGACCGTGCGTCCCTCGTGCTCACGGGCGATCATCCCGTCCTCGGGGACTTCCGAGAGCGTTGCGAGCCTGACTCTGGCCATCGCGATAATCCTTTCCGGCTCTCATAAGATACATCGCTCGCGACCGATGGACGAGGACCGAACACTGGAGCTTTCCTCCGTGGAGCTGCGCGGCTTGATCGACGCCGCGACGGATCGCATCCTCGCCTATATCGAGTCGCTGCCGCGCCAGCCTTCGGGGGACTCGGCGGGAGGAGCGACCCTGGCGCGGTCGCTTCGAGAGCCTCTGCCGGAGACGGGTCGGCCGGCCGGCGAGCTGCTCGAGCTGTTGTTCGAAAGAGTCATTCCGAAGGGTTTCAACACGGCGGGGCCCGGATATCTCGCCTACATCCCGGGCGGAGGGGTGCCGCACGCGGCGGTGGCCGACCTGATCGCGGGAGCGACGAACCGCTACGTCGGCGTCTTT
>WNGF01010023.1_pt1 | contig 17537 bp, 13 predicted proteins | sample 5400641 | NCBI WGS metagenome assembly WNGF01 (sample SAMN13153371, study PRJNA577476) | soil metagenome | isolation source: 80 cm soil or saprolite under grassland replicate 2 | place: USA:California | collected 2016-06-15
CCGCCGTCAACGACACCGACCGCGTTTTCATCGGCCGCCCCGCGCCCGGGACGGGGCAGGAATACAAGTGGTTTCTATTTTCCGGCACTCCCGTGCGCGTGACCGCGTACAAGGGCGATTTCGCGCGCATCGAGCTCGACAGCGCTGCTCCGATCTGGATTCAGAAATCCGACATCCAGCCGCAACCGCAGGGATTCACGCCGCCCGCCCGCATCGCGTCGGCTTCGCAGCGCGTCGAGTCGGCGGCCGAATGGGTCGATCTCGTGGTGCCGACCACGTCGCCTCCGCCCTGGCTCTCCGAGGAAACGGATCGATCCATCTCCGTTCTGCTGTACGGGACGACAGCGGAATCTGCGATGTCATCACTGCCAATAGTCGGTGACGAGTATGTCAGCGGCGTGAGCGTTGCCACGGAGCCGGGACGGATCCGCTACACCCTCGATCTCAATCGCGCGCCGTACGGCTATCTGGCGATGTGGCAGAACGGGTCGTTCGTCTTTCGGGTGCGACGTCCGCCGAAGATCGCCGACGCCTCGTCACCGCTGAGGGGGTTGACGATCACAGTCGATCCGGGACATCCACCCGCCGGCGCTACAGGCCCAACGGAGCTCCACGAATCGGAGGCAAACCTTGCCGTCGGACTCAAGGTTCGCGACCTGCTGACCGCGAAGGGCGTCAACGTCGTGATGACCCGGACGACATCGGATCCGGTCGAGCTGGGGCTGCGGCCGATCATCTCCCGTCGAGCAAACGCGCACGCCTTTGTTTCTATCCACCTCAACGCGTTCCCGGACGGCGTGAATCCGTTCGTTCACAACGGCACGACTACTTATTACTTCTGGCCACATTCGCTTCTGCTCGGTCAGCTTACGCAGGCGAGGCTGGTCCCCGAGCTTGGTCTTCGCGATATCGGCACGAAATTCGGCAACTTCGCCGTGATCCGCGGCTCATGGATGCCGTCGATCCTTTGCGAAGGCGCATTTCTCATAATGCCCGACCAGGAGGCAGCCCTTCGTACGACGCAGTACCAAGAGGCTTACGCACGGGGCATCGTCGCCGGGCTCGAGAGTTACTTCGGCGCCGTTGCGAGAGGTCATTAGTGTTGGGTTAGCAAGCAAAACCCTTGGTGGGTCTTTGCTGTCTTGACGCTGTCGCCAGCACCGCCAGATGGCGTTTTGCAGCAAGAATTCGAGAAAGAAATAGTGCTGTTTTTCGCTCTCAAATTCACTAGATTTGACTGCGGGGCCGAACATCGTGAGTCGACCTGACGAAGCGCCAGGTCGGCCTTTTTTTCGTTTCGAATTTCAGCTCCAGTGGAAAGATCGACAGTTTTTGGTTTCGTGATGTTGATTTCGTAATGCCATGCTATATAAGGAGATAGCTGACTACTGGCGCGGACTCACGAATCCCGGTAGCATACGTCCCCGCTTTTGATCACATCGGGTCGGTGACGACAGATTCGCGCGGTGCTGCAAATGCCTGTTAACCTTTTTTTGTAGAGCGGAGAGCGGTCAATAATGCCTATGCCTGTGCGTCCCCCCGATGGCGTTGCCCAGCTGAATGACAACGCGCGAACGGTGATCAGCAAGCGATATCTGATCAAGGACGCTTCGGGTTCTCCGACTGAGCAGCCGGAAGAAATGTTCTGGCGCGTTGCCTCTACAGTCGCGGAAGGCGACCGCCGTTACGGCGCGGCCGACTCGGCGGTGACGAAAATGGCTGAAGACTTCTATGCGCTGATGACGCAGCGCCGCTTCGAGCCGAACTCTCCGACACTCATGAACGCCGGACGTCCGCTCGGACAGCTCTCGGCGTGCTTCGTTCTCCCCGTTGAAGATTCTCTCTCCAACGGCCAGAACGGCATCTACGATACCCTTCGCTCGATGGCGCTCATCCATCAGTCCGGCGGTGGAACGGGTTTCAGCTTCTCCAAGCTGCGCGGCAGCGGCTCGATGGTCCGCTCGACGACGGGCGTCGCGTCGGGTCCGGTGTCGTTCATGAAGCTTTACGACGCTTCCACGGACGCGGTGAAGCAGGGCGGGACGCGCCGCGGCGCGAACATGGGAATTCTCCGCGTCGATCATCCGGACGTGATGATGTTCATCACGTGCAAGGAAGATCTGACGCAGATCACCAACTTCAATATCTCCGTCGCGGTCACCGACAATTTCATGGAAGCGGTCAAGGCAGGCACGACGTACGACCTCATCGAGCCGAGCTCGGGCGAAGTTGCCGGGCAGCTCGACGCGCGCACGGTGTGGGACAAGATGATCGACGGCGCATGGAGAACGGGCGAGCCGGGCTGCTTCTTCATCGACGAAGCGAACCGCTACAACCCCGTGCCGCACGTCGGCCCCTACGAGGCGACGAATCCCTGCGGAGAGCAGCCGCTTCTTCCGTACGACGTCTGCAACCTCGGCTCGATCAACGTCGGCTACTATGTGAAGAACCGGGAGATGGATTGGGAGTCGCTTCGCCGCGACATCCACGCCTCGGTTCACTTCCTCGACAACATCATCGACGTCAACAAGTACCCGCTGCCGGAGATCGACGCGCTGTCCAAGCGGATCCGCCGAATCGGATTCGGCATCATGGGATTCGCCGACGCTCTCGTGCGCCTTGGCATCGCCTACAACACCGATGAAGGTGTCGACTTCGGCCGGCGTCTTCAGAAGTTCATCGACGTCGAGTCCAAGCGTGAGAGCGAGCGCCTCGCCAACGAGCGCGGGCCGTTCCCCGAGTGGGCTAGATCGATCTGGGGACCGGACGAGACATGCGCGCGTGACGCGGAAGGGAAGCGCATCCGACCGATGCAGATGCTTCGCAACTGCAACGTCAATACGATCGCTCCGACGGGAACCATTTCGATCATCGCCGGCTGCTCATCCGGGATCGAGCCGCTCTTCGCCGTCGCGTTCATGCGGAATCAGGCGGGCGTGATGATGCCCGACGTGAACGAGGATTTCGTCGCCATCGCGAAGAAAGAAGGCTGGTATTCCGACGAGCTGATGGAGAAGATCGCCAAGCAGGGTCACATCCATTTCGACGAGGTGCCGAAGCAGTGGCAGCGCGTGTTTGTCACCGCGCACGACATCACCCCGGAGTGGCACGTCAGAATGCAGGCGGCGTTCCAGGAGAACTGCGACTCCGCGATCTCGAAGACGACCAACTTCCCGCACGCGGCGACGCCGGCGGACGTGCGCGCGATCTATGAGCTCGCGTACGATCTGAAGTGCAAGGGCGTCACGGTGTATCGCGACGGCTCGCGCGACAATCAGGTGCTGTCGACCGGCGCAACAGACAAGGCGAAGGCGGAGCGCGAGGGAAAGATCACTCGCGAGGAAGCGGGCGATCTGCACGGGACGATCGCCGAGCTCGAGGCGGAGATCGGCCGGCTGAAGGAAGCGCTGTTCAACGCCGAGGCAGAGAATCTCGGGCGGCGCGCGAAGCGCTCGCGTCCCGACATGCTGCGCGGCACGACGAGCAGAATGGAGACTCCGCTCGGGACGATGTTCCTCAACATCACCGAGGACGACAAGGGCCAGCCGTTCGAGGTTTTCATCAACCTCGGAAAGGCGGGGGGGGCAGCGATGGCCGACGCTGAAGCGATGGGACGACTGATCTCGCTCGCCCTTCGCTCGGGAATTCCGATGCGCGAAGTGCATCGCCAGCTGCGCGGTATAGCGTCGGACAAGGTCGTCGGGCTCGGGCCGAACAAGGTGATGTCGGTTCCCGACGCGATCGCGATCGTGCTCGAGAACTGGTGGCGCAACAAGGAAGGCGTGCAGCAGGATCTGCTCGCCGGTCCGAAGACGACCTCGTCACCGACCGAGCCCGTCACCGTAACTTCGGCGAGCGGGGCGCGGGCCCAGTCACAGCAATTCGACGTCTACAATGGCGGCGAGTCATTCATTCAGACGTGCCCGGACTGCAGCTCGCAGCTCGAGTTCGCCGAGGGCTGCGTGAAGTGCCACGTGTGCGGTTTCAGCGAGTGCGGGTAGAGTAGCGTCTATCAAGCTCCGATGGGGCGCCGAAAGGCGCTCTTTTTTTGTCTCCCTTGTTTCCGCAGACCCCCAGCGCAGGCGTCAAGTGCGGGCTCCGTACGGCGTCAGCGCGGCCATTCCTGAGGCCGCGGTAGGCCTAGCTTAGGGCCCCGGCCCAAAAAACGGCGAATAACTATTGCTTCGCCGCACTTGGAGCGCTAGCGATCGATTATCGCTGGAGGCAGTGGCTTTCTTGTCATTGCCTCTCCGCACGGCACCCACAGACTGATTTAGGAAGCAATGATGAGAATAATTCGCCTTGTGATCTTAGGAGCGAGCGTAACCTGTTGTTGGTAAGCTGTCGCTCTGACGACATCGTTGCGCCTGCCACTCCTGATCAAGTGAGGATTCGACGCGTTGACGCGCCCGATGAATATCCGACCTGTGACTACGTCTCCGAGACTTGTGCAGGAACTATGGATGCCGTTATTACGTCGACACCGATGGGCGAAAGTAAGTATATCTTCATTACAATCACGGCCATTCCACCCGTCCCGAACTGGCCCGTTGGCACTCCCTTCGCTAGCGGCTTCTACCAGTATCAATCGTGGAGCTCGGGAGTAGGCATGAAAGACGAACTAGTCGAATCGGCCTGCGACCCGAGATTGGATGGTTGCCATCTCCCTCTGACTGCTCTCGACAGCGCGTTTCTTGCGGGCCTCGAGAAATTTTTCAAACCTTTGGATAGTCTTCCTGATTCAACGGAGCGGGTGCAGTGCCAGCAAATGTTTGAGCAGGCTATTAGTCTTCGCAACCAGTCATTCAACCGCCCGGCAAATTCGAAGGCGGGAATATTTCGTGGATCCGCGACAGTCGGTTACGGCGACGAAGCACCTCACGGAGGTGCGACTATCTATCCTGGTGGAAGCAGTCTTCACTTGGATGGCTACGTATTCGACTCCCGGCACGACGCCGACTCCGCACAGACGCAATCGAGGGCCGCCGCAATGATTCTCCATGAGGCAGCGCACACCATGGGAGCCGAACATAACCCTCCGGAGGGAGTGCCGCTCGACTACCGTAATTTTGATTTCTTCAAGTACGTAATTGCCGGTGATTCTTCTTCCTGTGTGAAAAACTTTATACGTTTCTGATGTTATTGTCCTCTCGAATTTCTCTTGTTGTCGCCATGATTGGCGGCGCCTGTACGCTGCAACCTCAGTCGCCGCCTTCCCGGGCTACGACACCTAGCATTCAAGACCGAGGGGCGATTCTTAGTCGGGTCATCATGGCGCGATGGTCGGCTGGGGGCGGAGCGAGTGCGCCATTCGATGGTTGCACCATACGCCATTTGCTGGATGATCGAGCCGATTATTCCAGTTTGCTCGAAAAGCAAAGCCGGTTTCTTGTTTTGGACTTGCCCGAAGCGGTTTGTGGTCCGCAACCAAACTATAATGACCGCACACGCCGCGTTGTCATCAAAAGCATTACGTACAATGAAGGCGGCGCCACCGTTGAGGCAACCTTCGTGTTACAAGAGGCGTCTCACTGGGAACGTTACACGCTCCGCAGCAATGCCCTGGGGGGAAAAATCTTCTGGGGTGTCAGTGAGATCCTCTTTTATGGATTCGCGACGATCTGACCGTCCGCAACTGGGCACGGGAACGCCTGCATCTCAAGAAGAAAAATAGAAACGGCGGCCTCGCGGTCGCCGTTTCTATTAACTGTGCTACTTCTTTTGCTGGATGAGCGAGAAGTCGTACTCGAGCTCGATTGAATCATTGACGCTGAGGACGATCGGCACCTGCGGCTGGTCGAGATTGAAATTCGCGAAGGTGAACGATGTCGTCGCCGTTCCGATCACGGCGCCATTGCTTAGCGTCGCCTTCACGTTCCAGATCACCGGCTTCGTCACGCCTTTGACGGTGAGATTTCCGAGAAGCTGGAATTCCTGCGTGCCCGAAGCCGGCAGCGGGTTCGGCAGGCCGCGAAAGGACGCGGGCACAAACTCGATCATCGGATAGCTGTCGGCCTCGAGCGTGCGGCGGCGGATGTAGTTGTCGCGCAGCTGACGATCGCTGGTCAGTGATCCCGCATTCACCGTGAACTTTGATTCTCCACTGACTATCGCGCCGCCGGCGGTTACGCTCATGCCGCCCTGTATCTCGGTCGTCTTCCCGATCGCGTCGTTAGGGAGCGGCATCCGCGCGAGCTGCTCGCGAACGCGGTACCGGACCTCATTTCCGGCCGGTGCGACGATGAAACGCACCGACGGCGCAGCCCGGGGAATCACTGCGTCCGTCGAGGCAGATGTGAAGCCGGCGGTACTAACGGCGGCGGCGGCCGCGGCGGAAATAGCGAGAACGGAATTTCGACGACCAGCCATCATTACCCCTAAAAACGGTTCCGGGAGTGATACGCTTGACTGGTCAACAATGTTGCAGCGGCGCCTTCGTCGCTTTTGCAGAACGTATTCTTACAGTGAGAACCGCATACCCGCGTAAATGCTTCTCCCCTGGCCGGGAAGAATTCCGGGACCGGGATACTCGCCCGTGCGCTTGGTGAAGTAATTCCGGTTAAGGAGATTGTTCACACCGGCGGTCAGCTCGTGCCGTCGACCAACAGGCGCTCTCAGCGAAAGATCGAGCACCGTATACGATGGGACGATTCCAGCGGCGGCGCCTTCCTCAGCGGCCACCCTGTTGTTCGCATCGCCGAACGAAAGACTGGTAAAGCTCGCCTGAAGAGTCGCTGCGAGTCCGCTCCGCAGATAGCTCACTCCCGTGCGGTCGACGATTCGCGGCGCCTGCTCGACACGATTCCCGTTGAACTCTCCCGTGACGTAGCGCGCATCAACGAATGCGAAGGACGTAAAGAAGTCCATCGTTCCCCACGCCGGCGCCGCGGAGCCCCACGCGAAGGGATCCACCTCGAGATACGTCTCCACTCCGCGATGCACACTGGTGCCGATGTTGGCGCTCTCCTCGAACTCGCCGGACGCATCGGCTCTCGTTGATCGGCGTTATATCCGCGCGCCGCGCGTAGCCCCGGATCGACGCGAATCACGCTTCCGAACGGCGTGAGCGCGGAGTAGAGAATCGGGCGATAAGCGCCCGACAGATTTCCGTACATCACAGTCGACTCGCCCGTGATGTACTCGGCTCCGACTCCGGCAAGCGGATACGAGACCGTGCGCGGAGTGAAGGTCGACGCGACGTCGGTGTATCCCCTGGCCGACGACCGCACGTACTCGAAGCGGAATCCGGGAGTTATCGAGAGACGATCGCTGACCCGAAGCAGCTCTTCGGCGAACGCCGACCCCGAATGGTTGTCGAAGCGGAGCGCCCGCTCCCACGTTCCGCCGTACAGCCTCATGTCGAAGTCCGATCCGGTAGACCCCGGACCGCCTTCGAAGCGGCGCATTACACCTGTAATCCCGCGGATGCCGCCAGCGAAAGTGGCGCTCCGTCCGAAAAGATGGTGCTGGAGAGTGAGCCTCGACTCGAGCGCTGCGTTTCTGAAAGTTTCGCGCTCGACTTCGCGCGGAACGACCTCTCCGGTCGCCGGATCCACCGCGTCCGCCTCCTGTGGTCCGCCGTCTTCATTGCGCCAGACGAGATGGCGATCGCTGTCGAGCATTGACAGCGTCGTCTCCAGACGCAACGCCTGCGTGAAATCATAGCTCGCCCTCAGCGCCGCGACATTCCACGGGCTGGCGAGCCAGTTTCGCGCGCGGTATGAAGCGCGCGGATTTTCGGCGAATTGGGCGTCAGAGAGGCCGCCCGGCATCTGAATCCGGTTGCGATGCGCCGTGTATTCGCCTTCGAGCGTCAGGCGGGATGAGGCTTGATAGCTCACCGATCCGTAGAGAGTGCCTTGCCGAAGATCGGAATTCGGCCGCCATCCGTCGGACCTTCGGAGGTGCGCAAATCCATAAAAGGCGAGTGCACCTGAGCCTCCCGAGAGATCGGTGAAGCTGTTGAGCAGGCCGTAGCTTCCGCCGGTGACACCGGTGCGGACGCGCGTCGATCCGGACACTCCCGACCTCACGACGTAGTTCACGCTTCCGCCGAACTGGGGACCGAACGCGAGCGAGCCGGCTCCGCGCACGACTTCAATTCGCTGAAGCGCTTCCGAAGGCGGCGTGTAGTAGGTCTCCGGATAGCCGTAGACGTCCGCCGCGATGTTGATGCCGTTCTGCCGGACGTTGACCTCAACGGATTGCGTCGGATCCAGACCTCGAAACCCGACCCCGTTGGAAGGGAAGCCGGCACCCTCGGTCTCCGAGAAGTGCGCGCCCGGAATTCTTCCGAGAATCTGGCGCTCGACATCCTGCGCGCTGTTCGAAGCGAGGCTGTCCATCTCGATCACCTCGCTCTTCTTTCCCGAGTAGATGACTCCGTGTGCGACCTCCGGCATGTGGCCGATGACGTGCAGAGGACTTGACGCCGTGGTGACAACCGAAGGCAGCATCGTCGCACCCTTTGAGCGCTCTTTCGACGCCGAATCGGTTGCAATGCGGGTGGAGTCTTGGCTAATGGATGTGTGTGATGTGTCGATTTGTTGCGCCGTTATGGGGGAGACGCTGACGGCAAGCGCCGCGGCAACCATCGCGGCGAAACGGAAGGCGATCATGAGTATGGCTCAAGTATTTGTTTTTGCGAATCTGTGCCGAATATTACCGTTCACGATCAATCCCGACAAGGTTTATCACCATTGTGTCTAAAGACTCTGCCAGAATGGAGTTAGAGAGCTGCAGACCGAAGTCCAAAATTTCGCGGGCGCAGCCGAAGCGCGGGGCGATGATATTAAATGAGGCAAGTTTGATCCAGTTCCCTGGATTCGTGATCCGGTGAGAATGTTCTCGGGTAACGCGATGGTTGACGCTCGGCACATTGGATACGTCGTTCGCCCGTGGAAGTGGTTGCGACTCACGAGGCGTGTCGTCGCCCCACTTTGCTGAATCAGTCAGGGAGCAAACGGCGAGCTTTTCGTTGGCGACGACGTCGGCGGTAGGATTTACCGGATCATTTATCGCGGAGCCCGCTAGCGACGGGTTGCCCGCCGGCTCTCAGGTATTCCGCAAACCAATCCGGCAGCGTGCTCGCCTCGATCGCTCTCGCCGCCGACTCGACGTCGTACTCGACGCGTACGAGCTCCGCTGACGTTCGATGCTCGGTCACATCGAGCACCGCGTAGCCCGCGCGCGGATCACCGTCCTTCGGGCGGCCGACGCTGCCGGTGTTGACGAAATGGATTCCATTCACTTCGCGGTGCCACGGCAGATGTGTGTGGCCGAATGCGATCGTGTCACCGCTCTTGGCGCCGGCGATCTCCGCCATCTTCAGGCAGAAGGAGTCGGGACGGTCTTCGGTCCAGTAAACGGTGTTGAGTGTCGGCGTGCCGTGCACGAGAATCACGTGTGGTCCGGCGAGATGCCCGCCAAGCGGCGCGATGTCCATCCTGAAGGGCAGCTGTCCCAGCCGCCGCTTTGTCTCGGCGGTCGTGTTCGACTTCGTCCACTCGAAGCTGACGTGCGACAGCGCTTCCTGCTGCGGATCCTCGTACCTGCATCCGCAATGTTTGTAATCGGTCGCGACCGTCGAATCGTAATTCCCCGAGATGCCTTCGATGCGCTGCTCCGCGAGACGCTCGACGACTTCGTTCGGCCAAGGGGCATAACCGACCAGGTCGCCGAGGTGGTATGTAGCACCGATGTCATTTCGCGCGGCGATGTGCCGGATTACCGCGTCGAGCGCAGGCAGATTCGCGTGAATGTCGGAGATGAGCGCGATGCGCATCAGCTTGATGGTTCCGCAGCGAGATCGAGTCGCATCAATGTCGCCGACCTTCAGCACGCTTCGGCGGGCTTCACTGCGCTCACGAACGCGCTCATGAACTTGCCCTCGATCTGGGACGCGAACGTGGGAACGTCGAGTCCCGTGCCGGCGAGGAAGGCGGCGGCATCATCGACCGTGTATATACGCGTCGGCTCGATGCGCGGGCTTTCGAACCCGGCGTCGCTCAACAGCGAAACAAATTCCTTCTCTTCGAGAGCACCCGCGACGCATCCCATCCACAGCTCCATGTTCTTCTTCACTTCGGCCGGCACCTCGCCACGAACGACGACATCCGACACGGCGAACCTTCCGCCCGGCTTCAACACACGGAACGCCTCCTGAAGCGCGGAGCGCTTGTCGCCCGAAAGATTGATCACGCAGTTGGAGATAATTACGTCGACTGAATTGTCCGGAAGCGGAATCTTCTCGATCGACCCCTTCAGAAATTCTACGTTCGTCGCTCCGGCGCGCTGCTTGTTCGCCTCGGCAAGGGCGAGCATCTCGTCGGTCATGTCGAGTCCGTACGCCTTGCCGGTCGGGCCGACGCGTCGAGCTGAGAGCAGCACGTCGATTCCGCCGCCCGATCCAAGATCGAGAACCGTTTGTCCGGGCTTCAAATCAGCGAGCAGAGTCGGATTGCCGCAACCGAGCGATGCGAGGCGCGCCTCAGCCGGGAGACCCGCGATTTCACTGTTTGCGTAAAGACCAGCCGTTATCGGATCCCATACCTCAGCGGTCGAGCCGCAGCATCCGCTCGAGCCCGAGCAGCCCGCGGATCTTTCGCCGGAGATCACCCGGCGCGCAACCTCGCCGTACTTCTCCTTCACCGAACGCGTAATGTCGGTCGTTTCGTCGACCCCCACATTGGAACCCGTCATTGTAATCCTCGCAACAAGAATTGTTGATGTGTCAATGAAAAAAAAATCAGCAGCAGGCCACCGCGAGCTTACGCGAGCGCTTGACCGGATGCGGCTCGAGGTCGGACAGATGGTCCTTCAAGCCGGCTAGCGTTTCGGCGTTGAGCTCATAATGAACCCAGCGCCCATCTCGCCGGTCGGTCACCACCCCTGCGTCCTTCAGAACCTTGAGATGAAATGAAAGGCGCGACTGCGCCGCGCCCAGATCACTCATCAGATCGCAGACGCATCTTTCACCGTTGCGGAGAAGCGCGATGATCTCGAGGCGCGTTTCGTCCGACAATGCGTGGAAGAGCTCGACTCTGCGAGCGGTGTCGCGAACGGTGGTGGCTGCCATGACGGAGATATATCAATCTTTATTGTTATGTCAATGGAGCTGTCCCGGGCAGCGAAAAAAAACGTCTGTTAGCCCCCGCATTTTTGGCGTGCAACAGGTTAAATTGATAAATACCCCTCAGGATTCCCGATTGAAAAAGAGCTTTGAATTCGTCGACGCTGGACGCACGTTCCGCTGCTCGGTCGAATCCCAGGAAAAAAATCCGGCTGAAAAGTGGTGGTGGTTCGCCGTCTCAACCGACGCTCGGACACGCTATGCTCCCTTCAGGACCAGCCCGGGCGACACCGAAACCTCGGTTCGCAAGCGGATCGTGGCTTACTACGACAACATGCTCGCCGCGCGTGCTGCGCCGCCTCCTCCGCGCTGGAACGGAACCCCGAGGCCGGCCGCTGCCGGAGCTCCAGCCGCGCCCGCCGCGCCACAGAAAAGCACGGCCTGAGGATTGAACGGCAGCCGCGGGCTACCGCGGCTTGCCGAAGATCGGTCCCGCGCCGCTCGTGCCGATGAAAACGCCGAGCGCTCCGCAAAGAGTTGCACTCATCGCTTCGGCAGTGACGGAACGCGCCCAGTCTTTCCCTTGACCGGCGACTGCACTAAGCTACTGAGTAGAGTTCGCGGAGAATGTGGCCGCGATGCAACCGAAAAAAATGAAGAGGTGTGCCATGCGTCCGAGCGCCCGATATGCCAAACGGTTTGTCACCCTCGCAGTCGCCGGCGCGATCGCCGCGACTACGGCCTTCGGAAAACCCGCCGGTCTCCGATTCTGGAGTCCCGACATTAAGGGTCCGATGCTTGGCATCAATCAGGTTTTCAATTCCATGGGCTGTGCCGGCCGCAACGTCTCGCCCGAGCTCCGCTGGAGTGGCGCGCCCGCTGGAACGAAGAGCTTCGCGGTCACTCTCTTCGATCCCGATGCGCCGACCGGCAGCGGCTGGTGGCACTGGGTGGTTTACAACATTCCGGCGACGGCAGCGGGTCTCCCCTCCGGTGCGGGTAGCGGCCGCGGGATGCCAGCGGGCGCGGTCCAGGGCCCGACCGACTTCGGCACCGCCGGATTCGGAGGTGCGTGCCCCCCGAAGGGTGACAAGCCGCACCGTTACGTCTTTACGTTGTACGCGCTCAAGGTTCCGAAGATCAATGTTCCGGCCACGGCAAGCCCGGCTATGATCGGTTTCAACCTGCACGCGAACAGCATCGCGAAAGCGATGATCACCGCCCGATACGGGCGCTAGCGCCTTACCCGAGGGAAGTCTGAATGGATGACAAGAAGCTGATCGCGCTCGCCAAGAAAAATGCGGCGAAATCGGGCGGCTCGACCCCGCGAAAGAATTTCGGCAAGAAGTACGATGCGACTCTCGCCGATCTTCCGACCGATGAAGCCACGCTGAAGGAGAGAGACGAGCGCGCGCGCTTTTTCAAGGAGATGCGCAAGCGGGAGTTCTAACGGTTCCTCCTGATCGTGCTTTTCAGGGATCATTTTTCAGCGCGGGCGGCACTTTACGCCACCTACCGCCCGCAGTATCCGGTTGAGCTTTTCGATTACGTCACAGCTCTCGCTCCCGGCCGTTCGCGTGTCTGGGACTGCGCCACCGGCAACGGCCAGGCCGCCGTTCCCCTCGCTGACTATTTCGACGAAGTAATCGCCACCGACGCCAGCGACGAGCAAATCAGGCATTCGACGCCGCATACCGGCGTCACCTACCGTGATCGCGCCCGCGCATGCGAGCGGAATTCCGTCACATTCGATCGATCTTGTTACCGTCGCGCAAGCGCTCCATTGGTTCGACACCGCGGAGTTCTTCGGCGACGCCCGGCGCGTTCTCGTCGATGGCGGAGCGATCGCGTGCTGGGGTTATGGTGACCCGGTGCTCGACGACCCGGCGCTGGACGGGATTCTTCATTCGTTCAATCGCGGCCTGCTGGAGCCTTACTGGGCTCCGAGCCGGAATCTCCTGCTCAAGGGTTACGCGACGATTCCATTTCCTTTTCGGGAAGTAAAGGCGCCCAGGTTCCGGCTCGAGAAGAGCTGGACGCTCAGCGAGCTGGCCGGCTACCTGCGCACCTGGTCCGCGACCGCGAAATACATCGAAGCACACGGGGAAGATCCCGTTTCCGATGTCGAGCGGTCATTGCGAGCCCAAGTGGGGGGACCTTCACCGTGCGCGTCTCGTGAGCTGGCCCATCTTCCTGCGCGCGGGGCACGCCACTTGAATCATTTCGTCCCGGATCCACCGCGCGTTCGGTGAAGGGCTCGGCTAGATTCCGGAAGGAGGAAAAAGGGACATGGTAGAGAGCCGCTTGAAGCAGCTTCACGACATGGGTCAATCGATCTGGCTCGACAGCATCGACCGGACGATGATCCACAACGGTGAGCTCGCCCGCCGGATAAAAGAGGATTCGCTGACGGGAATGACGTCGAATCCGACGATCTTCCAGAAAGCGCTTTCGGGCGGCGACGCATACGACGACCAGCTGTCGTCCGCGGATCCCGATCTCGATCCTGCGCAGCTGTTCGAGCTCGTCGAGACCACCGACGTTCGCGATGCCTGCGACAAGTTCGCCGGTGTTTATTCCGCGACGCGCGGCGCCGATGGTTACGTGTCCATCGAAGTTTCCCCGGGCGTATCCAACAGCGCCGACGCCAGCGTTGAAGAAGCACGCCGTTTGTGGAAGGCGGTCGACCGGCCGAACGTGATGGTGAAAATCCCCGGCACGCAGGAGGGAGCGATCGCCGTTCGCCGTCTGATTGCCGAGGGGATAAACGTCAACATCACCCTGCTTTTCGCCATCGAAGCGCACGCCCGTGTGATCGAAGCGTACATGGCCGGTCTCGAGGATCGCGTGAAAGCGGGGAAGCCGATCGACGGCGTCGCTTCCGTTGCAAGTTTCTTCGTCAGTCGCGTCGACACAGAAGTAGATAAACGCCTCGATGGGAAGGCAGCCGCCGCAACCGGCGCCGAGAAGGAGCGGTTCGAACTGTTGAAAGGCCGCGCGGCGATCGCCAACGCAAAGGTCGCCTACAAGCTGTTCACTGATCGCTTTGAAGGTCCGCGATGGGAAGCGCTGGCGGAAAAAGGGGCACGTCTGCAGCGGCCGCTCTGGGCAAGCACGAGCACCAAGAATCCCAAGTACCGCGACGTCATGTATGTCGAAGAGCTCATCGGACCATACACCGTGAACACGATGCCCCCGGCAACGATCGAAGCATTCCGCGAGCACGGCGAGGTGCAGCGCGCGGTGAATGCCCGCCTCGGCGCGGCGGAAGGACTGCTCAAGGAGCTCGAGCGCGCGGGAATCTCGATGCGTGAGGTCACGGACAAATTGCTGACCGAAGGAATCGCCAGCTTTCAGAAATCGTTTGACGAGCTTCTCGCCGGAATTCAGGCGAAATCGGGAGCGCTCACCCCGGGAAGGAAGTGACCGCAGCTTACACTCCCCGAACGAAAATCGTTTGCACGCTCGGCCCGGCAACCGAAAGCCCGGACACCGTTAGAGGACTGATCGAGGCGGGAATGAACGTTGCCCGCCTCAACTTTTCGCATGGAACGCACGAGCGGCATGCGGAATCGATCGGGATGCTGCGCAAGCTGTCCGCCGAGGCAGGACGGCCGATCGCGATACTCGGCGACCTGCAGGGTCCCCGGATAAGGGTTGGAGATCTCACCGGCGCGATCCAGCTCTCCATCGGCGATGATGTGGTTCTCGTTCCGGAAGCTGAGGCCGGCGCGGGTGACGTCCCCGTCACATATGAGCGTCTCGCCGTAGACGTTCACGTCGGTGACAGAATTCTGATCGACGACGGACTCATCGAGCTCGTCGTTCTGGACGTAACCGGGTCGCGTGTCACCACGCGCGTGCTCACCGGCGGCGAGCTGAAAAGTCACAAGGGTTTGAACCTGCCGGGTATTCAGGTGTCGGCGCCCTCCCTCACGGCGAAAGACATGACCGACATCTCGTTCGCCGTCGACCAGGACGTCGATTACCTGGCACTCAGTTTCGTGCGGCGCGCGGAGGATATCGAAAGTCTTCGCGGACTGATTCCAAAGTCGATGCTCATCATCGCGAAGATCGAAAAGGACGTCGCGCTCAAGAACATCGAGAGCATCATCCTCGCCGCCGATGGCGTGATGGTCGCGCGCGGCGACCTCGGCGTGGAGCTGCCGTTCGAGGAAGTCCCCGGCGCGCAGAAAAAAATCATCGCCCTTGCGAATCGATACGGGCGCCCCGTCATCACGGCTACGCAAATGCTCGAGTCGATGATCGAGCACCCGCGCCCGACGCGCGCCGAAGCGAGCGACGTCGCAAACGCGATCATCGACGGCACCGACGCGGTGATGCTCTCCGCCGAGACGGCAGCCGGCGCGTATCCCCGCCTCGCGGTGCAGGCGATGGCGCGCATCATCAGTGAAGTCGAGCAGCATCCGCCGAATACCGTCACCGCAAGCGGTCTCGACCGCGGTGGAGTCGTCACCACCGAAGTCGCGATTGCCGCGGCGACGGTGGCCGCGGTGAAAATGCTCGGAGCGCCGCTCGTCGTCGTGTTCACGAAGGGCGGCTTTTCGGCGCGGGTCATCGCGTCGCATCGGCCTTCCGTGCCGATTCTCGCGCTGACGGATCAGGCGCGCACTCACCGTCAGCTCGCGTTGGTGTGGGGCGTGATACCCGAATTGGTGCCGCACTGCGACGACTACGACGAGATGATGAGGCGGGCGAGGGTCGCTGTCGTCGCGCGCGATCTAGCCGCTTCCGGGGACCGCATCATCGTGACGGCGGGGGTTCCGTTTGACGTCCCCGGAACTACGAACCTGTTGAAGGTCGAGACTATCTAGGGATTTGCTGCGAAGTCGAGGTTGGAACCGTAGTAGCGAACAACCACAAAACTGAAGCAGGGAGCGGCTGCTTCAGTATTGAACCCGCCGGCCAGCCGCGATCTCTCCCTGTACGGTCAGATGTTATTGATCACTGTTCCTTTCACGAGCACGCGCTGGCTCGCGAGATGTCCGAAGACGTCGTCGCTCTGCCGGCTGAAGGTCTGGTTGAGCTCGATCCTCGTCTGCGGATCGTACGCCCGGACTTCGACCGTTCCGTCCTCGCGGTTCTCGACCATCACTTCGATCGGATAATTCTCCTTCGGCGATGGAAGGGGGCCGACGACGAGCTTGCCGAGCGGAATCATCTCCTCGTCTGCCGACAGGTACTGCACGAGCTCGAGGACGATCTTCTGCTGGCTGGCGTGCGACGTGTAATACGTCTTATGCGCTCTCGTCGGGAGGGGCATGTTCTTCTTGATCAGCGGATCGATGCGGACCCGGCCCGTTCGCGGATCGATGATGCGCACGCCGACGTGATAGCCGGTCACGCCGCGCAGCTCGGGCGGAAGCGAATATTTTTCCGCCGTTCCCGTCAGCATCGCGGTGTGAATCGCCGCGCCGTATGCGATGGCGCGCATCGGCTCGTGAAACTTCACGCGGCTTGCCGCCGGCCCCATCATCTTGCGAATCCGGTCGCCGATCGCGGGGACGAGTGACGAGCCGCCGACAAGAAGAACCGCATTGAGGTCCTGGAGCTGCATTCCAGCTCCCTGTACGCAGCGGCGGGTCACCGCTTCCGTCTCGGCGATCAGCGATTCGATCTCCTTCTCGAAATCCGCGCGGCTGATTCTCACTTCAACCGACTGCGTTCCGAGCATCACCACCCGCCGGTCCTGCGTCTTACCGGGAATGCAAAGCTCGAATTTGATCTCTTCCGAGGCACGCCTCAGCTGCTGGAGCGTGCGCGCGTTCAGGTTCGGCGACAGGCCGGCCCGCTCGAAGCGCTCGAGGATCATCGCGCCGAGCTTTTCGTCGAATTCCTTTCCGCCGAGGTTGGTGAGTCCCTCCTTGGCGAGAACGTAAACTCCCTTCGAGTCGAGACTGAGCACGGTTGCGTCGAAGGTGCCCCCGCCGAGGTCATAGACCATCAGCACCTGATCCTGCGCGCCCTGACTGATTCCGTAGTGAAGCGCGGCCGCGACCGGCTCCTCGAGAAGTCCGAGCACCGGCAATTCGGCGAGTCCCGCCGCAGCGAGCACGCCTTTCCGCTGCACGTCGTTGAAGTGCGCGGGAACGGTGATCACCGCGGATTCAACGCGTCCGGCGGTAAAGCTCTCGGCGTCGAAAACGAGTTTTCTGAGAACGAGCGCGGCGATGCTCTCGGCGTACCACGGATTTCCGCGGTCGTCGAAGAAGATCGGCTTCGTGTCGCCGAAGCGCCGCTTGAAAAAACGGATCGTTTTTATCTCCGGATTCTCTTCGACCATCGTGTCCACGAGCTGACCGACGATCGCGCAGTCCTTTCCGATGTACACGGTGCTCGGTGTCGTCACGAGACTCGGATCGGTGTGATCCGGCAGAAGGGTCGGCGTCCCGTCGGGTTCGAGTCGCCCGATCAGGGAATAGGTCGTGCCGAGATCGATCCCGAC
>WNGF01004807.1_pt1 | contig 17536 bp, 16 predicted proteins | sample 5400641 | NCBI WGS metagenome assembly WNGF01 (sample SAMN13153371, study PRJNA577476) | soil metagenome | isolation source: 80 cm soil or saprolite under grassland replicate 2 | place: USA:California | collected 2016-06-15
CTCGTCCGCGGCCTCGGGGTCGAGCGAGACCCCTTCCGCACGAGCCGCGCGCGCCGCGGAGAGCCCCGCTTCGAGCTCGAGCCGTGCTCCGCCTCCCGGCGGGAGCGTTCGCATGGCACAGATCCGGCCCGCTGCGACGAAGAAGGCGCGCCGGCCGTCGTCCACGGCGGGTGCGAGCACGCATGCCTCGAGCGCGCGCAGGCGGCGCAGCTCTCGCAGCTCCCGAACGACCTGTTCGAGCGCCGCGATGCGGTCGCGGAGGCGCGCCGCGTCCTCGTAGCGCAGGCAGTCGGAGAGGTCTCGCAGCCGCCGGCGGAGGCGCGGGAGAGGGCCTCGCAGGTCGAACAGGCCGTCGAGCTCGGCCTCCGACGCGCCGGAGAGAGCGCGGGCGGCCAGCTCCGCTCGGCGGCGGCTCCGGATCGGTCCCAGCTCGGTGACCTGTTTCGAGACCACGATCTGGTCGCCGCGCCGCCGAAGGTAGACATAGCGGTCGGGGCGCGACTGCCTGGCGTTCGCCGGCGGCCGTAGCTCACGGATCAAGCGCAGCTCTTCGAGCGCGGCCTCGAGCTCCGAGCCGAGCACGCGCCACTCGATCGACTCGACGGCGCCGAGCGCTGCCTCGACCGCGGGCCGCTGGCGCTCCGAGCGGAAGTACGAGCGCAGCCGGGCGCGCAGGTCGCGCGCGCGTCCGACGTAGAGGGTCTCACCGCGCGCTCCCTGGAAGAGGTAGACGCCTGGGCGCGGCGGGGCGCCGTGGGCGAGCGCCCGCTTTCCGTAGACGCGGCGCTCGCGCGGGGTGGCCAGCTCGAGCAGGTCCCTGACGGTGCGCGCTCCTCGCTCCTGCGCCAGTCCGATCAAGGCGAGCAGGATCTCGGCCGTTGCCTCCGCGTCCGGAAGGGCGCGATGGCAAGGCCTGGTCGAGGTGCCGAAGAAGTGAGAGAGCGCCGCCAGGCTCATCCGAGGAGTGCGTCCGGCGAGCAGACGCCGCGCCAGCGTGACCGTGTCCAGGACCGGTCTCGCGAGGCGGCGCCCGTTCATGCGCTGAAGGTCCCGGTCGATGAAGCCGCGGTCGAAGCGCGCGTTGTGAGCGACGAGCACGGAGTCTCCGGCGAAGTCGAGGAAGCGGCGAACGGCGACGCTCGCGTGAGGCGCGCGCCGCAGCTCTGCCTCGCCTAGCCCTGTGAGCGCCGCGATTGCGGCCGGAAGAGGCGAGCACGGATTGACGAGCGTCTCGAAGGTGCCCGCCGGCTCGAGCCGCTCGACCCGCGCGGCTCCGATCTCGCAGATGCGGGCGGTCGCGCCGAGCCCGGTCGTCTCCAGGTCGAAGACGACGAAGGCGGCCTCCTCGAGCAGCGGATCCGGGCCCGAGCGCGCGAGCCCGACCGCAGTGCCGAGCCAGTCGAGGCGCGCGTCGCCCGAGACCACGTCGTCGAGCAGGCTGCGCGCCAGGTCATCGGGTGCCGAGCGGAGGGCGTAGAGGGCCCGGGCCGCCTCGCCGACGGTCACAGCACCGCCGCGCTCCTCGACGAGCTCGACGAGCCGGTCGGCCGCATCGAACGCAAGTTGCACGCGTCCGATGGTAGTCGAACATACGTTCGATTACAAGCTAAGCGCGATAGGTGATCACCTGGACGCGCTCGACGGTGACCATGCCCTCCTCGACCATCTCGTCGAGTGTGGGAAGAATGCGGTCGATCTGCTCGACGGTGTCGACGATCTCGATCACCACGGGCAGGTCTTCGCTCAACCGCAGGATCCGCGACGTATGGAGGCGCGAGTGCGCGCCGAAGCCCTCGAGGCCGCGGATGACGGTCGCTCCGGCAAGACCCTCCTTCCGGACGCGCTCGACGATCGCCTCGTAGAGCGGCTTCCCGTGCCACGTGTCGGACTCGCCGATGAAGATCCGAAGCAGCTTTCCCTCGCCCTCCCACCGCATCAGACCGTCCTCCCCAGCACGATGCCACCGTACAGCGCGAGGAGCCCGGCGGCGACGCTGCCGGCGACGTTTGCGGCAGCCAGCGCCCACGCACCGTCCTCTGCAAGGCGGTAGGTCTCGAGCGAGAGCGTGGAGAAGGTGGTGTAGCTCCCGATGAAGCCGATCGTCAGCGCGGAGCGGAGCCAGGGCGCGACGGCGAGCCGCTCGGTCAGCAGCGTGAAGGCGAACCCGAGCAGGAACGATCCCGAGATGTTGACCGCGAACGTCCCCCAGGGGAAGGCCCCTGGGCTACGCCGGGCTACGAGGCCGTCGAGGGCATAGCGGGCCAGCGCGCCGAGCGCTCCGGCGATCGCGATTCCGATAGGTATGGGCATGCGGCGGCTCCTTTCTCACCAGGAGCCATCAGCCGGAAAGGCGGTTTCGGGCGAGCCCCATCGCCCGCCGCCAGTCTAGCCGGGCTCTCGCCCGAGCTTCGACGGCCACCAGTTCCAGCGGCCGAGGAGAAGCGCCGTCGAAGGGACGAGCAGCGTTCGTACCAGGAACGTGTCCATGAGGACACCGAGTGCGATCGCCCAGCCGATCTGCCGCAACTGGCTCGTCGAGCCGAGGATGCCGCTGACCGCAAACGTGCCGGCGAGGATGACGCCGGCCGACGTGATCGTGGTCCCCGTCGCATGCAGGGCCCGCTGGATTGCCTCCCTGAGCGGGACCGTGGCCGCCTCCTCGCGGATGCGGGCCATCATCACGATGTTGTAGTCCTCGCCGAGCGCCATCAGGAACACGAATAAGAGGAAAGGCAGGACGAAGTTGATCCCCGAGGCGCCGGCGATGTGGACGAAGATGATCGCAGCGAGCCCGAGAGCGGCGCCGTACGAGAGCAGCACGCTGAGGATCAGGTAGAGCGGAGCGACGAGGCTGCGCACGAGCAGGGCCAGCAGGATCGCGATCACCCCGAGCACGATCGGGAGGATCGTGAGCAGGTCGTCGTCGGCGATCTTGTTGATGTCGTAGGAGAGCGGTGCGATGCCCGCGATGCCGCTCTCGACCGCGCCGGCCTCGGCCTCGATCCGCGTCACGTCCTTCCTCATGGCGGGGACCGTGTTCGATCCAGACGGCCACGACGAGATATCGGAACCGCACCGACAGTCGGCCGAGCGCTCTCATGGGGTTGCCCACCGAGCTACCTTAAACCGGCGACTCGTTGCGGTCCTCCGCCCATCGTAGAATCGACCTCCCGTGTTCGTCCACCTCCACGTTCACTCCGAGTACTCGATCCTCGACGGGGCGTGCCGCATCCCCGACCTGGCCGCGCGGGCGGCCGAGCTGGAAATGCCGGCGGTCGCGCTCACCGACCACGGCTCGCTCGCCGGGGCCGTCCAGCTCTACCAGGAAGCCGGAAAGCAAGGCGTCAAGCCGATCATCGGCTGCGAGGTCTACGTCTGCGACGACCGGCGGACGCAGGCGAAGGGCTACGCGCACCTGACGCTCCTGGCCGAGTCGAACGAGGGCTACGGCAACCTGATCAAGCTCGCCTCGGCGGGCTACCTCGAGGGTTACTACTACCGGCCGCGCGTCGACTGGGAGCTGCTCGAGCAGCACGCGCCGGGACTCGTCGCGCTCTCGGGCTGCCTTTCGGGACGCGTCTCGAAGGCGCTCGAGGAGAACAGGCCCGACGACGCGGCCGCCGACCTCGACCGGCTCGTCCAGATCTTCGGCCAGGGCTCGACGTACGTCGAGATCCAGAACGCGGGGCTCGAGCCGCAGGCGCGGATCAACCCCCTGCTGGCGAAGCTCGCGGAAGGAACGGGCCTGCCGCTTGTCGCGACCGGCGACGTCCACTACCTCCGGCACGAGGACGCGCGCGCGCACGAGGCGCTGCTCTGCATCCAGTCCGGGGACACGCTCAAGAACCCGGACCACTGGAAGTTCGACACCGACCAGTTCTTCTTCAAGACCCCGGCCGAGATGGCCGCCGACTTCGCCGCCTACCCGCAGGCGCTCGCGCGCACGCTCGAGGTCGCCGAGCGGTGCAACGTCGAGCTGGAGCTGGGGAAGATCCGTCTGCCGAAGTACCCCGTTCCCGAGGGGCGCGACGCCTTCGATTACCTCGTCGAGCTGTGCGAGAAGGGGCTGCAGCGCCGCTACGGCAGCTCGACCCCCGAGCTCGAGGAGCGGCTGCGCTTCGAGCTGAAGACGATCAAGGAGATGGGCTTCACCGACTACTTCCTGATCGTGTGGGACTTCATCCACTTCGCCAAGAAGAACGGGATCAGCGTCGGCCCCGGCCGCGGCTCGGCCGCCGGCTCGCTCGTCGCCTACTCCCTCGAGATCACCGACGTCGACCCGATGCGCTACGACCTGCTGTTCGAGCGCTTCCTCAATCCCGGGCGCAAGGAGATGCCCGACATGGACATCGACTTCGCGGTGGCCGGGCGCGAGCGGGTGATCAACTACGTGGCCGAGAAGTACGGCCGCGACCGCGTCGCCCAGATCATCACCTTCGGGACGATGATGGCGCGGGCGGCGGTGCGCGACGCCGGGCGAGTGCTCGACGTGCCCTACGGGACGGTCGACAAGATCGCCAAGATGATCCCGGAGGGGCCGAAGGTCTATCTCGCCGAGTCGCTGAAGCCCGGGCAGGAGCTGAAGGCCGCCTACGACGCCGACCCCCTGGTGCGGGAGATCGTCGATCTCGCGAAGCCCCTGGAGGGGCTCGTGCGGCAGGACTCGATCCACGCGGCCGGCGTCGTGATCGGCGCCGAGCCCCTGACGAACCTCGTCCCGTTGCAGCAGAAGGGAGCGGACCAGGAGCTCGTGACCCAGTTCGGGATGTGGGACGTCGCCGAGCTGGGCTTGCTGAAGATCGACTTCCTCGGCCTGCGCAACCTCGACGTGATCGACAAGGCGGTGGAGCTGGTCGGCAACGGGCTCGACATCGCCAAGCTCCCGATGGACGACTCGAAGACGTACGAGATGCTCGCGCGGGGCGAGTCGGCCGGTGTCTTCCAGTTCGAGTCGTCCGGCATGCGCGACGCGCTGAGACTGGTCAGGCCGACGCAGTTCGAGGACCTGATCGCGCTTGTCGCGCTCTACCGGCCCGGGCCGATGCAGTACATCCCCGAATACGCGAAGCGGAAGAACGGCCAGGTGCCGGTCACCTACATCGACCCGCGGCTCGAGGCGATCACCGGCGTCAGTTACGGGATCTGCATCTACCAGGAGCAGTACCTCGAGATCGCGAAGCAGATCGCCGGCTTCACGCCCGCAGAGGCGGACGACCTCCGCAAGGCGATCGGCAAGAAGATCCACGAGCTGATGGCGTCGCTGAAGCAGAAGTTCCTCGACGGCTGCGCCCAGACCGAGACGACGACCGCCGTCGCGAACCAGCTCTGGAAGGACATGGAGCAGTCGCAGGACTACTCCTTCAACAAGGCGCACGCCGCCGCCTACGCGTTGATCGCCTACCGAACCGCCTACCTGCGCGCGCACCATCCGCGCGAGTACATGGCGGCGCTGATCTCGTCGGTGATGAACACGAAGGACCGCGTTCCCTTCTACGTGAACGCCTGCCACGAGCTTGGGATCGAGGTCGAGCCACCCGACGTGAACTCGTCGCAGCACGACTTCGCGGTCGTCGAGGGGAAGATCCGCTTCGGGCTGAACGCGGTCAAGAACGTGGGCGACTCGGCCGCGCGCGCGATCATCGCCGCGCGGGAGGAGGGTGGGCCGTTCGCATCCCTCTGGGACTTCACCGAGCGGGTCGATCCGCAGGTTGTCAACAAGCGGGCGCTCGAGGCGCTCGTCAGGTGCGGCGCGCTCGACTCGACCGGCGCCTCGCGCAAGGGGATGCTCGAGGTGCTCGACTCAGCGCTCTCCTGGGGAGGCCGCGAGCAGGCCGACCGGATGGCCGGGCAGGGGTCGATCTTCGACCTCGGTGATGCCCCCGCCGCCGATCGGCCCAAGCACCATCCTCCGTTGTCCGTGGACGAGTTCGAGAAGGGTGAGCTCCTGCGCTTGGAGAAGGAGACGCTCGGGCTCTACGTCTCCGAGCATCCGCTGGCGGGAATCCGCGAGCAGCTCCGGCGCAAGGTCGACTGCCCGCTCGCCGAGCTCGCGCGCCGGCGCGACGGCGAGGTCCTGACGGTCGGCGGGATCGTCGGCGCCGTCAAGCACTTGACGACGAAGAAGGGCGACCCGATGGTCTTCATGCGCCTCGACGACCTGACCGGGAGCGCCGAGACGGTCGTCTTCAACTCCGTCTTCGCAGCGGCGCGCGACCTCTGCGTCGCGGACACGCTTCTGGTGATCAAGGGGCGCGTCGACCACAAGCAGGAAGGCGAGACGAAGCTGATCGCGATGGAGGTCTCGGCCTTTGAGGCGACGGCGGAGAAGCGGGAGGTGCTGCTCAAGATCGACGGGACCAAGGCGCACGCGGGAGTGATCCGTGAGCTGGCGGCACTGGTCAAGGACTACCGCGGCGAGGCGCGCGTCGTACTCGCGATCGAGACCTCCGGCGGGCCCAAGACGCTCGCGTTCGGCCCCGAGTACCGCGTACAGCCGGTGCCGGACTTCTTCGCCGAGGTGAAGCAACTCCTCGGCGAAGCCGCGGTCGTCTGAGCGCCGGTCGGGACTCTGTTAGGGTCCTCACGTTCGATGAAGTGGGTCACGGGGAGTCTGCTAGCGCTTGCCGCCGCCGCCGTCCTTGCGTCCGGCGTGGTCGCCGCGTCCTCTGGAACACCGCACGCGTGCCACCTGCTCACCAAGGGGCTCGTCGAGGACTACTTCAACACCGACATGACGCTGCAGTCGAACGTGCCCAAGTCCTGCGACTGGCAGTCGAGGATCGCGAAGACGCACAAAGGGGCGATCCTCGGACTGACGACGTTCGCACGCCTCGAGAACGCCAAGACGGTTATCGCGTACGCGTGCCACCAGAGGAAAGGTTTGAAGCAGCTGACCATTCCCGGCGCCGATAAAGCCTGCGGGGCCCAGGCGTTCACCGGCCTCTGCTTGACACCGCCGAAGGGAGAAGACCCCAAGGACTGGTGCTTGTGGGACGTGAAGATCTCATTCCGCGTCGGGGCGACGGTCGGCTCGCTCGAGCTCGCCTCCCTGAAGATCTACTCGCTGAACAACCTGAAGAACGGCGCCGCGCTGGCCAAGAAGCTGCTGAAGCGCTGGTAGCGCCTTAACACCGCTTTCATCCCGGCCGCCTACCGGAAAGTCGGCGTGCGCGGCGTCTAGTTAATCGAGATGGCTGCGACCGAGATCGAGATCTTCGAGGAGACCGAGGAGGAGCGGATCCGCTCCTGGCGGCGCGGAGAGCTCATGCGGGCCGGCTATGCGAGGAGCGCGGCGTCGAGGCTCGCGCGGCGACACGACGTCGATCTGCACCAGGCGATCAGGCTCCTCGGTCAAGGCTGCTCGCCCGAGCTGGCGCTTCGGATTCTCCTGTAGCCGGACTACTCGGCGCGCTTGTGCCTAGATCGGCACAATGCCCCTCTCGCGTCCCTGGTCGCCCTGCGCTCCCGCCCGGCGGAGCCGGGCTCCGCGAGGGCTGACCCCGCTGCCGGCACGGTGCCTTCCGCGTCCGTATTGAAATACTGTCCGCTCCGGCCCCGCACCGTCAGCGGTGTCCCAGGAACACGAGAACACTTGCCATGATCAATCTCCTCGCATCCATCCCCTCGCCTGACACGAACACCGTCGACGTCGGCCCGTTCACGATCCACATGTACGGGCTCATGCTGCTGCTCGCGATCGCGGCAGCCGTGCTGCTGATCGGGATCCGCTGGAGGAAGCTCGGCGGGGACTGGGACCTCGTCCTGCGCATGGCGGTCTGGGGCGTTGCCGCCGGCATCGTCGGAGCGCGCGCCTACCACGTGATCACGAGCTGGGACGAAGTGCCGAAGGAGTGGTGGGGCGTCTTCGCCGTCTGGAAGGGCGGTCTCGGCGTCTGGGGCGGGATCCTCTGCGGCGTTCTGGCCGGCGCGGTGGTCGTGAAGCGCGCCGGCGTGAGCGTCTTCCAGATGATGGATGTCGCCGCCCCGGGCCTACTGCTCGCGCAGGGAATCGGCCGCTGGGGCAACTACTTCAACCAGGAGCTGTTCGGAAAGCCGTCCGACCTGCCCTGGGCGGTCCAGATCGACCCGCAGCACCGGCCGAGCGGCTACCAACTCGACTCGACGTTCCAGCCCACCTTCCTGTACGAGTTCATCTGGGACGTGCTGATGGTGGGGGTGCTGATCCTCGTCGGCTGGCGCTACCGGATCAAGGCGCCGGCGCTGTTCGCGCTCTATGTCTCCCTCTATACCGCCTTCCGCGCCTACGAGGAGACGCTGCGGATCGACCCGGCCCACCACTTCCTCGGGCAGCGCCTGAACTTCTGGGTGTCCGTCGTCCTGTTCGCGATCGCGACGGCGTTCTTCGTCTGGTGGCAGTTCATCCGGCGAGGCGAGGGAGAGGAGCGGCCGGCGCGGGCGCCGAAGCAGCCTCCATCGGGGCCCGCGATGGCGATTCCAAAGGGCCGCGTCCGCCCGCCCCGTTAGCCTCCGGCGCGTGGTGCTCGTCAATGAGCTCGAGCTCGACCTCGAGGCGTTCGAAGGCCCCCTCGACCTGCTCCTGACGCTCGTTCTCAAGGAGGAAATGCCCCTTGTTGACGTCGACGTCGCAGGGATCGTTCTCACCTTCGTCGAGGAGCTCGCCGAGCGCGAAGAGCTCGACCTGGAGGCGTGCGGCGACTTCCTCGTCCTCGTCTCGAGCCTGCTCGAGCTGAAGGCGCGTGCGCTCTTCCCCGACGCGGAAGGAGAGCTGCTCGAGCTCGACCCGGACGAAGCGGCCGAGGAGCTCGCCCGCCGGCTCGCCGAGTACCGGCGGATGAGGGACGCCTCCGCGTGGCTCGCCGAGCGTCTCGACTCCGAGCGCGACCGCTACTTCCGCCTCGGCCCGGCTCCGCTCGCGCCGGCGCCTGCGCGCCAGCTCGACCCGCAGGAGCCCGCGCGGCTCGCAACGGCGCTGCGCCTCCTCGCGGCGGAGCCGCCTGCCGTCTCGCTCAACCACATGGCCCTGCGGTTCCCGCCGGTGTCGCTCTTCCTCGAGCGCTTTCGGGCGCTGCTTCGCCGTCGCCGGCAATTCGACTTCGACCAGGAGGCCCAGGGGCTCGACCGGGCCGAGCAGGCGGTCGCCTTCCTCGCCCTGCTCGAGCTGCGAAAGGCGAACGAGATCTCGCTCTCGCAAGCCGAGCCGTTCGCCCCGATTCGGGTCTCGCGTTCCTGGCCGGCGACGGCTAGAGCCGGGCGGAGCCCGGCACCGCCGCCGCCTGACGCCGCTGGACGGCACGGTGCTCTCCAGGCCCGTGTTGATGACACTGTGCCCTCCGGCCCCGCACCGCCAGCGGCGCCCCAGGAAAGCGAGACGACTGTCCGGCAGGAGAACCAAGCCGAAACGGAAAGGAAGACGGCGTGAGCGAGCGTCCGCTTCGGCTTATCTCGACCAATCCGGTCGACCGGCTTGCCCGGATGGTGGAGGCCCTGCTCGTCGTCGCGACCCAGCCGTTGTCGGTCGACGACCTCGCCGTGGCCGCGGACGACGACACGGACCGGGTGGAGACGGCGCTCGGGCTGCTGGCCGAGCGCTACCGGGAGGGGAGAAGCGGCATCGTGCTCGAGCAGGTGGCCGGCGGCTACGCGTTTCGGGCTTCCCGTGACGCGGCCGAGGCGTGCGGGCGGTTGTTCGAACGACCGGTCGAACGGGGGCTCACGCAGGCTGCGCTGGAGACGCTCGCGATCGTGGCCTACCTCGGTCCGTGCACGCGTCCTGAGATCGCCCGCATCCGCGGCGTCTCGGCGGACTCGGCCGTGGCCGGCCTGGTCGAGCGCGGGCTGATCGCCGAGGCCGGTCGGGAGTCCGGCCCCGGAGGGGCAGTCCGCTACCGGACGACGCCTCTCTTCGAGCGCATCTTCGGCCTGGACAGCCTGTCCGAGCTGCCACGGCTCGAGGAGCTCGGCGACGACGCGGATCAGATCCGCGAACGCCTACACGCCGTCGCTGAGCGGCGTACCGCCTAGAGCTTTCGAATGATTGCTTCGGCCTCGTCGCGCGTGAAGGCGCGGAGGGTCTCCGTGTGCTCGGCCCCGTAGCGCTGCAGCTTGAGCAGGACCTCGACCGCGATGTCGTCGTCGGGGGCCTCGAAGATCTCGACCACGTCGTAGCGCCCGAGCGTGACGTAGACGCCGATGAGCTTGCCGCCGGCCTCCTCGATGATCCGCTCGCCCTCTTCGACGCGCTCGCGCCAGCCCGGCAGTCCCGCCACTCCCTGCGACGTCCAGCGCATCAACGTGACGTAGTGCGGCATCGCTCCGAATAATGACGGTATGCGCCTGAACGCGTATCTCGCTCGGGCCGGAGTGGCCTCGCGTCGGGCAGCCGATGACCTGATCAAGACCGGCCGCGTGCGCGTCAACGGGGCGCCCGGCGAGCTGAACACCGATGTGGGCTCAGGTGACGTCGTCGAGGTGGACGGTGAGCGCGTCCGTCCGCAGAAGCTCGCCTACGTGCTGCTGAACAAGCCGGCCGGCGTCGTGACGACCGCGCGCGACCCTCAGGGGCGCCCGACCGTCGTCGGCCTCGTCGGTCACGCCGCGCGCGTCGTCCCGGTCGGCCGCCTCGACGCCGACACGACCGGTGCGCTCCTGCTCACCAACGACGGCCCGCTCGCACACCGGCTCGCGCACCCGCGCTACGAGATCGAGAAGGTCTACGTCGCCGACGTGGAGGGGAAACCGGGGGCGGAGTCGCTGCGCCGCCTGGCCGAGGGCCTAGAGCTGGAGGACGGCTGGACGGCGCCCGCCCGCGCCCGGCTCCTCGCTCCGTCGCGGCTCGAGCTCGCGATCCATGAGGGCCGCAAGCACCAGGTCAAGCGCATGTGCGAGGCGGTTGGCCATCCCGTCGTCCGCCTGCACCGCAGCGGCTATGCGGGCATCGGCGTCGAAGGGCTCCGGCCCGGCGAGTGGCGTGAGCTGTCGCAGGAAGAGGTGGAAGCGCTTCGCGCGGCTACTCGTAAAAAGCCAGCCCAGCCACGATGACGTACAGCGCGACGAGCGCCAGGCCCTCGAACATCGTGGCCTCGCCGTCGCCGGTGACCTGCCAGACCGCGATTGCCATGAGGCCGAGCGCGCCGACATAGACGGCTCCGAGCACGAAGGTCAGGCGGTGCTCGAAGAAGAGCGAGAGCAGCACGAGCACGGGGAAGAGGAAGACGGCGATCTGCGCCACCGAGTTCTTGACCACCGAGATGGCGAGGTCGGACTGGCCCTTGGCCGCGAGCAGGATCCCGACCACGTTCTCGACCGCGTTCCCGGCGATTCCCACGATCACGATTCCGGTGAACGCCTTCGAGATCCCCAGCGTCTTCACGGCGGCGTCCAGGGCGCCGACGAACCAGTCCGAGACGAAGGCGGCCGCGACCCCGGCACCGGCGAGCAGTGCGATCGCGGCCCGAAACGACACGCGCTGGTGCGCGGGGCCCTGCTCGAGAGCCGGCTCGCCGCGGGGCCCCCGCAGGTACGACCAGAGCCACGCGCCGTAGACGGCGAGGAGACAGACGGCGCCGACCACCGAGATCTCGATCTGATGGGCGCTGGCGCGGTCGCCGACCCGATCGGAGAGGGCGAGCAGCACGATGATGAAGACGGCGAGCAGGAGCAGCGTCGCCGTGTCGTTCGGAAGGCGCGCATGGAATCGCATCACCCCGTCGCGGGCATTGCGGGCGCCGGCGACGATCGCGAGACCGAGCACGAGCAGCGCGTTTGCGAGCAGGGAGCCGATGATCGAGGTCTTCGCGACGACGATCTCGCCTGCGGAGATCGCAAAGAGGACGACGAAGAGCTCCGGAAGGTTTCCGAGCGTCGACTGGAGAACACCGGTCGCGGCTGGGCCGAACCGCGCGCCCACCGTTTCCGTCGCGACGGCCACGACCCAGGCCAGCCCGGCGAGCGCGACGCCGGCCAATACGAAGATCGCGACCGGCGCCGCCCCACCGTAATGCAGCGCTCCGGCCGCGACGGTGCAGCCGAGGACGCCCGCGAGGACGGCGGTTGTTCTAAGGCCGGACAAAGCCCATCCGCTCGTACATCTGCTCGAGCGTCGGCGCGGACGCCTCCCGGGCTTTCTCCGCTCCGACGGCGAGCAGGCGCATCAGCTCTGCCTCGTCGCCGTGGATCTCCTCGTAGCGCTGTCGGATCGGCTCGAACAGCTCGATCACACCCTCGGCGACGTCCTCCTTGAGCTGCGCGTAGCCCTGGCCGTCGTAGCGCGCCTCGACCTCCGGGATCGACTCGCCGGTGGCGACGGTCATGATCTCGATCAGGTTCGACACGCCCGCCTTGTCGGGCCGGTGCACGACGTCTCGCCCGGAGTCCGTCACGGCCGTCTTGAACTTCTGGCGAATCACGTCGGGTGGATCGAGCATGAGCACCGTTCCCTGCTCCGAGCTGCCGGTCTTGCCCATCTTGTCCTCGGGCTCCTGCAGGTCCATGATCCGCGCCCCGACCTCCGGGTAGACGCCTTCGGGCACCTTGAAGGTCTCCCCGTAACGGGAGTTGAACCGTTGAGCGATGTCCCGCGTCAACTCGAGATGCTGGCGCTGGTCGTCCCCGATCGGGACGATGTCGGTCTGGTAGAGGAGGATGTCCCCGGCCATCAGCACCGGGTAGTCGAACAGGGCAGCGGAAACGAACTCCTGCCGGTCAGCCTTCTCCTTGAACTGGGTCATCCGGCGCAACTCGCCGAAGCTCGCGGCCGAGCCGAGCAGCCAAGCCGCCTCGGAGTGCGCGGCCACGTGGCTCTGGACGAACACTGTCGAACGCTCCGGGTCGAGCCCGGTCGCAAACAGCATCGCGGCGATGTGGAGCGTCAGCCGGCGCAGCTCGGCGGGGTCGTGCTCGACCGTAATGGCGTGCAGGTCGACGATGCAGAAGAAGCCCTCCCCCTGCTCCTGGGTCGCCGCGTACTGGCGGTAGCCGCCGCTGTAGTTGCCGAGGGTGGAATCCCCCGAGGGTTTGATGCCGGAAAAGACGCGCATGGGATTACCTCCGATTATGTCGGGGCTTGGATGAGGCGGATGGGCCTAGTGCCTAGATCAGGACCAGGCGAAGCTCCCGCCCCGCGTGCGGCTCGGCCACCAGGTGCGCGGTCGGGAAGTCATTGCTTCTTAGGGTAGAGAACGCTGCGGCGATGTCAAGGCTTTCCGTTGTCGAGCTCGCGTTTCGTGAGGTCGAGGATGTCTTTGTAGATCTCCTCGAGCCCTTTCGCAGAGAGCGGGCCACGGTTGGCGCGGGCGAGGTACTGGAGCATCCATTCCTCGCGGTCGGGATCGATGAAGCTCATACCGCGCGACTCCTTGTAGGCCTTCAGCCGCGATACGAGCTCGAGCCGTGCGTTGATCGCCTCGATGATTCCCCGGTCGAGGTCGGAGAGCTCGCGCCGGAGCCCGCGGATGAAGTCGTCGGCATCCGGATCGGTCATCGCGAATGAAAGTAACACAGTGTTACTAAGTTCCCGGCCACGGCACTAGACTCAGCGCGTGAGCGGAAACGGTTTGCCCGAGCTGTTGATCGTGATGGCCCGCGGGGCGACCCCGGGCAACGTCGACCACGTCGTCGACCGGCTCGAGGAAGCGGGCGTCGGCGCACGCGTCTCCCAGGGGCGGGAAGCCACGGTCATCGGGGCCATCGGCGATCGCGAGCTCCTCGCGACGCTCCCGCTCGAAGGGTTCCCGGGAGTCGACCAGGTTGTGCCGATCCTCAAGCCCTACAAGCTGGTCGCGCGAGAGTCTTCCCCCGATCCCACCGTGATCGAGGCAAGGGGGCGGCGGATCGGCGACGGCTGGTTCGGGCTCATTGCAGGGCCGTGCGCCGTCGAATACCGCGAGCAGACGCTCGAGACAGCCCGCGCCGTGGCAGCGGCCGGCGCGACGATGCTACGCGGCGGGGCCTTTAAGCCCCGCACCTCCCCTTACAGCTTCCAGGGCCTCGGCCAAGAGGCGTTGGAGGTGCTTCGTGAGGCGCGCGAGGAGACCGGGCTGCCGATCGTGACCGAGCTGATGGACCCCCGCCAGGTCGAGGCGGTCGTCGAGGTCGCGGACGTGATCCAGATCGGCGCCCGCAGCATGCAGAGCTTCGTCCTGCTCGCCGAGGTCGGCCGCGTCGACAGGCCGGTGCTGCTCAAGCGGGCTCCTTCGGCAACGGTGGAGGAGCTGCTGATGGCGGCCGAGTACGTGGCCAAGGAAGGGAACGAGCGGATCATCCTCTGCGAACGCGGCATCAAGACTTTCGAGACGGCGACGCGCTTCACGCTCGACCTGGCCGCCGTTGCCGTCCTGAAAGAGGAGACGCACCTGCCGGTGATCGTCGACCCCTCCCATGCCGCCGGCCGGCGGGAGCTCGTGCTGCCGCTTGCGCGGGCGGCGGCCGCAGCGGGCGCCGACGGGATCATCGTCGAAGTACACCCGCGCCCCGAGGAGGCGCTTTCCGACGGGCCTCAGCAGATCCCGGCCGGTGATTTCGCCGCCTTCGCGGCCGAGGTCGGGGCGGTCGCCGAGCTCATGGGCAAGCAGCTCGGCTAGGTTCGGAGCGCGATGAGAATCGAGCCGGCGGTGTCGATCGTCGGCCACGTTTCGGTCCCCGGCGACAAGTCGATCTCACATCGGGCGGTTCTGCTCGGTGCGATCGTCGAGGGTGAGACGACCGTCGCCGGGTTCGGCCGCTCGGGCGACACCGAGGCGACCCTGCGCGCGGTCCGCTCGCTGGGAGCCGAGGTCGCAGAGGACGAGGTCGACCTGGTTCGCGTCCAGGGGCGTGGGCTGCACGGTCTGCAGGAGCCCGGAAGCCCGATCGACTGCGGAAACGCGGGGACGCTGCTGCGGCTGCTCGCCGGAATCCTCGCCGGGCAGGAGGGGCGCTTCGAGCTGACGGGAGACGAGTCGCTGCTCGGCCGCCCCGTCGACCGCGTCGCGGAGCCGCTCGAGCGCATGGGGGCGAAGCTGGAGACGGCCGATGGACGTCCGCCGCTCGTCATCGAGGGCCGACGCCTGCACGGGGTCAAGTACGAGCTCCCGGTCGCAAGCGCCCAGGTGAAGTCATGCGTTCTCCTCGCCGGCCTGCTCGCAGAGGGTGAAACGACCGTCGTCGAGCCGTTCCCGACCCGCGACCACACGGAGCTGCTGCTCGAGCAGGCCGGAGCGCCGGTCCGCCGCGGCCCCGGCCGCGTCACGATCGCGAGCGCCGAGCGGCTCGAGCTCGAACGCGTCGACGTGCCGGGCGATTTCTCCGCTGCGGCGCCGCTGATCGTCGCGGCGACGCTGCTGCCGGGCTCGCAACTCACCGTCCACGGCGTCGGCATCAACCCGACTCGAACCGGGCTCCTCGACGTGCTCACGCGCATGGGCGCACGCATCGCCGTCTTCAACCGCCGCCGTCTCGGCCGCGAGCCGGTCGGCGACATCGAGGTGCTGTCGTCCGAGCTCACGGCTACCGACATCGAGCCCGAGGAGGTCCCGCGTCTCATCGACGAGCTTCCCCTCTTCGCCCTCGCGGCCGCCGGCGCGCGCGGCGAGAGTCGCGTTCGCGGCGCCCGCGAGCTGCGCGAGAAGGAAACGGACCGGATCGAAACTGTGGCAAGTTCGCTCCGTGCCCTCGGGGGCCGGGCATCCGCAACGGAGGACGGCTTTCGCGTTCGGGGAGTGCCGGCACGGCCGAAGGGAGGCCGCATGGGCTCAGGCGGCGATCACCGGATCGCGATCCTCGGTGCCGTTGCCGGGCTCGTCTCGCGCGAGGGCGTCGAGGTCGGGGGCGCCGAAGCGGCCGCTATAAGCTTCCCCGGGCTTTTCGACCTCCTCGACTCGGTGACCAGGCGATGATCGTTGCCATAGACGGGCCTGCAGGGGCAGGCAAGAGCACCGTCGCGAAGCGGCTGGCGGAGCGGCTCGGCTTCCGCTACGTGGACACAGGCGCGATGTACCGCGCTCTGACCTGGCTCGCGCTGCAGTGGGAGGTTCCGCTCGAAGACGAGACGAAGCTCGAGGAGCTGGCGCGCGGCTATCCGGTGACCTTCGACGAGGACGCCGAGGTGTGGATCGCGGGCAACGACGTCACCAAGGAGATCCGGGAAGCGCGGGTGGACAAGGTCGTCTCCACCGTGGCCCGCCATCCCGCGGTCCGAGCGGTCATGCGGGATCGGCAGCGGGAGCTCGCGCACGAGGGCGACGCGGTCGTCGAGGGGCGGGACATCGGAACCGTCGTCGCGCCGGACGCCGAGGTGAAGGTGTACCTCGTCGCCAACACCGAGGAGCGCGCGCGCCGCCGGATCGCTGAGCGTCCGGGCATCGGTCCTGACGCCCTCGCCACCGACCTGCGGCTTCGCGACGAGCGCGATTCCGCCCGGATGCAGCCTGCGGCCGACGCGGAGCTTCTCGATACCACGGAGCTCAGCATCGACGACGTCGTGGAGAGGATCGAAGAGCTTGTCCGTGCCCGACTCCCTGCCTGATCCTCCGGCAACGCTCGCCGGGACGGTAGCGGTCGTCGGCTTCCCGAACGTGGGCAAGTCGACGCTCGTCAACCGTCTGACCGCCTCCCGGCAGGCCGTGGTCCACGAGACTCCCGGAGTTACGCGCGACCGGAAGGAGCTCGTCTGCGAATGGAACGGCAGACAGTTCCTGCTGATCGACACCGGCGGCGTCGACATCGAGGATCCCTCTCCGATCACGCGCTCCGTCGTGGAGCAGGCGCGCGCGGCGGTTGCCGAGGCCGATCTCGTCCTGTTCGTGACCGACGCGCGGGCGGGTGTCACGCCCGGCGACGAGGAGCTGGCGGCGCTTCTGCGGGTCGCGCGCAAACCGGTGTTGCTGCTCGCCAACAAGATCGACGACCCGTCCCAAGACGCAGAGGCGCTCGAATTCCATCGACTCGGGCTCGGAGATCCGGTCCCCGTCTCCGCCGTGCACGGCCACGGCACCGGCGACCTTCTCGATGCGATCGTGGCGAGGCTCCCGGGAACCGGCCGCGAGGCGGTCGGCGAAGGGGCGATCGGCGTCGCGATCCTGGGTCGGCCGAACGTCGGGAAGTCGAGCCTGCTGAACGCGATCCTCGGCCAGGAGCGCGTGATCGTCTCCGAGACCCCGGGGACGACCAGGGACGCCATCGACACGATCTTCCAACGCGGCGAGCGCTCCTTCGTCCTCGTCGACACGGCGGGGCTCCGGCGCAAGCGCCACCAGCGGCAGGGCATCGAGTACTACTCGGAGCTGCGCGCGCTCCAGGCGGCCGAGCGCGCCGATGTGGCGCTCGTCCTCGTGGACGCGAGCGAGGGCGTGGTCGAGCAGGACCTCGCCGTCGCCGACGTCGCCCGCAAGGCGCACTGCGGCACGATCGTCGTCGTCAGCAAATGGGACATCGCCGAGGTCGGTCTCGACGATGTGCGTTCACGGCTCGAGCCCCGGCTCCGCCAGCGTCCCCCGATCCTTGCGGTCTCGGCCAAGACCGGACGTGGGATCGGCAAGCTGCTCGACCGAACCGAGGCCGTCTTCGAGCGGCTCTCCGCCCG